>Ga0137361_10003424_pt1 | contig 10298 bp, 9 predicted proteins | sample Mad1_80_16metaG_FD_104923 | JGI IMG/M metagenome (GOLD analysis project Ga0137361, IMG submission 104923) | Vadose zone soil microbial communities from Angelo Coast Range Reserve, California, USA - Mad1_80_16 metaG | ecosystem: Environmental > Terrestrial > Soil > Vadose zone | place: USA... | reverse complement strand
TAATCGAATGACTTGTATTTCAGTAAACCTGCATTGAGGAATGCCAGTCCGACGCCAAGACGCATTCCGAGTTGGAGAATAGAAAACGGAAAGCGTGCCAGCCAGGCACGCACGGCTTCGAATCGGTCGCGCAGATGCGGGCTCTTTATAAAAAACCGGTCGATAAGACAGTCGATAGAGAGCGGCCCCGGTCCACCTGTGAGCAGAAAAATGAGAATTGATCCCCAAAGGAGATGATCCGGCCAGGCGGTGGGGTAAACGAAAATCTGAATAACCAAAATCATTCCGAGCAAGGGGAGCGTGGTCAAGCGCGTGGCAAGGCCAAGAAAAAGAAGCGTCGAAGTCGTGAGTTCATTGATCATGGCCATGCGAGCAGCCACGGCCGGAGCCAGGAAAGGAAGTTTGTATTCGTCTGCAAACAGCTGAACGGCGAATTCGAAGGACTGGTATTTTAATAGTCCGGACTTGAAGAACACCATGCCTACACCGATTCTCATCCCGAGCTGGAGGATGGAAAGCGGAAAACGGCCCAACCACTGTCGCAATGAAATCCACCATTGTGGTATGCCGACCGCCTTTGGGCAGGCGTTTTCAGAGGTGCTCATGAGCGGTTCGATTCATCCGGACCTTTCCGGATCGCTTTGATCAATTCGGCGGCAATCAGCATCGCCAACGCTTTGCCAGGATCAAAACCGGCGCTAACCTCCAGGGCGGCGTCGGCTGCGTCGCCGATCGAGTAGCCTTCAGAGATCGCTTTGCGGAATGTAGCCTCTGCGGGGTCCAATCGACAGAGGTGAAACTGTCCGCGCGCGCCGCGTACCTCAATATGCACCTCAGCTGGCGAAAGCTCAAAACGATCGGGAACATTTTCACTGAGGTAGAGTTTCATCAATTCGTCAACGGGCCAGGACGCGCGCAGGTAATGCACGCCGGGTTGCAATTCGAGCAGCGTATCCGGCAGAGCTTCCGCGTCGATAGAGGACAATTCCTCGACGGTGACTGGGATGCCGCTGAGAGCTATGGCCACCTTGCCTACGTACCACTCGAGTTTTGCAAACTCCCTGACGTATGGTGCGCGCACGGCTCGGGGACATTGCGAAAGGAAATCGGGAAACCCGGCACCGAACTCCGCGATACAAGGAGCCTGGGGAGGATACTCACGGATGAAGCGTGTTGCGGCTTCCGTCAAGGCCTGCGTTCCAAGCAGCCAGCCTGTTGCAGGGAATTTGATCAGCAGAGCGTCGACGAGGCTCTGCCGATAATTTCGTTGATGCACGATCAAACGCTTCTCCGGACTGCGTCCTCCAACGAGTAGCGATGCCAGGGAGCCAATGTGCTGCATATCGCCGTGAACTACTGCATTGCGGAAACGCAACTGAGTCTCAGCGAGCGCCAGCATAGTGCCCTTCCGATCGGATGTTGCGACCGCCTTCTCCCAAATCTTCGCACTGCCGGTCTGCCTGGATTGCCTTGTCGGCTTTTGTTGCCTCCTCCAACAATGTCGTGAGCGCCGGAATGTCGTTATCCCATTCGATGAGGGTTGGCTTAATTCCGAAGCGGCGCAGCGCGTATGCGTATAAATCCCATGACTGCATTGAGATCGCGGCGGCATGAGTATCGATCCATAACTCGCTGCTCGGGGTAGCTTCATCCTCTTCCGGTGTGTAGCCACCCAAATGAATTTCTCGGACCGCAGTTGCGGGAAAATCGTCGACGAAGCGGTATGGGTTGTAGCCCATGTTGTGCGCGCTAACAACGATATTGCTGATGTCGCACAAGAGTTCGCATCCGGTCCGGCGAACGAGTTCCGAGAGGAATTCTGTCTCGGGCATCGCCGAGGAACGGAACCCGACATAGCTCGCAGGGTTTTCGATCAGGTAAGACCTGCCCAGAACGTCCTGGACTTCATCGACGTGGACCGTTACGACCCGCAAAGCCTCCTCATTGCACGGGATTGGCAATAGATCGTTGAGATAATCATTGCCATATGTGGACCATGCCAGGTGCCCTGAAACAAGAATTGGATGGATTCTGTCGATCAAACTTTGAAGGCGCTTCAAGTGCGAGCGATCTATGCCCGTGACACTGCCCACGGAAATTCCGACCGTGTGAAACGAAATGGGATAATGAATCGATAGTTCGGTCAGCAGTTCCGCCGCGTGCGGGTTGGCCAGAAAGTTCTCTGGGTGGACTTCAAGCCATCCGGTGGGCGGCAGGGTGGCCACTACCTCCGTCAAATGCGGGAGGCGGAGACCGACTCCCGCAATGTTGGAGATAGAGTTCATATTCCTGGCCACCCGATCCTCTGAAGCCGGCTATTTGGAAGTCTTGCTGCCGCCGACGATGCGCTCGCAATATCCTTCCGGGACGTAGATCCACGCCCTGGGATCCGCATTGACCTTGGATGATCCGCCGCAGGAATTGTTTCCTGTTGAAGCGCAGTCGTTTTTGCCGGCTTTTGCGATGCCGTAGCACTTTTCGGCCTTGTAACTGGGTGGGGTGACAGGTTTCTGCGCCGTGAGCAGCGCAGGGGTGGCGATAGCCGCGGCCATCGCCGTCGCGAGAACCAAACGTTTACTCATGAAATTCCTCCGTTAATGTTCTGACTGAAAGACTCAGAAAAAGCAGATTGCGCGTCTGCATCACTTCCAAATAAATGCCGCACGGCGAAGGCGGCGACGGGAGTTTGACGCCAAGTTGCCAAAGGTCATGGAACTCGCTTCACTTCAGGCCAACGAATCAGGATACCAACCTCAATTAATTGGATGAAACTGGTTGAACTCCCGATTTTTGGTCCGAAAACTACTGGACCGCGATATATGGATTTTCGATCCGATGTCTGTTTCTGCCATTCGAGCGTCACTTTTACCTTTCCTCCATCGCGGAATCTTCTGAAGTCAGACCACCGATCCTAACGCTCGCCTTGCTTCGGTTGCAGAAGGACCCTCTAGCCACGGCGCCAAGCCATAGACGAGAGTTTTCGCCTCCGGCCCCGGATCCAATGATCATGATGACGTCGTAGTGCTGGGTTCGCGGTCATTGCAGCCCTCGAAACTTATAAGCCGCAACCGCGATGGTTTATTCCCAATAGAAGATAAAAAGTTGTTACGCAACGGGAATGAACTGGGCGGTCAGCATCTTATTGTTTGTGTACGATTGTAAGAGGAGGCCGCGGTCTTTCACTTGACGCGATAACCAATACTTCCCAGCGATTTGGACAATCTCTTGCAATGACCTCATTTGAGGCCAACACCGAATCAGCAGTGCGGATATATTCTCGTCGACCACCGGTTCATAGTTTTGTTTTGGATAAAATGTGATCATGAAGCAATTGTCCGTCTGGACTTTGTCGCCACTCCTTCCGCAATTTGACTGATACATTGCCGCGAAAGGCACATTCGTGAAACGGTATTTGCGACACAGTTGGATCGGGTTAGCCGTTGGGCTGGCCAGCAGTCCTGCACTGCTGGCTACCCAGAAAAACATCTACCTGGCTTTGGCACTGGCGGGGGTAATCGGCGTGAGTTTCGCGTTGGTGTTCCGCCACTCGCAGCGTGCCTACATTGACAGCCTGATGACGGGCGCCGCATTCGGCATTCCGCTGTGGGCTTCGCTCAGCATCATTATCTTCCCGATAATCCACGGGCAGATGCCACAGTGGACTGCCGTTGGAATGCGCGCGATGTTGCCGCAACTGACCGGCTGGGTCCTCTATGGCGCAAGCGCAGGTCTGCTCCTTCAGGTACTACGCGACCTGGCCTTCAAGAGAACAGGGACCGAGGCCGAAGTATCATCCCCGCGCATTGTGCCAAACAAGCACATTGTTATTCTCGGTGGCGGCTTCGGCGGGATGGCCACCGCCGAAAGTTTGGAGCATTTCTTTGGAGCAGACCAGACGGTTGAATTCACTTTGGTAAGCGAGACCAATGCTCTGCTCTTCACACCGATGTTGGCCGAAGTAGCGGGCAGCAGTCTCGAACCCACGCACATCAGCAGTCCCCTGCGCACCGCCCTTCACCGTACGCGCGTGATGATCACACTCAGTGACGGGTCAACCACACAGACGCTGACCTACGATCACCTGGTGCTTGCGTTGGGGGCAGTTTCCAACTATCTGGGTCTCGAGAATGTGCAGCGTCGCGCGTTTGACTTCAAGTCCTTGCTTGATGCGATTCGCATCCGTAATCACGTCATTGACATGTTCGAGCGGGCGGACCGCGAGCCGGACGATGCGACCCGGCAGGAGATCTTGACATTCGTGGTCGCTGGCGGCGGCTTTGCGGGCGTTGAACTGGCGGGGGCGTTGAACGATTTCGCCAGGGGCATGCTCGCGGACTACCCCGGCCTGCGTCCCGAAAATCTGCGGGTCATTCTTGTCCACTCACGCGAGCGTATCCTCCCGGAGTTGAGTGAACCCCTCGCCGCTTATGCGCTGGATCGTATGAAGGAACGAGGAATCACCTTCAAGCTCAATACACGCCTGGCTGATGCACGGCAGGATGTGGTGGTCTTGAAGCCCGACGAAGAGATTCGCGCGCAAACACTCGTATGGACAGCCGGTACAACCCCGAGTCCGCTTCTCAAGACCCTTCGAGTCAAGCATGACAAACGCGGCGCCGTCATTGTCGATTCCACGCTTGCCGTCCCGAATTCTCCAGGCGTCTGGGCCCTTGGTGATTGTGCAGCGGTTACCGACTCCAGAACTGCAAAGCCTTGCCCCCCAACAGCGCAATTCGCGTTGCGTGAAGCCCGGACTCTCGCAAGAAACATCTACGCCAGTGTTCATGGCAAGCCCTTAACGCCTTTCCACTTCGACTCATTAGGAGCGCTCTGCGTGGTTGGGCATCAGACGGCATGTGCAGAGTTAACGCTACCTCTCGTCAGAAGCAAATCCGTGAGATTTTCGGGCTTGATAGCCTGGATGATGTGGCGCGCGGTCTACCTGGCCAAACTGCCCGGACTGGAACGAAAGGCGCGTGTACTCGTCGACTGGACGATGGAGCTGTTTTTCCCCAGAGACATCGTGCAGACGATCGACCTCGGTGAAATGGGCAATCCTGAAGCCCAACCTGCGCCACTTGAAAGTAGACCTCGGAAGCTGGGTTAGCGGCCCACATTGCAGTACCACTATGGAGGCATGAATGATTTCAACGCTGAGAACCAAAATTCTAGTCGGCGTTGTCGCCGGCGCCTTTGGTGGTGCAGCCGGCGCTGTTGTAACGGGAGGGACAACGACTGGTGGCATCCTGATCGGAGTACTCTACGGTTTATTGTTTGCACTGCTGGCGGCGCACCGGGCGGTCAGCCTGGGCTCGGGTTTGCTCTGGGGGCTGGCCTACTCGTTTCTTCTTTGGATCACTTTTCCGGCAGGTATTGTTCCATTCCTGATGGGTCGAGCACCGGCAATGGGGATGCTCGACACCGCGCGCGCACATTTTCCAGATCTCGTGGCCTACATTGTTTGCTATGGAACGCCACTTGGGTTGGCAATTGGAGCTTCCGGAAGCTTGGACTCTCAGCTCAGGGCGGAAACGCGACAGGTCGCTTTCAGTTTTCCTCGAGCACTCGTGGTTGGCGGTTTTGCAGGCATTGTCGGGGGTTGGGCATTTGGAAAATGGATGGCCCAGGTCAATTTCTTTCCTCTCATTGCCGGGCTGGTTCATTCGAATTCGATGATGGTCGGCATTACGCTGCACTTCATCTTTGCCGTGATCATCGGCGCCACTTTCGGTGTTCTGTTTCAGCGTGATGTGCGGGGCTACGGATCAAGTATGGGGTGGGGCGCTGCCTACGGCTTGCTGTGGTGGTTCCTTGGACCGTTGACGATTTTTCCTAAGTGGCAAGGACATATGCTGGACTGGTCTTACGAGCGGGGTGGAGCGTTGTTCGGATCCCTGGTCGGCCACGTCATTTACGGTTTGATTGTCGGCCTGATTTATAGCGCGCTGGATCGGCTGTGGGTTGGATTCACCAAGAACTCCGACCCAATCAACCGCGAACCGGAAGGCCCGGGCTCACGAGTATTGCATTCGGCCGGGCACGGAGCCGCAGCAAGTGTGGTGGGCGGCTCGCTGTTTACAGTTGTGCTGCTGGCGACCGGGTCTCTCCAGGAAATGGCGAATGTGTTCGGGGGTTCATCGCTCGCCTTTGGAGTCATCGTCAGCATGATCGTCAGTGCCTTTATCGGCATGACATACGGTCTGTTATTTCGGCATGAGGCCCCGGATGCCGCCTCCGCTGTCGCCTGGGGACTCGTCTACGGCTTGCTCTGGTGGTTTATCGGCCCAATGACGCTGCAGCCGATCTTACTCAGTGGAAGCTTCAGCTGGACCACTGAAACTGCCGCCGCTTTGCTCCCTTCGCTTATCGGCCACCTGATCTACGGCGCTGCGACCGCCGCCACTTTTCTTGTGCTGGAGCGCCGCCATGCGGCGTGGCTCATGCTCGATCCAAGAATTGCGGCGAGGGAAGCGCGGCGCACTCGTCCGGTCGGTACCCCTGCCCCCGCACTGTGGCTCTTCACACTAGGCTTGGGAGTGCTACTGCCAATCATACTGGGGTAGACGTGAGTCGCGGTGGCACTGCCTAAAATAGAGGAGTGCTAGGGACTGTGCCTACTGAAAACCATGTGAGCGACTGTGGTTGCTGAAAACCTCATCGGCTTTACAATTGTTGAACTTGCAAGCGCGGGTTGCTAGCCTCTTCGGACCGTGCTCGACCTTATATTAATGTTGCTCAATTCCCTGTTTCTCGGGCTTCGCGGTCATGCCGCAATGCAGGCCGAGATCATCGCGCTGCGTCATCAATTGACCGCGTTATATCCAAAAACTCAATCTGGTTGAGAACGCTGGTGGAATGGGGTGGTCGCCACGGCATGCGCTAGCGTGTCGGGGTAATCCACGTCCCCTATATATAAAGGAGGCACTTGTTGGAGCTTGTATAGGAATTACCTTGTCGGCGAGCACTTGTGCGCCCCGCGACGGTGCCAAAGCGCGGCACGCTGGGAGGGGTAAATTGCAGAAGACTGGGGGCTAGCCCTCATTTACTTGAAACCGATGATTTTGGTCTTTGCCGCATAGGGTCCAAATAATCGATTCTCGCATCTTCGATCCCCATCACGCCGCGTCTCGATAATAGTAGTTAAGCATTCCACCGAGCCGTTGGCGCCGGCGGATAGGTCCTGTCTTTTCCGCGACACTTTGGATTGGAACAATAAGCCGATTCCCGAGTCCTTGATGGTTCCGTTCGGTATGATAATGTGCAACGAAATCGTGAGTTGCATTTCGCAAAGAATCCTCGCCAAAGAAGATCATCTGCTCCAGGCAAGATTCCTTAATAGTTCGGACGAACCGTTCCGCGAACGCATTCAAATTTGGGGATCGCGGTGGCAGTTTGACGGATTGGATACCAGAGTCCGCAAGACCGGTTAGGAATTCCTTCGTGTACAGCGGATCTCTGTCATGGATCAGATAGCGTTTTCCGGTGAAGAAACCGTCAACGACATCCGTTAGATTTCGTGCGATTTGGCTCATCCATAGTCCATTCGCGCAGCTTGCAATTCCAGCGATCTGCACACGTCGAGTCGAGAGGTCCATGAAGAACAACACGACGTAGCGCTTCAACCCAGAACAAGTCCATACTTCGACCGTGAAGAAATCGCTAGCCACAATCTGATTCCAATGGCGATTCAAGAACTCCTTCCACGTCGTCTTTCGACTCCGCTCCGGAGCGGGCTCGATGCCGTGCCGCTTCAAGATATTGGCGATGGTGTTGCGTCCAAGGCAATGACCCACATTCGCCAGAGCGCCCTGGATTCGTCGGTAACCCCAGCCTCGGTTTTCCTTGGTCATACGAAGGACGAGCGCAGATATCTCGGTCGCGGTTCTCGGGCGTCCGGGTGAACGGTACGCACTGCCATCGTATTTCTTGGCAATCAGCTTTCTGTGCCAGGCCAACAAGGTTTCCGGTGTGACGATTGTCGCGACTTGCGCCAGTATTTTCCGGCCTAGCTTCTTCGCTTTGGCCGCGAGCCGGCGGCGCTGATTATCGCTGAATCGCATCCGCCGATTGACAATCTGTTCCCGAAGGACGCGGTTTTCTTCGATGAGATATTCGATAACGTGATGTTGATGCTGGTTCATCCAACCCGCGATAGAGACGGCCAGAAATGAAAATGGATCCAAACCCGCTCGCATTGCGGGAGCCTATCACGGCCGGAGAACACGCCTCTTCAATCAATGATCTCAACAGAATTGAGTTTTTGGATATAACGGGGTCCTCATGGGAATCCCAGCACCGCAAACTTTTTTGCTGTTCTGCGTGCTCTGCAGAAGATGATCGGAGTTCAGCTCAAAGTGAAAGCCGCATGATCTTGCCCGTTACTTTCGTCATCATAGCGCCGATCGACCTGTCGCTCGTTTTCAAGGGTTGCTAAGCAGCTTCGCTCCCCAATCCTGCACTCACCCTCTGAGGAAAACCTGGATTACGAGGAGGTCAGCTTTCCGGCATTGGACGGCGTGCCTCTTGAGGCGTGGTACATCCCGGCTGCCCGGATCGAACAAAATCATCATCGCCAATCATCCGAGCATCAGGGGACTGTCTGCGCCGACCCACCCGCATCGTTTCTTGACCATAAATGACTTCAGTCCAGTCAGCATCCGGCAATTGCCAGCGCGATCACGAGGGGGATCACACCGCGGATGTTCTAGGATTCGAAGGCCGCTTGAAGATCACTCGGCGGCAGCAGATGAAGACCCCAGTGAACGCCAGGATCGCAGGAACCAGTCCAAAGACGACCCAAATTGCTTGAATAAACCACCCGAACCGGCCGAAGTGCAAGTTAGAAAGCCAGAGTAGTGCCGAGTCCGTAAATCGGTCTGCGGGATCAAGTGCAAGTAGAAAGTTAAACGCCTCGGGGAAGGCAAAATAGATCCCTGAAATTCCCCATAGCAGCACAAAAAGAAAAAACCAGAAGCCTAACGCGCTGTGAACATCCCAGGTGATCCGCGCGACGTGTCCGCTCCAATCGACGGCGAGGCTGCGACGCCAGTGTTTGATTCCAGGCCACCATATGACAGCGCCGGTGAGGCAAAGCAGCGCAAGACTGCCGCCGCCGACACCATGAACAAAGCGGCCCGTGGTTCCTATCAGTAGGTTTTCGTGAAAGCGCACGAGCCACTCGACGAGGGAGTTCCCAGCCAGTTCGTTGCGAAAAACAATCGCGCTGCCGGAAGTACTCATAAGGAGGATGTATACGGCGGCTACCGCTCCCAGCCAAAGATGCACCTGGAAGAAGATGTGGCGTATGAATAGTTTCTCCGGGTGTTCGAACCATTTGTGCCAATGACTGATCGGCCTTTTTTTGTTTTCAATCACTTTTCAGATTTGAACCTATAGCTTTTCGCCTTTGACGGCTTGCGCAGAAGCCCAGAGCGCGCCTGGATTAGCGCGATTCGGATAAATCTCCAGCATCCTGTCGTACAGCTCTTGCGCCGTGGTGGTCACCTCAGCGAGACCCTCGAAATCGCGAATGTATCGCCGCGTCTCCTCAATAATCCCAGGACTATCATCCTTCTCAGGTTTCTTATGTCCGGCAATGACTGCGAGCGGCTTGAATGACTCGATTGTGTCCAAGGCTGCGATCCATTCACGTCGAGATTGCGCGTTGGACTCGGCGAGATAAAGGTGAGTATCGTTGTAAGCGGCATCACCTGCAACCACCAGACCGACCGAGGGCACCTGGAGGCAGGTGGTATGGTAGGTGTCGGTATGCCCCAGTTCAACCGCAACAAGCTCGCGCCCTTCCAGGTCGATTACATTTCCGCGAAGTTCGTCCGCGATCACAAGTCTATCCGGAATTTGCTCCGGATATCGGGGACTCCAGAAGTTTGCGAGGGACTCGGGGGAGGCCTGCCGACGCATGACTTTTATGACATCCGGCCTCGCCACTGCTTTGGCGCCGCTGAATCGATCTAGGACCATGCCTAGACCAAAGAAGTGGTCGCCATGGCCATGCGTGACATAGATCGTGGTGAGGTTTTTACGCCTCGCCCCAATCCAATCTGCGAGGGCTCGATTCTGGTCGATAGTCAGTAGGGTATCGACGAGGACCGCGTCGCTTCCACCGTAGATCAGAGTCGCGGAGCCGCCGACCCAATTCAACTGTTCCTTGCCGGGTGGAAGATCGCGTGTGAGGCCCCGGCGTTTCGCCACGAACACATCCCAATTCAGCGGAATCTCTTTGCTCGCCATTTCACTTGTTCCGCCAGAGCAGCGGTCCACCTTTCATTTTTATCTAC
>Ga0137361_10003423_pt1 | contig 10299 bp, 7 predicted proteins | sample Mad1_80_16metaG_FD_104923 | JGI IMG/M metagenome (GOLD analysis project Ga0137361, IMG submission 104923) | Vadose zone soil microbial communities from Angelo Coast Range Reserve, California, USA - Mad1_80_16 metaG | ecosystem: Environmental > Terrestrial > Soil > Vadose zone | place: USA... | reverse complement strand
GTTAAAAAGCTGATCGACCAAATCCTCGTGGGCGCGCACGTTGCGTGAAAGCACGTACGGTATGAAAAAGTCCGAAAACGCGGGCTCCTCGTGGAGGACGCGTAGCATCTCGCTCTTTTCAATTCTGAGTATAGAGCTAGGTGCAATCGCCGTAGCCGTCGCCAGGCAGACATTCTGACCTATCAGGCATGCCTCCCCTAAGAAGTCACTCTCGCCTAGGATCGCGATCACCGCTTCTTTGCCCTGTTTGGATTTGACCTTGAGCTTCACCCTGCCTTGCTGAATATAGAAAACACTATCGGCAGGATCACCTTGAGAGAAGATTTTGTAGTCCTTTGGGAACTGCGTGATAGTTCGTGCTACGCCCACTGTCGCAAGAAACACTTGCGGATCGAAAGCGATCCCTTTCTTGTCTTTCTTAGTCGCCTTTGGTAGCGCGCCCATCGTTCTGCCTCATTGCAGGCTCAAGTTCTCACTAGCGCAAAATCCAGCTGCTGTCAAGTAGTATTTTGAAGATCGAAAGGGCGCCCTTCTTTATACTTCTTTAGTTGCCAGTTGCAGGGGCCGCAGCCCAGAAGTGATAGTCACATTTGGAACACTCAATTCCTAAAGGGGGAGTGCAATTTTGGACACCATCCCGAAACGAGTCCTTGACCATTGTGATAAATCAAGAGTAACACCTTTGATTGGGACTGTAGGGATGCAAACCTCTGAATCCAGGGTGGTTACCTGTAATCACCCTTAAGGATAGTGCGCTCGCGAGGTTGACATGTTTGCCCGGCACGTTTCGAGAACTCCAAAACGAACGGGGGAGGCCCCGATGAGGGGTAAGACCCTCTGGGAGAGCGAGGCGAACTTCCACACCTTAGCCGAGACAATACCATCCGCGATATTCATTAGCCTCGGAGGGCGGCTCCATTATGTGAATCACGCCGCCGAGATCATCACCGGCTATGCGCGAGAAGAGCTCTTAACAATGAATTTCTGGGATCTTGTTCCTCCTGGTACTCGGGACCCGGTCATAAACCGGAGGTGGGTGCACCGAGAGGAGATTGGGATTGCTTCGGGGGGTGAAGTCAGGATTCTTACGAAGAATCATGAGGAGCGTTGGCTTGAGATCACTGCGGCAACGACTGACTTTGATGGCGAGCCGGGCACGCTGATTTCAGCCTTCGACCTCACCGAGCGCAAGCAAGTGGAAGTGCAGGCACAACGGTTGGCTATTACTGACCCGCTTACTGGCCTGGGCAATTACCGCCGGCTCCTCGACGTCCTCCACGCAGAGATCGAACGATCCGGGCGCACGGGACGACCGTTTGCCGTTCTGCTGCTCGACTTGGATGGGCTGAAGAAGATCAACGACTGCTATGGTCACTTGGTCGGCAGCCGGGCACTGTGTCGCCTCGGCGATGTGCTTCGTGTTTTTTGCCGTTCTATCGATACAGCCGCGCGATACGGCGGCGATGAGTTTGCCGTCATCCTGCCCGAGTCGACCGCCGGAGCCGCGGGATTTGTTGCCTCTCGCATTCGCAACAGGCTTGCAACGGATAGCGAGCAGCCGCCACTTTGCGCAAGCATCGGGGTGGCTGTCTATCCGCAGGATGGCGAAACGGTTGAAGCCCTCCTGCAAACAGCAGACCGTGAATTGTACGGGATGAAAAGCCGCCGTGCGGAAAAGACTTCTTTGTCCAAGGACATGTCCATGAAAAAGAATGGCGATTCCGGGGGCACCGCCAATTGCATGGGGATTCACGCAGTCAACCGAGCCACGTGATTCAAGGCGCTCAAACCAATCTGACTGGGCGTGCGCGCGTGGCAGGGGAACTGGGTCGGAAAGAAATGCTGACAGAGCAGGGTTGGGGCTGACCACGGGAACACAGGAAATGAAGGAGGAGCCATGAGCCCTATCACACAAACTCAAGAAAGTACTGGCGAGAGCAAGACTCATTCGGGCTCGGCATTGAAAGTCCCCGACGGGGCTCGAATCCTGATCGTCTGTGACGACGACTCTGACACGGAACGGCTGAAGACCATTCTCCGGGAAGCAGGGTTTGTCTCGGAATGCGCAAAAAGCGTTACGGCGGGTTGTGAGGCAGCTAAATCCGGTCGGTTTCAGGTGGTCGTCTCGACACCCCTGCTGAGAGACGGGTCGTGGAGGCGGCTAACTGACATTGCGAATCACTATGATCTTGGCTTTGAGGTCGTTCTCTGGGCGCGCAACTTTGATCTCGCCGAATGGGTCGCGGCGCTGAAGGACGGAGCGTTTGATGTTCTTGACGCCATGTGTGACCCACCAAAAGCTATCGAGGCCACCAGACGCGCTTTGTGGGCAGCTTATCTGAAGGGCGCCGGGCCCAGCCCAAGAGCGACTAGTCCCCAGAAGGCGGCGTGATTCGTCACGTATCCTTGGAAAGCAGGGGAAAAGCATGAGCAACTTAGCAAGGGTCGATCAAAAGGGCAGATTGAAAATCCCCGTGACCCTTCTTCCGACACTCAAGGGGTCTGGCCCCGAGTTGTACGTCACCAGCGAAGATGGCTACTCCGTCCGCATCTACCCGATAAAGATCTGGAACCAAGTCGAGGAACGACTACAGTGCCTGTGCTCACAAAACAGGAACAACCAGAAGCTTCTTGTCCGTGCGAAGTATTTCGGCCGGGCTGTGACGATGGACAAGCAGGGCAGGGTGCTAATTCCGATCGTTTTGCGGAGCAGTGCGCAAATGAAGGGTGCCGTGGATATATTCGATTACCTGAACTATCTGGAAGTTTGGAACCACGCCCAATTCCTGAAAGATCTGAAAAGCAGTCCAATTACAGCGCAGGACGAAAAGACGCTGAACAAACTGTCCTCCACCCCACGATTTCCTTGGGCAATACACCGGAACAAAGAGCAAGGACATGTCCACGGAACAGAAAGGCGATTCAGCGTGTACCGCCAAGCGCGTCCGGATTCACGCGGTCACCCATCTCAGATTTCGAAGACATAGCCAGCCTCAGTAAGACCCGGGGTGGCATATTAACCACCAAATCCCGATAAACAACAAACGCGCTTATACTGGCTTTCGCGAGCTCAAACCCAAAGACTATGGAAACTCTTGTTCTGACATCTCCCGATCCCGCGCTACACTCGGACTCACTCGACACTCTTGTCGATATCGGCGTCCCTGCCGAGAAGGAGGTGATCCAGTGAGGTACAGTTTACGTTGAAGCAGTAGAGGAGGCGCTTGTGAGATTACCGAGCGCCTCTTTCCTTTTCTCCCTCCTGTCGAACTCCCTGTGATTTGACGAGCTTATTCAGCGGCTCATCCCGAGCCAGTGCCTGATAAACGCGCTAACCGGAGAAGTGTATTCCGCGAAAGTGGGCAAATCGCGTGCAATTGCGGTTTGAAGCCACGTAGCTTCTGTGGTTTACAGATGACGAACGGATTGCCCCCCTTCTGCCTTTGCCTTTTCCACACCTTTCCACAATTCTTTCGAATGCCACCCCTCCCGCAAAGCCTTTCCCTCGCCCAACTTAAACCCCACTGTGTCAACCCTGCCACGCCCATTCGAATCACTAACAAGTTATCCTTGACAGGCATTAACCTTTGAGCTACCCTCTTCTTTGAACTTGGCGCTCCAACTCGGCCTTCTCCCGCTCCAGGGAATCTCCGTGTTCTCCGCGAACTCCGTGTTGAGATCCCCTCGCCCCTTGCCCGCTAAGCCCCATGGAATCATATTGTTTGCCGACCACCACCCTCTAACCCCTTTGGAATCATATCGTTTCAAAAACACCCTGAGGAAGGAGTGTTCCCGGCGTTCTCGATCCCCTAAGTCCTTCCCTTGCCACAGATCCAAGAATTCGCCCGTAAGTCCAGCCATTGCCACAGATCCGAGAACAGCCCTTTCTAACCCCTGTGTTTGCCACACTTCCGAGACCCCCCGGGGGTTACTCTCAAGCGTTCCGACGATTCCTCAACCTATCCCCTTTGTTTTCAAATTCTTGAGCACTCTTTTGCGCTGTTTTGCAAAAGAGCGAAACTCAACTCCTTTTTTTTCATGGTCTTCCGCACTCTTTCACAAAAACACGGGGGTGTGGGGTACTCCCCTCTCGACTTGGCAGCCGCTCACTACATTGTCCCAACACCAGCGGCCCCATTATCGTATCTTGGTATAGCACCCATGCGCCGCCGCCTGATTCGCATCGCTCTGATTCTGTTGCTCTTCCCGCCGCTCTTGTCCTCCGTGGTCGGCTGGCTCGCCGGCCCCGCGTTCCTCCGTCCCATTCGCCGCGAACTCACGCCCGATCTCATCCGCGAAGCCGACGCCTCCTTCGCCTTCACCGGCGCGACCCGCGAGGACTTCAACGTCAAGGCTCCCGATGGAGCGATTCTCCGTGGCTGGAAAGTCCGCCCGAAAAATCCCAATGGCAGTTGGGTCCTCGTTTTCCACGGCGTAGCCGACAACCGCGTCGGCGTCATTGGCCAATCTGAATTTCTGCTGCGCGCCGGCTACAGCATCGTCATGATGGACGCCCGCGCCCACGGCGCCAGCGGCGGCCCCATCGCCACCTACGGCTGGCTCGAACGCAATGACACCCGCGCCATCATCGACGAACTGGTTCGCTCCGAAGTCGGCCGTTTTGCGGACGAACAAATCCGCTCCGGCAAATGGAGACTCGAACCCGCCGAGGACTCCGATCTGCAAAAGCCGATCCATCCTCGCCTTCCCCTTCCGGGCGCTCCTCTCCATATTTTCGCGCTCGGGGAATCGATGGGCGCGGGCATCGTGCTGCAATCGGCGGCCGCCGATCCGCGCATCGAAGCCGTCGTCGCCGAAGCTTCCTTCGCCAATATGCGTGAAGCCTCTTACGATTACGCCGGCCTCCGAAAATATCCGTTGCTCGGCAAGACTCTGTTTGCGCCTTTTAGCTGGACACTGCTGTATCGCGGAGAAAAACTTGCCGGCTTTCCCGTCGCGGAAGTTTCGCCGGTGAAAGCTGGGGCAGCACGCCCATTTCCCGTGCTCCTCATTTGCGATGAAAAAGACGTCGCGCTTCCCTGCCGCCATTCCGAAATGATTTACGCCGCTGCGCGCGGCCCCAAACAACTCTGGGTCGTCCCGGGCGCTTTCCACACCGCCGCCTACGGTTTTGAACCTCAGGAATTCCGCCGCCGCGTCCTCTCTTTCTTTGCAAGCTGCACTGCTAATCCCCCCACCGCGAATCCCGCCACCGCGAATCCAGCTCCCGCAAATCTCGCCGCGAATTCCGCTCCTTCGCAAAACAAATTTCTGCCGGTCGGTCAAGCGCCGCTTCGGGGAGACCAGCATGATGTTCCCAAATAAAAAGAGGCAACTCTCGCGTCCGCCGGAGCAGCCCGTGCGCGGCGTTCTCGATATGCCCTCTTTTTTGTTCCTTGTTTTCCGATTTCGATTTTCGATTTTCTCCTTGCGCTCGCGGCCTGCTCTGCGGTAAAAACACTCACCTTGTCGCCCCGATTTCTCTACAGGTGGAGCGTGAAATGATGGGCTTGTTTCGCAAGTTCGTTTGTCTCGCTGTCTTCTGTGCACTTGCTCTTGCGTCCGCGGCATGGCCTGACGGCGACAAAACAACAGAGCGCATCTTTTACAACGGCAAGATCTTCACCGCCGAACCGGAACATCCTTACGCCGAAGCTGTCGCCATCCGCGGCGACAAGATCGTTGGTGTCGGCAATCTTTCCGAAGTCACCAAGCTGGTTTCCGCTGGCGCCGAGCGCGTGAACCTCGAGGGCAAGTCGCTCTTCCCTGGTTTCATCGATTCCCATAGCCATTCCGTCGAAGGCGGCATCAATCTGATTTCCGCGGAGGTCGGTGAGGATCTCAAATCGCTCGACGAGCTTGCGGCCTTCGCGGCCGAAGCGAAAAAGTCCGGACGCGGAATGCGCGGCGATATTCTGGAAATTCTCGGCTTGCCTTTGCAAACCTGGTCCCACATCGATGAACTCAATGGCAGGTTCAACGCCGGCTCCTACGAAAACCAGGCCATTTTTCTCCGCGGTATGGATGGTCACACGGGCTGGGCAAATCGCGCGCTGTTGAAACGCGCTGGCATCAGCAGGGATTTCCTGAAGAAACTTTCCGAGGGCGAACGCAGCTATTACGGCGCCAGCAAGGATTTCGATCCCAACGGTTTCGTGGTTGACGCGGGCACGGATAAGATCATGTCTCTTCTTCCAAAGCCAAGTGACGAGCGGCTTCTGGTCGCCGCCCGCGCCGCGCTCCAGTACAACTACAGCCTGGGCATCACGGCGTGGCTCGATCCGCTCGCCGATGAGGATGTGCTGAAGGCCTACCGGCTCCTGGCCGAGCACGGCGAGCTCTTGCCTCAGGTGGCTGCGTTTCCGCAGGTTCTTGCGAAAGACCCAGTCGCGGAGCTTGCCGGGGTGCAGAAGACGCGCGAAGCCTACAAGTACGTTCCCAATCTCCATGTGAACGGCATCAAGGTATTTGCCGACGGAGTCGTGGAATACCCATCACAGACTGCCAACCTCACGAAGCCTTACAAGAACACCGGCCGCAACGGAGATCTGCTGTTCGACCCGAAGAAATTCGCGGAATTGTGCGTCGCCGCTGATAAGCAAGGCTTGATTATCCACGTTCATGCGCTGGGTGACGGCGCGGTGAAAGCAGCGCTCGACGGGATCGCCGCGGCTCGCAAGACCAACGGAAATTCCGGACTGCCTCACACCTTGACGCACGAACAGTTTGTCGCCCCCGAAGATTTTCCGCGATTTCGCGAACTGGGCGTTATCAGCGCATTGCAACTGTACTGGGCGAACGCAGGCCCGGACACCATTGAAATCGTCAAACCCTATCTGGACCCGGAAGTGTACAAGTGGCAGTATCCCGCGCGGTCGCTGCTCGACAGCGGCGCGGTTATCTCCGGCGCCAGCGATTGGCCTGTTTCCACGGCAAATGTATTCTGGGGCATCTATCAGGCGGAAACGCGCAAAGGGCCGGAGGGAGTGCTTGATCCCGATCAGCGCATGCCGCGCGACGCCATGTTGTACGCCTACACCCGTAACTCCGCGCGCGCGATGAACCAGCTAGAGAAGATCGGCACGATCGCGCCAGGCAAGCAGGCGGATCTCGTCCTCCTCGACCGCGATGTGCTCACTGTTCCACCAGAAGAGTTGAGAGACACCAAAGTGCTCTGGACCATGGTAGGCGGCAAAATTGTCTGGACCGCCCCGGCGACGGGTGAAAAGAAAACGCACTGAAACAGAACCAATGCGATTGACCTCGTTATCCTCTGCGGTAACTTCTTTCTGTTTCTTTCAACTTTCAACTTTGAACTCGCAACCTGCGGCCCTCTCCAATTTCGCGAATTTCAAATTTCGATTTTCTATTTTCCCCTCAGTGCACAGGATGGTGGCGCGCTTCCCATTCCTGGCTCAGGCGGCGCACGGTTTCGCGCAAGCGCACGGCCAATGCGGCAATCGTTTCCAGCCGCTGTTCTCCGCCGCGCGGGAGCGTGCCGTCATTCTTCCTGTGAACTTCCGCCAGCAGGAGCTCCGCGTTTCCCAGAATTCCCGTCAGCGGATTGTTGAGTTCGTGACGCAGCACCTCTCCAAAATCTTCCTCCGCTTGTTCGAACGGTTCGTGGATGCTTTCCGCGACCCTCTGCGCCTGGCGCAAGCGGCTGCGGATCAGTTCCAGGGCCGACGGCAGACATCTTTCGTCGCGCCTCAAATAGTCGGCGACACCCGCATCGATCAACGCCGCGAGCTCCGCGCGGCGCTCCGCCGTCCCGATCACAACCACCGGCGCATAGATTGCCAGCGAGGTCACCACGGCATCGAGCCGAGGAACGATGCCGCGCGGTCCGCCGGCTTCGGGCGAGATCGCCGCCTCTTCGAGCACAATCGCGACGGGAACCTCTTCCTCCAAGATTCGCCGTGCAGCCGCGACGCTGGTTACGGACGCCACGCGCAGTCCCGCGATGTTGCTTTCGAACTCCCGCCGCACGGCCGCGCACAACGCCGCATCGTCGCTCACTACTAATATGGTTTGTTCCCTGTTGCCCATGACCCTATCCATTTCTAGCTGCATTTTTTCTTCCCGCCTCTGCAGGCGGCATTCGATGGTTGGCCGTGATTGCCAGCAAACCGCGAACCTTCTCCGTCAGCTCTTCCACGCGGAACGGTTTGGCGACGTGCGGCAGGTGGTTGCGCTCCAGAAATTCCCGCGTTTGCGCGGCAATGATGTCGCCGGTAACGAACAGGAAGCGCTCCCGCAAGGGATTCCCGGAGCGCTCCAGCGATTTGTAGAAATGCTGTCCATCGAGACCGGGCATCTTCATGTCGCAGATGACCAGGTCGAAGGACTGCCGGGCCGCGCGGTCCAGGGCTTCGCGGCCGTCCAGCAGCACGTCCACCTGCATCCCTTCGTCTTCGAGCACGTCGGCGATTAAGCGGGCTACGGTTGGTTCATCTTCCACGACGAGCACTCGCGCGCCTTTTGCGTCATCCAATGCGGGAGCAAAGCCATCTTGGCGGCTCACCATTTCCGCGGCTTCTGGCAGAAAGTTCTTACGCCCCGGCAGGGGAGAGCCGATGACTTCGTCCTGCACCGTCTCCGCGGCCGCTGGAAGTTCGATCTGGAAAACCGCGCCGCCCTGAGGAGGGCTCGAAACGTGCACCTGTCCGCCATGTTCACGCACCACGCTCAAGACGATGGCCAGCCCCAGCCCGGTCCCGACGCCCGGAGGCTTGGTAGTGAAAAATGGATCGAAGATACGCGCGAGGATTGCCTGTGGTATTCCTGGTCCGGTGTCGGCGACTTCCAGCAGTACGCGCCGCTCCCCGATTCTTTCTGTCCGCAGCCGGATCGTTCCGCCCTGGCCCTGCTGTTCGATGGCTTGGCGCGCGTTGCCCACCAGATTCATCAACACCTGCTGCAAATGTCCGGGATCGCCGTGGACGAACGGGAGAACCGGGTCCAGATCGATGTCCACGCGGATTTTTTCCGCAACGAGGCTGAAACGCTGGAGATCCATGGCTCTTTGCACGACTTGATTCAAGGACACCAGGCGGCGCTCCGGGAGAGTCTCCCGGGCATTGAGGAGCAACTGCCGCAGAATCGTGCTGGCGCGCTCCGCCTCCTGATAAATCTGCCGCACCTCCTCGGTCCTCCCGGGAAGGTCCTGGCGCGCCAGGAGCCGGTGCGCGTAACCCGCAATGGTGGTCAGTGGGTTGCTCAGTTCGTGAGCGACGCCGCTGACCATCTGTCCCAGCGCCGCGAGCTTCTCGGTCTGCAGGAGTTTCGAATGGAAAACGCGCTGGGCGGTCAGGTCGCGGTAGATTTCCACGCGCCCCAGCCGCCGCCCGCTGCGGTCGAGAATGGGACGCGCGGCTCTCTCAAGGATGCGCTGGGCGGGATGCATCATTTGAAACTCCTCGCGCACGCCTCCTTGGATTCCTCGCGCCAGTTCACGCCAGCGTGCCGCGAACCACGCGGGTTCAGCGGCGTGAACTTGCAGCCGCCCGAGCAATCCTTCCAGAGTTTTGAACTTTCCGGATTCCTGCGGCGCCAGTCCGGCGATCTGTTCGAACCGCGTATTCACGGCGCGGATATTGTCTTGGGCGTCAAAGAGGATGACCCCTTCTTCCAGCCATTCGATGACGTTTTGCAATTCGATCCCGGCCAGTCCCGGCGGTTCGCGGGCCGCCAGTGGTTCGAGAACGATTACTTCGTTCCGGAATTGCGCAGAGGGCAGGAAGGATAATCGCACAGCCATACCGTTGTGCAATTCCGCCCGAGAAAGTTCAGGAATGGCCTCGGGCTTCCCGGCTTCGCGTGCGAGCCCCGCACGCAACCATGTCTCGACCTGTCCCTGATCGTGCGAGCGGAACATCTCGGACAAGCTCGGCGGCATGGGAATTTCGGTCTGGCGAGCCCCTTTAGTTCTGGAAACCGCGCCGGTCAACTCCCTGGCGCCGCGGCTCGCCGCCCGGATTCTCCCATCGTCATCCAAGATCAGGAGTGGTTCGCTGATGCATTCCAGAAGTGCGTCTTGCCAGCCGGCGAAGTTCGATTCCTCTTCTTTTCGCCTTCTCTGCCGGAGAATGAAAGCCGCAAGAACGGCGCGCAGTTCCAGCCGATGGAGAGTTGTGAGGGAGATTGCACTGCCCCGCAGTCCGGCGACGAGTACCCCGAGGAGCTGCCCTTCCAACTCCAGTGGAAATGCAATGATGCGAACCACGGGAGCCGGCATCCAGCCGGTTTCGGGATCGCTTCCGATCACCTGCCGCGCCTGCAGCGCCCGCCGCCACACGC
>Ga0137361_10003420_pt1 | contig 10301 bp, 6 predicted proteins | sample Mad1_80_16metaG_FD_104923 | JGI IMG/M metagenome (GOLD analysis project Ga0137361, IMG submission 104923) | Vadose zone soil microbial communities from Angelo Coast Range Reserve, California, USA - Mad1_80_16 metaG | ecosystem: Environmental > Terrestrial > Soil > Vadose zone | place: USA... | reverse complement strand
GCGATCTTCCGTCTCCGCGAGCACATGCAGCGGCTCATCAACTCCGCGAAAATTTATCGCATGGACCTTCCCTACTCCGTCGACGAGTTTTCCAACACCGCCACCGAGCTCGTTCGCGCCAACAAATTGAACTCCTGTTACGTCAAGCCCATTGTTCTCCGCGGTTACGGCGAGGCGGGCGTGAATCCGCTGAATTCCCCGATCGACATTTACATGGCTTGCTGGTCCTGGGGCGCCTATCTGGGGCCCGATGCTCTCGCAAAGGGCGTCGACGTCGGCGTCAGCTCCTGGACGCGCATAGCGCCGAACACTCTGCCCGCAATGTCCAAGGCCGCGGCAAATTACATGAACTCTCAGCTCATTCGCATGGAAGCTTCGTTTAACAACTACGCGGAAGGCATCGCACTCGATTCCGGCGGCCACGTCAGCGAGGGCTCCGGCATGAACATCTTCCTCGTCCACGACGGAACACTCTACACACCGCCGCTGGCCACCAGTATTCTTCCCGGCATCACCCGCGACGCCGTCGTGAAGCTCGCCGAAGATCTGCGCATTCCCGTGAAGGAGCAGGTCATTCCTCGCGAGATGCTCTACATCGTGGATGAAGTTTTCTTCGTTGGCACGGCGGTCGAAGTCACGCCCATTCGCTCCGTCGATCGCATCCAGGTGGGCAAAGGCGTCGCTGGCCCCATCACGCGCAAGCTGCAGGAAGAATTCTTTGCCATTACCAGCGGCAGCAAGCCCGACCGCCACAACTGGCTCACGCCGGTCAACGCCCCCGTCGGCGCCGCCACGCGTTAGATGATTCTTGTTTCTGCCGTCATTTTAGGGGCGTAGCCCGCCGCGGCAGGTTACGCCCCTACTCTTTTGGCTTCAGCGTTTTCGAGCTGCGTTGACTCGCCTCGTAGTACCTCCTATCATTTCGCAGAGCAGTATCCCCTCCAATGACCGGCGATACCATTGCGCACTACAAAATTCTTGAACGGCTCGGCAGTGGCGGCATGGGTGTGGTCTATGCTGCCGAAGATCTGAAGCTCGGCCGCCGCGTCGCCCTGAAATTTCTTCCCGAAGCGCTCAACAAGAATCCTCAGGCCCTCGAGCGCTTCCGCCGCGAGGCGCGTGCAGCTTCCGCGCTGAATCATCCGAACATCTGCACCATTCACGAAATTGGGGAACACGATGGGAAGTCTTTCATCGTGATGGAGCTGCTTGAGGGCGAAACGCTTAAGGAACGAATCTCCGGGCGTGTTCTTGCAATCGAGGCCATCCTCGAGATTGGTGTGCAAGTCGCCGACGCGCTCGATGCCGCGCACAAGAAAGGCATCGTCCACCGCGACATCAAGCCCGCAAACATTTTCATGACCGCGCTCGGCCAGGCCAAGCTCCTCGATTTTGGCCTGGCGAAGCTCGCGCCTGAGGGCAATGCGCCAGGAAACACGCTCGGCTCACTCGATGATGTGACCGCGGAGGAGGCGCTCACCAGCCCCGGCATCGCCATGGGCACCGTGGCCTACATGTCCCCCGAACAAGCGCGCGGCGAAGAACTCGACGCGCGCACCGATCTTTTCAGTTTTGGCGCCGTCCTCTACGAAATGGCCACGGGCCGCGTTGCTTTTTCTGGTCCTACTTCGGCCGTCGTTTTTCACGCCATCCTCGAGCGTACTCCGCCACTTCCGAGCGCCGTGAAGCCGAATCTCCCGGCGCGTTTCGACGAGATCATTTCCAAGGCGCTGGAGAAAGACCGCGCCCTGCGCTACCAGAGCGCCGCCGAAATCGGCGCGGACCTCAAGCGCCTGAAGCGTGACACGGACACCTCACGTGTGACTGCCGCAACGGGTGCAGCCAGCGTTGCCACGCACCCCGCGCGTAGCATGAAACTCCGCATGGGTCTGCTTGCTGCGGGTCTTTCTATCGCCGTTGTTCTGGCGTTCGTGCTCCTCTTCGGAGTGAACCGTTTGAAAAAAAACTCAGTGGATTCTGTAGCCGTTCTGCCATTTGTAAATGCTACGGGCGACGCGAATGCCGAGTACCTCAGCGAGGGAATCACGCAAGGCCTCATCAACACGCTCGCTCAATTGCCAAAATTGAAGGTCGTCTCCCTGATGTCGGCCTACCGCTACAAAGGCAAAGCCATCGATCCGCCGGCAGTCGCTCGCGAGCTCGGCGTTCACTCTATCCTGACCGGGCGCATGACGCAGCAGGGAGACAACCTCACCATCAGCGCAGAATTAATTGACGCCGAGCACGACCGCCAGATGTGGGGCAAGCAGTATCAGCGCAAGCTCACTGACGTAAATTCCTTGCAATCGGATATCACTCGCGACATCACAGACAACTTACAACTGAAGCTTACCGGCGCCCAGCAAAATCTCATGGCCCAGCGGCCCACGCAGAACCCGGAAGCTTATCAGTTGTACTTGCAGGGCCGGTTCTATTGGAATCGCCGGACCATCGGTGGAATAAACAAGGCGATTGACTACTTCGAACAAGCCATCGCGAAGGACCCCAATTATGCACTCGCGTATTCCGGGCTTGCCGGCTCTTACTTCTCCATGGCGCGCAACAGCGCTGCGCTCTCGCCGAAGGAAGCAGGTGCGAAAGCACGCCGCGCCGCAGAAAAAGCGCTGGAACTGGATCCTTCTCTGGGTGAAGCTCACGCTTCGATGGGTCTCGTCTTGCTGATGTTCGAATGGGATTTCTCAGGGGCCGAGCGCCAGTTCCAGCGGGCGATTGATCTCAATCCCAGCTACCCCGAGGCCCACCAGTGGTATGCGGAACTTTTGTGGGCCACAGGCCGCTACGAGGAAGCTGTGAAGGAAATCCGCAAGGCTTTGGAGCTGGAGCCCTTCACACCAATCCTCAACGTCAATTTGGGCATGGCGCTGATGTTTGGAAAGCATATCGCGGAAGCTGAGCAGGTATTTCGCAAAACCCTCGATATGGACCCAAGTTTTCCAATCGCCCACCAAGGCTACGCCCAAGTTTTGATTCTTCAGAAGAAATTTGACGAGGCCGTGGCCGAGTCGGAGAAAACGGTTCAATCTATACCGGAATCGTCCTACTACCGCGGCTATCTCGGATACGCGCTTGCCAAAGCCGGTAAGACCCAAGAGGCCCGAAAAATTCTCGGTGAATTGACCGAAGAAGCCAAAACAAAATACGTCTCGTGGATGGGGATCGCGAATATCTACGCGGGCCTGGGTGAAAAGGATCACGCATTTGCCGCGCTCGAGTTGGCCTATCAGCAGGGTGACACTCGTATGGACACCGTCCGGGCGCGTGCTGACGTGGATTCGTATTGGACCGCAGATCCGAGGTTCGCGGAGCTTTTGAAAAAAATCGGCCTTCCGCCGCTGAATCCATAGTGTTGGCTTCATCGTGTCCGAAATTCATGCTGAATGCTGGCGTTGCGCATTGCATTCCGGCTAGAATGCAGCCGATCGAATCGGGTGCTTCTCCATCGAGTCGGCAATGAACTCAGCTCCTTGTTCGGAGGATCTTTGATGTACAGCACATCGCAGAAACTGGTCGCGGAATTCATCGGAACCTTCGCCCTGATTTTTTTTGGCGCCGGCGCGGTCTGCACCGATCAATACCTACACGGCGCAGGCGGACTCGGTCTTCTCGGCATCGCTCTCGCGCACGGCCTTGCGATTGCGATAATGGTTTCCGCCCTCGGCCACATTTCCGGCGGTCATTTCAATCCCGCCGTCACCATCGGCTTCTGGGTTACCAAGCGCGTGAACACGATCGATACGGTCCTTTACTGGGTCGCGCAACTTGCCGGCGCGACCGCTGCTGCGTTTCTCCTGAAAGTGGTCGTCCCTGAAGAGACCTGGCGCGCCGTCGCTCTTGGCGTTCCGGAGCTTGCACGCGATTTTCCCCGCTGGGCGGGGATGGCTCTCGAAGGCGTTACATCCTTTTTCCTTGTGCTCGTCGTTTTCGCCACGGCCGTCGATGAAAAAGGTGCTTTTAAATCCATCGCGGGCTTTGGCATCGGCCTCACGATTACACTGGGCATACTGGTTGCCGGTCCGCTAACGGGCGCCGCTCTAAACCCGGCGCGCGCATTCGGGCCCGCCCTGGCCGCCACGCACTGGGCCAATCACGGCGTCTACTGGGTCGGCCCGCTCGCCGGAGGATTTCTCGCCGGCCTGCTTTACGATTCGCTCTATCTGAAGAAGCCCTGACCGCCGACTAACGGCGGCACCTCCTCCCACGCCTTGACTTCAACTTGCAACTCTCAACTTTCGACCTCTCCTTTCGGCCAGTTAACTACCGCGAAACCTGCTCGCTCAGCCGCCTTGTCGGCCCTCCGGCCGGATGCTAGTGTCGCGTATTAGCTGCATTCTTGCGGGGTTTACACCATATGGCCGTAAGCATTGACGATCTGCTCCGTCGCGCTGTCGAAAACAAAGCGTCCGACTTGCACCTGAAAGTCGGCAATCATCCTTACCTGCGCGTGGACGGCCTGCTCGCCCCGCTCACGGACGTCCCCCGCATCACGCCCGAAGAAATGCTTTCGATGGCGTTCAGCATGATGACCAACCGCCAGAAGCAAAAGTTCAAGGAAACGGCGGAGTTGGACATGGCGTACGGCGTCGCCGGCCTGGGGCGCTTCCGCGTCAACGTTTTCCAGCAGCGTGGCAACGTCGGCATGGTGCTCCGCGTCATTCCCACGAAGATTCGCACCACGGAAGAATTAAACCTCCCCCCGGTCATTACAAAAATTTGCGAAGAGCAGCGCGGCTTGGTGCTCGTCACGGGAACCACCGGTTCCGGTAAGTCCACCACGCTCGCCGCGATGATCGACCGCATCAATGCGAATCGCGCCGATCACCTGATTACCATCGAAGACCCCATCGAGTTCCTGCACCGCGACAAGAAGAGCTTCATCAATCAGCGCGAAGTCGAAGTGGACACCGCGAACTTCTCCACCGCTTTGCGCGCTGCTCTTCGTCAGGACCCGGACGTGATTCTCGTCGGCGAAATGCGCGACCTCGAAACTATTTCTACGGCGCTCCTCGCCGCCGAAACCGGCCACCTCGTGCTTTCCACATTGCACACTCTCGACGCCACGGAAACGATTCAGCGCATCATCGCTGTCTTTCCGCCGCCGGAGCAGAAGCAGATTCGCTTGCAGCTTGCCGCCACGCTGAAAGCCGTCGTCTCGCAGCGCCTGGTGCGCCGCTCGGATGACAAGGGCCGCGTTCCTGCCGTCGAAATCATGATCGCCACGGGCTACATTCGCGATTGCATCATCAATGCGGACAAGACGCGCTTGATTCATGACGCCATCGCCGCCGGCACCAGCCAGTACGGCATGCAGACCTTCGATCAGTCGCTCTTCGATCTATACACCAAACAGCTCATCACGCTCGATGAAGCTCTGGCTCGCGCATCCAACGCCGACGAATTCAAGCTGCGGATCCAAGGCATTCGCTCCGCCTCCGACGCCGCCCGCGAGGAAATGGCCTCGCAAATGGCCGACTTCGAGCGCTTCGCCCGGAAATAGTCATTCCCTTTCAATCAGAGACCGAACTGGAGAACCCATGCAAAAAAAGTTATCTTCTATGATATTTATATCTCGGGTTTATATAGCTTTGTTTTCGTATCCCTCTGTAAATAGCGCTCCGCGGCCTCTGCGCAAAGGCGAACTTCTCGCTCTTGTTTCTGGTGGGATCATTCCTGAAAACATCGCTTATGAAATTCGTTCGAGGGGACTGAGCTTCGTTCCTGACGAAACCTACAAGACGTTGCTGAAATCTGCCGGGGCCGACGCCAAGGTTTTCACCGCGCTGAACACGGCGAAGACCGGTTCTCCCGAAAAAGTCGACAGCACCACCGCCACCGAACTCCTTCAGCACTTAAGCCGCGCGGGAAATCTCATCAAGGCGGCCCAACTCGACGACGCCGCCAACGAACTCACTGCTTCCCTGGCCGGCAACACTGGGAAACCCGAAGTGGGCTTTGTTATGGGCAAGGTACTCATCGAACAGGAACGCTATGAGGAGGCTGGACAGGTCTACTTGGAGATTTTGCGCCAGGGCCCTGATTTTCCTCAGGTCCACACAAGACTTAGCTTTACGTACTTTGAAACCGGGGATGCGCAGAATGCCCTTCGCGAAGCCAAAGCAGCTCTGGAGCAGAACACGAACGATCCCGTGGCCCACATGAACGCCGGGCTCGCCTTGAGAGATATGCGCAGCTTTGACGCGGCCAAGTCACAAATGGAGCAAGCGATTCGCAGCAAGCCTGACTACGAACCCGCCTATGCCAACCTCGGCATCCTCCTCGACGATCTGCGTGACCACGATGGCGCCATTGCGCAGTACAAGAAGGCTCTTACTCTCAAACCCGATGATATCAACGCTCGCTACAACCTCGGCATCGCCTATGGCGGAAAGGGCGACTACATTTCCGCCATTCGCGAATACCGTGAGGTCAAGCGTCGCGATCCGAATCGGCTCGACGCGCGCCAGAATCTGAGCGCCGCGCTCATGAAAGACGATCCTGCCGCCGCCATCACCGAGTTGCGCGAACTTGCCGCCCTCGCACCCGATTTTCCCCTCTGCGATCAATGCCTGGGCAGCGCTCTTTACCGCGTAGGCCGGAATCAGGAGGCAGAAAAGGAGTACCGCATCGCCGCGGAGCTTGATCCTACGGCTCCAGGTCCACACTCCGGAATCGGGCTCACTCTAGAAGCCGACAAGAAGTACGACGAGGCGCTCCGCGAATATCACAAAGCCGAGGAACTCGATAGCAACTCTGCCGATGCTTTCAGAAACGCTGGACGCGTTCTCCTCCTGAAGAAAGACTTTCCCGCCGCCATCGCCGAGTTAAAGCGTGCCGAGGAGATCGATCCGGCCAGTTGGGTCAATCACGATCTCCGCGGGCAAGCCCTCGGGGGCTCCGGCGACCACGATTCTGCCATTGTCGAATACAGAGAGGCAGTTTCCATTGCCCCGAAGGAGCTGCAGGCGCGATTGGACTTGGCTCTGGCCCTCGAAAAAAAGGGAGATTGGGTCGCGGCTCTGGATAACTATCGCCGGGCGGCCCTCGATGAAGCCCCGCCCAAGGTCGGCATCCCTCAGCTTTACTTTGACGCAGGACACAAATACCAGAGCGCTCGGGAACGCTTCCAGCAACGCCTCACTGATTTGCGCGCCTCAGGCAAATCCTCCGAAGCTGCCGCTCTCGAAGCTCGGTTGAAGGCTAGTGAAGTAGCACCTAACCTGGACGAAAGATTCCATGCCGCCATGCAAACCAGCATGCAGGCAATTGGAGAGAGGCGCTTCAACGACGCGGAAACCTCCGCCAAACAGGCCATCGAGATTGCCGGACAAATCCAGCCCGAGGATGGCCGCCTTCCCGAAGCTGTCGGCCAGCTCGGAACCGTCTATGCGTGGCGACTGGACTACAAACAAGCCGAAGAAAACTACCGCCGCCAGTTGCTCCTCGCCGAAAAGCTCTACGGCCCGCAATCGCCGATGATCGCCGGCGCTCTCCAGAATCTCGCGATGCTCGCCCTTGCGCAAAAAGACTTCGCCGGGTCACAAGCGTTCTTCTCCCGCGCGCTCGACCTCAATCAGAAACACTACGGAGAAAATAGCATCGCCGTCTCGGAAAGCCTTCGGGGCCTGGCCCATGTCTATTCCATGCGGCAGGACTTCGCGAAGAGCGAATCCATTTCCCTTCGCGTCTTGCATATCTACGAGACTATGTACGGCGCTGAGGACGACCGCATGGTTATTCCGCTGAACGAGCTTTGCTACGCCTACGATCAGTGGGGCAAACCGGAAAAATCCGAGTCCTGCCACGCCCGGCTGGTTGCTTTGGGCGAAAAAAAATTCGGCGCCAACAGTCCGTATCTTGTCCGCGATCTGACCGCCGAAGCCGAAGCCCTTCGCAAACTCGGCCGCACCGACGAAGCCGCCAAGCTCGAGCGGCGCACCCAATCGATTCAATCCGCCCAGACAAATCCAAACTGAACCGATCCGCTTGGAACCAAAGCATGATTTGTCGGAGCAGGTATTCAGATTGCGATGGGTTCTCTGCAATGGCTTCTCGTCGGACGACTCGCCGAAGTTTGGCTCGGTTCGCGACGATGGGGAGTGTCTGCCCTCCAACGGATTAATCGACATTTCGTCACTCTCACAATCTTGATTCTCCTACTCACTGCCGTTTCTGTCCCAATCCTCAATGCAAGGAGTCGGCGCCTCGCATTTCGCCATGCAGCAATCTCTCTTCAGTAGACCTTTTGTTTTTCTCTTTGCCCTCCGTGTTCCATCCTCCGTGCCCTCTGTGTTAAGTCTCCCTCGCTCCGTCATTGCCCATTCTCCACTTCCTCCGCCTGTATCTTTACTTCGTTACTTCATTACTTCTATTCTTACTCTATGTTTAGTAAGCCGCGCCAACTTGAAACCGAAGAGGAGTTGTACGATGTCGCGGTGCGCGCGCTGATGCGGCGGGCGCATTCCGTGCACGAAATGAAGAAAAAGCTCGAACGGCGCAGCGACAACAAACTGCTGGTGCAACTGGTGATGGCGCGATTGAAGGAAAACGGGATAATCGATGACGCGCGTTATGCGGAGCAGTTCGCGCGGCAGCGGACCGAATCGCGCAAGCAAGGTAAATTCCGGATTGCGCGCGACTTGCGGGGGCGAGGGATTCCGGATCGGCATATCGACGCGGCGCTGGAAGAAACTGCCAAGACCACCGATGAGGGCGCCATGGTGCGCCAGCGTATCGAACGAAAGTTGAGGTCGTATCGCGGCGAACTCGATGAAAAGAAGTTGGCTTCCATGTATCGCAGCCTGCTTCGCGCGGGTTTTTCTACAGATGTGGTGCGACGGGAATTGAAAGCGGTCGTAAAGGAAGACTTGCCGGAGGTAGACTTGGAATAGGGTTCTGGTTTGGGAAGTGTCCACCCCTGACGCCGTTACGTCTAACGAGTGCTGATGGGACTTACGATCATCCACCACCTTGGTCTGCATTGCAGTCTGGTCTGTATTGCAATCTAGTGGACTGTAACAGATGAAAAGATAGTAGGATTGTGTTCATGGAGAACACCATCGTACTGACGGACGCGGAACGTATGGAACTCAACCAGCGAGCGGCGAGCCGCAGCGGGCGTGCCGATGACGCGCGCAGAGCGCGGCTGATCTTGCTGCTGGACGCAGGCCATACCTGGGCCGCGATTCGCGACAAGCTGGACTGCAATGATGCGTTTATCGATCGCTGGAGCAAGCGATTTCGGGAAGAGCGGCTGGCAGGGCTGTTCAGCAGGCACGCTGGGCAAGAGGCCAGCACGCTGACTCCCGCGCTGGAGGCGCGCATTCTGGAATGGACGCTCAAGCGTAAGCCGCCGGACGGGGCGACTCAGTGGAGCACGCGCAGGCTGGGAACACAGCTCAAGGTCAGTCATATGATGGTGGCGCGGGTGTGGGCCAAGCACAGCCTCAAGCCGCAGCGGCTCGACCGCTACATGGCGACCAACGACCCGGATTTTGAGCAGAAGGCCGCCGACATTATTGGGCTGTATCTGAACCCTCCGGCGCATGCGGCGGTGTTCTGTGTGGATGAGAAGACGACCATCCAGGCGCTCGACCGCAAGGATCCGGTGTTGCCACTCTCGCCGGGACGCGCCGAGCGGCACGGCTTTGAGTACTTCCGGCACGGCACGCTGTCCCTGTACGCGGCGTTCGACACCAAGACAGGCGAGGTGCTCGGCAAGACGGCCGTGCGACACACGTCTGCGGAGTTCGTCGCGTTCCTGGCGGACATCGTCGTCAACCAGCCGCGCGGCAAAGAGATCCACGTGATTGCCGACAATCTCTCGGCCCATAAGACGGGGCAAGTCGACGACTTTCTGGATCGACATCCGAAGGTTCATCTGCACTTCACCCCGACCTATTCCTCCTGGCTCAACCAGATCGAACTCTGGTTTGCCAAGATCGAACGCGATGTCATTGCGCGCGGCGTGTTCTCGTCGTTGGCCGACTTGCGGAGAAAACTCATGAAGTACATCCGGCACTACAACGAGGTGCCAAAGACCGTAAAGTGGCGCTACTTCGATCCTACACGTCGCATTACTCCCAGTTCAGCTGTTACAGTCCACAAGCCTCGTCCCTCGAGCACAAGGTCATTCCACGTCTTACCGACTTCGTTTCCGACCAAGCCGAGAGCGAAACCACGATTCAAGACATCTACACGGCACTCGTTACACACCAACCGAGAAATGACCTGATCGTCCGGGACTTACAACAAGTTTTGTCAGCTGGGAGATCGCCACTCTTGCT
>Ga0137361_10003416_pt1 | contig 10307 bp, 11 predicted proteins | sample Mad1_80_16metaG_FD_104923 | JGI IMG/M metagenome (GOLD analysis project Ga0137361, IMG submission 104923) | Vadose zone soil microbial communities from Angelo Coast Range Reserve, California, USA - Mad1_80_16 metaG | ecosystem: Environmental > Terrestrial > Soil > Vadose zone | place: USA... | reverse complement strand
TCATCGTGATGCACGCTGAGATCGCGCGCGAAGCCGGCCAGTTTAACATCGACAGTGTTATTCGGGACGTGACGGAGAAACTGGTCCGGCGTCATCCGCATGTCTTTGGCAAAAGCGACGCACGCGACGCCGGTGCGGTTTTAAAACAGTGGGAAGCGATTAAGCGCGATGAAAAGAAGAGCGACCAACATTATCTGGCGAGTTTGCCGGACGCCCTTCCAGCGTTGATGCGCGCGCAAAAGGCACAAAGCAAAGCGGCCCGCGTCAATTTCGATTGGGTCGAGCTGCATGAGGTGATCGCAAAGGTTGAAGAAGAACTCGAGGAAACAAAATCGGCGATGGCGTCGCAAGATCGACAACAAATTGAGGACGAGATCGGCGATTTGGTTTTTGCGGTCGTCAATCTGGCGCGCAAATGCAAACTCGATGCGGAGAGCGCGCTGCAAGTCGCAACTGATAAATTCGTCGCGCGCTTTAATCGCTTGGAGGATGAGCTTCAAGCGCGCGGCAAACGGCTGGGAGATGTCGATCTTGCCGAGCTGGACGTGATTTGGAATGAGATTAAGAGAACGCCGAACATCCCACGCCCGACGCCCAATGCCGAATGTTTCTGAGTTCGATATTGGACGTTCGATGTTGAGCGTTGAACGTTTGCTTCTCCTCTGCCTTTGGCGATATTCGCCGTCCCGATGTCGATCCTGATCAACGTGCTCCTGGGTCTTTGGATATTCGTGGCGCTGCTCATGGTGCTCGTGATCTTGATGCAGCGGCCAAAAAGCGAGGGCTTGGGCGCCGCGTTTGGCGGAGCTGTGACGGAAAACATTTTCGGCGCGCAAACCACGAATGTGCTCGTGAAATTTACCGCCTGGCTGGCGGGCTTCTTCTTTGTCCTGACATTCGTGTTGTCGATCCTCTACGCCCGCAAAGCGAGCGGCGATAGCACATTGCGGCGCGAGTTGATGAAACAGCAAACTGCTCCCGCGAGTGCAGCTTCGCCGGCGACTTCGGCGACTCCAGCAGCACCTGCTGGTTCGCCATCGTCTTCGCGCGCGCCTGATTCTGGCGCAGGCGTTTTGCCGCCAGGCAGTGCGACGCCGGTTGCGTCGCCGCCAGCTTCTTCACCGAAGCCGCAATTATAGTTGATGCTGCCTTCGCAGTGGTAGGGGCGATGACCCAATCGCCCGCGGGCGGTTCGGCGAGCCGCCTCTACCCTGAAGCGAGTTCACGCAATTGTTACTTCAACGTCATCAGCCTGTAACAATTCCCTTCCAATTTCCGGCGGTACGCGCGAAACAATTTCGCATAAACGCTGGTCAACTTGCGCCGTCGAAAAAATTGGGCGCGGGCGGCAGCAAACAAGGAGAAAACTAAATGTTCATCAAGAAGTTCATCTTACGCGCAGCGGGCGGGAGCCTGGCTGCAATTATTTTGCTGGCGGTGCAGCCGCTTGCAGCGCAGACAACCTCCGACTCGGAGCGGCTCCAGAAACTCGAGCGCGCGGTCGAGCAATTGCAAAAACGGAATGCCGAACTTGAGCAAGAAATCAGCAGCTTAAAAAAACAGACCTCGTTTGCGCCGCTCTTGAGTCCGGCAGGCAAATCGAAAACGCTCGTCACTTCCGACGGGAAAACGTACGTCGAGAAGGCCGTCGTGGAAGAAGAGAAGAAACCGGTCTACGTCGTGCCGGGGGGACCGGAAATTAAGCTGGTACTCGGCGGATTCATTCAGGCCAATTTCGAGGATGGGGATGTTTCTGCTTTCGAAGGCCGCTTCGGTTTGACTGCGCTGAAAGACCGGTTCCGCCTGCGCCGGGCCCGCATCAATCTCACCGGCGATTTTGCGGAAAACTTTGACTTCAAGATCGAAGGCGACTTCGAGAATAGTGATGGCATATCATCCGGCCGCACCGCTTTTTCGGCCACGGACATCTTTGTCAACTGGCATCAATTTCCAGAGGCGCAAATTAAAGTCGGCCAATGGAAAGCACCGTTCGGTCTTGAGCAGATTACTCCCGATACGAAGCTCTTCATCATCGAGCGGAGCCTGCCCACCGGCGCGCTCACGCCGGAGCGACAGATCGGCGCGCAGCTCTGGGGCAAACCATTCACCAATATCTGGCCGGAGCAGAAAGACCTGGTCACTTACTACGCCGGCATCTTCAACGGCAACGGACGCAACACCACCGTTAACGACAACAACAACTTCATGTACGTGGGCCGTCTGGAGCTGATGCCACTGCACGGCAAGTTGTTAGGCCAGGAGGCGAGCTTGAAGCTCGGCGGTGACATCCTTAACAGCCGCGACGATGCGGGAACAAATATCTCGCAAACGTTGAACCTCAAGGTCAATAAGGACGGTTCTCTCTCGCCGTTTGTCCTCCCCGGGGCGGATGAAAGAACGGGGTGGAGCCTCGACGCCTGGCTGAACATTGGGCCCTTTGATCTGATCGGCGAATATCTCTCGGAAGACGTCGATGGTCGCACCGTGAACGGTGTGGCACCTGGCTTTGCAGATTTCAACCCGAGTGGCTGGTACGTCCAGGGCAGCTACTTCCTCATTCCAAAGAAGCTGCAGGCAGCAGTGCGCTGGGAGGAGCTCGATCCGGACCAAGTCGCCAGTGGCGACGGCATCCGCTCCATCACCGGCGGACTCAATTACTACATTCACGGCGACGCGATTAAGCTAATGGTCAATTATATTCATACCTGGTCGGACTTTCGCGAGGCCCACCCCGGGTTGGGCGATGACCAATTCGATGAAGTCATCGGCCGCGTCCAGGTGATATTCTAAAGAAAAACTTCGACTGACTGGCGAGAGTCAGCATTTGTTTCTCTCAACCAAATACAGCACCATTAGGTCAGCGAAAGCCCGTCGGGAGACCATCGCGGCGGGCTTTTTGTCTGAATCGGCCGGCGTTGGGCCGGAATCGAGGTTTTCGCCTGACCTAAGCAACCGGCTCGCTTCGCAATCACGGCGCGTTCGCGCCGCCTGGATCTCTGATGTCCATCTCGGCACGCGCGGCAGCAACGCGGGCGCGTTGCTTGATTTCCTGCGCGAAAACGAATTCGAGACTCTCTACATTGTGGGTGACTTGATTGATGTCTGGCAGCTCCGTCGCGGGATTTATTGGCCGCAACAGCACAATGACGTCATTCAAAAGATCCTGCGCAAATCACGCAAAGGCACACGGATCGTTTACATCCCCGGTAACCATGACGAAATGGTCGCGGGATTCTATGGCGCGTACGGCAACATCAACATCCAAAACCACGCCATCCATCGCACGGCGGATGGACAACGCGTCCTGGTGATTCACGGACACGAGTTGGACGCGGTGGTGCAAAACGTCAAGTGGCTCGCATTCGCAGGGGATGCGGGATACCAATTTCTTCTTTCGCTTAACCCACTGATCAACTTTATGCGCTGCCGCTTCGGCCTCGGGTATTGGTCTCTCAGCGCCTACGCAAAGAAGCGCGTCAAAGACGCCGTTAGCTTCATCGGCCGATTTGAAGAAGAGATGGTTCGTTACGCGCAAACGTTTTGTGTCGACGCTGTCTTATGCGGCCATATTCATAGCGCGTGCGTACGCCAGATTGGCCGGCTCACTTATTACAACTGCGGCGACTGGGTCGAGACCTGCTCGGCACTCGTCGAACATGAGGACGGCAAGATCGACATCGTGAACTACGGCCCGCTGCGCTTTCCAAACCAACCGTTGAAACCGACGCGATCGTTGGAGGCCGCAGCGATATAAGAATGAAAAAGAAAGTCTTGTTCATTTGCGTTCATAACAGCGCCCGCAGTCAAATGGCTGAGGCGTGGTTGAACCGTCTTTGTCCCGAGCAATTCGACGCGCACAGCGCCGGACTCGAGCCGGGAACGCTCAATTCGCTCGCGGTCGAAGCGATGCGCGAAGTCGGCGTGGATATTTCCGGAAAGAAAACGCAGAGCGTCTTTGATGTTTTCAAGAGCGGCCAATTATTTTCCTACGTCGTCACCGTTTGCGATGAAAGCAGCGCCGACCGTTGTCCGATCTTTCCCGGCGTGACGACGCGATTGCACTGGGGTTTTCCCGATCCGGCCGCACTAACGGGCACCGAAAAGCAGCGGCTTGATAGCGTGCGCAAGATTCGCGACCAGATTCGCGCCCGCATCGAAATGTGGTGCGACGAAATGTGCGGGGTTGGGCATAACCTTCGCCTAACTTTCATCCGTGGCGGCGCGCACGCCGCCTTGTCATGCGATCTTGACAATTCGTAACCTGACGCGCTAGGCGGGGCGGTTTATCGAACGTTCAATTATGAGCGTGATTACAGTGAAAAGAACGGTGATCAGACGGACGCCGAATAAAACATCGACAACGCGTCGATCATTCCGCGAATTAACCCGGAGTTATTTCGCGAGCGAAAAGAGCTGGGAATTTGTCATTGAGGTGCTGTTCTTCGTCATCATCGCGGCGATTTCAGCGTCGCCAATTTTCGCCGCTGCCGACGCACTGAACGAATTTCTCCAGCGCACCGCGAGCTGAGCGATCGCGACTTAGCAAGTTTGAGCGGCAGCAAGTTTGTTTGCGACTTGCTGCGTCGCGACAAGCCGTTTATGCGATTAGAACAGTTCTATTGCAATGAACAACCCAGCGAGAAACGGCCGTGAGATTGAGCGCAAATTTCTCGTCAAAGAGCTCCCGCCCGGGCTCGACCGTTTCCGGAGTTATTCGATCGCCCAAGGTTATCTGGCGAACGAGCCTGGAGGAAGACACGTTCGCCTGCGAAAAAAGGGAAAGACCGCGTCGCTAACTTTCAAAGTAGGTCGCGGTGGCACCCGCGAAGAACGCGAGATCAAACTGAGTGCGAAACAATTCGCCACGCTCTGGCCGGCGACAGCAGGCCGGAGGTTGCGCAAGCTCCGCCACGAGGTTCCGTGGAAGAATTTGGTCATCGAGATCGATACTTATCGTGGCCGAAATGCCGGCCTCGTCGTCGCGGAAGTGGAATTCCCAACTCGTGCCATCGCCCGCAAATTCCAACCGCCGACCTGGTTTGGCCGCGAAGTGACAGGCGAGAAGCGCTACAGCAATGTGAGGCTGGCTCGAGAGTAGCCGATTGGCAATGAGTTACCGCTTGAAATCGAAGGAGCGGCCGTCGCAAGGACTGAAGAGAATCTTTCGCGAAGAGATTGGGTCCGCAGTGCGTTTGTGCCGCCATCCAGCAAAGGAGCGGGGCGTGACTGTCCACGAGATGCGCAAGCATCTCAAGAAAACTCGTGCTGCGCTGCGCTTGGCGACGGCTGAGGCGGGGAAAGATCGACATGCGCGAGAGGACCGTTCTTTGAGCCAAATCGCAAAGCTGGTGTCGGATTTGCGCGACGCACACGTCCGATTGCAAACGCTGACGCACATTCGTGAAGACATGAGCGGTCAAGCCGCCACGCAACCGTTTCCAAAAATTGAAGAATTGTTGTCGATGGAACGGGAAAGTTTTTCGGCCGCTTTTGCCGGCTGGCGAAAACAAGCGATCCCGAAACTAGAAGCAGCCGAAAAACGTCTGTCCGGTTGGCCGCTGGACGAGACAACTTGGAAACAAATTTGCGGATCGGTTGCGAAATCGTATCGGCGCGGTCGCGCGGCGCTAGCGAAGGTTTTCGAGAAACCCACTCCGGAAAATTTTCATACGTGGCGAAAGAAAGTGAAGGAGTTGTGGTATCATCTGCGCCTTCTTGAACCGCTCAATCGCGTTGTTCTGAAGAAAATTGCCGGGGACGCGAAAACTTTGGGCGAGCTCCTCGGCCTCGAGCATGATTTCACCTTTCTTCTCGCTCGTTTTGACCAGGAAGGCACCGAGCCTGGACTGGGCGACGAGTGTGCTGCGCTGCGAAAGCTAATTCGCAAACGGAGCGCGAAACTAAAACGGGATGCGACCGAACTGGGCCGGCGATTTTATGCGGAGCCACCGAAGGCATTTGCAAAACGAATCTCGATCTTCATCAAAGACTGGAAGTCGAAAAAGAAGAAGAGGTGGACGGCCAAGAAATAGTCCGAGTCATTTCTTCATGACCTTCGGTGGGAATAGCCAAAGCAATCTTCCATTACCCGAAGAAAGATTGACATCCACCAGTGCGACGCCCGCCTTCGCGAGTTTGAGCGACGCGCCGGTCAGGGCGGAAATCGTTTCCGTGAAATCCGGTTCGTGACCGACGACCATCAAGCTCTCGGCAGGATGTTTTTCAATTAGACGTTTGAGCTGCGAATGTCCAAAGCCAGGCGCAAGCAATTTTTCTTCGCGGCATTTTATCTTGAGATGCTCGGCCGCAATTTTCGCCGTTTGCGACGCGCGCGGCAGCGGGCTGGTCAGGATGAGATCAGGCCGCGCTTTGATTCGGGCAAGGAACGTGCCGACTTCGTGCATCTCTTTTTTGCCCCGCTTGGTCAGCGGACGTTCGTCGTCGGACTTTTTCCAGTCCGGCCAATCCGCTTCGCCGTGTCTGAGAAAATAAAGGTGCATGTCGATCTTATGGCTGGTTTTACAGGATGCGCCATTTCGCTCGGCGCGTGCGTGGTTCTATTTGCCACAGACGCGTACCGCCAAGGAAGGCGTTCCGATTATGCCCACGCTCGACTCCTTCCGGAAGTGAATCCAACTTTTTCGTGTTACCGCCGCCGAGTACAACGTAGTCGGCGACGAGAGATTTCTTCAATTGCGCGACCGCGAATTCGACCTCGCGCTTCCATTCTTTTTCGCCAAGCCGTTCCAGGCCGGGTCGGCCGAGATAATCTTCGATAATTGCGCGATCACGATAGGGCAAATCGCCGAGTTCGAGCGGGAGGACGGTGTTGGTCCAAACAAAAGTCGAACCGAGGCCGGTGCCGAGTCCAAGGAAAAGCATTCGACCGCCGCGGTAACTGCCGAGCGCTTGCATGGCGGCGTCGTTGATCAGACGGACCGGTTTACCGAGTGCCTTCTCGAAATTAAATCCGACCCAGCCGTGGCCGAGATGTTTTGGTTCGCTGGCGATGCGTCCATTCACCACCGGCGACGGAAACCCCATCGAGACAAAGTCGAATTTCCAATCGGCAATCAGCGGTTTGATTTGCGACACCATTTGCCGCGGCGTCATGCGCGCTCCCGACTTGAATTTTCGCTTCTCCGCGCGGGAGATCATCAGCTTCACATGCGTGCCGCCGACATCGATGACCAAAATCTTCTTCTTCATGATTGTTTTGGTGGCGGTGGCGCAACCGTGATGGGAATCAACTTATCAGGCGGCGGCGTTTTTTTGGGACCAAGCTTTTTCGCGCGCTCCCGCGAACGTTCCCGGAAATGCCATTGCGCTTGCGCGCTGGGCTCCGGTCCCTCCGGCTTCAACCGCCGATAACTTCCACCCGGCTGAAGCTCGCGCGCTTTTACCCGGTCATTTAGGAATCGCGGAAGTACTTCGTTGATGATGTTGTCGCGCAACGCCGGATTTTCGATTGGAAATGCGACCTCGATCCGCCGCAAAAAGTTTCGCGGCATCCAATCCGCGCTCGACAAAAAAACCTCCGGCTGGCCAGCGTTTGCAAAATAATAAATCCGGCTGTGCTCGAGAAAACGCCCAACAATGCTGATGACGCGAATGTTTTCGCTCAAGCTCGGAATTTTCGGGCGCAAACAGCAGATGCCGCGCACGATCAAGTCGATGGTCACATCCGCGCCGGAGGCTTCGTAAAGTTTTTCGATGGTTTCTTCGTCGACCAGCGAGTTGAGTTTCGCGATGATGCGCGCCGGTTTGCCCGCGTGCGCGTGATCGCGTTCGCGCTCGATCAAGCCGATCAGGCGTTGCTTCATATCGAAAGGCGCCACCATCAACTTCTTCAAACCAGGATAAGCAGCGAGGCCAGTGATTGTATTAAAAACGATCCCGACTTCGTCGGTCAATTGCGGTTCGGTGGTGAAGAAGCTCCAATCAGTATAGATGCGCGCAGTTCGCGGATTGTAATTGCCCGTTCCCAGATGGACGTAATGCCGGAGCCGGTCGGCGTCGCGGCGGACGACCAAAAGCATTTTGCAATGCGTCTTCAGTCCGACCACGCCATAGATGACGTGCGCGCCAGCCTCTTCCAGCTGGCGGGCCCATTGAATGTTGACCGCTTCGTCGAAGCGCGCACGTAACTCGACGATAGCCGTCACTTGTTTGCCCGCATTGGCTGCATCGATGAGCGCTGCGACGATGGGCGAATCGCCGCCAGTACGATAAAGGGTGATCTTGATGGCAAGCACTTGCGAATCCTGCGCCGCTTCTTCGATTAGATCGACGATGGGATCAAAACTGTCGTAGGGGTGATGAAGGAGAATATCTTGCCGGCGCAGAACCTCAAAAATATCTGCATGCGGCGGAAGCGCGGGGTCGCGTCCTGGTTGAAAGGGCCGGTCTTTCAGCTTGGCGAAGGCGTCGTTGGTGATGAGCGGCGTCAGATGCGTCATCGAGAGCGGACCATCGACCTTGTAGACATCCGCCTCGGTCAGTTCGAAAAATTCGAGCAGTAAATCGCGAAAATCTCTCGAGCAATCGGTTTCCACTTCCAATCGCACCGCATCACCCCGGCTGGACCGCCGCAGCTCCTGCTCGATTGTGCGCAACAGATTCTCCGCTTCCTCCTCGTCGATGTAGAGGTCGCTATTGCGAGTAACACGAAAGGCATGCACACCTTCGAGGATCAAACCAGGAAACAACTCATCGATGTGCTGCTTGATCAGAGAAGCGAGATAAATGTAATCCCACGGTTCGTCCTCGCCTTGGCCGCGCGGCATGAGAATGAGCCGCGGAATGACGCGCGGCACTTGCACAATCGCATGCAACGGCTCGCCTCCGCGTTGCGCCTTGGCACGCACGAGCAAATTGTGGCTCTTGTTCAAGAGTTGCGGGAACGGATGACTGGCGTCGACAGCGAGGGGCGTCAGCATCGGGAAGACTTCCTTTTGAAAATAACGATGAGCCCAGGCCGCGCGTTTGGAGTTCAGTTGCGACACTTCGCGGACGCGAATTCCATTCTTGGCAAGCTGCGGGAGCAGTTCGGCGTTCCAAAGCGCATATTGGGTTGCGACCAGCTCGCTCGCAACTCGCCGGATGCTGTTGAATGTCTCGGTCGGACTCAATCCGTCGGGACCGACATCGCTCGTCTCGCTCTCGATTTGTTGTTTGATTCCGGCGACACGAATCTCGAAGAATTCGTCCAGGTTCGAGCTGAAAATGGTGAGAAACTTGACCCGCTCGATCAGCGGCTGGGTCGCGTCCTGAGCTTCTTCGAGGACGCGGCGATTGAATTCGAGCCAGCTCAATTCGCGGTTGATGAAATTTGCCGGATCGGACAAACCGCGCGCAATTGGAACATCAGTTGTGGCGACGACACTCGGTTGATCGGCCGGCTGTTCTTCAATGGCTTTGGCGCTGGTTTGCTGCATTTAATTCAAGGTCGACAACGGAAGGTAGACGCAATCACTTTCGTGTCGCGTCGCCATCCGGGCAACCCGGCCGCTAACTGGAAGCGACAAACTGCTGATGCCGGATGTCTTCGGCCGCAGCCGCATAGACCGCGTCCTCGGCGATGTTGGTGGCGTGATCGCCCACGCGTTCGAGATGACGCGCGATGAACATCAAGTTCAAATAGCCGCGCAATTGATCCGGATCCTCGGCCATTCGCTGGATCAAACGCCGGCTGGCGACCCGGTTCAATTCATCCAGTTTTTCATCGCGCGGAACGATCGCGCGGCCGAGCTCCACGTCTTCGCGCACGTAAGCGTCGATGCTGTCTTTGAACATCGATATCGCCTGCTCGTGCATCGGCACGATCAATTCCATCTCGGCCAGGGGCGGATGGCGATTCAATTTTCGGGCGCGCCGCGCGATGTTTGTCGCCTGATCGGCCATGCGCTCCAGGTTCGAGCTCAGTTTCATTGCCGAAACGACGCGGCGCAGATCGGACGCCACCGGTTGAAAACGCAGCAGAATGTCAACGCCGTCCTTGTCGATCTGTTTCTCGAGCTGATCGATCTCCTCGTCGTCGGCGATCGCAGTTGCGCAGAGATTGTCGTCCCTTTGGAACAATCCTTTCATCGCGCGATCAAGGCTGCGCTCGGTTAGCCCAGCCATCATGAGCACATTGTTGCGCAGCGAAGCGAGCGCCTCGTCGAACGTTCCAAGAATATGTTTGGGCGTCACCATGTCGATCTTTCCGATGCCGATCTAATCAGCCGAACCGGCCGGTAATATAATCTTCCGTCTGTCGTTCGCTCGGATTTGTGAAAATCTTTGTCGTCGACGCAAACTCGATC
>Ga0137361_10003414_pt1 | contig 10307 bp, 9 predicted proteins | sample Mad1_80_16metaG_FD_104923 | JGI IMG/M metagenome (GOLD analysis project Ga0137361, IMG submission 104923) | Vadose zone soil microbial communities from Angelo Coast Range Reserve, California, USA - Mad1_80_16 metaG | ecosystem: Environmental > Terrestrial > Soil > Vadose zone | place: USA... | reverse complement strand
GCTTTGTCTATCTCTTTACTGGAACGGAACGGCTTGTAGACATCAAGGCCAGCCGCTTCCAGGTACTCTACCCCTAACTTGTCAAGGGCGTAAAAGTACGGTGAGCGCGTCGCTTTTACCGACTTCATGGAAAGTGGACAACGTCGTATGGGATAAAAAGTCGGTCGGACATAACTATGCGCTTGGGCGCAAGACGAGGGACATCAATGAGCTAAGCCGACTGCTAATGAAATTGACGCATAAGGTCGGCAGGCGGATGCGGTCCTATGGCTTCTCGGCCAGAGGCATTTACCTTAGTCTTGGCTTCCAAGACGGCTATTCGTGGTCGAGAGGCTGCGATACACACTCTTTGATGTATTCCAACGCTGACATCTATCGGCATGCCAAAAAACTGCTGTATGAAGCTTACATTTCTGATAAGGCAACCCACATCTCGGTAGCGGTTTATGGACTGGTGCAAGCTGAGCCGGAGCAGTTGAGTATCTTTGGTGGCTCGAGAATGGACGGCAAGGCGTTATCTGACGCTTGCGATAGTATCAACGACAGGTACGGGGAATACACCATAGTCCCTGCGCTCATGGCCAATATGGAAGACCTGATACTTGATCGCATTGCCTTCGGCAGTGTTAAGGACTTGTAGGAACAAAAGCTGCCGTCCCAAAAACCGCAGTAATTCCTAAAATGGCACTGATATATACAAAGTGCTAATGTTCTGCTAGAATAGCCGCCGAAGTACCAAAGGCGAGAAGTTGCTTCACTATCGATCTGCTGAACGTATGGATAAAAAGACTGGTCATGATGGTGACTTCTTCAGAGTTGGCCTATGGCGACAGGAATTTGTGAGAGTAAACCCATGAATCGTTTTTACCTTAAACGCTTGGTGTGAATTGAGATGACGAACTCATCAAAAGGAACAGAGGTCAGAAAATGCTTCGATGCAGAAACTATTGGTGCTACAGCATCGCCTCCGCCATCGCCTGGGCGATTGTTCTTTTACTTGTACGGGTGTTGCGCGGCAGGAAGAACGCGCAGGACCTCCTCTTAGTCATTTACGGCTGGGGTATTTGTTGGGTGTCGGAGACGATTGCCCGCTATATCTATCCGCCGCCAAAGCGCTGGTTGTCGAACCGCCAAGAGTAAAGTCTTCAACAACATCAGCAGCATAACGGTACAGATTTCACCAGTTTCCTTTTTGGATGTACGGTTCTTTCTGTTTCACACCAAACGTTTAAGGATCGCTTCATCCTCTATTCCCTCATTGCGATCGTGGTCATTGTCGTTTTGAGCCTTATTGGCGGTTTCTTGCTCGATTGGCATGGGTTTCTGGAAAATGTGTTAGCCAGTATTGCCTTCAGCGGGATTACGATTATCGTCGGCCTCTACTTCGTGGACCGCCTGATCGAGCACCGCCAAGAACAGCAGTGGGCGAGAGTGCGGCTCCTTACCTACCGTGGTTTGGCAGCCCATCTCTGCGATATGGCCTCGATGACGATGGTCTCATTTCCATATGGTGATCATCGCCCCGCAGGTCGGATTCTTGAGGGTCGTAATGAGCCTCAAGAGGCCGCCGTTGCAGGCTTTGAGCGTTTAACAGAGGAATTACGCAACCTCACGGATTCGAGCAGTAAAACAAAATCTCTCTCTGATATGGCAGTTGAATTCTATGAGATAGTGAGGTGGGACCTGGACCAAATCCAGACGGTGCTTACCCCACGTCTGTTGGAGAGCGCGACTGACCAACAACTCATTGATGCGCTAATGGAATTTGATCATGCAAACCGTGCGCTCTACAGCGCCATCCTTGGCCATAAACTTGTCGTAACCCAGTCTGCCTTCTCCCATATTCCACCTCTCATCGCGGCAGCGGGACATCTCTATCGTGAGATGCGGCCGCATTGGGAAAGGGCTCAACATAATTTGGCAAAAGATAGTAGTTTGGCGAATGGGCGAGACATGCGGCTTAATAGTGAGGCGGAAGGCCTTGAAGTTCTGACGAAATCACGGAAAGACAAGCCCAGGAGATCACACAGCTCGTCAAACAGGCATTAAAAGACAGCAGGCAACTACCCATCGTCTGACACATGCTAATTAGGTGACACTCCTGTCTCCTAAAGGGTGACAGGCTTCTGAGCAACATCCACGGTGTGGCCTGTCCCCGTAGGGACCTGCTCCACGAGCAGTGGTTGATCCGTGGACTCACTCAAACAACGTTGGGGCGTGTCGGCCCTGCTACTACTCCTGGACGGACCAGGGCGTAGATACGTGAAGGAACGAGGAAACATCACTTGTTCGCCATAAGCAAGTTTATGCATATTGATCGAACCAACCAGGTCACGATGACCTGTGAACCCGCATTGCTTGCAGTGCCAAACCCGGCCTTTGGGTTTGTGCTTATGCCCACATCGGGGACACTGGCTACTTGTTCCTCGTTCGGAGCCAGTGAAGCTCAGGATGCGGGACTGTTTGGCTTTGTGGGTGAGATAGTCAATGTCTTTGCCATATTCCCACAACGCCATGCGTTGATTGTGGTGTCTGCCATTGTCACGGTTGCGCACGCCATGCGGATTGCCGATGAAGAGCGTTCCTACCTCCTGCTCAACACAGAAGGTGATGACCTGTCGCGTGGCCTTATGCCTCATGTCGCGCATACGCCGTTCAGCACGTCGGCACATCTTCTTCTTGGCGCGTTGCAGTTTCTTCCAGCGACGCGAATATTTCTGGCAGTGGGCTTGCTTCTTGGTAATTTTGCGCAGGCGCATCGTCCGCTGCCTCTTGAGAGAACGGATACCCCGTCCGGTGACGATCATGGCCTTGCTGGTGTTGGTGGTGACGGCGGCAAGGTGGATTTCGCCCAGATCAACGGTAGCCTTGTTCGAACCTGGGGCATCTGCTGCTTGTGGTATCTCGACACACACGTGCAGTTCAAAGCCGTTATTCCAAACAAGGCTACACGCACCGCTATGAGCTTCCAGTTCGATGGGCAGGACGATGGATTTACGCCCCTTACCCATGGGCAAAACCACACGCCCGTTTTCGCGGCTCACAGCTTGAGCGGGCCACTTGACTGGATAAAAGCGCTTGGGACGCCAAGGATACTTCATCCGCATTTGGGGATGGGTCTGACGAAGTTCGCGTGTGGCGAGGACATTAGCAAGAAACGCATGGACAGCCATCTGCACCGACTGGCTATGCAGGGCAAATCTGCCTTTGGTGGCCTTTTGCAACTCGTTGCGTCCAGGCCACTTGGTGTGCGCTACGCGTGCCTCTTTATGCAACTCCATACACCGGTTCCACACCTGTGCTGCTCCCATCTGAGCGGCCTTGAGGCGTTGAAACATCGTATGAGAGAGGTTATCAAGCCGATAGATTTTTACGGTGTTCATGAGTATAATTCTAGCATGGAAACAAGTGGATTGCAAGTGGGTAAAACCAGGTATACCCACTACTCAATTGCCTATCACCTGGTATGGATACCCAAGTATCGTCGCAAGATACTGACAGGGGAGGTCCAAGCGGAAACGAAACGCCTGATTACCGCATGCTGTGAGCGGCACGGGCTGACACTCTTAGCACTGGAAACGGATATCGATCATATCCACGTGTTTGTGAGTGCGCCACCACGGTTCAGCCCAGCTTTGATTGCTAATCTCTTGAAGGGGTATTCCTCGCGGTACTTACGGGAGAAGTTCCCATGGCTCAAGAACGTGTGTGGAAAGGACCACTTATGGACTTCGAGTTATTATGTTGGCACGGCGGGTGCGGTGTCAGCCGAAACGATCACACGCTACATTACGGACTGTCAGGGCAAGTAGTGCGAGGTGAGCGGGGTCGCTTTCATCCCTCCCCATTCAATGGGGAGGGACTTCCCGCTCCCATCGTTAAAGGCTTTACCCTCGAAGATGAACCGGTTGAATGTTACCGAGGAGTCACCCGTATTAGAAATAACCGCGAAACGCCACCTGACGCTCTATTCCACGGCAGGCTCCTGGCAACCCCTCCTTCCCCAGATAGAACGGCATTCACCACGGTAGATGACGGGTGCTATGTCGCTCGCAGCCAGCGAGCAAAAAGAGGATATTCCCCTGTTTGCCTGTTTTCTGGACTTCATGCCGAAACTGGACGGCAAGTACCTTTTCAGGGACTATGAGACGACGCTCCAATATGTTAAAATAGCCTGCGATAACACGGCCAGAGTGGAAGCGCCACTTTATGCGCTATGGCTATTATCTGAAAAGGTGGAAGATTTGGCTAGTCTTTTTGAAGGGGATTTGAACATGGGCGCAACCGCCCTGGTGCGCCCCAATAAAAGCATCCTTGGCTTAGAAGTCAGCTCGGTACGCAAGAAAATGAAAACAAAAGGCTTCGCCGCTGGCGTTAATCGCGAGGACCTCGTGAAGGGGGCTGCCGAACTCGGTGTAGACCTGGATGAACATATCGCATTCGTTATAGAAGCCATGTCGAGCATAGCAGACACCCTGGGATTAGCGGGTGCCAATTATGCAACAGCATCATAAAGCACTAGCACGCGAGCAGCGCCTCTTCACCGCCAGTGAAGTAGCGAATTTTGAATACTGTCCCCTGACATGGTGGCATGAGCAATTCGAGCCACTCGCTCAGGCCGACACGGAGGACCTCTTCGCCCGTCTGGTAGAATTGGAGCATGACCATGGTTCACAGGCCCCGGCCCTACCAGAATATCGCATGGTCGAGCAACTGCTGTTGCGCAGAGGGGCATTTGACGAAGGCTCACAGCAGCATATCGAACATGCCGAGGAGGTAGAAGAGGTCCAGGAAGAGGCCTACAGCGGTATAACAATTGCTGGACGAATGCGCCTGCTAGCGGTGACGGTGGTAGTCATAGTATTAATTGCGTTCTTGTTTATTGGAGCGGCACTCATCCTACGTTGAGGAGGCGTGTATGAATTGTTTGTAGGCAAGCGAACGGGAACGGATTGGCCGTAGGGGCCAGTTTACTGCGCCTACCGCCGATTTATCGGCCCCCATCCACGATGATGAATGGTCGCGGGCCGATAAATCGGCGCTGGGCACGATGAATCGGCCCCTACGCTCGCTTGCCTACATGTATTTCATACTCTCGTTGAGCAGATGCCTTTTGCACAGAGTAAAATCATGCTACTGAATAATATCCTGCTCGCCATCGGACTTGGTTTGCTACTAACTGCTATTGCACTGGGCATCCTCTTGCTCAACGAACGTCGTCATCAGCGCGGGCGGCTTGTGGTAGAGCGTCGCCGTGCATTAGGCTTGCCTGAAGGGGAACTGGTATACGAGGATGCAGACGGGGAAGGAGAACCGTTGTCCTCGGCTTCCTATCCGTTAGTGGGCAAACCCGACTATATCGTGCAACTTCCCGATGGTCGCCCCGTTCCGGTCGAACTCAAGCTCAACGTGCATGATGTGAGCGTGCCCCACAGCAATCACGCTGTCCAGGTCGCCGCCTATTGTCTGATCCTGGAGGATTATTTTGAGCACGCTCCAACATACGGCATCTTGCGCTACGCCGACCGCGAATTTACCGTCGAATACACCCCTGTACTGCGCAAGAAAGTCATTCGTCTACTCACAGAGATGGCCCGTTGCAGCGAGCGACAGCCGCCTCCATTGAAGACGCAGCGTGCCGCCAAGTGCCGCGCCTGCGCCTTCCAACCCATGTGCCCTATAGGGAGAACGAAATAGCAAAAGGAGACATCGAAAATACATGCTAAGCGAAGTAATCGAACTCAGTGGTCACATCATCGACTCCTGGTCATTGCCACGTGCCTGGGATACCATCATGGATCGCGGCGGTAACTTTAACGTCGAAGAGATGCGCGTCGGCGTGAGCAAAACCGAACCCAGTTACGCACGCCTGAAGGTCGAAGCCCCTGATCAGCAAATATTGGAACTCATCATATCCGAACTCCAACAACTTGGTGCCGTCCTCTTACATGGAAACGACGTGCAGACGGCCACCGTTGAACAGCATGGCGTCCTACCCACCAAATTTTACTCCACCACTAACCTGCCCACACAGGTGCGCCTGAACGGTCAATGGGTCAATGTCGAAAACATTGAGATGGATGTCGCTATCGTCATTGATAGCGTCCACCAGCGTGCCTATGGTAAGCCCATGCACGATGTGCAAATAGGTGAGCAGGTCGTCATCGGCCATGAAGGTATTCGCGTCCATCCATTTGAACGTGCCAGGGAACGCGAATCGTTCGCCTTCATGCAAAGCAACGTCTCTTCCGAAAAAGTCAAAGTACTGGCGATCCAGGAAATTGCACGCCAGATGCAAGAGACTCGTGCCAGAAACGGCAAAATTCTCTTCGTACTCGGTCCGGCTGTCATCCATACAGGCGCGGGCCGCTACATCGCGGACCTTATTCGCCGCAACTACGTACAAGTCATCTTCGGCGGCAATGCTATCATCACACATGATATCGAAGCCGCGCTTTTCGGGACCTCGCTGGGCGTCGACCTGCAGAGCGGCGAACAGGTCGAGGGCGGTCACCGCAATCACCTGCGTGCCATCAATACCATACGCGCTCTTGGCTCTGTGGAGAAAGCCTTCGAGACGGGTCTCCTCAAAGAAGGCATCACCTACGAGGCCCTAAAACACGATGTCACCATGGTGCTGGCAGGCTCCATTCGCGACGACGGTCCCATGCCCGGCGTTATCAATGAGATGCAAGAAGCGCAGAGACGCATGCGCCAGGCGTTGCCGGGCGTCGAGATGGCCATCATGGTCGCCTCAATGCTGCATGCCATTGCCACGGGGAATTTGTTGCCCGCCACGGTGCGTACTGTTGTGGTAGACATTAATCCGGCCGTGGTCACGAAGCTGGCAGATCGAGGCAGTTTCCAGGCAGCTGGCCTGGTGACGGACGCGGAGTTGTTCTTGAGGGAGTTGGCGGAGGCGTTGGGGTAAGCCCTACGCCTCCCCGTCGCAACGGTAACATTAACAACCATGTGGAGGAGCAGAGGATGCCTGTAGATCCATCCCTCGAGAGTCAGACCCTGGTAAACCGCGCATTACATCGTTTAGTCCGTCTGCCGGAGTTCAGCCAACCTGTTTACATTGAAGAAGCTCAGACCATCGATGATTTGGTGAGTCTGTCTGTCCGGACACGCGATGGGCAAACTAACCAAACGATTGTTCCTGCTGCTGACCTTGCTAACGCACTCAATCAGGCTACACAACAGGGCACTAGCAGTACACAGGCGGACCCACACGACTTCTTTCTCCTGGTGGAAGCTGCGCGTATTCGTCTCGCTTACAGCTTTGACCCTTTTTTTGCCGTCTCGATGTCAGGAGTTCAGGCTCTTCCACACCAGTTGCAGGCCGTGTATGAACGCATGCTTCCGCAAGCGCGTCTGCGTTTCTTGCTGGCGGACGACCCCGGTGCAGGCAAGACGATTATGGCAGGATTGCTCCTGAAGGAACTGAAATTACGGGGTGTCATCACCTATGTGCTCATCCTGACACCCGCCCCATTGACCCTCCAATGGCAAGACGAGTTGTATAGCAAATTCGATGAGACGTTTGAGGTAGTTAACTCCGACATGGTCGGCAATCAGCTGGCTGGCAATATCTGGGATCGCTATCGCCAGTGCATTGCCTCGCTCGACTTCTCCAAGCAGGAGCGCATCACCCAAAGTCTGGAGCAAATTCCGTGGGACCTGGTGATCATTGATGAAGCGCACAAATGCGCTGCACGCACGCAGGGTGAGAAAGTGGCAAAGACGCGACGCTATCAACTCGCCGAACGTCTTTCTGTTAGTGCTGAGCGCATCCTTCTCCTCACGGCCACCCCGCATAGCGGCGATCCCAGCCAATTTGCGCATTTTCTGCGTCTCCTCGATACAAACCAGTTCCCTGATCCTCGCTATGACGGCTTGCAACTCGATCGTCATATTCTGGAAGATGCCCGTGCAGGTGGGCGCGATCAGTGGTTCCTGCGTCGCATGAAAGAAGAACTGCGCGACCGCGATGGCAATCCACTCTTCACCAAGCGGCATGCCATGACTGTCCCTTTTACGCTAACCTGGGCTGAAAAGCGGCTCTACGATCGAGTGACCGCGTATATCAACCGCTTTCTTCCCTATGCACAAGGAGGAGCACGCCGTAACAGCGTTGTATTGGCACGCACCGTCCTACAACGTCGCCTCGCCAGCAGCCTGAATGCCATCCATCGATCGCTTGAACGTCGCGCCGGTCACTTTAGAAGCATCCTACAAGAACTGGAGCGTCTACCCGCAAGTGAGCATGACAAAGTACTCCAAAAATACCGCCTGCTCGCCTCTAGTGGGTTCGAGGATGAAGAACGTGATAGTGGAGACCTGGATGAACTACAAGATGAGGCGATGGAGAACTTCCCCGTTGCGCAACGGGTAGACCAACTGCGTGCGGAGGTACAAGCACTGGAAGGACTCGTCAATGAGGCCGCTACGGTGATGGCCTCTGGCGAGGAGTCCAAGCTCACGGCTCTGCGCACGTGCCTGGAAGGTAGTCAATTTCATGAGTTAACCGATGGACGCGGCAAATTGTTGATCTTCACCGAACATCGTGACACGCTGGAGTACCTGCGCCACCATTTAGCGCAATGGGGCTACAGTACCTGTGAGATTCACGGCGGGATGAATGCCGTTATGCGCCGGGAAGCAGCTCAGCGTTTTCACGAGTCAGCGCAAGTCTGTATCGCGACCGAGGCAGCAGGCGAAGGCATTAATCTCCAATTCTGTCACCTGATGATTAACTATGATATCCCCTGGAACCCTAATCGATTGGAGCAGCGCATGGGGCGCATTCACCGCATTGGGCAACGCTCGGATGTCTACATCTTCAACTTTGTCTCAACCAATACCGTCGAGGGGACCATTCTGCAACGTCTCTTTATGAAACTCGAAGAGATCAGGCGGCAACTTGGCGATCGCGTCTTTGATGTCGTGGGGCAATTGCTGGCCCTCAACGAGATTCGCTTGGAAGATATGCTGCGTGAGGCCGCTTTCACTCCGGCGCGCATCGAAGAATACACGGGACAGATCGAGCAGCTCAGCGTAGAACAATTGGCGCAATTGGAACAGGCAACCGGTGTAGCACTGGCAACCTCGCAAGTAGACCTGGCCTGGGTGCGCGGAACCGATGTCCGTTCGCAAGAGCGACGCCTGATGCCTGAATATGTCCAGAAATTCTTCCTGCGTGCCGCCGAACGTGAGAAGCTGCTGATGCGGCCGCGGGCTGACGGACTCTATAGCATCGAGCGGGTGCCAGCACGTCTGCGTGACCAGCACCTCGCCACAGCGCGCCGCTACGGTGTGCCAGCTCAGGAGTACCGCAAGCTCACCTTCGATAAAGCCGTCCAGCAACGAGCCGAACACCAGGACGCTGTCTTGCTCTCACCAGGGCATCCTCTCTTTGCTGCACTCAGTGAAGTACTCATGGGTGACCTGGAACCTGTGCAGGGGCACACTGCGATTTTTGTTGATCCGCGTGTGATAGAAAGCTACCAGGTCCATTTCTTCGAGGTACAGATTATCAGTGAGGAACCTGGCACCGATAACAAATGCGGTGGCACAACAGAAGCACGTACACAGGTGCTCTACGCGACGCTGGCAGCGGTCCTGGACGGGCCAAAGGGAAAAGAGCTAGCACCTGCCGATCTGCTGCATGATTTGACGCCGCTGCCAGAAGATGCAACGATGCAGGAAGGGAACGAGTTGGAGGCCCCCAATCCTCAAACTATCGTCAAGTTGGAGCGATGGCTGCGTGTCAAAGTGCAATTCCCGTTGAAACAGCAGCAGGCCAGCGAGCGTCAACGGCTGCTGCAAATACGGCGGGAATACACCAGCAAGATGTTTGAAGAGCAGATCAGGCGTGTGCAACACCGCTACATGCAGTTGTACCAACGCGTGCAGAAGGGCGACGAGGCAGCACGGCTAGCGCGCGACGAAGCCGATCGTCGCCAGAAAGAATTGCGCCTGCGCCAACGTGAGAAGCTGGCCGAACTGGATCGCTTGCAGGTGGTACGTGAGGGTAGCGTGCGCTATATGGGCACGGCTTTGGTGGTGCCCATAACCAGAACCTCGCTTGCCGCGCAACTGGAACAGGAGAGCAACATCTCGCCTGATGAACTTGTACGAAACGATGAAATCGAGCGCATCGGCATGGACTATGTGATGGCCTATGAGCAGGAGCGTGGCTGGCAGCCAGAGGATATCAGCAAGAGCCATGACGGTAGTGGCTTCGACATTCGCAGCATCGACCCTGAGACGGGTGAGATACGTCGCATCGAAGTCAAGGCGCG
>Ga0137361_10003407_pt1 | contig 10311 bp, 11 predicted proteins | sample Mad1_80_16metaG_FD_104923 | JGI IMG/M metagenome (GOLD analysis project Ga0137361, IMG submission 104923) | Vadose zone soil microbial communities from Angelo Coast Range Reserve, California, USA - Mad1_80_16 metaG | ecosystem: Environmental > Terrestrial > Soil > Vadose zone | place: USA... | reverse complement strand
TGGGCGTCGTTTGCTACACGAGTCAGTATATCCCGACTGTTTCATGCCAACGCGCCACTTATGATCTCCGTCGGCCATGCCGAAATACGCTGCACGGGGCTACCTAGATCCTGTCTTATCGGATTCAGTTCCGATGGAAGCCAAATGCAACTCGCGGGTGGACGTTGGAGTCTCAAAAAAGTCCACAAACCAACCCTTCGATGGTTGTCCTGTATCGGACTGGGATCTGAGTGTAAAAATAAGAAGGCGCATGGGCAGCTCATTCATGATATCAGTACCAGCGTTTCACTGACTGCATTGCGGAAACAACCCATTTCCGTCCATATCGCACAGGTGACTCGGCGTATGCCGTTCCATAAAGCCCATCAGCCGAGCTGAGTGAGCGTCATCGAGTCTTATGAAGTGTGCCGAGCTAACAATACGCCGGCAGAGTTGAAAAACCACATACCCACGTTTGTGCGAGTCCCGCCGGGGCGAGGACCTCCGCGGGGGAGATATTTAGGAAACGTCGTGCCCGTACTGGTCGTCAGTTGATTGCACGTGACTCTGAGTGAAAATAATAACCGGGAGAAAACGGTACCACCCAAACGAGTTGGATATCGTACAGGCACATTTGTAACAACGCAGAAATGATGAGGATTTTTCTAACCATTCATTTTGTCTGTCTGTCTTTTGTGTTGGAGATGGGAGGGGATTCGCGAACGTAAAGTGGGGTGGCAGTGTGACCAAATATGATCAAATAGGGCTCTGGCTCGCTCGGTGCTTTCCAAGGACTTTTCACATTACTCGCCTATTCCACCGCATCGCTCAATCTCGCCCCCAATTTGTCACCATTCTCTGTCCCCATCCGACAGTTATCTTCTCATCGTCCTCGACGATGCAGACCGCCGTGCAAACTCTCCCAACTCACCTTATGCCGTCATATCAACGGCCCTCCCTCTCTAGTGTCGTCAACGGGAACCCCACGATGCTGCCTACACCCCCAGTTGCGACCCGAAAGCGCAAACGCCCCCACCAGTACACAGTCTCCTACTCGGAAGTACAAGAAGTCGATACAGATGGTAGACTCCGAGAAATAATCGTCATCGAAGACACTCCACCTCCCCCCACCTCATCTCCTGCAACCTCCTCCCGTACGAACGGCTATTCTGCATCATATCAACCTCCAGCTTATTCTGCTCCGATAAGAACGAGGGCTCGTGCTGCTATGGAGGCTCAGGCCGATTCCTCTGGTTCCTTATCAGCAGCTCTTCCCATTCCCGCATCCAAAAAGCGGAAACGTGAACTGGAAGAGGCGCCGCCGCCTACCAAGAAGGGGTTCCCGCCTACTCAGGCTTCATCCAGCACGGTCAATCATGCAACGTGGACTAACGGTAGTGCCGCTGCATCTGCAACCGTTGGTCAATTCTACATCTCGGATGGACGTTATTCTGATCTCGTGGATTTCGAACAGACACCAAAGCAGCAGGTCTCCTGCGATGATAAAGAGGGTCACTACATCGTCACCCCAGATGACATAATCTATAAGCGCTGTAGGTTTCCCATAGTTTTGTCCATTCCTGCTAATTCATATATCTGGCTAGATCGCACTGTTCGCTTGCTTGGTCAAGGGACGTTTGGTAAAGTTGTGGAAGCGGTCGACATTGAGACAAACAAACGGGTCGCTATCAAGATCATCCGGGCCATACAAAAGTATCGCGAGGCAAGCCGCATTGAAGTTCGGGTGTTGCAAAAACTCAAGGAACGTGACCCAAGCAATCGGCAGTTCGTGTTCCTTCCCAGTCACGTGTCCTCAGTACCCCGATTGATGTTTTCCTTTTTAGTAAATGCATTCACCTTTTGAATTGGTTTGACTATCGGAACCACATATGCTTGGTGTCTGAGTTACTCGGCATGTGTGTTTATGACTTTCTCAAGGAGAATGATTTTTCGCCTTTCCCTCGCGATCATATCCAATCTTTCGCCCAACAACTTCTCGGCAGTGTCGCTTGTACGTGTTTCACAACTGGTTGATGTTTTGACTCCTGATGTCGTCTAGTCTTGCACGATCTACACATCATCCACACAGATCTCAAACCGGAGAATATTCTGTTAGTGCGCAACGACTTCCGTACTGTGACAGTTCCCACTTCCGGAAAGGTGCTATCTCAATAGTGCCACAGTTCAAACTGAAACTGACGGTCGTTCACAGCGTCATCCCCATCGATCTAAGCGCATACTAGACTCAACAGACATACGGCTAATCGACTTTGGATCGGCTACATTCCAGGATGAATACCACTCGGCTGTCGTCGCTACACGCCATTATCGTGCTCCGGAGATCATACTAGGTAATGTGGTCTCCATGCCTACATCGAATGATATCCTTTACGATACGTTACTCATAACAGGGCTTGGCTGGTCATACCCATGTGACGCGTACTCCCTTGGCTGCATTTTAGTGGAGTTCTATACAGGAATGGCGCTTTTCCAGACACATGATAACCTCGAGCATTTGGCCATGATGGAGATGGTTATGGGAAAGATGCCTGAAAGCGTGGCACGGGAGGCAGTGAATCATAAACCCGAGTTTTTTAAAGAGGGACGCAAACTTAATTGGCCATCGCCAAAGACGACTAAGCAAAGTCGGAAGGATGTCCGTGCGACGCGAAGTCTCCAGGTTTGTCTTGCCATTGGCGACGCTGGTCTAGTGACTGAATATATCATAGGAAATAATCCCGCAAACTGATATTAACAACGTGCACTTCTTGGACCTTGTCAGGAAGCTGCTCATGTTCGACCCAAAGCAGCGAATCACGGTTCGCGAAGCTCTGAGGCACCCGTACTTTTCGCAATCGATCCCGCCAGAGCTATAGCCCAAGCTTACCCTTACAACGCCGATTTTCTCGCACGTTCGTATAGACTAGCATCTCTGGCCAGATCGAATTTGTTTGCCTCTCCTTTTCCTTGTTGTCTCGTTTCGTCTACACTCTGCATTTGTGCGCACCCCGCCATTCTCATCGCCATCAATGCATCGTACACTGACACCCACTTCTCGCTGGAACGAAAAAGGCCCAGCGGTTTGTATTCTTACTGCATCGCACAATGTCCCTAATCCTCATCTCTTCACTTTTCTTTTGTGCTTGCTTATACTTATGATACTCGCACCGCACCATTGTTTACTCGGTTGTTTTTCTCTGCGCCGAACCTGGAACCAGCTCCCCCCATGTTTTTATGCTTGTATGCCAATGATCATAGAGAAAGGGAGAAAGGCAAGATACGAGAACGACCGCGTGTACACTTTCCATGTCGACGTGTCAAAAATCGGTGGAGAACCGAGGGCTAGTGCGGAAAAGCTGTTGTCTGGCCACGCTCATCAACTGCTCGCTATCTATGTCCAAACCTTACTTGAACTTGCGCGACGGTTTGGAAAAAATTGTTTATTATACAGTTGTCGCTAATCATCCGCTACTGCATATGTATCTTTTAGACCTACAAGCACACCAGACCTAGCAACAATGTTGTCGCCGGAAAAACTAGGGTCCATCCATCCATCCAGCAATCATGTTGGCTGATGCGCACGCTGGTATGCACTTACTCCGCGAAACAGACTTCAGGGACGTATTGACAATTTTGAAGACCCCATACCTGGCGGGTGCGTCATGCGGACATGGGCACGGTGACGCAGCGCGGATCTATCTACACACACAAAGGGATCAGACATTCTGGGCCAGACGGCTCCACCAGTGCCCGCCCTGTATGTAGCACTGGGACCACGACAAAACGCGCGAAGAATGACGATGGCTTCGCTTTTACTGAATGGCCTGGGTATAGTGCACTATTGTAGCCTGATCCACAGTGAGCCGGACTGCCATTACCAATCGACTAAATGGTCGTCATGATGACATTTCGCCTTGAGACTCCATTACTCTAGCGAGCCGCATAGCCGCATAGTAAAACGGAGTATTGATTCTCAGCCACACGTGAAGTACGGTACGGTAAGTGGGGTGGCTCGACTGCTCAAAGCCACCCAATTCCCCGTGGCCCGGGCCAGGTGGTCATTACGTCAAATCTACAAATCTGGCAGTGTGTTTATTGCCCAAGAGGTGCACTCCAAAAGTGGCGGCGACGCACTTAGCCAGGTGAGGAAGGAAACACGTGACTACTGAGCGTCAGTGGCGTCGATTTTTTAACTTCGGCCGTGATTGCGATGGCTCGGCCGAGAGAGGGAACTTATAATAGGTGCCGCTGTAATCCCAGATACATACTCCTCGCGTCCCAACTATGTAAGATGCGGACGGTGATATATACCAGCTATGGAGCGTTTATTGAGGAAAAAAGAGAGAGAAAAGGAAATCTCCCGGAATGCAGCGGGCCGGTTTACAATGAATTCGATAAAATGATTCGAAAATTGGCACTCATAAAAAAGTTTCTCACATACACACAACTGTAATCTCCTTCTCACAGCCACAGATGTGTCCTCACCGAACCGATGATGTGCCTTCCGACAATGCTCAGGATATGATTGCTGTTGAGGGCATGCCAAACAGCCTCAATGGCCATCATGCGGCCAACGGCAACGGCACTCACTCCAACGGACAATCGTCTGTAAAGCAACGCCACAACCCATATGCACCGAGGGCGTCCGACTTTTTGAACAACGTTTGCAACTTCAAAATCATCGAGAGCACTCTCCGAGGTTCCTGTATTTGTCGTTCCTGACACTTTTCTCGTACTGATATAACTCCGCACAGAGGGGGAGCAATTTGCCAATGCATTCTTTGACACCGAGACCAAGATCGCCATTGCTAAAGCCCTCGACAAATTCGGCGTCGAGTATATAGAGCTCACGTCGCCGGCAGCTTCTGAACAGTCGCGACGGGACTGCGAGGCCATCTGCAAGCTTGGTCTGAAGGCCAAAATCCTGACCCACATCCGTTGTCATATGGATGATGCCCGCATCGCAGTCGAGACGGGTGTAAAAGGCGTGGATGTCGTCATTGGAACATCATCTTTCCTCCGTGAATTTTCGCATGGCAAGGACATGACTTATATCACCAAGACCGCGATCGAGGTCATCAACTTTGTCAAGTCAAAGGGCATCGAAGTCCGCTTCTCGACGGAGGATTCCTTCCGCTCCGATCTCGTGGACCTCCTTTCTATTTACCAGACGGTAGATAAAATTGGAGTCAATCGTGTCGGCATCGCCGATACCGTCGGTTGCGCAAATCCTCGCCAGGTTTACGAGCTCGTTCGCACCCTTCGCGGCGTTGTCGCCTGCGATATCGAAATACATTTGCACAACGATACAGGTATGGCCATCGCCAACGCATACACTGCGCTCGAGGCCGGCGCGACCCACATTGACACATGTAAGTCGTGTTCCACCCGTCCTGGGCTGATCACCAAAGAAAACCTCCTTTCCTGCAGCCGTCCTCGGAATAGGCGAGCGTGTTGGCATCACGCCTCTTGGAGGGCTCGTTGCGTGCCTGTATGCGGCGAATCCGGACTATGTCAAGTCCAAGTACAATCTCGGGATGCTGCGTGAGATCGAGAACCTGGTCGCGGAAGCCGTCGAGGTTAACGTGCCCTTCTCGAACCCCATCACGTACGTCTACCCTTTTCTTACAGCTACGGTTGGTTAATGGTCCCTGACAGTGGCTATGTCGCATTCACGCACAAGGCTGGAATTCACGCCAAAGCGATCCTCAACAACCCGTCCACCTACGAGATCCTCAAGCCAGAAGACTTTGGCCTCACACGCTACGTGTCCATCGGGCATCGCTTGACCGGTTGGAATGCTGTCAAGTCACGCGTCGAACAGCTTGGGCTCGAACTCACCGACGAGGAGATCAAGGATGCCACGGCCAAGATCAAGGAACTAGCCGACGTCCGCACCCAGTCCATGGACGACGTCGACTCGCTACTGCGGATATACCACTCTGGCATTCAATCTGGCGCTCTCGAGGTCGGACAGAAGGAAGCACTTGACCGACTGCTCCAGGAACACCGTGCGGCACAGCATGTTGCGGCATGAATGAATGAATGCTGTCGGGTTTATGTCAGTGGCGAAAAGCTGGCGTTCAGTCAGCACCTGTGTCCACACGTTCCTTGTGTAAACACCGTTCATGTATTACATAGGCAGGTGAACTGCCGAGTAGTCGTTCAAAACCTGTACAATAGATACCATTTCACATTGTAGACTTTGAACAATCTATGGGTGTCCGAGGATAATAATGCAGGCCCTGTTTCTGCGGCGCATCGGAACTGAGACGACCAATAAACTCCTTTCATGATAGTGGGTGGCCCATGACATCGGTCCGTTGGGTTCATATGGATTCGATCTCGAGCGACGTTCCCGCATTTGAGATACCTTCGCAGGTAGTAACACACCGAACTTGAAGGGGACGCCAAACGCTGGTAACTCTCCATAATACACAACAACGTTAAAATAAAGCGACGCTACAAAGACGCACGGATGAAAATAACCAGATGTTTAAACCGGCGAAGGAATGCGTCTGTGGTAAATAATACTGTAGCTCAAGTTTAGGAGAAGGGTGAAGACGGCGAGAGAAGCCTGATAACGACTAACAAGTGCCGTGTGCCAGTGACCACCAACCACCACAAATTTGGATCCGATCTCAAAAAAGCTCCCCAACTTGAAAAGGTACCGTGACGGTATCTCGCTCCTCTTCTCTTCTCGACAAAGCAGGTGGGGGACTCCCTTTCAACCTTTTTGCAGGTCCGAGTCGGTCGTGGTCCTAGGTAGGGCAATACAGTACTACGCCGGCACTTCTTCCGATTCAGAGTCCAAAGCCAGAAGGGAGAGAAACATGATCTGAACAAGCCGGTACTCTTTCCCCCGGCCACATTCTTGGGTCTTCGCATTGACTCGGACTCGCCGGACGAATCTCGGATGAATCAACGGTGGAATGATCATCGGCATGCTGCGCTTCCACATCCAAGTCTGTGCCACTAGTCACTAGATCACGCTCGTGCTCTCTTCAAGGGGGTTCAAGCTTCAAACTTCAAGTTCTCCCTAGGGCCTAGACTCCCCCCCCTCTCCGAGTCACCTCTCCCAGTCTCATCGAATGGTCGTCACTTCGATTTCCTTTCTATCTATGGACGACACTGCCGCCCATTTCCCCGTCCTATCGTCCCTCGTGCCAACTCGAATCCTCAATTGGAGTTCATTTAATCAGCAGACTTCAAGTCCCCACCCACCACCTGACACATTTAGTCTGCCCCGTACGCCCATATATAGGGGGCGCGACCAGTCTGGACCAGAACCCAATAGAAGTGCTCCACTGGCACCCAGACTGAGAGCCTGAGCCAAGGGGCAAAATGGTCATTCGCACGATAGCCGCTGGAAACTTGAACCCGGACCATGGTATTGTTGCTAACTCTGGTACAAGTTGCCATATCAGCAGAAGAACCCGCCGGGCGGTCGAGATACCATCGTGGTATCTCGGCACGAGGCCCACAAGGCACCCGAACAAAAATGCTTGCCATTACATAATAAGGGGATACCCATATCATATGTGACAGCTTCGTAAACAACGCCTGGGGCTGCGGCGCTTCACTACAGTACGCAAAAGTATCTCTTTCCTTTACGTTTGCTTCCAAAAGCCTTTGAAATGAACAATAATTTACCGGTTTGAGCCTGGGGTTTATATTAAAGGGGTGGGAGCCAAACTACATTTGGCGTCTGCTAGCACCAGCTGGGGGACGAGTTCGCATATGACCGTCGACCCTGTGGTGGTTTCTGTGGGAAGTTGATCTAGCCCACGAACGGTGACTCTGTCTTAGGCACGGGCATAGGCAGCACACGCCTTAAATGATCCCGCGGTGTGTAGTAAGTGGAAATCACAGTTTTGTATGTCCAAACCCGCCAGCAGTTGGAATATCTATCCAGGTCATATATACAAGGTGGTTGGGTGTTACACTCGATTTGCGAGGTACATGAGTGTCGTCTAACTGATTAGCAATACATACGGTACAGCGCTAGAGGTCCTAGCAGGACAAGGAATGGGTTGACTTGCATGTTGAAGGGTGTGGGGTTTTGGGTGTGACATGAAAGAGGGGGAATAGGTATAAATTAAGCAACAGAAGCGAAAGCTGTAGTTTGGGAAATAATGGAGCCAAGCCGAGGTTGCTGGCACAATCTCAATTCCAAGATTGCATGAAGCGAGCAAGAAGACGAAAAAGTGTCAAAAGCGCAGATAAAGCGTCCTGAGATCATGTAATGCCAAGTCTACCAAACATGTCTGATAGTGTCTTGAACGCAACCGGTTTCACGAGACTAGACATATAAACGTCAACATATGAGAAAAGAGACGGTTCGTGAGTACACACTAGCCGTCGACCCCCGCCTCGAATGCTTTGCGCTTGTCCTCCAGAGATGACATTCCTGTAAGAGCAAGAATGTGTGATTTTTGTTCTGACCTTGATGCCTCAATCTTCCTGATTTCGGTGGTGGCGCCATATCCTATAAACCAGGTTTGCGAGGTTCTAGTAGGTGCAAGTCAAAGCCTACCATCCAATACTGGCATCGATAAATCGAGCAGAATGACACTGGTAGAGTAAGTAGATGACCAGGGGATTCAAGCCCAAGGAGAGAAACGTACTCGAATTGACCGTCAGTCTCAAACAAGTAGACTCCTTCACGTCCGTCTACAGCTTCACGAAACTCGTAACGCTGGAATAGAGGAAACCTAGAATGAGCGCGCATTCAGGAAATACTCGACGAACCTTGCTAGACAGCCATCGAGTCCTTGGGGTCCATGTATGTCAATATATGCGGGAACATTTCTAAGGAGTGAATGAAAGGCTTACAAAAGATTTCGCAATATGCTATTGTCCTCAACGACGAGGACACGGACATTTTTTCTCGACTCCAGGGCTCCAATCGATGACTTCAACAACGAACCCCCTGTGTCGTCTACAGGAATGGTAGGACTAGTTGAGGTCTGCGATTGACTCATCGAGCGAGCGCGACCAGGTTGGATTCCATATTGAGAACCATCGTCCTCCTCGTCATGTGCTGGCATTCCGCTCCATGAGGTAACAGGATGAACAGTGATAGCTCGGCGACCAAGCGAGGGGCGTCGCATATCAGAGTGCTGCGCTGCTGGCGTAGGCTCCTCTGAATTGCGCCTTGCAACGCCAGCCGGTAGATTGGATGGAGAAGACAGGGCGGGATCGCTTGGGTGGGAGGTGATTTCCGGCGTAGGTGATGAGCGGCGGCTAATTTTTAGTGCATGTATGCAGAGTTTAAGGGCATGACGAAGTCGTGACGGCCCACCGGGCTTATACAAGATACGACAGAACCCGCCTAACCGCTCGAACTCGGTGACCGCGGCCGTAAGGTGCCTCTCACCGCGATGAACTGTAAGGAGAATGAACGGCCGGGATATTTCTCGCTGTTCGATCGCGAGTTGCAGCGCAGACAGATCCTCGTTCGCAATGACTATGTCCCCCAGTGAGCCCGGAGGTGTAATTTGGAATTCCCACCAGGACACAAGATAATGCGTGAGCACTCTGCGAAGAAGCTGTACCCCTCGGTGGGGGTCATCGAAGCCAACTAAGCTGACTTTGGTGGTATGGCCTTGGTTTAGAGTTTCGGCGACTTTGGGTGACGGTTCGTCTTCCTTCACAGTCTCGGCGGAGAAGGTGACTTTGATCTCCGTTCCCACGTTCTCGGCGCTCCATACATCAACCTTACCGTCGACACCTTTGGACTGCATTATGCTGTTTACAATTGCCAATCCGAGCCCTGTGCCTGTTTGCATTGGATTCTCTTGAGAAAACGGATGGAAAAGTTGATTCTAAGAATCGGTGTCAATACTGTAAGTTTGTTCCCTCGATAATCGATCGGGCTCTCGCCTTGAGAAAATCCTGGCTAATTCCCTATTGTCTTTCCGTCGAATTAGCCCCATTTATATGACAATCCGCACACACCTTGCCGGTGTCGACTACTGCTAATTCAAGCTTAACCTTGTTTGGAGGGACGTCCGGTGTGGATGGTAATTGACGAATGATTACGTGCACATAACCATCCTGCCAAATTTTATCAGCAAATCAAAACGGAGTGCCTAGCAAACAAAGGAAACAAACAAACCGTTGTAAATTTGAGACTGTTTCCGAAGACATTCATAAGTACTCTCCGAATACCTCCCTTCTCGTGCTTGAAAACCCATCCCTAAATTGGGCCATAAGCGCCCAGGATGGTCAGATGGTGCGCAATCACGGCGCGCCGTCTAATTCACTTACCTCCTCCCGATCACCAATCTCGATAACAATTTCGACTAGCTTCTTCCCACTGCCATCCTG
>Ga0137361_10003406_pt1 | contig 10312 bp, 10 predicted proteins | sample Mad1_80_16metaG_FD_104923 | JGI IMG/M metagenome (GOLD analysis project Ga0137361, IMG submission 104923) | Vadose zone soil microbial communities from Angelo Coast Range Reserve, California, USA - Mad1_80_16 metaG | ecosystem: Environmental > Terrestrial > Soil > Vadose zone | place: USA... | reverse complement strand
CTGCTTGATGATCTGGTATTGTTGCACCGGATTCAAGCCGAGAATGGCCTGGTAGGAGGCGGTACGGCCCTTATAATCCTCCTGATCGAGATGTTCCAGGTCAAAGAAACCCTCGAATTGCTCAAAAACGTGCGTTTGCTCGTTTTGCGGAATGCGCATGTGTTCAACCACATCACGCCAGTAAGCCAGCCGTTCATCTGTTAAATCGAGCTTACGTATCATCTCCTGTGCTTTAGCAGGACTGGTTTTATGCAGCCAATGGAGAATATCCAGAGCGGTCTGAATATTCCATTTTGCCATGTAGTTCGTGTAGACATTGTTGTTTACATGTTCATGCCATTCATCGGGACCAATCACATCGTTGATTTCATACTCGTGCCGTTCAGCATTATATTTTGCCCGGTCGGCCCAGAACTTCGCCGTATTGAGCAGAATCTCCGCGCCGTAGTCCCGCATGAACTCGTCATCGGCTGTAACATGCCAGTACTGCCAGACAGCATATGCGATACTGGCAGTGATATGCAGTTCAATATGTCCGTTCAAAATAGGGATGAGTTCACCACTTTCCGGGTGAACAATGGATATAGGCGTGGCTTCCTGTCCATCGAGCGTACTCTCCCACGGGTACTGCGCACCCTGATAGCCGTTATGCTCAGCCTTGGCCCGTGCAGCAGGCAGGAGATGATAACGGTAAAGCAGCAGATTGCGCGCAATGTCTGGCATTTCATAGATGAAGAAAGGCAGCATGAAGATTTCGGTGTCGTGGAAAACGTGACCACGGTAGCCAAATCCGGTCAGCCCTTTCGCCGCAATACTATACCGGCTGTCATGTGAAGAGGCGCTGATACGCAACTGGTAGATATTATAACGGATGGCCTGCTGTGCCTTATCGTCTCCCTCAATAATGATATCTGCCTGTTCCCAGAATTTATGCCAGGCCTCTTCATGCTTTGTACGCAAGGCCAGGTAGGGGTCAATTTTTTTGTCCGAGGCCGGTTTCGTGCCTTCATCTTCCGCTGTGGTAGGCTTCTCGGGCTGATCCGAGGCATTTCCCGTCTCTAGAATCTTACGTAAATGACGTATAGCAGCCGGGAATGGGTCCGGCACATCGCGAGAAGTATACATTACGACAATCTTTTCCGTCGTGATTGTCTCCCCGGCAGCCAGCCTACCCTGAAGACGGATGGCCGGGGCGATATCAGATTCGATGAGATCTTTACGGAAACCGGGCGTCTGAGTATTAAAGCTCATGACCTGGACGAGTTGTACGTGCGAGTGGCGTGTCTGGCTTTGCAGCCAGATCAACTCGCCATCGTGACCCTGATCAACAGTTTCCCAATGCATCGTGTCGTAATTGCCGACGGCAGTATTGAGGGCTGCTCGTATGGCAACGTTAGCTACTACCATGTCCTCGGGTAGCTCTTCGATCGTAACGCTATAACGGATAGCGCCAACGTGTTCATCTGCCAGGCTGGCAAAGCGCTCTATATCGATCTTAAGGCGAATCCCAGAGGGGCTTTCCCAGCGCACGGTGCGTGTAAGTAATGCTCGCTGCATATCCAGCGTGCGGTGAAATTCGAGCAGTTTTCCCCTATCTAGCCGAAAACGCTCGTCGTTGACGTAAAGCGTGATCCGTAACCAATCGGGAACGTTCGCCAACTCCTCTTTACCGATAGGAATATTGTCGAAAACACCAAAGAGTAATGTGGCAGGTGTGGCTCCAAGATAGCCTTCCTCAAATGCACCACGTGTGCCGAAGTAGCCGTTGCCAATCGTGTAAACCGTTTCTTCGACATTGAGCTTTTTAGGGTCAAAACTATCTTCGTTTATTTGCCAGACGTTCACAAATAGCCCCTTCCGAGAGTGTGTACTCAACTATGCCAGGATGTCTTGTAAGGTCTTATTGGCGAGGGTGGGCAACACTTTATCTGCCCTGTGAAATCGCTCCTTTGGGCCGATGCCGAGCGCTTTCATGCCCGCCGTCTTAATGGCTTCGATGCCTGCATCCGCATCTTCGACACCCAGGCAATCGACCGTACGGACATTGACAAGGCCGGCTGCATAAACGAACAGGTCGGGAGCAGGTTTGCTGTTTACGACGCAGTAACCATCGGAAACGCCATCGAGATAACTCATAATATTCAGGCGCTCGAGTACCGTATGAGAATTCTTACTACCGGAAGCAATCGCAATCTTGATCCCGGCATCACGAATCTCTTGCAACAATTGTCTTCCTCCCGGTACCAGGTCGTTTGGGGACATGTTCTCGATCATGTCGTTATAGTACCGATTCTTGCGGTCCATCATCTCCTGTATCTGATCTTCAGAGTACTTACGATCGCGGATGATATACATCAACGACTCCCGCCGACTCACGCCGCGCAGGTGTTCATCGTTTTCCTCGCGTGTGAAAGGAATGCCCTCTTCATCTGCCAGGCGTTTCCAGGCCCGGTAGTGGTATTCGGATGTATCGGTCAACACGCCATCCAGGTCAAAGAGAATTGCCTTTGGTTTTTCCATGGTAAAAGATTCTCCTATGTTGTTGCGACTATCGTTTAATAGTAGGCGTTAAGCAATACCAGTTTAAACTTCTACCTCAATAACGTGCCAGCTTTATAGAAGGTGGCATGCAGAAGTAGCGTATACGAACGCCTCATACAAGTATACAATGCCATGATACAATTTGATTGATTTTACTAATATTTTAGTACCGGAGGTCAGAATTACCCCCGAGCCGAAACCGAGAATAGCGCGGCAGATGAGCATCCAGGTTAAATTTGGAAACAGTGGAAGCAAAAGCTCCCCGAATACGAAAAGGATAGAGGAACCGAGAAGGACGGGTCGCGATCCATAGCGGTCTGCAAGCATGCCTCCCGGGATGTAAGTGACAGCCAATCCCAGAAAGAGCAGAGTTGAAAATAGTCCAGCCTGGCCATTAGAAATATGTAATTCGCTGCGTAAAGCAGGGATGAGCGGGCCGTAGTTGGTGTAGTTAACAGCTACTAATGCCGAGGTGAGGCAAACAGCGAATATCCGTAAAGGGATGCTACTGGATTGTCTCTGCCTGGCTGCTTCAACCGGAGTTTCCGATGTAACAATGGGGATATGGGGTTGAGACATGAATTGACTACTCCTGAAAGATATGGATAAGGTGGTGTATGATGAATAACAGGTCCTTATTCTGACAAGGCAGCCAGAATAGTTTCTTCCGGCAGCGGAGCATTCTCTCCACGCCACAACTGGCGACCGCCTGGCTCATCGCGAGTGTCCCAGTAAATTTCCAGGCCATTGCCATCGGGATCGTCAAAGTACATTGCCCAGCTGATGTAGTGATCAACAGTTGCTACCGAAATGCCTGCTGCTGTCAGGGTGCGATAGGCCGCGACGAAAGAGCGCTTATCCGGAACCTCGAAGGCGACATGGTACAGTCCCGTGCCATGGGCAGGTGGATGAGGTGCATTGGAGCCTACATTCTGCAGGGCAATCTCGTGATGGAATGCTCCACCCGTCAGGAAAACATAAGCATTGTCTACCTGCTCGGTGACATGTAATCCCAGGAAACGCGTGTAGAAATCAACGGAGCGCTGCAGATCACGCACTTTCAGATGCGCATGCCCAATTTTTGTGGAGTATTGCATGTATTATCTCTCCTGTAAATGAGTTAATCAGCAAAAATATTCATCGCCTACCAGGATTTATAGCAGCCAGAAATAAGCGTGTCAACGACTAATAGCCAGGTGCAGATATCGCCACATCTCTTCCAACAGGTAAGAGTATGCTATAATTCCGCCATATCTAATACAATTCGAGGTTTTAAGTATGAAACTCTCAACACGCTTTGAGGAGGCATTAGTCTTTGCAACCCAACTGCATGCCGGGCAGACGCGCAAGGGCACAACCATCCCATATATTTCTCATTTGCTTGCAGTTACCGCTATCGTCCTTGAACATGGTGGGGACGAGGACGAGGCTATAGCCGCGCTGCTTCATGATTCAATCGAAGATCAGGGAGGAGCTTCCACTCGTGAGGAGATTCGCAGGCGTTTTGGAGATAGAGTAGTAGAGATTGTGGATGGCTGCACAGATACCGATGTGATGCCAAAGCCGCCCTGGCGAGTACGCAAGGAGGCATACATCACACATATCAGTGTGGCTTCGGCTCCGGTGCGCCTGGTTTCTGCCGCCGATAAATTGCATAATGCTCGCACCGTCCTGGAGGATTACCGTATAGTAGGCGAAGCTCTTTGGAAGCGCTTCAATGGTGGTAAAGAGGGAACTCTCTGGTATTATCGTGCGGCTGTCGATGCATTACGCAAGTCTGGTACGTCTCCTTTGATCGAAGAGTTGGATCGAGTTGTGTCGGAAATCGAATGTCTTGCTGAGAATAATGCATGATGAAAATCATCCTGAGCAGAAAAGGTTTTGACTCAAGTATGGGGAAAGTACCGAGTCCCATTTTTCCGTCTGGAGAACTCTGCTCATTACCCATACCTGAAAATGCTCCTGGTAGTCATTTGAAGCGTTATGAAGAGATAAAGTTTGGCCATCTGAATTTGGGGGACCTTGTCTCTGATCTGACACAGCGGAGAATCAATCCGCGCGAGTTTGTCCATCTCGACCCTGATTTGATTGCGAGGAGTGTTCCCCGGCTGCCGGGGTGGAAACCCATTTTGGGCAGGCAGAAGCAGCAGAAAGGCACCTCCAAAACCAAGATGTAATAAATGGCGATATTTTTCTTTTCTATGGATGGTTCAGGCAAGTCGAGCAGTATGCCGGGATATATCGCTATGTGAAAAATGCGCCCGATCTGCATGTAATATTTGGCTGGCTGCAAATCGAGCGGCGTATCCCTGTACATAATCAGTTGGGAATCCCTTTGTGGGCTTTTGACCATGCACATTTTCTACGAAAGAAGCACTCTAACCCCGATTCAATCTACATTGCGACCGGTGACCTGCAAATACCAGGAACTGGCATGAAGTTATCTGGCGCAGGTATCTTCCCAAAATTTGATCCAGTCATGTCCTTAACTGCCCCGGGCCTGACTAGAAGTAGATGGCGATTGCCGCTGTCGTTTTACCCTGCCGAAAGGAAATCCAGGCTCAGCTACCATACCAGCCTGAACTGTTGGAAACCCCAACAAGACCATGTATTGCTGAACACCGTAGGACGAGGACAGGAGTTCGTTCTCGATTGCCAGCACTATCCGCAGGCAATCGAGTGGCTATCCAACATTTTCTCCACCTGTTTTTAGTTTCAACAAAACTTACTAGCTGAGTAATACGTGTGTATTAGAAGAGGCTGAAAAAGTTGACATAATACTGAAAAGAGGTGGCGAAAGGCAGGACAATACCATGAATTTTCCGATTAACGTAGGGTTGCCGCAGGTCATAGAGTTAATAATAGTCCTGATAGGTCTTGCATTGCTTATCTCTGCCATCAGAGGTTTGCTTCCACACAGGTCGTACCTGACTGAAGAAGAGAAAGAGGAGTACAGGCGCACTGGAAGATCTCCTCACCATCGACATCGGCGTTATTTTGGTTGGAAACGCGGTCTCGGAGGGATTATCCTGGTGGTGCTTGCGGTCTCACTCTTGTGGCTGACGTTCCTGGTGCAGAGTTACCTGGGATATTCAGCGGATATCAAAGTCGCAGAGATAAAGGCCCACACGTTTCAGAATCAGCCTCACCAGATGACCGTTGAGTTAATCCTTTATGATCAGAAGGGGCACCAGACATCAGATCAATATTATGCCGTTATGGGCGATGAGTGGATGTTGCAGGCAGATTTTATCAAATTTCCTACCTGGATGAACATCCTTGGATTCCACGCGGGCTACAAGCTTACTCGTTTGGAGGGCATATATCAAGACCCAGACCTTGAGCGCAACTCCAAACATACTGTCGTTGAACTGAATGGAGGCGAAGATAACTTTTTTCAGACTATGCAATCCCAGCGGCAATGGTTCTCACCTTTTGTTGATGCCTATTACGGTAATGCCGTTTTTGAGCCGGGGAATAGTGGAGGTTTTGATGTTTATGCCTCTCAAACGGGCTTGTATGCCAAACAGGTAACTTAGATCCACCTTTCCAGCTCCCCAATAGTAACAGCCCATGCTTTAGAGCTAGGGTCGATCAGCGCGAAATGATCAACCCCGTCAAGTTCGATGAGTGTAACCACATCATTAGTAGCTTTAGCCTTTGCGGTGTATTCCAGGCTCATTTGCAGGGGCACACTCTCGTCTGCCGTACCGTGAATCAGTACCTGCGGAATTCCCAGTGGCAGGAGAGCGGCAGGCGAAGCCTCCGTGTAGCGTTCCGGTACCGCGTCAAAACCGCCCTCGAGTAGATCGATAACGGCACCATTACTCAGATTGAGCCTCCACGCCAGTTCCAGGTCGACGACGCCCGCAAGACTGATAGCTCCTGCTAGGGCTAGCGGTGTGGTTGTGATCGCAAGGGGGCTATTTTGTGCCAGGTTTGGTCGGGCTGCCAGCCAGAATGCCAGGTGCCCACCAGCAGAATGGCCAATGGGAATCACCCGCTGCAAATCCAGGTTATACGCTTGTGCCACTGTTCGGAGATAATCAGCAGCCAGAGCCACATCTAGAAAAGTTCCAGGCCAACCGCCACCAGGGTCACCCACGCGACGGTACTCAATATTCCATGCCGCGATCCCGCGAGCAGCCAGGTCTTTGGCAAGTCCCGTCATGAGATCGAGTCCGTATCTTGCTCTCCAGTATCCCCCGTGGACCAGGATGACTAGCGGGTGTGGTCCGGCCTTATCTGGCAGATACAATTCGGCGAATTGCAGTGGCTCAGGTCCATATGCCAGACGAATTGTGCTGACACCTGATAGTGATTGTACCTTCTGTTCGTCAGAATCCGTAGGATGCATAGTGCTTCCTCCATAGGTTAGAAAAAGTCCGACCCGGCTATCCAGGCCTCTTTAGCTGGAAAGAGAATATTGAGTATGGGTGCGAGTTCTGGCGGAATGTCTTGATCGGGTTGAAGCACGGCCCAGGAGATCGGTCGAAATCCGAAAAGGAGCTGCGTGAAAACCTGCGGCGTCAGGTTGACCTGGGAGATGTGAGTTGATGGACGTTCGATATAACGTGCGCCAGCTGCTCCCAGTTCCAAATAACGGGTAGTGTCGTCAACGGTAAGTGCGATAGTACCGGACCAGGGTGGAAGGGCCTGCTTCCAGCGATCCTGCCATAGGAGCAGGAGAGACTGGAAAAGCGTTGGAAGATGAACGGGGCGAGCCATCCAGCCCTGGCTGGGATAAATATATACCTCGCTGCGTAATGGCAGGTGATCGGTTAAGAGGTAGAAAGTCAGTGAATGTGGAGGAACCATCCACCATAGTTCGTCAGGCGACTCTACCTCGGCTTTCAGTAGATGAGAATGATATTGTAATAATGCCAGGACAGCAGGCCAGGTATCGGCAGCTACTTCGTATCCATAGAGACGATTCCGGCGACGAGTAAGCAGGAGATATCCCTGCGGCTCGTTGTCAGCATCGAGCGCTAGCAGAGGTATGTTTTCTTGAAACCAGTTGTGGAGATGTTCCTGCCTCGAGAGTGTGCGAGTAGGAGCAAAGCTGCCGAGATAATTACCAAAATGGTGTTGATATAGGGCAAGTAGAGCAGAAGCATCGCTGAGCATGGCAGGCCGGACAGTATATGCTTCGGGAGGCTTTTCAGGAATAAGCTTGCGATCAATGGCATGTTGAGGGATATCCTCCAGGCAGTCGATGTAACCAAACTGATGATAGAAGTCTGAGATGCCGTGTAGAAGGAGCAAGGCATAGTGTTGATTGTGAGCATAGGTCAGAGCTTCCAGCATCAGGGCAGTGGCGATGCCCTGGTGACGGTGATCGGGATGGGTTACGACGCCACCGATGCAGCCCGTGGATAAGCGAGCCGCTTCCAGGCATAGCGACCGTTCGCGAATGATGTATCCGCCCAGGTAGGTATTGCCTATGAAAGCGCCGCGCAACTGGCTATAATGAAAATCTGGGTCTGCAACCAGGTAGTTGTAGCGGCGAGTAGCAACGATTTCGACGTCTTCATCGGGACGAAATGTAGCTGCATTCAAACGCACAAACCCCTCGATTTCAACAGTAGTCTCGATCTGGCGAATGGTAAAATCAGGCGATGAGATCAGACGTGAATTCATAGGTAATTATGGTCCTTCTTTCTACATTTGAAGACGAGGGAAAGGGCAAATTCATGCATTGCGTCAGACATCGATTTCGCAAAGGAGTACCTTTCCACTGTACCACAGAAGGTTGGAAGGCATCCAGATTGAAAGAGAACAGTACGTTATGAAACACAAAGAAACTGGTACATTGGTATGGAAAACCTTCTGTTCTCAACTTTAATATGTTAGAATAAGTTTGGGGAAATTCTATGGAATGTGGAATGTTCGTTTTCCTGAAGGAGAGACATATGAATAACGGGGCGCAACTCTCTTTACAATATGGGCAACGAGCAAGAAAGATCATCCTCATTGTCGAGGATGATGAGAGCATTGGTGAACTTCTTGCCCTGGCTATTTCACAAGAGAGTGACTATCAACCTCTGGTTGCTCGCACCAGTACGCGAGCCCTTGAAGTCATTTCGCAGGTCAAACCCAACCTGCTGCTTATCGATTATTACTTGTCAAGGGAAAATGGTCTCGACCTCTACGACCATATTCTTGCCAGGAGTGGATTTGAAGCGACTCCTGTGATATTTTTAACTGCAGGCGACGAAAAGCTTCATCTTACTTTCCAACAACGGCATCTCGTAGTTCTTGAAAAGCCGTTCGACCTGGAAAATCTACTACGAGCCATCGAAAATCAGCTTCATCCCCCGTGTAAGGCTGATTTGGCAGTATCCTGAAATACAAGTAGGGGCGCGTGTCACATCGCTGTCTTCGCACCCCTATATTCTGTATGTTAAGAACCGTCTCTCAATTCGTTTGATAAGTAACAACTTGAAGAAGGAGTACAAATCAATTCCTCCACGTCCAAGAAACCAGGTCCTGAACATTCTGGTGCTTGCGCTGATGGCAGTAGCACTGGCTGTTGGTGACTGGCTCACGATTACCCAGCATAACCCTTTGTATTTCATTGCCTCTGTGATCGTAAGTCTAGTTATCTTTATCGCTGTGCGCCGTTACGTTTCCAGGCGTTTGTAAAGTTAACAGCTTACCTGATCCCCTGTTTGCCCCCGAACACAAGTGGGTGATATACTGCCTTTCAATGCTCACCTCGAAAGCTAAAAAGGCTTTTGAGGAAGAAACTACGTAGGGACACATTCATTGCGCCTGGATAGGGGAAAAGATGTCGGATTACCTTGATCTTTATGACTATCGTTGCCGGGTTGCTGTCATGTATCGTGCGAGGGCGCAGGCGATTTCGGCGGGCGAGGAGACTGCCAGCGTCTGCGAGCGTTTTCACAGGGCCAAGGATGATCTTTTCGCGCACCATCCGCAGTCTGCATTAGATGAGGAGCAGCGTCGTAAATTCAAGGGTCTGCGCTATTTCCCCTACAATCCTGCCATGTGTGTTATTGCCGATGTCGATACCAATGTTGAACCGGCACTGTTAACTGTGCCCATGAATGCTGACGAGTCGATGACTATGACAACCGTAGGTCGTCTCCATTTCACTGTAGAGAATCAGCCAACTGTCCTCTCTTTGTACTGGCTGAATATCTACGGTGGCGGTCTATTCCTCCCATTCCGCGATGCCACCAGCCCGGTAGAAAGCTATGGAGGTGGCCGTTATCTGTTTGACACCATCAAGGGCAGCGACTTTTTACACGTGCCCGGTACCTCTGGCTTAGAACGCATCGTGCTTGACTTCAACTATGCCTATAACCCTTCGTGTGCCTATAACGATAAATGGGTCTGCCCTCTTGCTCCCCTGGAAAATCGCCTCAGCGTGCCAATTCACGCAGGTGAAATGAATTTCAAGCACTGAGGTTGTCAACAATTTGAGGTAGGATAAGTCCTGCCCTTTCGTGGATGACCACTTCCGCATAGTCATCCAACGGTGTCGGTTGCAGGTTGATAATGATCAGGGGCATATCGCGGCTAAGGGCCAGGCGCGGCAGTGTTGCGGCAGGCCTCACTTTGAGCGATGAACCAACTACCAGAAAAAGTTCACACGATGCCGCCATTTCGCGTGCGCGCGTAAGTTCTATCTCTGGAACCCGCTGGCCAAAAAGAATTGTCGCTGACTTGAGGTATCCTCCACACTCAGGACAGCGGGGATCGATCTCGCCCGCGTCGATGCGTTGTTGCAGGTCAATCATAGAGG
>Ga0137361_10003404_pt1 | contig 10316 bp, 11 predicted proteins | sample Mad1_80_16metaG_FD_104923 | JGI IMG/M metagenome (GOLD analysis project Ga0137361, IMG submission 104923) | Vadose zone soil microbial communities from Angelo Coast Range Reserve, California, USA - Mad1_80_16 metaG | ecosystem: Environmental > Terrestrial > Soil > Vadose zone | place: USA... | reverse complement strand
TCCATGCCCGTAATCCATTCGCCGCGGGAGGCGTCTACGAAGACGCGGCGACGGGAGCCGCGGCGGCGGCCCTCGCGGGATATCTGCGGGATCTTGGATGGCCTCATGGCGGTATGATCGAGATCCTTCAGGGCGAGGACATGGGTGTGCCGTCGCGGCTACGAGCCGAGATTACCGCTGAACCCGGTGCGAGCATCCGCGTGTCAGGGGCGGCTCGGCAGATGTAGCCGACGAAGCGCTGGTCGGAGTATGTAAATTCGGCGACATCCGCTGCGGCAGGAGCTCTGCTGTCTTGATGCTCATGGTCCCCTTTGAGGAAAGCTACGGCTATGCGCGCGCTATCGGCGTCGGGGACCATGTCTTCGTCTCTGACCGTATGACGTGCCGGCGCCTTGTCCCGCTGCTCGCTGGCTGGAAGGAAACGATTGATGACTTCTGATAGTATCCCTACAAAGCCACGATCCCTGGTATCAGTACATGACCGAAGCCATTGTCCGCTCTGCGGCAGAACACGATCTGCCCGAGGTGTTGAACCTTTACCGACACCTTCATCCGCACGATCCTCAGCTGGAGACAGCTACTGCTGAGCGCGTCTGGTCGACGTTGCTTACATCCAGCTTCATGACCGTGATCGTGGCGCAAGCAGCGGAAGTGCTTGTATCTTCGTGCACGCTCGCGATCGTGCCTAACCTGTCTCGAGGCGGTAGATCATATGGGGTGATTGAGAATGTAGTCACTCACGCCGACTACCGTCGACTGGGGCTCGGCCGAAGGGTTCTTGCTCATGGGCTCGATGTTGCTTGGCAGGCCGACTGCTACAAAGTCCTATTGGCGACGGGTTCGAAGCGGGAGACCACCCTACGCTTCTATGAGGGAGCGGGCTTTCATCGTGGGGGCAAAACCTACTTCGAAGTACGCCGTCCTTAACGTGCAGTTTTGTGCATATCGTACGGTGACCCCGTCTACGCCAAACTCAGCGCCCCTACGACGCAACGGGACGGGGCGCTTGAGCAAACAGGGGCTCACGCCCCGTCCCGTTGCTCCAACGAGCCCCATGGGCTCAAATGACGAACAGACTCTACTCATCCGCGGATGAGAAACGGGGCTCACGTCAAGATGTCGAAAGCGAATGCCGCGGGCGCGACGCGGAACGCTCCGGCGTCGGCATCTCGACGCTGTCGACATGCAACGCTGTATCGATTTCCGATCCGCAAGTCGCGACGGCGTGGCCGTCGTTTACCCTCTTCGAAGCGCGCGGTATCAATTTCAATATTATGGTGTACTCTGAATGCATGCATGTCGATGGTCGGCTGCATTGAGACAACTTTTGGGATGATGGAGGGCAACATGGCCAAGAAAGCGAAGAAGGCAAAGAAGACAGCCAAGAAGACGGCCAAGAAGAAAAAGAAGTAGTCGTTCGACGAAACCTCATGGCATTCGGATAGCATCTGAGGTCCGTTGCGCGCTTCGCAGCACGGATCGGCGGCAACCTTCGTCGCAGAATATCCGGGCAACGAACAGTCTGACCGGACCTTTATGCAGATGGCTGCTGCATAACGGTCCGGTTTTTCATTGAGGCTTGATCAAGGAATCGCCGCCGGACTGCCTACCCACAGCCTTCGGTCTGCGTCCGAGCGCGCATATCCGCTCATTATGCGACTCCTCCATGAGTTCGCTGCGCCCCCGGTTGTCGCATAGCATCGACTTCAGTGTCTCGTCATCATGATCACACCGAAATCATTGATCCGGATGATTGCCGAACAGCTTTGAGAGATAAGACGCTATGCGCGCCCTCTCAATCCTTGGTTGCTGCGCTGAATCGCGTGCCGTCATCTTGGTGTTGAACCGACGACGATCGGCGGTGATTCCGCAAGAACGGAAACGAACAGCAGTAGAGGTTGGTGCATTGAACTGATCGCCGGCACCACGGCGACATCGAGATTCGCGGGACTGAAAACACTGGCAAAAATTGGCACGGTATTCAGGCTGGTTTTCAGAATGATCGTCAGAATGAGATTTGAAAAATTCGTGCTAAGCTATGAAATAACTTTGGAGCGGGTGAAGGGAATCGAACCCTCGTATTCAGCTTGGAAGTCGGGAAATCTTGTCGTGTTTCCAGCGGCCGTTCTGACATTTTCGGCGGTTTTGGCTCATTGAGATCATTACAGAATTTCTCGTTGTCAGAATGGCGGTTGCGAGCCCCATGGTCGCAGAGCATTCGGCTCGGGCGCGGGGTAGGGTCAAATCGGGGAAGCGCAACCAGCGATACCGACATTCGCTGATGATGGCCATTTGAGCGGCCTGTCCTTCGTCCCTGATGCTCGGCTCGAGCCAGCGACCACATCGCAGACCGCGTTTCTCGAAGGCTATTCGGGCTCAGGGAAATCAGCGCTGGTGCGGGCCGGGCTTCTTCCGAAGTTCAAGGACGAAAATTCCCTTCTGAAGTCACGGCTAGTGCCACTGGCTCATTGTATCGGAACAGCACGGACCGAGACATCCACGTGCAGCCCGGTTGGATCGTCCGCATTGCCGATAAAGCCGCCCGATATCGGGAGCGCCTGCCCTGCCTCCCTGGTCACGCCCACGCGAATCAGATTCGCCCCGGCAACCAGACCGTTTGTCGGGTCGTATTCGACCCAACCTGCGCCGGGTAGATAGACGCTGCACCAGGCGTGCGTGCTGCCGCCGCCCCGGGTCGTGCCCGAAGAGTCGTCGTACAAATAGCCCGTGACAAAACGAGCGGCGAGGCTAAAGCTGCGCAGCGCTTCCATCATCAGCACCGCAAAGTCGCGGCAGGTGCCGGAAACGAGCGCCAGTGTCTGGGCGGCCGTCTGCGTGCCCTCCTCGTAGCGTGCGCGATAACGGAACTCCTGCTTGATCGCGTGCGTCATCGCTTCCAGCACCTTCAGGGTCTGTTTGCTGTTTGCGTCGGACACGACACGGCGGGCCCAGGCGTCGACCTTTCGGTCGGGGTCCGGCATCTGGCGTTCGGCAAGGCGCGCGAGATCGGGAATCTCGTGGGCGGCGTAGGAAAACGGAAACTGTTCGGCAGCTGCGTCGAGGCTGTAGACGGGAAGCGGCTGGCCGTCGGGGTGATGCGTCATCTCGAGCGTCGATACGATGCTGAGCCGCTTGGTCCTGAGCGCTTCGGGCCATTCCAGGAAGCAGATGGAATTGTTGAAGACGTCATGCTTCCAGTACACGCCGGTCGGCTCGGGTTCGACCTTCAGCGTCGCGCTGTGCAGGCGAAGATCATGGCTTTCGTCCGGGCGCACCATGAGCTTATGGCGCAGCAGGCCCACCGGATTGCGGTAGATGTATTCGGTCGTATGCACGATACTGATCTTCGCCATGCGAGCCTCACCTGACTGGGGTTGATTCAATCCATACCCAGCGGGCTCAATTTACCGAGGGCAAGACACTCCTCCCACCGCGGGAGTCAACTTCTGGATCTACTGTTCGGTCGTCCTATTAGAGGTATTTGATGAACCTCGATCTCGCCCTCGTCCTGATGATGCTCGCGGCCGCCATCGTGATGTTCGTCATCAACCGGCCCCGCATGGACGCAGTCGCGCTGCTCGTGATGGCGGCGATGCCGTTCACCGGTATTATTACCATGAACGAAGCGCTGGCAGGGATTGCCGATCCGTCGATCATATTGATCGCCGCGCTATTCGTGATCGGCGAAGGTCTCGTGATGACCGGCGTTGCACGACGGCTCGGCGATTGGCTCGACGCGAAGGCTGGCGGCAGCGAGAACCGCTTGCTGATCCTGCTGATGGCAGCCGTAGGTGGCCTCGGCTCCTTGATGAGCTCAACCGCGGTGGTCGCCATTTTTATCCCGGTCGTGCTCCGCATCTCGCAAAATCGCGGCACGGCGCCAAGCCGGCTTATGATGCCTCTGAGTTTCGCCGCGCTGATCAGCGGAATGCTGACACTGGTGGCGACGGCACCCAATCTGGTGGTGAACGCCGAACTGATCCGGCAGGGCGCGCAAGGATTCAGTTTTTTCAGCTTTACTCCGTTCGGGCTGCCGCTGCTCGCACTCGGCATCGTTTATATGCTTTTCGCGCGCGGCCTGTTGGTCTCCAAGACCAGCCTGCCGGCCGCGGCGGACCGCCGCCCCAGCCTTCAGCGGTGGATCGCGCAATACGGCCTCGCCGATCGCGAAAAGCGCGGCCGCATAAGCGCCGGCTCGTCGCTTGTCGGAAAGCGCCTCGACGAACTGTCGCTCCGCTCCGCGGGCGTGAACCTTCTCGCCATCGAGCGCGGGGCGGGGTTTGCGGCCAAGGTGCTCCGTCCAACCGCGCAGACGGAACTGCAGGCAGACGATGTACTGCTCGCCGACGTGCACACCTCGAACGACGGCGTTAACGAGCTGTGGCAGTCCCTGAAGCTCGAGCCGCTGCCGCTCAGCGAGATCGGAAACTACTTTGTCGACCGCTCTCAGGAGATCGGCGCAGCGGAGGTCATCCTGCCGGCCGAATCCAAGCTAATCGGCCAGACCGTGCTCGACGCCCGGATTCGCTCCGAATACGGCCTCACCGTCATCGGGTTGCGGCACGGCAACAAAGTGGTCATGCACGACCTTCTGGAGGAAAGGCTGAAGATTGGAGATATTCTGCTTTTGATCGGCTTCTGGTCCGACATTCAAGATCTCCAGTCCCACATGGACGACGTGGTCGTACTGAACATGCCGGTAGAACTGGAGGAAGTTCTTCCCGCAGCACGGCGAGCGCCGCATGCGCTCGCAGTACTCGGGCTGGTTGTCGCGCTGATGATCAGCGGTTTGGTGCCGAACGTCCAGGCCGCGCTGATCGGCTGCCTGCTGATGGGGCTTTTCGGCTGCGTCGATTTCAACAGCGCCTATCGCTCCATCAATTGGAAGACCCTCATCCTGATAGTCGGCATGTTGCCGTTCTCACTGGCCTTGCAGCGGACAGGAGGGGTTGACCTCGCCGCCGATGCCGTGGTCGGCCTGGTCGGAGGCGCCGCGCCGCGTCTCGTGTTGGTGACCTTGTTCGTGATCACGGCAGGGCTGGGCTTGTTCATCTCCAATACGGCCACGGCCGTACTGATGGCGCCCGTGGCGCTGGCCATCGCCAAGGAGCTCGGAGCCTCGCCCTACCCGTTCGCGATGATCGTCGCGCTGGCCGCGTCCACGGCTTTCATGACGCCGATCTCCTCGCCGGTGAACACGCTGGTCGTGGGACCCGGACAATATAGTTTCGGCGATTTCGTGAAGGTAGGTGCGCCGTTCACTGTCGTTGCCGCAATCGTGAGCGTGCTGCTCGTTCCAATATTCCTTCCGTTCCACTAGCGCTTGGAATCGCTTGACTCATGTCTGCGGCGGCTGATCGCTTCTTAATAATCCGAATACTCGACGAACTTTTTGTAGGACCAACGCCGTCCGTTCCAGCGCCGCCATACCGTTCCCCAAACCAAACGGCCCGTGATCGATCGCCTCGGGAAAATGACCTTCCAGAGGTGCCAGGCATCGGTCCACAACGGTCTCGGCTGTGAACTGACCGACGAATCAATGTTACGGCTGTTAGCAGTCATGAGCCGCTGCCTAAGCAAATCCAAAGCGAAGCCTTCAGGCGCAGCGCCCAGGCAACAAGGATGGTCTAACCAATGATCGGCAGCGGCCATGACAGCCGCTGCCGATTTGTTGGGTTTCTAGCCGCTGGCGAGCGGCACAGCGACGTACCGAGACGCGTCGCCGGAGCGGAGGCGCATTAGCACGCTGTTCTTCTTATCCGTGTGCGCGGCTTCGATCGCTTCGCGAACGTCGCCGGGCTTGGCCACGCTCTTTCCGGCAACCTCCAGGATCACGTCGCCCTTCTTGAAGCCGCGATCTGCGGCCGCGCTTTTCGGGTCGACTTTCGTGACAACGACACCCTTCTTGCCCGCGCCATCAACCTTGTCTGCCGGCGCGACCGTCATGCCTAGTCGCGGAACATCCATGGTTGAACCCTTGCTATCGGTATCAGTGTCAACTTTGGCCTCCTGAGCATTGGGCAACTGGCCAAGCGTCAGATTGATGACTTTGCTTTTTCCATTGCGCAGCGTGTCGAGCTTGACGGCGCTGCCAGGAGCAAGGCCGCCAATGACCCGTGCGAGCTCTCGGGCATCCTTGATCGACTGACCATTTACCGCGGTGATGACGTCACCCGAGGCAACGCCGGCCTTGGCAGCAGGTCCGTCCTTCTGAGGCTCGGCCACCAGCGCGCCTTCCGCCTGCTTCAGACCCATGCTGTCCGCGATATCCTGCGTTACCGGCTGAATCTGGACACCGATCCAGCCCCGGCTGACCGCTCCCTTGTCTTTCAGCTGGGCGCTGACGCTCTTCACCGTCGCGGCCGGGATCGAGAATGCGATGCCAACGCTGCCACCGGATGGCGAGTAGATCGCGGTGTTCACGCCAACGACTTCGCCCTGCATGTTGAAAGCCGGGCCACCCGAGTTACCTTTGTTGACTGGCGCATCGATCTGAATGAAGTCGTCATAGGGACCGCTGCCGATGTCGCGGCCGCTGGCCGACACGATGCCTGCCGTGACAGTGCCGCCGAGGCCAAATGGATTGCCGACCGCAAGCACCCAATCGCCGATTCTGGCCTTGCCTTCAGACAGCCTGGCGAACGGGAAGTCTGAGCCACCCTCGACCTTGATCAGGGCCAGGTCGGTCCGCGAAATCCGTTCCGATCACCTTCGCGGTATAGGTTTTTCCTGCGTCGGTCGTGACTTCAACTTTGTCGGCGCCTTCAACGACATGGTTGTTGGTCACGGCATAACCATCGGACGAGATGAAGAAGCCTGAACCCTGGCCCATCATTTCTCTGCGCCGGCCATCGTGACCGGGCCTTTGCGGTACCCCATCGGGGCCACCGAACTGGCGAAAGAAGCGCTCCATCGGCGAACCGGATTCCTCGTCATCGCTTTTCTCGCTGGCTTCGGTTGCCTTCTTCATCGTGACTTTGACCGAGATCACGGAAGGTTTCACCCGCTCCACCATGTCGGCGAAGCCCGCGGGCTGGGCGACGTTAGAGACGGCTTCATTGACCTGGGCGTGGGCGGCGGCGCCAAAAATGTCGAAGGCGCCAGGCGCAGGACTGAAACCGTAAACGGCTACACCGAGGCCGACAGACGCCATCAATGCCAGCCTTCGCGCCGACAGTAATGAAGGTCGCTGCACCCGATGGGATTGTGAGCGGACAGATCCAGAGGGACGGCTCGTCATAAAAACACTCTCCTTGGAATCGGCGCGCGGTTGCTCGCCGTATGAGGCAGTGATGCAGGCCGTCGCCTTACGGCCCGCTGGCCGTGAAATTAATGTTTCGAAATGGAGATGCGTCTGATCGACGCAGTTCAACCAGCTACTGCGGAAGCGCGGACCTCACGCGGAATACGTCTGAGCGTCGATGGATTTTGGAACACCTTCGCAACTCGGGTCGCAGCTTCTGACACGCACTGCACGCAATTTGAGGACGAAGCCGCTCGATCCGGGCGGAGGATTGCTCGTCGCGCTAGCTCGCGACGTTCCTTTGCAGCGGATCAGGACCAAATTGATTTCGGCCAACAGTGCCAGGAAAAGAACCGACTAGAATTACGGCAATTGGAATTAGAACGACAGGAATCGAAAGCCACCCCGTCGCATCCATATCGTGCAACCGTTTCACGGTGATGCAAATTGCGATCCAGGCATAAAGGACCAACGCAATCAGGATGAGGACTGGATTCTTGTTGGTTGATGTTTCGATAATAAAAATCAGCCCAGAAATTACCGGGAGAAGAATCAGATAGACCAGCCAAAACGGTCCCCGCGAAACCCGACCGTAGATAGAAAACAACAGGTTCACCATTGCCATCCTCCCGACGTTCTTCTGATCATGGCGATTTCATAACGGTGCGGTTCTGTCTGGATCTGTCTTCTATCTAGCCATCGAGCCCTCAACACTCGTTCCGAGTCGTTACGGCTGGGGTTGCTGCACGTAACTGGCATGATCGCATGCGAGTGCAGTCTCAACCGAGAGAGCAGGTTCAACGGGCCAAAAGAATATCCTTCAAAGTCCGATCAATTTTGTACGAATTGCGTACCGAACCAGCTCGGCGGTCGATGAAATAACAAGGTCTCTAAACGATTGCCCTACTGTCCAGATTCTCTTGGAATCGATTGCGATCAATCGATCATGCAATGACCATCTGTGATTGATGCTATCTGTTCAGGGCATAACAGGGGTCTGTGTCAATGGACGATGTTCGCAAGCCATTCTCGGAAACGCATCCGCATCTAACTGGCTTTATGGAATTTCTTGCCGACTTCAACAAAGAGACCGAGCGCGGCGCTGCTCTGGCTGCAGCAGCGATGGTGGACGACCAACTCGGCAGAACGATCCAAGCATTCTTGGTTCCGAATAAGGGGAGCGAAGCTCTTCTTGGCGGTTTCAACGCGCCACTCGGATCATTCGCCTCTCGCATCGCTGCGGCGTTCGGCTTAGGCTTGCTGTCCCAACAAGAGCATCGAGAGTGTGAGTTGATCCGCAAGGTCCGCAATGAATTCGCGCATCAGATCAAGGTGTCGTTCAAGACAGATAAAGTCGTTAGCCTCTGCGCTCAGCTACAATTTTCAGCAACGGACTATGGCGATGTCCATGTCGACACGCGCGGCCAATTTACGACAGCCGCCGTAGCGCTCATCTTGAATCTCACGAACCGTCCCCACTATGTTGGACAAAGACGGCTCCGGGCGGTTAACTGGCAAATCTAGTCTTTTTAGTCAGACAGGGAATTCACCATGAAAGCGAGTTTTCCGAAGTTGTTCGGCACGTCAGCACGAAGCGACCCCGATCATATTCTGCGCGTTCGCTCTCCGATCGATGCCAGTAAGGAGCAGCTTCAAAAGATTCAAGACTTAAGCGGGCGTCTTTTCTAGAAAAGCTAAGGCCGCTGTTTAGTGACCTTAGAGCCCCTACTCTATCTTCTGAAGCTCCCTCTCCGCCCTCTCCCGATCCTCGTCCGTCTCCGCATCATCAACGCGCTCTTGCAAGATGGCGCGGATCTTCTCCAGAGCTTCGTCGCCTCCGCCAGTGCGGCTGCGCTTACGCTCGGACTTGCCCGCGTCGATGGCTTTAAAGAACAGGATCAACATGCGGTGATTGTGGTGTCACGACAACGGTCTGACGCATGCTGCGTGCAATTTGATATCTAGTCAGCGCCCAAGCCAATCAACGAACTGACTCCACGACCACACCTCACCGGAGAACCCTGCGCGCTTAATTTTGGAGGCAAGTCGGGCTTCATTTGTGACAAGGGCGTCAGCTTCACCTGAGGCTGTCGCTCCAATCAGTGCATCCTCTGCATGCTTTTGATTTCCTGCCATTATCGCAACGATTGACGCGTTCACTTCGTTAGTACCCCAACTGCATTCATCCCAGCTAGATACGTCCCAAACTGCGCCTGTAGTCGATACACTCTCGGCCAGTTCGTAGATCGCCATCAGAGCGGCGCGCTTCGGCTCTGGAGCCAGTGACAGTTCGTCGCGCTGAACGTGGGTGCTGACAAACTTCAATCGACCATCAGCGATGCGCTCTTGGATCGCACTAAGTACAGCGTGATCGGCCGCAACCAGGTCGTGCACGTTGCTGTCCAGCATGATGCGCATGTGCGACTCGATTGAACGACTCGAATTTCGGTCAGCCCGCCCTCGCCGCTTTTTTCATCGATTAGAGAGACGACTTTGCCTGACGAACTGTGAAAAATTCACAACACGCGAGATAAATAGCACGGTCGGCGCGCATCACGTGATCGAATTTGATGTACGATTCTGTTCCAGATCATCAGTCGCAAGATCAGATGATCTAAACGCGCAGAGTCGAAAAAGCCTTTAAATCATAGGCTTCGGATTTTTTTGCGCCCGACCTGCGCCCGAATCATCCACAACTTACGTTGTGAGCCACGATTGACTGCAGGCGGGAACGCATGCAACTCATTGAATCGCAAGTGATATTTAGTGCAGTGAGATGGAGCGGGTGAAGGGAATCGAACCCTCGTATTCAGCTTGGAAGGCTGCTGACAAGCCTCACACGCCCGAACACGACATAACGTAAAAACCCCCGTCGCTATTGCTCTTCCTCGATTTTGTGAGACACTGTGCTGGAGTGTTAATAACACCCCATAACCGGGATTTTGTTACCCCCGTGTCACCCCCGCTTTTGGGTAACCCCAGCGCCCGGAGCAACAGCATGTCCAACAAAGTGCTCACCGATCTTTATGTCGAGAAGCTCAAACCGACACGCGGTCGCCGCGTCGAGATTTTT
>Ga0137361_10003403_pt1 | contig 10317 bp, 9 predicted proteins | sample Mad1_80_16metaG_FD_104923 | JGI IMG/M metagenome (GOLD analysis project Ga0137361, IMG submission 104923) | Vadose zone soil microbial communities from Angelo Coast Range Reserve, California, USA - Mad1_80_16 metaG | ecosystem: Environmental > Terrestrial > Soil > Vadose zone | place: USA... | reverse complement strand
TTCTCGACGCCGTGGGCGTTGCGGTTCGCGGCGGAGATCTCGCGTCCCTTCCCGTATTGAAGCGGATGGGAGTGACAGCGGCAGTTCGCGCCTCTTGCTATGCTTACACTTCAACCGAAGAAATCGATCAACTCATTGCCACACTACAAAGGGAAGGCCGAGGACTTTCGTGATGGGTAGGGAACGTGTCTCACGGTCAGATGTTTTGGAAATTCTCGAGCAACTGATTCGGACTCCTTCCGTAAACCCAAGTCTTGTCCCTGACGAGGGACACGGAGAAGGGGCGATTGCGAAGGTTGCCCAAGCGTGGCTCACCGGGAGCGGAGTCAAGAGCTGGCTGGAAGAAGCGGGGCCCGGACGCCCCAACGCCGTGGCTGAAGTAGGCACCGGCAAAGGGCCGACGCTTGTTTTCTGCGCCCATCTCGACACGGTCGGTACGGGGGGGATGACCATTCCGCCGTTTGAGCCGAGGCTCGATGGCAATCGCGTTACCAGCTTACCCGCGCAAGGACATGTTCGTTTCCACACAACTTTTGCCGGGTGTACCCTGGAATGCGCTCAGCAGGAGTGAAAGGGTACCGGGCGCTCCAAAGGATGATCAAAGGCCGAGACCCTAATTGAGGTGTTTATAATGTCAATGTCTCAAGGGCCAGTCGTTCATAGTCCACGCATCGCCCAAGTCGCGGGCAGCTAGACCGGGTGTACAATGCCAATTCCCAGCTCACGGAGGCTAACCGTGATGACTCTTGGGAGACTTGTGCGCCGTGGCTTCGGCGCGATCCTCGTATTGGCTTTTGCCGCCAGCGTCGACACCTTCGCTCAATCTAGTTCCACTCCGCCCAGTTCAGGGCCAGTCGATCCGGGCGTGCGCACTGGCCCGCCAAGCGCCGGCGGTCCGCTCAACGGTCTTACAGCGGACGAAACCGCCTTCTTCCAGGATGGCCAGGCGCGCTTCGCGGACATCGAAGTCGTGACCGGCGGCGCGAACAATGGCCTCGGTCCGCGCTTCAACTCCAATCAATGTCTCTCCTGCCACTCGCAGCGGGCCTCAGGCGGCACGAGCCCCGCGCAGAATCCGTTGATCGCGGTCGCCACTTTGAACGGCGCAAAGAACATCGTCCCCTGGTTTATCACTGCCAATGGCCCAGTCCGCGAAGCGCGCTTCAAGAAGACCAACGGTGTCGCCGACGGCAACGTGCACGCCCTTTTCGTCATCACCGGCCGAGCCGACGCCCCCGGCTGCAACATCTCCCAATTCGATTTCCTCCCCGGCGGAAATCCGCTCACCGGCCAAGGCGGCAATCCCAACATCATTTTCCGCATCCCCACTCCCGTGTTCGGCGCAGGACTCATTGAAGCCATTCCAGACTCCGCCATCCTTGCCAACATGCAAGCCAACGCCGCCGAGAAGTCGGCAATGGGTATTCGCGGACATGTCAACGCTCATCTTAGCGGCAACGTGAACCGCAGCGGCAACGACGGCACCATCACGCGTTTTGGCTGGAAAGCGCAAAACAAATCGCTCCTCATGTTCGCCAGCGAGGCTTACAACGTCGAAATGGGCATTACCAACCAGCTTTTCCCCCAGGAGCGCGACGAAACTCCCGGCTGCCTCTTCAACCCCACTCCCGAGGACACCATCAACTTCACCACCGCTGCCGGCTCCACCAATACCGCCGTTCTCTCCGACATCGAGGCTTTCGCCGATTTCATGCACATGTTAGCTCCGCCCACTCCCGCTCTCGCGACATCCTCCACCGAAAAAGGACGCGCCACATTTGCATCGATTGGCTGCATCCACTGTCACACTCCTTCGCCTAAAACAGGCGTAAAGATTGCCAGCGGTTCCTCCAGCAACCCCAGCGCCGCCCTTTCCAATCAGACCGCCAATCTTTACTCCGACCTCCTCGTCCATCACATGGGCAAGGGCCTCGCCGACGGCATGACCCAGGGCGCCGCCGGGCCAGACGAGTTCCGCACCGCTCCCCTGTGGGGCGTCGGCCAGCGCGTCTTCTTCCTCCATGACGGACGGACAACCAGCCTGGTGGAAGCGATCCGAGATCACAAGAGCCGCGGCAGCGAGGCAAATAAAGTCATCGAACGTTTCAATAGGCTGACTACTCAGGAGCAGCAGGAAGTCCTCGATTTCCTGCGTTCGCTGTAGCGAGAAGAGCACTCTCAACCCCATTGCCAAACTGGGCCCTCAAAACCCCGGCCCTCGTGCGCCTACCGAAACTTGCCAATCCATTAGCTTTCGCTTTTTTCGCATCTTATTTACTTGCGTTAATAACTTATCTTAAGTAAGGTTAATTATGCGAGCGGTACGGATGAATGGAACTCGGCTTACAACCATGCTGCGTTCAACTCTTTCGATATTTATTGTTGTCGGGTTGTTTCATTTTCTCTTGCCTGAAGCAACCTTCTCCCAGGGTGAGACTACCAGCGCGATCGTCGGCCAAGTGAGCGATGCAAGCGGCGCAGCGGTGCCTAGCGCCACGGTTACGGTTACGAACAAGGAGACTGGACTGAGGCGAAGTGCGAGTACCGATGACTCGGGCCGATTCAACTTTCCGCAGCTGAAACCCGGTGCGTACTCCGTCAAGGTGGAAGCAGAAGGCTTTGAACCAAAGCAGAATGACGCTGTATCTGCTGGCCTGGGCCAGAAGCAAACTGTCGATTTCAGACTCAAGATTGCACAGTCAAACCAGACCGTTGAGATAAGCAGTGAAGCCCCGATCCTCAACCCGGAGAATGCGAATACATCCACGACTCTCAATGCACACGCGCTGGAAGACCTTCCCAATCCAGGCGGTGACTTAACCTATCCACTTCAGTTTGCGGCAGGCGCACTCGTCAACACGGCAGGCAGCGGCAATGATTTCGTTGGCGGTACGAATGGGTATGGCAATGTCGAGTTCAATGGACTGCCTGCTCTCTCAAACGGCTATATCGTCGATGGCTTGGAAACGAATGATCCGCTGACGAATCTGAACAGCGGACTCTCGACAAACCTTGTCCTCGGACTCAATTCAATATCGGAAGTGACGGTCAATACACTCTCGTATGCCGTCGATCTGGGGCGGTACGGCGCATCGCAGGTCAACTACGTTACAAAGTCGGGTTCGAACCAGTTTCATGGGAATCTGTATGAATTGTGGAACGGTTCGAAGTTCAGCGCTGCCAACTATTTCACGAATGCAACTCCAGGAAATCACAAACCGCGCTCCACACTGAACCACTTTGGAGGCAGCGTGGGCGGCTCGATTATCCACGACAAGCTGTTTTTCTTCTTCGATAGCGAGTGGGTTCGGATTGCACTACCCATCGTCACGGCGACAACAGTTCCAACGCCGGCATTTCAGAATTACGTTTTGCAGCAACTGCCCTTGGGCGGGACCGATTCTGTCACTGGGTCGAGGTATCAGCCCGCGCCGCAGTTGATGCCCTTCTATCAGAAGATGTTTTCACTCTATGGAACTACCAGCGGACCACCACTCACTGTACTTGGCTGTCCGTTCGATGTTGGTGGGGGGTTGCCGGCAATTGCGAATGATGGGAACGGTTGCGCAAATCGCCAGAGCGTGTCTCATTCGAGCGATGATCATGAACAGGTCCAAACTCTTCGGATCGATTACAACATCAATGAGAAAAACACCACCTGGTTTCGCTTTCAAACGGACAACGGACTCCAGGCTGCCTACACCGATCCCATCAGTCCTTTGTTCAACGCTCTTTCCTCTCAACCCTTGTACTCGTTTGCAGCAGGTTATACGCACGTCTTTTCCCAGAATCTCGTGAATTATTTCAACCCTGCGTTTTCCTGGTATGGAAGCCTGTTTGGTCCTAACGATTTCCAGAAAACGCTCTCCGCATTCCCGATCGTTTTGCAAGGTAGCGGCGCGAATGCGCCTTTTACCCGTGTCGGGGGACTTGACAACACTTGGGTCCAGGGAAGGCGCGCCTCCCGGTTCTTTATCAATGACAACCTCGCCTGGAGCACTGGGGCACACGAGTTGCGTTTTGGAACGAATACTCGGATTTTTCGGCTGAATGACTATGACTTCGGCCAGGGAACCGTCCCAACTGTGACTTACACGACCCTGCCGCAATACATTTATGGAGTCGCATCCACGGCAGCAGAGACTTTTCCCACGTCTGCAAACGAACCCTTTGACTTCCTGAATCTCGACCTGTATGCGCAGGACACTTGGAAAGTGGCCAGGAGGCTGACGTGGACTTTCGGGATAAGGGACACTCTTAATTCCAATCCATTAAATCCGCATCAGCATATCGCTCGCCTGAGCGGCTCTTTCGATGCGATCTCGCATGACGTAAATCAGCCTTTGAACGCCGCGATTCAGACGGGTCTCGGTAACGTGTTTTCCTCGACGCCCCTGGCGATCCTGCAACCGAGAACAGCGATCGCATGGCAATTTGAGTCCAAGTCTGTGCTGCGTGCTGGCTTCGGTGTTTTCAGTGACATTTTGCCCGGCAGCATCGCCGATGTGGTCGGTGTCAATCCTCCCTACGTCAAGTCTTTCCAGGGTGGCCTTCTTGGCACCGTCGGCGGTACAGCGATTGCGCCGGGAGTTCCTAACAGTGCGATTGACGCAACCGTTGCCGGAAATAAGACCTTCAGCTTGGGTTTTCCGCAGGGCCAGCTTTCCTGCGCGTCTGAACAATCAAATCCCACAACTTGTCTTCCCCCAGTCGCCATCACGGCGGTGCCGGATGGAAAACTTCATGCGCCTTACTTCATGGGGTGGAGTCTTAGTTTGGAACATGAATTGGGAACCACGGGGAGCATCCACGCACAATACGTCGGCACCCGCGCTGTAAATCAGCCGTATCTGACGCAGCTGAACGGCTATCAAACGGTCTGTGAGGGGTGCTTCGCGCCGTTTCCCTATGCGCGGTCTACGGATCCTCGATTCGGAGCCGTGACGCAGTTTTCCACCGGTGCGAACAGTCACTACAATGGCCTGCAATTGTCCGCCATGAAGCGTGTTGGTCACGGCCTAATGGGACAAATCAACTACACCTGGAGCCGTTGTATGGACACCGTCTCTAACGGCGGATTCCTACAGTTCTCGGCAGGAGGAATCCTGTCCCCCCTCCCCGGAGACTTAGCAAGGGACTACGGTCCCTGCGACTACGACATCCGGCACAATCTCAATGCCCAATATGTCTATCAATTTCCGGTCAAGGTCCAAAATCGTCTTCTCGGCTATGCACTGAACGGCTGGCAGGTGTCGGGAACCGTGTTTTGGCATAGTGGGATTCCGTTCTCCGTCCTGAGCACGCCCTATTCAGCAAATGGAAATGGGATCGTGAACGGTAGTGGCCCGCAATTCGCAAGCGTTGTTCCCGGCGTACCCCTTTATGAACACAATCCCATTCCAGGTGTCACCCAACCAGGCACGGTTCAGTGGCTCAATCCCGCTGCTTTCGTTTCTACTGTGGACCCGAGTACTGGGGCGTGCTTTGCTGGCAACAGCCCCAAGAACTGTCAATTCGGGAACCTCGGTCGCAACGCGCTGCGCGGCCCCAATTTCACATGGAGTGACTTCTACCTATCCAAACTGTTTCCCTTAACTGAGCAGTTGAAGCTCAGGTTTGACGTCCAGTTCTTCAACGTATTCAACCATCCGAATTTTGGCCTTCCGAGCATGGTGCTGGCTGGCATTCCCGGGAAGCTTACTACGCAGACTGGGTTTGGTGCCCTTACTTACACGACTTCTCCGCCGACTGGCCTACTCGGCGTTGGGTTGGGCGGTGATAGCACACCCCGCATGATCGCGTTTCAATTGCGCCTGGAGTTCTGAAATTGTGATCGCCTAATGATTGCGTGCACTGAGCGCCCTTGACCCAGCGGTCGCATCTGAAGTTGGCGACGATAAGAGGTCCTCGGACACCAGCGGCTCTGAGAAGTAAAATACGAGATCAAATGTCTAACGCAGCAGTGCGTCCGGCTCCAGATTTACTGCGTCGTGTTGTCCGTCTACAGATGCTAACAATTGTCTGGATGAGCATAGAAGCCGTCGTGGCGCTTGTTGCTGCTTGGACGGCGGGAAGCCCCGCTCTTCTAGGATTCGGCGGCGACAGCGCCATTGAACTATTCTCGGCGATCATTGTCCTTTGGCGATTTCGTTCCAAACCGGATTCTGCATCGGCCGAAAAGTCGGCGGCTCGGCTGGCCGGAGGTTTGCTCTTCTTTGTCGCCACCTTCGTCATCGTCAGCTCTGGATTGTCTCTCCTAGGACATCGCGAACCCCAACCCAGCTTAGCCGGGATCATCCTGTTGATTGTGGCAGCCATCGGTATGCCGTGGCTGGCAAGTCAGAAACGGAAGCTGGCAACTCAAGTTGCGAGTGCGTCTTTGAGAGCGGATGCAACCGAATCTGCTCTTTGTGGGTACTTGTCACTGATCGCTTTGGCAGGACTGTTGGCAAACCTGATTTTTCACGCGCCGTGGGCAGACCCGATCGCGGCCTTGGCCCTGGTGCCGCTCATCGCGAGGGAAGGGTGGGAAGCCATCCACTCTTCGCGACGCTGCTGTAACTGATCCTCGATTCGAGCCGCTAGGCGACAACTCCCGGATGGTCGGCTAGAAAGATGCGGTCATGGCATGATTTGCTGGAGGGAAAGTAAGGGTGCAACGTAACCATTGATCCCGAAAGCAGAAAGGCGAGCGACGATGAGAACGGAATTGCTGCGATTCAACGGCGCTGTCGAGCGGGATCCCGCTATCGATGCGTGGATGAAAGAACATGCAGGTGAATTGGGAGCCATCGCTCCACGGACCTCCATGATTCTCCTTGTTGGCCATTGGCAATCGCGCACAATCTCCGGCAAGAAAGCAAATGGCGAATAAGACTAAGTGCAGGTTGAAAATTCTGGCTAACTTAGTCTAGAGTGGCTGCCCATAGGGCTGGGTGGATGGACATTTCAGGGCTCCTCTCTCCATCCTGGTTTTTCTAATGGTTTCGATCGGCACCAACCCGTTCCGGCTCGGATGCCTCACAGCGCCTTGCCGGAGCACATCCGGCCTCCCTCCGGCCAACGCGGAGACATCTTAGCCCAGTGAAGTGGAACCGGCCTCAAGTCCATGCGGACCAGCCCGCTGTCGGCGGCGATCGCTGACAACCAGCAAGCGTGCCAAGGATCGGCCCACAAAAGCAGGAAGGGGCGGGAATAGTCCCAGCCCCTTCACTTTCCACCGATCTGCCCTACGGCGCGCAACCCGCCTTCTGCGGCGCCGACAACGTCGTAAGCGTCGTTATGTCCGGATAGCTGTACGCACCATTAATCGCGCTTGAAGGCGACTCGAATTCAAACCACTGCAATAGCGCCTCGTTTTGCGGATGATACGTGAACCTGTTCGGCATGGTGATCGAGAACGTCTGTCGCGGCAGTCCTTCCACTACATCCCCAACCTCCAGGTCGTTTTGGCAATTGCCGTTAGGAGCCAACCACCAGGGCGTCAGGTCGTGCACACCGTCCGCGACTACAAAAGGATCGTTATAAATCTCCGAAATTTCATGGCTCAACCCGGTGACATCGAGAACGGTCTTATCCCTGAAGATAGGCTGGTCCCACGTGGAATAGTTCAGGACGAAAAGCCTCGGCACGTTTCCGTTATTCGCGTCCCCACCCTCGAAATCAAACGTGTGGAATCCACCGATGCAGCAGATGTTCCCCTGCGGTGTCGGGATAAACAGATAAGCCGGCGGAAAGAAGAACGTCGAGACGTCCTTGGTAGTGACGTCCCCTGAGGCCTCTGCAGCCCCGATCGGCGTGCTGCTGTCCGGTGGGAATGTGCTGGTCGAAGGAAAAAACGCATTCTCGAACGCGAAAACGTTAAGCAGCAGAAAGAAGCAGCAGCTCCCATCGGCATTAAGCGAAAACTGGTATGTCCCGCGAAGCAGCGTCATCGTTCGTCCCGTCTTCACGCTCGGCGCCAGCAATGTATGCCAGTCCGGTTTGGCATTGGGGTACTCCGCGCGCGCCACCGCGTCCGCAAATTGTGTGGGCGTGGCGCTGCTGGTGTAATTCGCATTCGAGAAAACCGGCGACTCCAGGATCGGCTCAATGAACGGACTGGCATCGAAAAACAGCCGGTGGCAACTCGGATCCGGCGGATTTGCGCAAGTGATCACCACTCCCTTCACCACTTTCACGAATCGAGGCGAGCCGTCCGCGTTCCGCAAGTCCAGCGATACCGGCACGATCGGCGCATTCACCGTCGTCGTTCCTCCTTGCTGCGGGGGGTTGCCCAGCGTGTTGAAGTACCAATGCCCCTGCGGATTCCCGTTCGAGTCCTCGCCCTCCGTGAAGTATTGCCCGTTAAAATTCACGACCGAATCTATGTTTGGAATTCCGAACCGCTCATGCGCCATCCCATTCTTGGCCGTTGGCGGACCCACGTGCGTGAACTTCAAGCCCATGCCCGCGACCGTCGTTGCGTCGATTGCATCATTGTCCTGCGCTCGAACACTAACCGCGCTCGTCAGCGCAACCAGACACACCATCAAGCTCACCCGAAACAGCTTATTTAAACACAGCACTCCATTCGGTCGTTTCATTGAGACACACCCTTTCCACTTGCCACATTGCGGGGACGCAGCAGCGTCGTATCATGCTAGTCAAGTGTCTGTCAAGGAGCCGTGATCCTTGCAAACGACGGCGCGTTACTCGTCCGCACGCGCGTCGGCAAGCGTGCTCATTAGCGTTAATCGAAGTTGATTATCCCTGCCCATCTCTACATGCAATTCCCTAGGGATTCTGCCGAATTTCTTTCAAGTTCCCGGCAAGGCACACTGTCACACAGATTGAGCACGCAATTCCCAGGAGTGTGCGATGAAGGGCAGCGATCGCAAGATTCGTGTGGTCGTCGCGGATGATTCGCGAACCGCGCTGAAAGCGGTTTGTGCCTACCTCGAGTTCGAGGGGCGGTTTGAAATCGTCGGGACTGCGAGTGACGGTCTGGCCGTTCTGCATCAAGCCGAGCGCTTTCGGCCGGACCTGGTGCTCACGGACCTTAGCATGCCTCAGATGACCGGTCTTGAGGCCGCAACTCAGTTGCGCAAGTCGTTTCCAGAACTGCGCATCTTGATTTTCACGGAATTGAATGGTCTTTCGCTCCGGGCTGTGTGCCTGCAATGTGGCGCGGACGGCTTTGTGGAAAAGAGTCAGATGCCGGAAGGACTCATGGAAGAAGTCCGCAGGGTGTTTTCTTGACAATCCAAGCATGGGTTGAAAGGCCCCTCAATCAATTCGGTAACGTAAAAGGGAGAAATATTGATGTCGACCAAGAAAATTCTTCTCGTGGATGATTCCTGCACCGCGCGGCTGGTGAACAGGATGATCTTCAGTCAAAAATCAAATTACGTGCTTATTAGCGCCGTTGACGGCAAAGAGGCGGTGGAGAGAGCAAAGAGGGAAAAGCCGGACCTGATTCTCATGGATATCGTGATGCCGCGCATGACCGGACTCGAGGCGTGCCGCGTCCTGAAAAAGGACAAAGAGACGGAGAAGATCCCCGTCATTCTGCTCACCACTCGCGGCGAAGAACAGTATGTGCAAGAGGGGTACGCCAGCGGTTGCAGCGACTATCTTACAAAACCGGTGAACGACGGCGAGCTTCTCAATCTGCTGAAAGCGTACCTCGGCGAGTAGTTCAAAACGAGCAATCCAATGCGGAATTCACTCAAGAGTAGCAAGAGGAAAACATGATAGGCACGGGAGATGGAAGCCGTCCACCAGTCAAGGAAGGGTGCAGAATCGAAGCCGCTCACAGGGAATCTTCGATTCACATCGGAACGGAAGAGCTCCGCTTACGCGTGCAGCAACTCTCCCAATAAAGAACAGCATCTTGGAAGCCGCAACGTTGAAATCGCTTTGGAAATTCTGGCGAAAGCGCAGATCCCCGTTGCTTCCACTGCTGTTGGCGTGGACCGCGGGCAACGCATCGTGTTTCGGACAGATACAGGCGATGCGGTAATCAGGGTCTTGTAGAGGAATATGGAAATCAACCGAGGAATGCTGCTGCAGTCGTTCCGCGAGGAAACCGAGGAATGTCTCGCGCAAATGGAGCAATCGCTCCTGGCGCTGGAGACACGCCCTGACGATCGCGAGCTGATTTCTTCTCTGTTCCGCGCGGCGCATACCATCAAGGGCAACGCCTCATTGTTGGAGTTCAACGCTCTCGCGCGATTCCTCCACAATGTCGAGGATCTGTTGGACCTTTGCCGCAACCACACCGTTGCGCTGTCACAGGAAGTGATCAATACCTTACTTCAGGCTGTGGATGCCCTC
>Ga0137361_10003397_pt1 | contig 10322 bp, 10 predicted proteins | sample Mad1_80_16metaG_FD_104923 | JGI IMG/M metagenome (GOLD analysis project Ga0137361, IMG submission 104923) | Vadose zone soil microbial communities from Angelo Coast Range Reserve, California, USA - Mad1_80_16 metaG | ecosystem: Environmental > Terrestrial > Soil > Vadose zone | place: USA... | reverse complement strand
CGTACATGTGCGGGGTCGCGGTGGGGCCGATCGACATCGAGCGCATCATCTATTACTCCTTCTTCTCCGAGAAGGGCCTGACGCTCGACCGCGGCGGCTTGCAGGCGTTCATCATGTTCTTGAACGCGCGCTTTTACATGTACACGAACGTCTACTACCACCGCACGACGCGCGGCATCGACCTCCACCTGAAGGAGATCTTCCGCGACACGATGAAGCTCGCGTTCCCCTACGACCTTCGCAAAGAGCTCCATCCGTACCTGCACCTGACGGAGTGGACGCTGCTGGAGGAGGTCGGCCGGTGGCACGACGCCGACAGGCCCGAGAAGAAATCGCTCGGGGTCGAGTGGCGCCAGATCCTCGACCGCCGGCTGCGCTGGCGGATGTCGCACGAGGTGGTCCTCGATCTCTTCGAGCCCCGCCTCGGCCAGGGCTTCCTCGACGCCGAGACCGTGGAGCGTCGCGTGCGCGCGTACCTGCCCCCGTCGCTGCGCGACTTCCCGTTCAAGATCGACATGGCGCTGCAGGATCCGCGGCCGCTCAACCCGCTGAAGATGGGCGACCGTCAGATCTACGTCTACGACGCCAGCCGCGACAAGGTGACGGCCGAGCCGCTCACCGAGCTGCTCAAGTACCTGCCGGGGAAGGTCGCCCAGTGCCGCATCTTCGCGAGTAGCCACGAGCACGACGCGCAGCTCGCGACGGCGCTGGAGCGCGCGCTCGGCGAGGAGCCGCCGTCGATCGTGACGAATGTCTGAGAGCGGCGGAGGCATGTCGTGGCGCTTCGTCACCTGTGCGGCGCTGTTCATCACCTGCCTGCTCACCGCGAACATCATCGCGGCCAAGCTCGTGGTCATCGGCGGCGTCGTCCTGCCCGCCGGCATCGTGATCTTCCCGATCTCCTACATCCTGGCCGACGTCCTCACCGAGGTCTGGGGCTACGGGGCGGCGCGCCGGGTCATCTGGCTCGGCTTCGCCTGTAACACGCTGATGGTGGCCGCGACGTGGGTGGGGGGCGCGCTCGTGCCGGCGCCGTTCTGGAAGGAGCAGGCCGCGTACGAGGCCATTCTCGGCCAGACGCCGCGCCTGCTCGGCGCGTCGTTCGTCGCCTACCTGGCCGGCGAGTTCGCGAACGCCTTCGTGATGGCGAAGGTGAAGATCTGGACGCAGGGACGGTGGCTGTGGATCCGCACGATCGGCTCCACGATCGTGGGCGAAGGCCTCGACTCGGCGATCTTCGTCACGCTCGCCTTCGGCGGCACGATGCCGGGCGGCGTGCTGGCCCACGTCATCGCCGGGCAGTGGGGCGCCAAGGTGCTGTACGAGGCGGCGGCCACGCCGTTGACCTATGCGGTCGTCGGATGGTTGAAATCGCGCGAGCGAGTGGATACGTTCGACTACCAGACCGACTTCAATCCGATCCGACTCTAGCGAGGCAGTCATGGAGAAGTTCCGGGGCGTCGACTACTACCGCATCGAGGATCTCCTCTCCGAGGAGGAGCGGATGATCCGCGACACGATCCGTGACTGGGTGGAGGCGGAGTTCCTCCCCGTCGTGACCGAGCATCATCGCGCCGGGACGTTTCCCGTGAGCCTCATCCCGAAGCTCGGCGAGATGGGGGTGTTCGGCGCCACGCTCAAGGGCTACGGCTGCCTCGGGCTCAACAACGTCGCCTACGGCCTCATCATGCAGGAGCTGGAGCGCGGTGATTCCGGGCTCCGGTCGTGCGCCTCGGTCCAGAGCGGCCTCGTGATGTATCCGATTTACTCGTACGGCTCCGAGGCCCAGAAGCAGCGCTGGCTCCCGGCCATGGCCACCGGCGAGAAGATCGGCTGCTTCGGGCTCACCGAGCCGGATCACGGGTCGGATCCCGGCGGCATGAAGACCCGGGCGACGCGCCGCGGCGACGGGTACGTGCTGAACGGCACCAAGCTCTGGATCACCAACGGCTCCATCGCCGACGTCGCGGTCGTGTGGGCGAAAGAGGACGACGGCGAGATCGGAGGCTTTCTCGTCGAGAAGGGCACACCGGGCTTCTCGACCCTCGACATCCACGGCAAGTTCTCGATGCGCGCGTCGATCACCTCCGAGCTGGCGTTCCAGGACTGCAAGATCCCGCTCGAGAACCGGCTTCCTGGCGTGAAGGGCCTCAAGGGCCCGCTGTCCTGCCTCAATCAGGCGCGCTATGGAATCGCCTGGGGCGCTGTCGGCGCAGCGATGGCGTGTTACGACTGGGCGCTCCAGTATTCGCAGCAGCGGATCCAGTTCGGCAAGCCCATCGCCTCGTTCCAGCTCGTCCAGCAGAAGCTGGTCTGGATGATCACCGAGATCACCAAGGCGCAGCTCCTCGTCCTTCAGCTCGGACGGCTCAAGGACCAGGGCAAGCTGCGGCCGCAGCACGTCTCGATGGCGAAGCGCAACAACGTGCAGATCGCGCTCGACACGGCACGCCTGGCCCGGGACGTCCTGGGGGCGGCCGGCATCGTCGACGAGCATCCGATCATCCGGCACATGCTGAACCTCGAGACCGTGAACACCTACGAGGGCACCCACGACATCCACACCCTCATCGTGGGCCGCGACATCACCGGGCTCGATGCGTTCGGCATATAGGGCAGCGCGACCGGGTTAGCGCGTGTCGTCCGGGTGAGGCGCCTCGCCGCGCGCGCCCTGGCCATCGCGGCCGTCACGCTCGCCATCCAGAACGGCGTGGTCATGGCGTTCGCCGTGATCTACCTGCCGCTCATCACCGAGTTCGGAGGATCGCGCGCCGAAGTCGCGATGGTGCAGTCGGCGGTGTTCCTCGTGGGCGGCGTCAGCGGCCCGCTGATCGGCTGGGCCTTCGACCGGCTGGGCCCGCGGCTCCTCCTCCAGGCGGGCGCGCTCGTCGCCGCGGCGGCCCTCGCCCTGGCCAGTCGGGTCCACTCGCTCGTGGCGCTCATCGCCATCTACGGGGTGATCGGTGGCCTCGGCCTCGCGGCGTTCGGGAGTCAGGCCAACATGGCGATCGCCGCGCTCTGGTACCCGCGGGCCCGCGGGCGAGCGATCGCCGTGGCCGATCTCGGCACGGGTTTCGGCGCGTTCTGCTTCATTCCCGTCGCTCAGGTCCTCGTGACGACGCTGGGATGGCGGAGCACGCTCCTCGTCTGGGCGGCGCTGCTGATCGCGATCGTCGTCCCGCTCAGCGCGTTCCAGCGGCTGCCCGATGGCGCGACCGTGCGCCATCGCCCGACCGACGGCGCGGCACGGGGATGGACGCTCAAGGCGGCGCTCGGCTCGGCGCCGTTCTGGTGGCTCGTCCTCATGCGATTCGCGGCCGCCTTCGCGTTCCCGCTCATGAACGTCCACATGGTCGCGTACGCGATCGGGCAGGGCATCCATCCCGCCACGGCGGCGACGGCGCTCGGCACGGTGAGCCTGGTGAGTCTGGCCGGGCGGCTCACGACCGGCTGGTTGTGCGATCACATCGGCCGCGCGCCGACGCTGACCGTGACATATAGCAGCGCGGCCCTCGGCATCGGATGCCTCGCGCTGCTCGGCCTGACCCACTGGCCGGGCTGGCTGGCCTTCTACGTCCTGCTCTACGGCATGGCCCAGGGGTCGAGCGGGATCGTCGGCTCGGCCCGGGTCGCCGACGTCTTCGCCGGCGCCGCGTTCGGAGCGATCTACGGGTGGATGACGCTGGCCGTCGGGCCCGGCGAGGCGCTCGGGGCGTGGCTCGGCGGCGAGATCTTCGATGCGACCGGCAGCTACTTCGGCGCGTTCGCGGTCGCGGTGACCGCGCTCGTGATCGGCGTCGTCGCGATGTGGCGCGTGCGGGCAGATCCGCTACGGAGCTGACGCGTCAGCGTCGCGCGTCAGCGTCGGGAATCGACGTACAGCTCGATCTCGTGCCCGTCGGGGTCGCGGATCGAGAACGACTGCGCCGTCTCGCCGAACGGCTGGAGACCGTGGGCTTCCACCCAGCGGCGCGCCTCGGTGAGGTCGTCGAGCGACGCGCCCACCTCGAACGCGATGTGATAGAGGCCGGGCACGCCCTTGGGCTGGGGACCGGGGCCTTCGGCGCGCGCGAGCTCGCACGAGACGTCATGATGGTGGCGGCCGGCCGAAAAGAACACGATGCGCCCCGCCTTGCCGGTGCCGGTTTCGCGCAGCCCGAGGAGATCACGGTAAAAACGGCGCGTCGCCTCGAGATCGCGGACGAAGAGCGAGACGTGACCGAGCTCGCGGACCTTCAAAGCGGGGATCGAGGCAGCCCGCAACGGTGCCTCCATGTGGTCGGTAGTGTACCATTGGAAGGTCATGGCAGATGCGAAGCCGGCGGCCCTTAGGAGTACGGCCGCATCGTTCCTCACCGATAGTGTTTCGCGGGTCCGGCCCAACACCAGGTTGATCGCGCTTCTCGCTCTCGGCCATCTCGTCATCGACACCAACCAGGGCTCGCTCGCCGCGGTGTTGCCGTTCCTCAAGTCGGTACACGGGCTCTCGTACGCCGAGGCGGGGATCATCGTGCTCGTCGCCAACATCACGTCGTCGATCATCCAGCCGCTCTTCGGGTACATGGCCGATCAGGCCGTGCGGCGCTGGCTGCTGCCGCTCTCTGTCTTTCTCTCGGGCGTCGGGCTCGGGCTCACCGGCGTGGCGCCCGGCTACGGCGTCGTGCTGCTTCTGGTCGTCGTGATGGGGTTCGGCGTGGCCGCCTATCATCCCGAGGGCTATCGCACGGCCGCCAGCGTCGCCGGCGACCGAAAGGCCACGGCGCTTTCCTGGTTCTCGCTCGGCGGGAACGTCGGCGTCGCGCTCGGTCCGCCGCTCGTCACGGCGCTCATCGCCGGGCTCGGTCTCGCCGGAACGCTGGGCATGCTCGTGCCGACCGCGATCGTCACCGCGGTCCTCCTCGCGGTGTTGCCGATGATGGCGCGCCCGGCCGCCGCCGCGTCCCGGCCGGTGCGGGCCCATGGCCGGAACATGACCCGCGCGATGGCCATCCTCATGCTCGTGGTCACGATCCGCTCGTGGGCCCAGCTCGGGTTCACCACGTTCGTGCCCTTCTACTACATCGATTCCCTCGGCGCCGACCCGCATATGGTCGGCGTGCTGCTCTTCGTCTTCCTCGGCGCCGGAGCGCTCGGCACCGTGATCACCGGCCCCCTGGCCGATCGCTGGGGCACACGGCCGTTCATGACGTGGGGGTTCGTCGCCGCGGCGCCGCTCGGTGTCCTGTTCCTGCTCACCAGCGGCAGCCCGTTCGCCATCGTCGCGCTCGGCCTCTTCGGCGCCGCGCTGGTCTCGACGTTCACCGTGTCGGTGGTCCTCGGGCAGGCGTATCTGCCCCGAAATCCCGGCATGGCGTCGGGGCTGATCGTCGGCTTCGCGATCGGCGCCGGCGGCCTGGGCGTGACGTTCCTGGGTTGGGTTGCCGACCACTGGGGATTGCCGGCCGTGCTCTGGACCTGCGCGTTCATGCCGTTGCTCGGCTTCGCCGTGGCCTTCTTCCTGCCTCAGCCCCGGTCCGAAATCGCGTGACGCACGGCCTCCCTCTCCAGGACGGCGAGCAGGTCCTGCTGATCGACCAGCGCGGCAAGCGGCATCTCATCTTTCTCCGCAAGTCGGAGACGTTCCATTCCGACCGAGGCTGGATCCCCCACGACAACGTCATCGGCCAGGTCGAGGGCACGTGGATCCGCAGCTCGCTCGGCCTGCGTTATCTCGCGCTTCGTCCCACGCTGGGCGAGTTCGTCCTGGAGATGCCGCGCGGCGCCCAGGTGATCTATCCGAAGGACCTGGCGATGATCCTCTTCTGGGCCGACGTCTTCCCGGGCGCGCGGGTGCTCGAGGCCGGGACCGGCTCGGGGGCCCTGACGCTCGCGCTGCTCCGCGCCGTCGGCGCCGATGGCCGGGTGATCACCTACGAGCAGCGCGACGAGTTCGCGCGGCGCGCGCTGGCCAACATCCACATGCGCCTCGGCCAGGTCAACAACCTCACCGTGCGGCTGCGGCCGGTGGAGGACGGACTGCCCGAGGAAGAGCCCGTCGATCGCGTGCTCTTCGATCTTCCCGAGCCCTGGAAGCTCACGAGCCTGGTCGCGCCCGTCCTGCGGCCGGGCGGCATCTTCATGTGCTACGTGCCGACCATCATCCAGTCGCACGAGCTCAGCGAGACCTTGCATCGCGAGCGCGAGTGGGCGCTGGTCGAGACGTTCGAGACCCTCATGCGTCCCTGGAACATCGAAGGCCAATCGGTGCGGCCATTCCACCGGATGGTCGCGCACACCGGGTTCATTACCCTGGCGCGCCGGGTCGTGCCCGCCGAGGGTGCTGCACCGCCGCGCCTCGGACAGGCGGAATCAGGCGAATAGCCCTCTGCTCACCAAGGAGTCCAGATGATCACATTTATGCGTCGATATCGCCGGACCTTGCAGATCGGCCTGCTCGTGATCGTGGCCGCGTTCGTCGCGTCGCTCTTCATTTTCGGGACGAGCGCACGTGATGGCGGCGCCGCCCGCGACAGCGTGGCCACCGTCAATGGCGAGAAGATCTCCGTCGAGCGCTACCAGCGGCGCTACCAGGAATATCTCTCGATGTACGCGCAGATGATGCGCGATCGCTTCAGCCCCGAGATGGCCGAGCGCATGGGCCTGCCGCAGCAAGTCGTCGAGGACCTGGTGCTGGAGTCCCTGGCCGTCCAGAAGGCGCAGGCGGAAGGCCTCGGGTTGACCGACGAGGAGCTGAACGCCCAGATCCACACGTTTCCTGCCTTCCAGGAAGGTGGCCGCTTCACGCTCAAACGCTACGAAGAGGTGTTGCGCCGTCTCGGGTACACGAAGGGCGGGTTCGAAGACGAGATGCGCCGCCGGCTGACGCGGAGCAAGGTCGAGACCGCGGTGCGCGGCGGCGTGAAGGTTTCGGACTCCGAGATCGAGCAGGCCTACGTGCAGCAGCGCGAAGAGGCGCGGGCCGAGTGGGCTCTGGTGGAGTTGGCCCCGCTGATCGCCGCGCAGGCGGCGACCGACGAGGAGCTGCAGGCCTACGTCAAGGAACACGGCCCGGAATTGCGCCAGCCCGAGCGGCGCAAGGTCCAGTACGTGGCGATCGGGCTGAAGGAATTCACGAAGCCCGCGACCGACGCCGAGGTCGAGAAGTACTACGCGGAGCACGGCCAGGAGTTCGAGATGCCGAAGAAGGCGCGGGCGGCCCACATCCTGGTGCGCGTGAGCGAGACCGGTGGCAGCGAGGCCGAGGACAAGGCGAAGGCGAAGATCGCCGACGTCATTCGCCGCGCCAAGGCCGGCGAGGACTTCGCCAAGCTCGCCCGCGAGGTGTCCGAGGATCCCGGCACGAAGGACAAGGGCGGCGACCTCGGGCTCGTCGGCAAGGGTGAGATGGTGCCCGCTTTCGAGCAAGCGGTCTTCGAGCTGAAGAAAGGTGACGTGTCGCCGGAGCCCGTGCGGACGCCGTTCGGCTATCACGCGATCAAGGTCTCCGAGGTTCAGGACGGTGGAAAGAAGCCGCTGAAGGAGGTCGCGGCCCCGATCCGCGAGCGCCTGCAGGCGGAGGCCGCCGATCGGGGAGCGCGGGCCCGCGCCGACGAGGTCCGCGCCACGCTCCTGGGAGCCGGAGATTTCACCGCCGAGGCCAAGAAGCTCGGGCTGACGACGCACGACGCGACGATCGCGCGCAAGCAGTCTGGTCCGTTCGCGGGCGCCGATACGATGGAGGAGGCCGCGTTCAACCTGAGTCTTGGCGGAGTGTCGGCGCCCGTGAAGACGCCCGCCGGCTGGGTGGTCATCAAGAACCTCGAGTCGTTGCCGGCCGCCGTGCCTCCGCTCACCGAGATCCGGGCCCAGGTCGAAGCGGGCGTCAAGCGCCAGAAGGCCGAGGCCGTCGCGGTGCAGAAGGCCAAGCAGCTCGCCGATGAGGCGAAGCAGGGCGATTTCCAGACGGCGGCGAAGAAGATCGGGGCACAGACCGGCCAGACGCCGCGCTTCTCGCGCACGAAGCCGGCCGAGCGCCTGCCCGGCGACGTCATGGTGGCCGCGCTCCAGGCGACGGCCGGTGCCATCACCGAGCCGGTGAAGAGCCAGCAGGGCTATTACGTGGTGAAGGTCCTCGAGCGCATCCCGCCTGACCCGAGCGGCCTCGCCGCCGAGCGCGAGCGCCTCGAGCGCGATCTCCTCGCCCGCAAGCAGACGCAGGCCTGGCAGTCGTGGCTGAGCGCGGCGCGCGCCAAGGCCAAGGTCGACGTGTCGACACAGCTGCCGGCCCGTCGGGGTTAACCGATGTCCTGGAGGTGATCATGGACGCCATGATCGTGAACGTCACGACGGAGGCCTCGTGGTTCGGCGGGCGCGCCGTCGCCCGCCACGACCTCATCAGCGTGACCGGCTACGAAGGCACGGTCGCCGGCGTCGACCTGCGTTATACGACGCTCCAGCGTGACGACGGCAAGGTGCTGATCCCCAACTCGATCCTGTTCACGAATCCGATCCAGCTCCGCAGCCGCACCCCCTAGTCGTCGTGGTAACGTAGCAACTCCATGGCCGTCCAGCGGACGCCGATGACCCGCGCCGGGTACGACAGACTCGCTGCCGAGCTCGACCGCCTCAAGCGCGTGGACCGACACGCCATCACCAAGGCCATCGCCGAGGCGCGCGCCCATGGCGACCTGTCGGAAAACGCCGAGTACCACGCGGCCCGCGAGAAGCAGAGCTTCATCGAAGGGCGCATCAACGAGCTCGAGACCAAGGTCGGCGCCGCCGAGGTCATCGATCCGCCGACCTCGGGCAGTCGCATCACGTTCGCGTCGACGGTGAAGCTGGAGGACGAGACGGGCAAGGAATACCGGTACTGGATCGTGGGCTCGGACGAGTCGGAGCCGGCGAAGGGCCGGATCTCCATCCTCTCGCCACTGGCCCGCACGCTCATCGGCAAGAACGTGGGCGACAGCGTCACCGCCCAGCTGCCGAACGGAAAGAAGACCTTCGAGATCCTCGAAGCCAATTTCCCCTGGAAGGAGTAGCCATGCCCCACGCGCCGGTCGACGGCATCAAGCTGTACTACGAAGAGGCTGGCCAGGGGTCGCCGCTCGTCTTCGTGCACGAGTTCGCCGGTGATTACCGGTCGTGGCGGCCGCAGATGCAGTTCTTCTCGCGGCGCTACCGGGCGATCGCTTACAACGCCCGCGGCTACCCGCCGTCGGACGTCCCCGAGGATCCGAAAGCGTACTCGCAGGACCGCGCCGTCGAAGACCTCCGCGGCCTCCTCGACGCGCTCTCGATCAAGAAGGCCCACGTGTGCGGGCTCTCCAAGGGCGGGTACGCCACGCTCCACTTCGCGCTCCGCTATCCCGATCGCCTGCTGTCCGTCGTGGTGGCGGGTGCCGGCTACGGTAGCGTGATGACCGACCGTGAGAAGTTCCGCCAGGACGCCGAGGTGACGGCGAAGAAGTTCGAGGCCGAGGGCATGCAGAAGGCGGCCGACCTCTACGCCCAGGGCCCGACGCGGGTGCAGTTCAGGGACAAGGACCCCGTGGGCTTCCAGGAGTTCCACCAGAACCTGGCCAGCGGCTCAGCCAAGGGTCACGCGCTGACGCTTCGAGGCATCCAGATGACGCGGCCGTCCGTTTTCGAGCTGGGCGAACGCATGGAGAAGTGCGAGGTGCCCACGCTCATCATGACGGGCGACGAGGACGATCCGTGCCTCGAGCCCGCCATCTTCATGAAGCGCAAGCTGCCCTGCTCGGGCCTGGTCGTGATGCCCAAGGCCGGCCACACCATCAATCTCGAGGATCCCGATCTCTTCAACCGGTCGGTGCTCGACTTCCTGACCGCCGTGGACGCCGGCCGCTGGACCCGCCGGAACCCGGCGTCGCAGACGGGCTCGGCCATTCTTCCAGCGGGGATGACCCGATGAGCCTGCCCCTCGAGCACATCACCGTCGTCGACCTCACCCGTGCCCGCTCGGGCCCGACCGCCGTGCGCCAGCTCGCCGACATGGGCGCTTCCGTCATCAAGGTGGAGGCCCGCCAGTTAGAAGAGGGCGACTCCACCGCGATCGGCTTCGACTTCCTCAACCTCCACCGCAACAAGCGCTCGATGACCCTCGACCTCAAGCATCCGCGCGGCGTGGAGGTCCTCAAGCGCATGGTGGCCAAGGCCGACGTAGTGATCGAGAACTTTCGTCCCGACGTCAAGCACCGCCTCGGCATCGACTACGAGTCGCTGTCGAGGATCAACCCGCGGCTGGTCTACGGCTCGATCTCGGGCTTCGGCCAGACGGGGCCATACGCCGAGCGGCCGGGCTACGACCAGATCGCCCAGGG
>Ga0137361_10003395_pt1 | contig 10325 bp, 11 predicted proteins | sample Mad1_80_16metaG_FD_104923 | JGI IMG/M metagenome (GOLD analysis project Ga0137361, IMG submission 104923) | Vadose zone soil microbial communities from Angelo Coast Range Reserve, California, USA - Mad1_80_16 metaG | ecosystem: Environmental > Terrestrial > Soil > Vadose zone | place: USA... | reverse complement strand
GCCCTGATGGGCAACGCACGCGAGCGCATGGCCGGTCAGCAGATCTACGACGAGGTGCTGGTCTCGTTCAATTGGCCCAGCGCCTCCAGCCTGGCTCTGACTCTGGTGCTGCTTACGGTCGGGCTGATGTTTTGCGCCCTGTTCGCGACGCGGCGTGCAAGCCGTCAGGAGACGGCGCGGTGAGCGCGAGGGCACCGCGGCTGCTGCTTCCCTTCGTTGTTGCCGTCTACATCGGCCTCCTGGCACCGCTCGTCGTTGTTGTCCCTGTTTCCTTCGGCCAGAGTGCTGCCTTCGAGTTCCCACCGCGCGGTTTGACCTTGCACTGGTTTGAGGCCTTCTTCGCGAGCCCGGCTTTTGTCACGGCCTTGTTCCGGGTAAGCCTTTTGGTCGGCCTGCTATCGGCGGCACTGGCGACGGTGCTCGGCACCAGCGCCGCGCTAGGACTGGTGCGCTTTCGTTTCTTCGGTCGCGAAGCGGTTGAGACATTTTTTCTCGCACCGCTTCTCGTCCCGGAGATTCTGCTGGGCGCGGCCCTATACCTGTTTTACGCGCGCCTGGCGATCCAGGCATCGATCTGGACCTTGCTTTGCGGCCATCTGGTCATCTGCACGCCTTATGTGATCCGCAGCGTCACCGCCGGCCTCGTCGTCCAGGATCCGCGCCTCGAAGAAGCGGCGATGAGCCTTGGCGCAACTCGGGTGCAAGCGTTCTATAAAGTGACCTTGCCGCTGCTGCGGTCGAGCCTGTTGTCCGGCGCGATCTTCGCCTTTATCATCTCATTTTCGGACATTAACCTGGCGTTGTTCTTGTCGGGACCGGAATCGACGAGTCTGCCGGTACATATCTTCTCGCAGATTCAGTGGCAGGGCGATCCGACCATCGCCGCCGCCTCGTCATTGCAGATCGTCATTATCGGGATGCTGATCCTGGTCGTGCAGCGCATCTTCCGCTTGCGCCTCGTCGTGTAGGCGGGCCTTTCAACCAGACCGGGGGCCACGATCAGGGGGCCACAGGTTTTTCGCCGCGCTGAATGTGTGTCTGATGCCGGCTCGAGCGTCCTGCGACTTGTGGTTGTCCGACATATAACGGCCCTCTGCACCTGCAGCGGGTGAGGTCATCTTCAGGTTGATCAGCCTCAATATATTATCCCGATTAGGCGATTTTACGGATGCCCAATTCCCGACCCGCTGAGGCGATTCTGGCCAAACTCGACCGCCACACTAGAAGGATCTTGCCGTGGTCCCGGTGAGCATATCGGCCTTGCGGTTGAGGGCCGCGATCAGACCGTCAATGCCGTCTGCTCTCAGGACGGCAGCGAACTCGGAACGGCGGGTCGCGACTTCGCTTATCGCGCTGTCGAGGTAGATGTCGGCGATCAGCCAGTCGCCGCCGTTGCGACGCATCATGTAGTCGACCTTGACCGGCTCCCCGTTGGCTTTGATGATTTGGCTGCGCACCATCACCCCCGATGGCGTGGGCTGCTCAGCCGTCACCTCGAGCCGCTGTCCGTCATAGCTGTCGAAGCGGTCGGCATAAACCGCCGAGATGTAGCGTCCGAAGCTCTCGGCAACCTGCTGGCGCTGCGCCTCGCTTAAACCTGCCCAGGACGGGCCGACCGCCAACCGTGTCATCGTGCCAATGTCGAAACTGCGGCGGATGACCGGCGCCAGTTGCGTGAAGCGCCCGCTTAGGCCCAGTGTCCGGCCGTTCTTCATCGTGCTGAGCAAAGCATCGTAAAGGCCTTGCACGATATCGCCGCCGTTTGCTGCCGCCGCATGGACCGGGTTGGAAAACATGCTGAGGCCGAGCCCGCCGGCAAAGGCCACCGCCTTCCACAATGACATTTTTGGCCCCAACGCCATTTTTGGCCCCAATGGCATTTTTGGCCCCAATGGCATTTTTTGTACGATCAATCGGTCCGCGGATGAATCGATGGTCGCCGAAAAAAATAGTCTAGGCACATTCCCCTCCTTCCGCTGAACTGATGCAGTCCCGTCAGCCGCACACGCGGCATATCTCGGCACCTATGGTGGCGATCCAATCCCAGCCGTCAGCCCGGTCGCACGGCTTCGAGCAGGAACCAGGCGCGGCCCTGGGCTTCGTCGATCCACATCTCGATCAGGCTGGCGCTGGCCACGTCGCCCTGCTCGTCGCAGAGCGTATGCAATTTCATCATCTGGTCGGCGAGGCGTTGATTGTCTTGCAGCAGTTCCCTAAGCATGTCGGGCGCCGCAACCTCGTCGGCATCGTTGTCCTCGATATGCTGAAGCCGGCTGATGTCGCCGATCGACTTGATGGTCAGGGCGCCGAGTTTCCGGACGCGCTCCGCAATGGTGTCCGTCGTGGCTAAGATCTGGGTCGCCTGCTCGTCGAGCAGCAGATGGTAATCGCGGAAATGCGGACCCGACACGTGCCAATGGAAGTTCTTGGTTTTGAGATAGACTGCGAACATGTCGGCCAGTAACGCGGTGAGCGCGGCAGGGATGTCGGCACGGTTTTCGCCGCGCGGATCTTCGCGATACCGAGCCGGCTCGATTTGGGTATGCGTGGTCATCGGGGGTGCTCCGTTGGTTCTACACCGATGAATCTGGTCCCACCCTCGTCTCCGGCCACGTTAATCGTTGTAAAATCGTGTCACGCGTGTTGAGCAAAGCCTCGTAAAGGCCTTGCACGATATCGCCGTTTGCTGCCGCCGCATGGACCGGGTAGGAAAGGATGCTGAGGCCGAGCCCGCCGGCAAAGGCCAGCGCTTTCCACAATGGCATTTTTGACACGACCCGTGGGCTGATCGCCGGATGAGAGACCGCTGAAGAACGGCGTATCGTCACATTTGCTCTCCTTTTCGCTACGCTGGAGTCAATCTAATCTCGGGCCCATGAGGGGACCTCACTGTGAGCCGGATCGAAGCGGCTGCCAGGCATGACCTCGGGCACACTGGTCGTGCGCCGGTCGCAATGAAGTCCATTGAGGAACCAATCTTTGATGCGATCGGCGCCATCGCGTCGTGGGCTGAGGAACGCTTGAGGCGGCCGAGCGAACTGCGGCCGTGAACCGATAGCCGCGGCCGAACTCAGTGCGGATAAAGCCACGATCTTCGCCAAGAGCCTTCCGCAACGCGAAAATCTGAACCTTCAGGTTCTCCTCTGAGACAACGATGCCTGGCCACGCCCGGCTGAGGAGCACATCTTTGCTAACCAGCGATCCGTCAGCCTCCAGCAAAACCAGAAGGAGATCGAAGGCGCGCGCCCCCAACTCAATCGGCACGCCGTCGGCGACCAATTGCCGCTGCCGCAGCAGCAGGCGGAAACGGCCGAACTCGAACATCGCTTCGGCTGCCACTGGGTTCGACCGATGACGACACATCGGCTGCCATTGGGCTTGAGGAAACGGACTTTCTTGGTAGAGGGCCAGCTCGGCGTCAGTATCCGTCGTCATTGTCAGCCTCCGTTTGGTTTATGGTCTCCTATTTGGCGCGGCCTTGTGGGTAGACCGCGTTAATGGTTGTGAAATTGTGCAACAAGCGCCTTTGAAGCTGCTGCGGACACGCGATCTGCCGGCAGCCCAAGCTCAACCGAGGCATCGCCGTACTGTTGTTTGAGTATCTCCCGCAGTAGGAGCAGAACAACGGACTTAAGCTAATAGGGCGCTTCCGGCGGTGCTATTGCACCCCCGGATGACCGAATGCCGCCTGAGAATGATCCGTATTAGACTTTGGTTTAGGACGGCTCTCAAAAATCGCCCGGTGCCGCAGCAAGGTAGCCTACATCCGGGCGGGCGACCGTCCGTCGATAAAGGGTGGGGGGCTGGCCTTTACTTGGTCTAGGAGTCCTGAGGCGTTTCTGCCGTGAGATCCAGCTTGTCGGCCATCCGGGCGAGGTCGGGCAGGGACGCCGCCTTCATCTTCCGCATGACCTGGCCGCGATGGACTTTTACGGTGATCTCGCTGATCCCGATGTCGTAGGCAATCTGCTTGTTGAGGCGGCCGGTCACTACCAAGGCCATCACCTCACACTCGCGGGGGGTGAGAGTATCGAAGCGCGCGCGCAGTGCCGCGATCGCCTTTTCATTCTGCAGCCATGCGCGATCTCGCTCTAGACCCAGCTGAATTGCGTCCAGCAGGTCCTGATCGCGGAACGGCTTGGTCAGGAACTCGATCGCGCCTCCCTTTATCGCCTGGACGGACATCGGGATGTCGCCATATCCGGTGATGAAGATGATCGGAACATGAATGTTCGCCGCCGAGAGCTCTCGCTGAAAATCGAGACCACTTCGCCCAGGTAACCTGACATCGAGCACAAGGCAGGCGGCTCCTGCCGGGCGTCCCTCTTTGACGAATTCAGGCACCGAGCCCAGCGCCGTGACTTGCAGGCCCACGGAACGCAGCAAGCTTTCGAGCGACTCGCGAATCCCCGGATCGTCATCGACGATAATAACGGTTGGCTGCACAGTCATCGCTCGCGCTCGCTGCAATCGACTCCCCGCTACTCTCCCGGCAGCGGCAATCTCCAAACGCGAACATCTTAAAATCGTGCGATCGTAGAAAAAAGGATTTTCTATCTAAGCTGCGGTCCGCGAACTCCCGACCGCTTTCGCGCTCGCGGCAATTCTGTTTAAACCAAAGTATAATCGCGCGCGGCACGCTCTTGGCTTATCTCTCCGATACGCTGTCGGATACTCCCGCCCAAAACTGGCGCGGACCGCCAGAGCGTATGCTCCTGGAAACTCCAATGCGGAGGTCAAGTGCCGAAAGCAAAACCCCTGATTTCGGTCGTCGACGACGACGAGTCGATGCGCGAGGCAATCAGGGGCCTCATGAAGTCGTTGGGATATGCGGCCGAAGCCTTCGCGTCTGCCGAAGAGTTCTTGAACTCCCGCAAAGTCCCGCGTACGTCCTGCCTGATAGCGGACGTGCAGATGCCCGGGATGACAGGCCCTGAACTGCATCGTCACTTGTTGGCTGCGGGCAACGCCATTCCCACTATTCTAATAACAGCTTACCCCGACGACCGCGGGCGGGAGCGTGCGTTGCGGGCTGGGGTCGTTTGCTACCTGAGCAAGCCGTTTGACGAGAACGACCTGCTCGCTTGTATCCACTCCTCCCTTAATATCTAACCGCACGCAACAAAGCGTGCCTGACCCATCGTCGGCTCCGAAAAATCGGCCGCGAACCGACCGGTCGGCGGGTTTACCAAATATCGCCTCCGACGCCGGTCATTCGACCGACTTTCGAGATTGGGGCAGGGTGAACTGAAAGACAGCACCATGCGGTAGGTTTGGCGTGGCCCACATGCGTCCGCCATGCGCCTCGATAATCGATCGGCAAATCGACAGTCCCATGCCCATGCCGCCGGGCTTGGTCGAGTAGAACGCGATGCCTCGCCCGATTCGTCCATCGCTTCTACAGCGTTGAGGATCAGGTTGAGCACCACCTGTTGAAGCTGAATCCGATCTCCGAGAATGAGCGGCAGATCGTCCGCCAGCCGGGTTTGCAGCGCGGTCCGGTTTCTGCGCAGCTCGCTGCGCGTCAGCGCGATGACTTCGCGCATCGTCTCGTAGATGTCGAGTTGGTCGTTCCGGGGTGGCGCCTTTCTGACGAGTGCGCGAATCCGGCCGATGATGTCGCTGGCCCGATTGCCGTCCCTGATGATCCGGCTAAGGGCTTGCCCTACCTCCTCCAGTTCGGGCGGGTCGGAGCCGAGCCAGCGCCGCGCTCCATTGGCGTTGGTGAGCGCCGCGGCGATCGGCTGTGCAACTTCATGGGCGATCGAAGCCGCCAACTGGCCCGTGGCCGTCACGCGATTGGCGTGGGCGAGCTCGATCTGCGCGTCGCGCAAGCGGGCCTCGCGCCGCCGCAATTCTTCCTCGGCGCGCTTCAGGTCCTCGATGTCGGTGCTCGTCGCATACCATTCGATGACTTTTCCCTGCGCGTCGCGCAGCGGGACAAAGCGCAACAAAAACCGGCGATACTCGCCGTCGGCCCGCCGCAGACGCGCTTCCTTCTCGAACGGCTCTCCAGCCGCGAGCGCTGCGCGCCAGGCATCCGTCGCGCGGTCCTCGGGGTGCAGCGCGTTCATCCACGCCAAACCGCGCGCCTCCTGTAGCGAAAGGCCGGTATAGTCACGAAAGGGTTTATTCAAAAAGTCGGCCGAGCCGTCGGGCGAATTGATCCAGACCGCTGCGGGAATCGTGTCGATGATGACTTGAAGTCGATCTTTCAGCGCGGCCGCTTCTCCCAACCTGCGCGCCCGCTTCACAAGCCCTGCGATGAGGAGTGATGCCGTCGCAAAGACGACCACCGTCACGATGTCTTCGGGAGTGTCGATCTGGAAGCTGAAAATCGGCGGGGTAAAAAAGTAAGTCAGGCACAGTGCGGCGATAATGGAGAGAACCACCGCGGGAACTACTCTGCCCCGCAGGGACAGCAGCACAACGACGATCAGATAGCCCGGAATGGTCGTGGCGATATCGAGATTGAGCCAGAAGAAGATCCAGGTAAGAAATGCCAGAACTGCCGCGCCGTACAACAGCTCCGCTGCTGAACACCAGAATTTAATAGTCCCGTTACTCTTTTGATTAAATATCGTTAGAAAAGCGGGTATAGCCAGGTTGATCTCCTTTGCACGGCCGAGAAAATCCAGTCCCGCCCGGAACGCGACAACTTCAGTGTAAGCCCGATCAAAGCGGCTGCCTATGTGTTCTGGGGACATACCAACGGTGCGGCGGTTATCGGGAAATCCATCGCAGAATCCCGAATTCAGTCTGTGGCAGCGGGTTATCGCGGCAGCGGGCGGGCTCGGGGCAGGCGTTCCTCGTCATACAGGGGCCCTCCATCGCTTTCATACCCTCCAATTTGGCGTCTACTTGCGCACTCGTCGCGTTAAGGATTGTGAAATTGTGCAAGGGCCGCGTCACCGCGGCACCGACCCTGGGCGCGGCCATGGATCGGAGCTCCAACCCGCTACCGGAAATCGAGCAGATCGTATTCGCCGCCTTGCCGTGTTCCGGGGTAGCTTCACCCTAACCTATGCCGGCCGAAAAGGTGCGCTGCCGGTCGGGCGCACGATCGCACGAGGAAGACCGCGATGGATCCCGACCGCGTTGCGAAGATTTTCGGCGATCTGTATGAATTGGGACGCACTCCAGGACGATTCCCCGGTGGATGAAGAAACCTTCGTCTTCGGATCGTTCCGCCTGATCCCCACGCAGCGTATGCTGCTCGAGGACGGAAAGCCGCTGCGCCTCGGCAGCCGGGCGTTGGACATCCTGGTCACGCTGGTTGAAAGCGCCGGCGAGACGATCCGCAAGGCCAGCTCATGGCTCGCGCCTGGCCCGACACGGTCGTCGAGGAGAACGCGCTGCGGGTCCACGTCGCGGCGCTGCGCAAGGCGCTCGGGGACGGCCAGGCGGGCAGGTGCTACATTGCCAACATCCCGAGCCGGGGCTGCAGCTTCATTGCGCCGGTGACGCGCGAGCAGAGGCAGCCGCCGGACGTAGCGGTCGTGAGCGGCAATTTGCCGGCGCTGCTTACCCGCATCGTCGGCCGAGACGACACCATCGCGGCTTTGGCGGCACAGCTGGCCCGCCGCCGTTTTCTGACCATCGTCGGTCCGGGCGGGATCGGCAAAACCACAGTCGCAGTCGCGGTCGCCGAAACCCTTAGTGGGTCCTTTTATGACGGCGTGTGGTTCGTCGGGCTGGCCTCGCTCCGCGATACGGACCTGGTAACGAGTGCCCTCAGCACCGTGCTTGGAATTTCTTTGCCGAGCGCCCACCCGGTATCTGGGCTGACCGCTTGGCTGCGAGAGAAGCAGGCGCTGATTGTGCTCGACAGCTGCGAACACGTGATCGGCGCGGCGGCGGCAATCGCCGAGGCGATCCTCAAAGCAGCGGTGCGTGTCTCCATTCTCGCCACCAGCCGGGAGCCGTTGCGGGCCGAGGGCGAATGGCTGCATCGCCTCCCGTCGCTGGAGCTGCCGCCTCGCTCCGATCATCTGACACCCAAAGGGGCGCTCGAGTATTCCGCGGTCCAACTGTTCAACAAGCGCGCCCTGGCGATCATGGATGGGTTCGCCTTGGGTGATGACGACGTTGCTCCGGTCCTAGAGATTTGCCACAGGCTAGACGGCGTGCCGCTTGCGCTCGAATTGGCAGCCGCGCGCGTCGACGTCTTCGGTGTCAAGGGACTTGCGGCGCGGCTCGACGATCGCTTCGCCGTCCTGACAAGCGGCCGCCGCACGGCGTTGCCGCGCCACGAGACTCTGCGCGCGGCAATGGATTGGAGCTACGAGCTGCTGCCGGAAAACGAGCAGATCATTCTGCGGCGCGTAGCCGTGTTCCAGGGCGATTTCACCATCGATGCGGCGGCTGCAGTCGCCACCAACGACCGCATCGACGCCGCCGACGTCTTCGAAGGGCTTGCCAACCTCGCCGCAAAATCTCTGGTTTCGACCGACGTCAGCAGCGAAGTCACCTATCACCGCCTGCTCGACACGACGCGCGCATACGGATTGGAGAGGTTGAGTGAGAGCGGAGAGTTCGACGCTGTCAGAAGGTGCCAGGCTGAACATTTTTGCGACCTGTTCCGCAAAGCCGAAGCTGCGGTGCAATCCGCAGGCGAACGGCGGCGCGAGTACACGCGGCAGATCGACAACCTTCGTACTGCGCTCAATTGGGCATTTTCCGATGCCGGCGATGTCAGCCTTGGTGTCGCTCTTGCCGCAGGGGCAACCGATTTCTGGCTGACGGTGTCACTACTTAAGGAATGTTGTGATTGGGGGAACAAGGCGCTCGCCCATCTCGGCACCGCCGAGGGGACGCGCGACGAAATGATCTTGCAATGCGGTGTTGGACAAGCCCTCACCCGTAGCAGGGGGACGCAACTCGATGCCCGAGGCGCCTTGGCCAGGGCACTAATGCTCGCCGAAGCATTGGCGGATTTCACGTACCAGTTTCGAGCCATCCAAGGCTTATGGCTGTTCGCCCTCCGTGTAGTCGATTTCCGGGAATGCCTCGCGCTCGCCCGCAAATATGAACTGCTTGCCGAAAGCACCGGACATCTCGCGGCGACCGCCACTGCCGACTGGATGTTCGGTTAGACCCGGTATTACCTGGGCGAATATACCGCCGCTGCCGTCCACCTACAGCGGACACGTAGTTCCTATCCAATAGCGATGCGAAAGAGCGATCTTCTTCGGTATGGTGCGGATTTGCAGGTCGGCGCCCTCTGTTATCAGGCGGTGACCCTCTGGTCGTTGGGTTTCCCCGAACAGGCGGTCCGAGCCGGTCGAGAGGCGGTCGAGGAAGCTCGCAGCATCGAGCACCCCGTGTCGCTGTGCCTCGCCCTCGCGGCACCAAGCAGCACCCTTCTTATGAGAGTGGGCGATCTGGATGCGGCAGAGCGCTGCATTGACGAGCTGATCGATAACGCCGGCAAGCACTCGTTGATCCCGTATCGCGCGTTCGGCTTGTGCGCCAGGGGCAGCCTTATGGCGGTCCGCGGCGATAACGCGTCAGGCGAGCGATGGTTGCGCTCCGGTCTCGAGTGCGCGCGCGAGGTTGCGTATTACCTTTTCTATGCCTTTTTCCTTGGCGAGTTGGCGGCCGTGCTGGGATCCGACAATCGTACCGACGAGGGTCTGGCGGAGGTTGACGCGGCGCTGCGTTACGCCGAAGAATCCAAGTCCCTGTGGTGCATGCCCGAACTGCTGCGCATCAAAGGTGAGATTCTCGCGAAGCAGGACCCGACACATGCCGAGGCAGCCGCCGAGGAGCACTTCGTGCGCTCGCTTGATTTGGCGCACCGGCAGCAGGCGCTTGCTTGGCAGCTGGGGGCGGCGATGAGCCTCGCGCGACTCTGGCGACTTCAACGCCGCGTTGGTGAGGCGCGGGAGCTGCTGGGATCGGTTTACGGCCGGTTTACTGAAGGTTTCGCGACGGCTGACCTGCGAGAGGCGAGAACGCTGTTGGGCCAACTGCCATAAGTGGACAGCGGTTTTCTTGGCACTGGGCCTCTGACCGATTAGTGGGCCGGAAGTCCTACCGCTCGTATCTGACCGCTAGGGTTGCCACGGTTTTCAGAATAGACTTCGTTAAGCCAATCGACCGTCGGGCGAGAAAAAATGGCTTCTATCCGCCGTCTAACCGCGATGCTCGCCGCCGACGTGGCCGGGTATGCGCGCCTGATGGGTGCGGACGAAGAGGGGACGCACGAACGCCTGAAAGCGCATCTCGGGGAGCTGGTCAATCCGAAGATCAGGGAGCGCAGGGGCCGTACCGTAAAGAACACCGGCGACGGCTTCTTGGCTGAATTTGGGAGTGTGGTGGAT
>Ga0137361_10003392_pt1 | contig 10327 bp, 9 predicted proteins | sample Mad1_80_16metaG_FD_104923 | JGI IMG/M metagenome (GOLD analysis project Ga0137361, IMG submission 104923) | Vadose zone soil microbial communities from Angelo Coast Range Reserve, California, USA - Mad1_80_16 metaG | ecosystem: Environmental > Terrestrial > Soil > Vadose zone | place: USA... | reverse complement strand
TCCCAACTTGCGGGTCGCGCGAGTAACCGGCGAGAAGGGACAAGACCTGCATTTCATTCAGGAAAACAGGAAGGAAGACGGCTCTTTCTACGCGGTCCTCGACGAAGCCCCGGCAATGGGGCAAGTCCACTCGGTCACCGTAGAATACGGCGGCGACAAAGTGCTGTCCAACGCAGGGAGCGGAAGTTATTACATCGGAGCGCGGCAATCGTGGTATCCGAACTTGAACGGCTTCGGTGAAAAGGCGCTGTACGACCTCACGTTTAAGATTCCTCCGTCGAATGTGTTGATCAGCGTCGGCAAGCTCGAAAGTCAACGGACCGAGGCCGGTTTTGCGGTTACGCACTGGGTAACGCCGGTGCCGGTGGCCGTGGCGGGTTTCAACTACGGGCAGTACAAGAAGATGGATTGGCCGGACTCCATCACTCATTACGAGATTTCCGGGTACTACTTGACGGAATTGCCGGACAACTTGAGGCGTTTTTCAAACGGGGCGCTGGGTGGCATGGCGCCAGGTGCAATGACCAAGTACGCGCTGGATCAAGCGCGCGCCCAGATGCAGGTGTGCACACTGTATTTTGGGAAGGCTCCTTATGACAACATCTACATCACGGAACAGCCCAATTTCAGCTTTGGCCAATCGTGGCCCAATCTGGTGTACTTGCCGATTTCTGCGTACATCGATTCGACGCAGCGTTGGATGCTGTTCGGACAAATCAATTCAAGATTCACGGGATTCGTGCAGGAAGTTACGCCGCATGAGGTGGCGCATCAGTGGTTTGGCCACGGAGTCGGATGGGCTTCGTATCATGACCAATGGCTCTCCGAAGGTTTCGCGGAGTTTGCCGCGGGATTGTTTCTGCAGCAGGCCATGGGCCAAAGTGGCAGAAGGATTACATCGACTTCTGGGAGCGCCAGCGCGTCCGCATCCTCGACAAAAACAGTTTTGGAGTTTCGCCAAACGAGGCAGGCCCGCTGTGGCTGGGATTGCGGCTTATTTCGCCGAAGTCGGGACAAGCGTATCAGGGCGTAACTTACTCGAAGGGCGCGTACGTGCTGTCGATGCTGAGGTCACTGATGTACGCGGACAACAGCCCTGGCGGAAACCCGGATCAGGCTTTCATCGACATGATGCACGATTTCATGGAACATCACCGGGAGGCTCCCGCATCCAGCGAATCGTTCAAAGCCGTTGCTGAAAAGCACATGACCAAGAAAATGGACCTGCAACAGAATGGGCGCCTGGATTGGTTTTTTCGAGAGTGGCTATGGGGCACGCAGGTGCCGCGCTACAGCTTCAAGTATGACGTGCAGCCGGAGGAAGGCGGGAAATTCAGAGTTCAAACGGAAATCACCCAGAGCGAAGTGGATGGGAACTTCGCGATGTTCGTTCCGGTCTTCGCCGATTTTGGAAACGGAATGGTGCGGATAGGGCAGGTGGCCATTGCCGGGAATTCCACGCGGACGGTTGCTTTCATCCTGGATCGCAAACCTAAGAAGGTAGTGATCAACGCTTACAAGGAAATTCTGGAGCGTTGACTCAATTCAGTACTTTCAGACATCGAGAAATTCGGATCATTTTGGTCTCTTTCACAAAAAGCAGATCCCTCGCTGCGCTCGGAATGACAGAAAAGCTCAGTTTCGATGGGATAGAACCATCTGTTGCGTGATTTATTTCGAGCGATGTGATGAGATGAAGACCGCGAATTGTCAGGGGAATCCTTTTCTATGACTTGGAAACGGGTGGCTACGGCCGCGGTACTGATTCCGTTTGCCGTGGGGATTGTTTTGTGGGGATCGACGGCGATTGTGGCGTTGGCGGTTGGATTGGTGACGATGCTCGCGCTGTTCGAATATTTCGCACTGGGCGAAGCGATTGGCCATCGGGCGTATCGGTTTTGGACGGCTACTTGTGCGCTGCTGCTCATTTTTGTGCAATGGTACATGGGGCATGTGCCGACTTACAGGCTTTCGGACGATTTAATTGCTCTTCAGAGAATGTGGTGGTTCGCCAACGGACTTCCTTCGCTCGAAGCGGTGTTTTTTCTGTTCGTGGTTGGAGTCGCGGTGCTTACGCTGTGGACCAAGCGCCCCTTTGTGGAATCGCTGCCCTCCGCCGGCATGAGCGCCAGCGGCCTCATTCTCGTCGCGTTTCCCGTGTCGTTTGCTGTCAGGCTTCATGGAATTGCGCGCGGGCCTCTTTTACTTCTTTTCGTACTGATCCTCACCTGGGTGGGAGACACGGCGGCGTATTTTGTGGGGCGGTCGTTTGGCAAGTACAAACTGGCACCGCATTTGAGTCCTAAGAAAACTTGGGAGGGAACGATCGCAAGTTTTGCCGGGTCCTTGATCGTGGCACTCGTTTTTGGGCGGTTTATGACGGTACCGGTGGGGCATTTGCTGGGAATGGCGGCGGTGGGGAACGTGGCGGGGCAAGTGGGGGATCTGCTGGAATCGGCATATAAACGAAGCGCGGGGATTAAGGATTCGGGGAGTCTGCTGCCGGGGCATGGCGGAGTGCTTGACCGAATCGACGCGCTTATCCTCGCGATTCCGGTTGTCTGGTATTATTGGATCTTGATTGACGCTTCCTCGGTCGTAGGTCAGAAAGTCTTCTAGCGGCGGCTTAGCTGTAGGAAAAGCGGGAGCAAGCTCTCGCGCTTCAAGAAGGATTCCTTGAAACCGCTATCTATTTTGGGTTCGACCGGTTCGATTGGGCGGCAGTGCCTTTCGGTGGTGGAGGCTTTGCCTGGGCGGTTTGGTGTGGTTGCGCTGGCGGCGGGAGGCAACCTCGAAGAGTTAATTGGGCAGATCGAGCGGCATCGGCCAGAAGTTGTTTCGGTTGGAGATGCCAAGCGGGCCGATGAATTGTCGCGGATGCTGCGGGAGAAGGGAATTTCACCGCTACCGGAGATTCATCACGGGCGCGAAGGGATGCTGGCGGCTGGGACGCATTCGAAAGCGGACATCGTGGTATCGGCGGCGGTGGGCGTGGTGGGACTGGAAGCGACTTACGAAGCGGTAAAGCTGGGAAAGACGGTGGCACTTTCGAACAAAGAGGTTCTTGTGGCGGCGGGCGAGTTGGTGATGGCCGCGGCGAAGAAGGCTGGGCGCGAACTGCTTCCTGTGGATAGCGAACACAACGCGGTGCATCAATGCTTGCGCGGCGGGACGCACGGAGAAGTGCGGCGGCTGGTGCTGACAGCGTCGGGCGGGCCGTTTCGAAAGACGCCGCTGGCAGCGCTGGCGAACGTCACAACCGAACAAGCGCTGGCCCACCCCAACTGGCAGATGGGGAACCGCATCACCATTGATTCGGCGACGATGATGAATAAGGGATTCGAGGTCATCGAGGCGCGCTGGCTGTTTGGCATGCGCCCGGATCAAATCGATGTGATAGTGCATCCGCAATCCACTGTTCATTCCATGGTGGAATTCGTGGATGGTTCTATTTTGGCGCAACTGGGACCAACGGACATGCGCATGCCGATTCAATATGCGTTAACCTATCCAGAGCGGGTGGCATCTAATCAAGTAGCCCTCGATTGGACCAGGCTAAAGAGGCTGGATTTTCAGAAGGCTTCGACGCGGAGGTTTCCCTGCCTGCGACTAGCGCGAGAAGCAATGAAAAAGGGCGGGGCGTTGCCGTGCGCGTTGAATGCCGCGGATGAAGTTGCCGTGGCGGCGTTTTTGGAGCGGCGGCTGCCGTTCCTGGGAATAGCGGAAGTGATTGAGCGGGTGCTTGGGCGGACGCCGCGGGTAAAGTTTGAGAAGATGGACGATGTGCTTTCGGCCGATAGCGAAGCGCGTCGAATGGCAAGGGAAGAAGTAGGGAAGCTGACCGCGACCGCAGTCGGCGCATCGTAAAGATCAGACGAAGGGAACAAAAGCACTTATGGCGTTAGACGTCTTAATTGGAACAATCCTGGTACTCGGGGTGATGATTCTCGTCCACGAATGGGGACATTTCATCGTGGCGCGTTTCTTCGGCGTGCGCGTGGACGTATTCTCGATCGGCTTTGGACCCCGGTTGTTTGGATGGAAGCGCGGAGCGACGGATTACCGCGTCAGCGCATTGCCGCTCGGCGGGTATGTGCGCATGGCAGGCCAGGATTTGTCTGAGGTTGATTCGAATGACGTGGCGCCGACGGGTGCTCCTGATGAATTGATGAGCAAGCCGCGCTGGCAGCGGGTGTTGATCTCGTTTGCCGGACCTGCGGTAAACCTGATCATGCCGATTCTGCTGCTGACAGGTGTTTTCGCCGTTAAGGGTATCCCTTATCCAGCCTACATGGATCAACCTGCGATTATTGCGGGGCTGAATGAGGCGGATCCCCTGCGAAATGCGGGAGTGGTGGCTGGCGACAAGATCGTTGCGGTTAACGGTGTGGCGACGCCGACCTGGGAGAAAGCGGAAGAACAACTTGCCAGCTTGAAAAGCCAAGCTCAGGTTCATTTCACCATTGAGCATGAGGGGATGAGTCGCAAGGTTGACGCTCCGGGAAGTGTTCTTGCGCAAGTGGATGCACCATTGTGGTATCTGCCGGTGCCTCCCATTGTTGGCCTTGTCACTAAGGGGCTCCCTGCGAACCGAGCGGGTCTCAAGGTTGATGATCAGATTGTGTCTGTAAATGGAAAGGCCGTCGAAAACTGGACGCTCTTCGTGGACAGCATCAAGCACTCCAACGGTGCGGTGCTGAATACGGTGGTGAATCGCAGCGGCAAACTGGTATCCGTGGTGCTGCAACCCGAAAGCGGACCTGGCGAAGATGGCAAGCCCACCTATCGGATTGGGGTGCTAGGCCCCAAACCGGTTTATGCCTATAAGAAGGCGACTTTTATTGCTTCGGTAGAAAATGCAAGCGCAGCAACGTGGTTCGGCACCCAGCAACTGCTGGGAATCGTCGGCAAACTTTTCTCAGGAAGAGTTTCTGTCAATCAATTGCAAGGGGTTGTGCGCATTGCAGGTCAAGCAGGGCAGGCCGTCCATGAAGGGCCGTCCGAAGTGGTGAACCTGATGGCCATGATCAGCTTGAACCTGGGAATTCTGAACCTACTGCCCATTCCTATCCTGGACGGCGGGAACATCCTGCTACTCACTCTCGAGAGTCTGTGGCGGCGCGACTTCAGCCTGGCATTCAAGGAGCGCTTCGTACAAGTAGGGCTGGTGTTCCTCTTGGTGCTATTTGCTGTGGTTATGTACAATGACGTCGCGAGCTACTTTCCATTTCACACCTAGCTCGGGCTACTCGCCACGATTTCGGAGAACAATGAATGGCTGCATCGCCATCCCACCGGGTATCCACGGGTGAGCGGCTCAACACCGCAGAAACAACCGGCAAGCTTCAGCAGGCGACGGCGGCTCGTGGCATCCGCATGACGCGGCAGCGGCGGGTGATTCTGCAGGTGATGGATGACGCCGAGCAGCATTTGGACGTGGATCAAATTCTTGCGCGCGCGCAGAAAATCGACTCTGGAGTGCACCTCGTCACCGTTTACCGCACGATTGATCTTCTCAAAAAACAGGGCTTGATTGACGAGCTGGACTTGTTGCATCTGCGCGGCGACCGGCACTACTACGAAACGCACGGGCCGCGGGATCATATCCATGTGGCCTGCCTGCGCTGCGGCAAGGTGCGCGAGTTCGAGAGCCGGTTATACGAACAGTTGAAGGAACAGATTGCCCGGGACTTCCACATGAAAGTTACGGTTTCCCGCACGGAAGTCGGCGGCTACTGCGAAGAGTGCCTGCAAAAGACAAAAGAATAGCCTGCCCGTGGATTGAGGTGCGGCGAACGGTTGGTATTTGTGGAGGCCGGGCTTTAAACCCGGCCCCTACAAAGGGGAATTTGGGGTGGGTGTAGCCACTCCATACAAGAACAGTGGCGAGTGACGAGAAAAGGGAAAGCAGATCCCTCACCGCCATTTTGCGACAGCGTTTGCGCCGCTTACCGCGGACAAGCGCACCTGGGTTCGGGATGACACACACCAGGAAAAGCAAGGGGACGACGGAACAAGACTACAGGTTCGCGCCGAAAGCTAGCAGACGGCCATCGCAGTCCTTCACCACGAACTCCCGCTTTTGCCATGGCATGTTGCCAAGTCCCCGACTGAATTCTACGCCTTGAGCTGCGTACTCGGCATAAAGTGCGTCGGCATTTTCAACGAACAGGTACGCGTCGAGCAATTCGTCCCGGTATTTGTCCGGATTGGCTGTGGGCGGCTCGGCGCAGCGGAAATGAATCACCTGCTGGTTGCGCGCCACGATGGCGTAGACCGGCGGATCCTGCCACGTCCCCAGACATTCGAAACCAAGCTTGCTTGTGTAATAGGCGAGCGTTGCGGGAATGTCCATGGTGAAGAACACAGGCGCAATCTGACGGAGCATGGGGCAAGTCTACTCCAGATGGCGGGAGGAGCACCCTTGCGGGGATTGCCCGAGCCTCATTTCGAGCGGCGGGGTCGCCCGAGCAGGCTCCATCTTTCTATATGTTGTCGATAGTAGTGCGACGAGCTGGCAGTACCCTGGTGCTCGCTTTCTTCCGGGTTGAAGGTTGTTTGCCTGAAACCTGTTAGCTTCTTAGGCAGAATCAGAAAGCGGCCATCCGGCAGTTTCCACCCGCAGATATCAAACCGGCCTCTGGGCTGACGAATACTAAGGTAAGTATATTTGTGTTCGCTTTTCCCTACGTCGTGCCAGCACGCTTTCCGTTGAATACAAAGTTTCCCGTTTATGTAACCATTCCTCGTCCCGAGCAGTTCGACTTCAAACCCGCGTTTTTGCGCTTGCACAAAAAACTCCGCCATTTGTTTCCTACGGCGCTCCATTCGGCAAATGGCGTGCCGCGATCTCCCGTCGGCGAAACCCATTTGCAGAGCTAGTTGACGCACGCGCTCCCGCGTTAGCCCGATGCGTCTGGCAATTTCGGCATGGGTGATGCAATTCCGCTCCAACATAGCGCGGATGAGTTTAGCCTTTCTGTGAACAACGGAAAGCGTGTGCCGCTTAAAACCGCGTTTGTCAAGTTGGAACCGGCAGGTTTGGCAGTAACGCACGGAGTTCGGCATGGCTCATCCATCCAGATTTCAACATAACAATACCTGCAACCTCATAAATCCGCTAGACGCAAGCCGAGGGGGGCGAGTGACAGGCCTTACGCCCACGGCCTACTGTCAACCGCTAGCGGTGGTCGGCTGGCGGATGGCGCGGGAATGGCGTAGGCGTAAGAAGAATTTATTGGCGCGGGCGATATCGGTGGCGATTTGGGCGCGCAACTCTTCGGGGCCGCTGAATTTTTTTTCTTCGCGAAGACGCTTCCAAAATCGCACTTCCATGCGCTTCGGTGTCGATGGAAGTTGCACGTCGAGCAAGTGTGTTTCGATGCTGAGCGCCGAGCCGTTGAAGGTCGGACGCATACCGATATTCGTGACCGAGCGGTGACTGCGCGTTTCTCCATCGAGGCAGGTGCGCGTGATGTAGACACCCCGCGCGGGAAGCAGTTCCTGTTCCGTTGCGAGGTTCAGGGTGGGGAAGGTGAAGCGGCGGCCCGTCCCGGTGCCGCTGACCACTTCGCCGGTGAGAACGAAGGGCCGGCCCAGAAGGCGCGCGGCGTGGGACACGTCGCCCGCAGCAACTTCGCGGCGAATGATGGTGCTGGAGACGACTTCTCCGCGATAGACGACCGGCGGAACGATGACGACGTTGAATCCGTGTTTTGCGCCAAGTTCAGAGAGCAGCTTCACGTTGCCCGCCTGCTGATGCCCGAAACGAAAATTTTCACCGACCAGAACGGCCTTTATGCGCAGATCACGGAGGAGAATTTGCTCGACAAACTTTTCGGGAGAGAGCCGCGCAAGATCGAGTGTGAACGGGAGAACCACAACGGCTTCGAGCCCAAGCGCGTTGAACCACTCCATGCGCTGCGCGTTGGTGGAGAGCTGCAGAGGAGCGGTTTCCGGGCGAAGCACTTTGCGCGGCGAGGGGTCAAAGGTGAGAACAGTGGACACAGCATTGAGGTCACGAGCGCGCTCGACGGTGGCGCGAAGAATCGCCTGATGGCCTAAATGAATGCCATCGAAGTTGCCGATGGCCAGCACGCTGGTGTGGCCAAACGTGGCATAGCGCGAGGCCCAGGCTTGCGAAGTCGAGAAGGCGGATAGTCTCGTGGACCTTGATTGTGGGACTGCTGTTCGCGATTCCTGTGAACGCGCGCGCTCGCGAGACAAGTTATCGGCTGGGTCCACTTGCACATCAAATTCGAGGCCATCGTAGGCCAATTGGACATGTGAGAGGCCCATTTTTACGAGGCGCTCATTCGTAGCGGCGTGGGGCAGGTCGTGAGCAATATGCGTGAACCAGGCGCGGCGCGGTTTGAGCTCTTGAATCAATGCAAGAGCTTGTTCGACGGTCTGGTGCATGGGATGTGGAATATCCCGGAGGGCGTCCAACACGAGTTCATCGAGACCTTCGAGCAGCGCCATGGAAGAGTCCGGAATTCTGCTGAAGTCGGTGAGATAGGCGGCGCGCCCAAAGCGGAAGCCGAGAACTTCCATATCGCCGTGGAGCAGAGGCACAGGGATAAACGGGACACCAAGAAGTTCAACGGGGCGCTCCATGGAGATCAAGGTGACGCTTGGCACGGTGCTGAGCGTGGGCTTGTCATCGAAGACGTAGGCAAACACCCGCCGTATGATGCGAAATGTCTCTTCATTGCTATAGACGGGCAGCGCCGACCGCTGGCGGATATTGAAGGGACGAATGTCATCGAAGCCGAGAATGTGGTCGGCGTGACCGTGCGTCAGCAAAATGGCGTCGAGGCGGTCGAGTCCAACACGCAGCGCCTGCTGGCGGAAGTCCGGAGTGGTATCAATCACGATGTCTTGGCCGCCGCGGGAGATCAACAGGGAGGGGCGCAACCTTTTATCGTGCGGATCGGCGGACTTGCATACGCGGCAGTGACAGCCGAGCGTGGGAACACCCATGGAGGTGCCGGATCCGAGAACAGTAACTTTTAGCGGAGCAGGAGGCATGGTGAAAGCGTTGGAGTCAATCGTCACGCGGAGCCGGATAAGACCGCCGGGCGCCGCCTAGGGGCGGCCCTTTGCCTTGGCTTTAGCGGCTTCGGCCGCAACCGCCTGATTGATCTCCAGATAGGTCATTTTCAATTTGCCCAGCAGATCCAGGAGCAAGGTATCTTCTTCGGGCGCGAGATTGCCTTTGGTCTTTTCGTGCAAAGCGTCGAGCATGTCAATCAGCTCGCGCGCGGCCTCGGGATCGATCATGGGCTGGCCGGTGCGCGGGTCAGCGTAGGCGCCAAGGACCATGGCGGCGTTGCTCCCAAGCATGCGGACGAGATTCTCGAAGGCAGCGACGCGCTTAGGAGTTTCCGCGGGAGGGGGAGGAGCAAGTGTTTTGGCTTCCTCAGGCGGCGCGGCCGGAACCTTCGCCGCCTCCCGCTTGGCTTCCCGCTCTTCTTCCTCGACGACTTCTTTGCGTAATTCTCCCTCGGCGGTGAACGGGCGGCGGTCGATTACGCGAAATGCTTCTTCCGGTTTGTGGTCGGACACAGTACTTTCCTTAGTGATTTGCATCACTTGCAGTTTATCACGGGTTGCCAGCCGGGGTCGCTGCAGGGGGTATTTGAGAGCGCTTCGCCTTGTCAAAGCCGCGGTTGCACCGTAAAGTGGAACGCTTGATTCAGAACGGAAATAGTCAGGAAAGCATGCCTACGCGCCGGAAGAAAGCAAAGAAGAGAAAAGAACTTCGCAGCAACAGCAGGCATACAAAGCAGAAACAATTGACGCCGGGGCAGTGGTTTGAAAAGCTCGTGGCCGTGCAGGCCAGATTGCGCGCTCCAGACGGCTGTCCCTGGGACCGCGAGCAAACGCATCAATCGCTGCGAACGTACCTAATCGAAGAAGCCTACGAAGTCGTCGAAGCCCTCGAAAGTGAAAGCGACGCGAAGTTCGCGGAAGAGATGGGGGATTTGCTTTTGCAGATTGTTTTTCACTCGCAGATCGCGCGCGAAGAAGGACGCTTCACGGTAGCCGAGGTGATTCGCGAGATTCATGACAAGATGATCCGGCGGCATCCGCATGTTTTCGGAAAGACACGCGCGAAGGATTCCGCCGAAGTGTTGAGAAACTGGGAACAGATCAAAGCGGAAGAGCGGCGCTCCGGCAGTGACCAGAGTGACTCAAAAAGCAAGGAAAACGTCCCGAAGGAAACTTCACTGCTGGACGGCGTCTCCCGCGCGTTACCGGCAACACTTGAGGGATTTCAGCTCACGCGCAAGGCATCGCGCATCGGGTTTGACTGGGAGGATGC
>Ga0137361_10003388_pt1 | contig 10333 bp, 5 predicted proteins | sample Mad1_80_16metaG_FD_104923 | JGI IMG/M metagenome (GOLD analysis project Ga0137361, IMG submission 104923) | Vadose zone soil microbial communities from Angelo Coast Range Reserve, California, USA - Mad1_80_16 metaG | ecosystem: Environmental > Terrestrial > Soil > Vadose zone | place: USA... | reverse complement strand
GGCCGGAGGACCAACTTGCGTCTTTAAGCCCACCGGCCAGGGAGCGTTAACCTGACAAACGCGCTTCCTAATTATGCGGTACGGTCACGGTCACCGTTCTGATCCTCGCGTTGCCTGAGGCATCGCGACTCTCAACCGTGATCGTGTACACCCGCCCATTGCCGTTGCCCGCACGTTCGGCGCGCAAGTTTAGCGTTAGATTGCCCGTGATTTCCCAATCGGGCGCCGTGTCGCCATCACCAGTGCCATTAATTGGTTCATTGCTCGCCACGCCAATGATGCGCGTCACAGGCGCGGAGTCGCATGCGTCGGTGACCACGGCGCTAATGCTCACCGCGACCATCTGGTGATTGGGCGACCAGAGTACGTTTGGAGACGCAGTCAGGCCCTGGAACGTTGGTGGCGTGGTGTCATGTACCACGACGGTTTGGTTCTGAGTCGACTGGTTGCCATTGCCATCGTTGTAGGTCCAATGGACAGCGAAAGTGCCCTGCGTCGTATAGACCAACGGATCACTCGTCGTACCCGTGATCGAGCCCGCGCAATTGTCGGTAGCTTTTGGCGCCGACGGAATGGTCGCTGAACATTCGCCAGTGATCGTTGGCAGCACAGACACATTGGGTACCGGTGCCGTGGTGTCATGGACTATGACAGTTTGCGTCTGCGCTGTTTGGTTGCCGTTACAGTCGTCGTAGGTCCAATGCACCGTGAATGTGCCCTGGGTCGTGTACGTGAGCGGATCACTCGTCGTGCCGGTGATCGAGCCCGCGCAGTTGTCGGTAGCCCTCGGCGCCGACGGAATCGTCGCTGAGCACTCTCCCGTTACAGTCGTCAAGCTAGCCGCATCTGGCACTGGCGCCGTAACGTCCTTGACGATAACTTTCTGGGTCTGCATGCTCACGTTGCCGTGTCCGTCATTGTATTTCCAGGTGACGACGTGCTCGCCCTGAGTACTGTAACTTAGTGGATCAGTCGTCGAGCCCGTGACTGGCCCAACATAAGCGTCCGTTGCCGTAGGCGGTGGGCCGGTGATGCGCGCGGAGCATTCTCCGGTCGCGCTCGGCAGAGTAGCCAGGTCGGGAACCGGCGCCGCAGTGTCCGCCGGTACGTTTATCGTGACATCCCGAACATGGCTCGGAAGCTTCCCATCGCCGACCATCAGTGTCAGCGTGTAAGCGTGCGCGCTTCCATTCAATTTTGATCGGTCCGGGATCGTAATCTGCCCCGTCACCTCATTGATTTGAAAGGTGTAGGCTCCCGTTCCTCCGGTAACCTGCCAGTGCTGCAGGGTGTCAGCCGCATCACCATCAGTGCCTACTGCCGTGCCCAATACGTTGCTCGGGAAAGAAGGCAGAGTGAAATTCTGGCCGGCTGTTATCACCGGTCGCTTGTCATTAAGATAGCGCGAGGCAAAGGTTACAAACGTGGGCCAATCAGGAGCATCAGTGTGACCTTCCGAATGACGTCTCCAGCCGACTGTGCCGTCGATGAAAGCTACATTAAAGGGAGGTGTGCCTCGCGTTGACTCAGCTGGCCCAGCGGTCAAACCTGTACCCGGTGAACCAGGCGACGTGAACACTGTTCCTGGCGGAATGACCTGTCCGGCCCAGCCGAGGAGCTGCCAAACCGGGCCCGAGTATTTGCCGGCTAAGAACATTCCTCGCGGATCCTGCCATGCGTCCCCATTTCCTGCCGGCGTATCACTCCCACCGTTGGTCATCACGGCGCGGGGCGCGATCAGCGACATCACTGAATGAACGTCCACATCCAGGTTTTGAACTTTGCCGGGAATGTTGACGCCTGGGTTGATCGGACCGGCGTAGTTCATGACCTTTCCGTTCAGCCAGTGGTACTCTGAAGTGCTGCCGGAAACGAACGAGAGGCTTTCACCATAATGCCGCCTGGCCCAGGAAGTTCCCATCGAGCCTCCGCAACTGGGAAATGCCGCCACGACACGGTCGTCATACGCGGCCGCAATCAGAGTCGCTTTTCCGTAACGTGAATGTCCCTCGACCGCGACTTTGTCCTCATCGATGTCGGGATCGCTTGCGAAATAATCAATCAGCCGGCTGATACCCCAGGCCCAAGCCACTAACGCACCCGGGTCATCCGGTTTTCTCCAGTTTCCTTTATTGACCAAGCCGATTATGTAACTCGACAGATTGGCCCCGCCGCTGTCCGGTTGCAGCGCCGTGTTACTGTAACCACAGCCTCCAAATCCCGCCGTGGCTGTAAATCCAAAGACGGTGCTGGCGCTTCCGCCATTCTGGATAAATACCGGCGCCTTCTGGCCTGCCTTGGCGGCGGGAGTCCGGCATTGGAGCGTGATCACCGGAGTGTTTCGGAGCGCGGGGTAGGTGGCTTTGCTGATGGTCCCCGTGATGGTTTTCTGCCGATAGGCGACGCCATTCTGAGTGCCCGTAGTGATCGATCCCACTGACCAGGTAATGGCAGGCCACTCGCTCGGGTCCCACTTCCGCCCGTAAAATTCCTGTTGGACCAGATTAAAGATTTCCGGGCGGCGCTTGATCCACCAATCCTCGCGACTCAGAACTGATGTTCCGTCTACCATCTTGAACAAATCGATGTCCGGATAACGAGGACTTGACTCGGGGCCGTAATCGCCGACTCCGCTCAACGCGCCGCCGTTGAGGCTGGGAAACGGCCAGGTCGTACTCCCGGGATTGTAATGTTGTGAAGGGTTGGGCTCGTAAATCGGATCGGCATCGTAGGTATGCCAATTGCCCCAGGCCGTTCTCACGATCGTATGACCCTGGGCATCTGTCCAGTTGCCCTCTGGGCTCGACAGGGTGCTGGGGCGAGCATTCGTAGGGGCAGTGGGATCGTTCCATGGCCACGCTGTTCCCGACCGGACCGGCAGGCTGGGAAATGTAAGACCTTGCTGGCACATCATCTGATCCCGATCCTGCGTGGTCGTTATGCCGCTGGTCGGGAATGAAGGAAGACCGACGCAACTCTGGGCGTGTCCTCTAACAGTTGCCAGCACGACCGCCAACGCGATAGCGGTCAAGAGTATAAGGATTTCCCTATTGAACTTCTTGAACTTTAGATTGATGGTTCTCATTGATTTCTCCTTCCATGGAACTGCGTTTGCCCTTTAGCACAGACACCAAACATGCCCGGCGTCTGATAGTCATCCTCCTTGATTCATTCCAAAGATCAGGAGCGTTTCTGCACTCGTTCGATCAGCTTGACTTACTCAGCACTTGGACACACCACGACCGCTCCCACGCATACTCCGACAGCGGCCCCAGCCCGCCGGGCCTGGACTGTAAATGGATCCGTTAGTCTCGAAAACGAGCCAACCGGAGGAATGATCGCGCCGCGCTCGACGGATAAGAATCACACAACGCGATTTATGACGATTGTGACCTCAGTGATCTAGACCGCCCCCGGGAGATGTGCTCCGGTGCGGAATTAAAAAATGACTTTCGCTCCAAACCAGACCTGCCGCTCGCCCCCGGTTCCGGTTCCCCGGCCGGCTGTGTTGACCGTACCCGTGATAACTCCGAAGGTCGCGGTGTTCGTCGGATCGGTGCCCGGATTAGCGAAGTGCGGAGTATTGGTCGCGCCAAACATCTCCATTCGGAGCTGAAACTTCACCCTCTCGGTGATGTTGAAATTTCGAAAGATGCTGCCGTCCAGATTGAAGAAGCCCGGTCCGCGGATAATGTTGCGTCCGGTTGAGCCAAACCGTATCTCAGCCGTCGGCACAGCGCGGAACGAGGATGGATCGAAGTAATGACACGCCAGGTTCGTCGGCGCGCAGCTCACACTCTGTCCGGTGATCGGCGCCGGCCCAATGCCGCCGATAATCGTCAGCGGGCCGATTTGATCTGCCGTTTGTGTATTTCCCGGAGCGTTAACCTGAGAGCCACCGCCAATCAGCGAAAAGGGTGTCCCGCTGGTTGATTGCAGCACCCAGTTCAGTTGCCAGCCACCGGCTATCGCATTCAATATCCCGTGCTTTGCCCAACGCTGTCCCTTGCCGAACGGCAAGTCGTAGCCGCCCCAAACTACGAAGTTGTGTGTACGATCAAAGGTCGCGAGCGCCTTGTTTCGGCTCTTGTATGCCGGATTTGGCCAAAACAAAGAGCCGCCCTGACCGCCGAAGGTGCCCGCCACTTCCTCGTTATCTTCGGAGTTAATCGCCTTTGAGAAGGTGTAAATCGCGCCGATATAAGAGTCCTTGCCGAAGCGCCGTGTAACCTTGGATTGCAACGCGTCGTAGTACGAGTTCGCGTCCGGACACAAGCAGTTTACGTCTCCGTAATTCTTGCCAAACTTTATGAACAAGGGGCGACTATTTTGTCCGCCGCCAATGGTGCCCGCGTTGATATTTTCGTTGGTGAGTAGGCGTATACCTCGGGTTCCGACATAGGCCGCCTCAGCGACAAAGCCTTTCCACTCATGTTGTATCGTCAAGTTGTACGAGTGGACATAACCGCGCCGGAAGTTGAATGGCACGACGTTACCGGGACTCACTCCGCTCGGAACTACGACTACTCCCGAACTGATATCGGGTATCGCTACGAAGGGGATTCCCACCGGAAGACCGGGAAAAGGAGTCAGCGTCTCACCGGTCAAACTGCCGGCGGGGGAAAACGAGTTGGTGCCGTTGACATCAGAGTTGGTGGTGGCCGGGTAGTTATTCCGGAAGAACCTCCAGTTGTTGCTGTCGGCGCTCATGCCGTAACCAATACGAACGACCGTCTTCGATCCCCATCGATAGGCAAGTCCGAACCTTGGCAGAAACTTTCCGTGTCCCACGTCGACACCATCGTGCAGTGGGGTGCTGCCATACCCGCCAATGAGTACATTACCCGTGTTTGGATCGAAGAGCTTGACACCTCCGTGGTCGGCGGTTGCCATTGGATAGTACTCCCAACGCAGGCCATAGTTGATCGTCAGGTTGGGAGTCACTTGCCATCGGTCACGACCATATGCGGACCACGTGTTCCAGCGAAGCGAGTTTGGATTTGCGTTCTGAACAGCTTTGCCAACCTCGTTCGGCAAACCCAGCAGGAACTGAGCTAAAGAGTTCGCCTTGTTCGCAGCGGCAGCGCCGGTGGCATTCAAGGCAGTGACGCTCCCACTAAACCGGAAAGAACCCCGCGGGGTTTGAAAGGCTCCCCCCTGCGGCTGGAAATGGTTCATCCCATTCCGCGTATGCTCGACGCCAAATCGCAGATCGTGAGAACCCCTGGCCCAACTCAGGTTGGCGTTGCCGACATACTGATTATCCCGGAATTGGAATGGGTTGCCGGTGTCCGAATTTCCGATGGAATTCCATCCGCCGGTCGAGAATATGAATGCCGGTGAACCCCCAGCCAACCGCGCAGGACCATTAGTGCCCGGAATTTTGAGTGTATCAACTCCGAAATTGCCGAGATTGACGTCGGGGTCATATACGGCGCCGAGCTTTTGTCTCGTGTATCCAAGGTTGATGTCGAACACCATCGTGGATGAGATGGTGTGCGTGCCTCCCAGTCCCACGCTCTGGATCTTTGAGGGGGCAGTGCCTACCTGGCCGCCGCCGGTTGCCCCGCCCATCGCATCGCCGAGCGTCGGCGGATCAAAGTATGTTGCCCACGAGCGGCTGTATCGTCCGAATATCGTGGTCTTTTGGCTCTTCAGCCAGTTGATCTTGACGTCGTAGGTGTTGCGATCGAGCGCAGCAGAACCGGTGGTGTTGTAGTTGCTCGTCGCATTCACGCCATCGCTGTTGAGAAAGCCTGATTTGCGGATTCGACCAAGCATGATCTTCGCCGCGGGATCAATCCGGCTTGCTGGAATGATGTTGCCCGCGAAAGCTGTACGGCCCGCGCCCGTGCTGGTGCCGGTATTGGGATCGAAGACGCATCCAGCGATAGGTGTGACATTGCAATTTGTTCCCGCCGGAATGGCCGCGGAGAGATTTGCGTTTCCGGTGGAATCGAAAATCCCGTCAGGATTGATCACCTGCACGGTCCGACTCGCAAGCTGTCGCCGCTTCGTTGTTTCCCAATCCGTAAAGAAGAAGAGTTTGTTTTTTAGGATTGGACCCCCGACCGCACCGCCAAATTGGTTCAGGATAAACTTTGGTTTGCGAAATCCCGCCGGATTGAAATAGTTCAAGGCCTTCAGTGCGTTGTCGGTGTGGAACTCGAAGCCGCTTCCGTGAAACTCGTTAGTGCCCGACTTGGTTGTGACGTTGACCGAAGCGCCCTGCGCATTGCCCTGTTCGGCGTCATATGAATTCGTGACTATGTTGACGCTCTGGATCGATTCAGCCGGAGGCACATAGGCAGTATTGAATGGCAACCAGATATATTGGTTCGAAGCGCCATCGATCTTCGTTAGGTTTGCTTGAAACGAATTTCCGTTAACGTTGCCGGTCATGGTGCGCTGCGGGTTTCCTCCGTCCGAACTCACGCCCTCGGTCACCAGGCTGAAGCCCGGCACCAGCTTGTAGAGCGCTTGGAAGTTTCTTCCGCCAGAGGACGTAATAGGCAGATCCTGGATTTGTTTCGTTTGCAACTCGGTATTAACGTCGGCCTTATCGGTCTGGAGCGTGGCCTCCTGCGCAGCACTAACCACGACGGTCTCATGCACTTCCCCTACTGCCATTTGGGCATCGACACGTCGAACGATATTCGCTTCGACCCTGACCTCCTGCTTAACCAGCGTCTTGAACGAAGTCATGGAGACGGTGATCTTATAGAGGCCGACCTGAAGGCCGCTGAAGGAAAATCCACCGTTGTCATCCGTGGTGGTGTTCTTTGACTCTCCCGTGCCGACGTTCGTCGCCTCGACGTTGGCTCCAGCCACGGCGTGGCCGTTCGGGTCAGACACGTTTCCTACGAGAGATCCGTATAGGACTTGAGCCAAAACCATGTACGGAACGGCCAGCGTCACGAGAACGATGACCAGAAGGCGCGCACTGACAATAGAGCGCACGGAAAACTTGGGTGCGCTAAGTTGCCGTATTCTGATGAAAGGGAACATTGTGTCATCTCCTTTTGGCTTCGGCAGGTTAGGGTTTCGCATCGCACAAATATGCGGGCACCAGAGATCGCGGTTGGTTGAACCCGAAGCGCAAGTCCCTCAACCTAACGGATCAAGATGCGACCGAATCAACTCCTCAAAGCAAGTAATATAGTTGTAGGGCTGCACATAGTCTGTTTCGTTTTCCATCTTTAGTTCGGCACGCAAACAAATATGGCAAACTTAAGCCACTAATGGTGCCCCGAAGTGCTTTTGTAAGACCAGTGCAATGGTCCCTCGCAGTCTCGGCTGGGACGAAGGGTCTTTGGGCACAATGCGCGTGTTTGCTCGAGTGAATGACTTACTTTTAACAGTCTCGGCAATGACTGGTCCAACTTGGTCCCAGATGCGGGTTACCTCTCCTATTACCACGATGACATCAGGAGCCAAGCCAGCTACCAGCACCGCGAGGCCCGCACCCAAATAGTGGGCCATCCGGTTAACAGCTTCCACTGCCTTAGTGTTACGCTGTTCGGCAAGCCGCAAAAGTTGGTCGAAAGTTAGCGCCTGCTCCGCAGCCGCCTTACCGTTACGACCAGCAGGGACGGATCCTGTGTAATACCGAATCGCTGCCGAGTTGGAAGCATAAACCTCCCAACAGCCCCGATTGCCGCATCGGCACTCGAGCCCGTCCTCCACGATTGTTGCATGTCCAAATTCCCCGGCTGTCCCAGTCGGGCCTTGAACCAATTGGTGATTGAGAATGAGACCGCAGCCGATCCCTTCCGAGACGGTAACAGCGACCAGATTGCGCACTCCCTCCGCGTGTCGCCCAAACCAGATCTCTGCGAGTGCGCACGAGTTGGCGGCGTTTTCCAGCGCTACAGGCAGTCCGGTCGCCTTTACCAGAGGCGTTTTCAAATCAAAATCTCCCCACGCCAGGTTGGGGGCAAACACAAGCCGCTGCGAAGCCAGGTCGACCCGGCCCGGCAAACTCACGCCGATACCTTCAAAAGTGATCTCCGGTCGCATCTTCATTAAATTGCGGAGTCTTGGAGCCAAGTCCTTAACGAATTGTTCGGGATTGGGAGCTGTGGGAATTGACTCCTGGGCCACAAAGTTAGCGTCCAGGTCAGCCAGTGCGAACGTGGTCATGGCCGGACGGATGTTGACCCCAATAATCCCGACCCGATCGTTATTGAGGTGAAGGAGTCGTGGCCTGCGGCCACGTGGAGTGCGGCCGTCTGCGCTCTCGGTCACCCACCTGTCCTCAATCAATTGTTCCGTAATTACGGAGACGGTGCTGCGCTGAAGTCCCGAATGACGGGCCAAATCCGCCCGAGATATGGGCTGGTGGCTCCGAATAAAATTAAGCACGATGCAACGGTTAATGTCGCGGGCCGTTTCGCTTGTCGCCACCTGAAAGTTGGTTAAATCGATCTTTCGCATCTTCGAGGCGTCGTCTTCCGAGCAGATATTAGGAAGTTATTCGAAGCTGGCTTTAGGTTCTACCAAATCTAGCTTTGTGTAAATCTTTTGTTCGCGACGCGAATTAATATCACCGACACGGCTGAAAGTCAAGAAAAATTTACGGAAAAATCGTGGCCGAGAAATTTAGGGTCGAATTACCAGTGGCGGCTGTGTGGGAGTCAGCAAAATTGTTTGCCCCGCGAAGATAAGTGGCTGTCGTCGGCGCAATGGTCATTCAAATTATCCCTGGGTTTTGCTGACTAATCAATCATGCGGATTGCCGGGCCTAATGCTCAACGGCGATCGTAACCTTTGGCTGGTGGCAGGTGCAGAGGAGGTTTTCGCCTTCGATAGAACGCGACAACACGTCATTGCCAACGCCTTCGGTGTGCAACGCCAAGCGTGGCCCATTCGGACTAAGGACGCGAAAGATGTGCGTAGGCCTTGAGAATGTGGTCCATCTGTTTATTCGCCGCGTGGTCCACGCGTCGTCGCTCCTCCTTGGCGGCAAACCACGCGGCCGCGCGTCGAACGCCTTCGCGGAATGGAATGACAGCTTGGAACGCCGGCGCGAATGTTTTGATCTTGCTGTTATCAAAGACCACGCTCCAAGCCTTGTCGCCGAGTAAGCTCCCAAACAAACTTGGCTCTGCTTGCACGATAAAGTCTGAGGAGATGTGCACGATGTGCGCTTCCACTCCTAATGCTTCAGCTATCGTCTGATAAATCTGATTCCACGTTAGCACCTCGTCCGTAGTGATGTGGAACGCATGGCCCACAACCCGCTGGTTTCCTATGAGCCCAAGAAAGCCTTGGGCGAAATCTTCCGCATGCGTCATCACCCACAACGACGAGCCGTCGCCGTGGACGATTATCGGTTGACCTCTCTTTAGCCTGTCAGCGAGGGTATAGCAACCGGACCCACCAACAGCAACGGGGAAATTCCGGTCATAAGTAAATGAAGGTCGAACGATGGTGGCTGGAAACCCTTGTTCCCGATAGGCCCGCAGCAAACGCTCTTCGCAAGCGATCTTGTTTCGCGAATAATCCCAGTAAGGATTGTGCAGCGGCGTCGATTCAGTAATCAAATAGTAGCTGGGCGGTTTTTGATAGACCGAAGCGGAGCTAATGAAGACAAATTGCTCGACGCTGTCTGCGAAGAGTGCCAAGTCGCGCTCGATGTCATCCGGCGTGTAAGCAATCCAGTCTACGACCACGTCAAACTCTAAGCCGCGCAACGCGGCCCGAACGTCTTCGTGCTGTTGAATGTCAGCCGTCAATCGGTGACAACCATCCAAATCAACATCCCGCAATCCGCGATTAAGCAGATACAGTTCGACGCCTTTGGCGATTAACTGCCGGCTGACCGCAGTGCTGATCCTCCCCGTGCCACCGATAAATAAGACCTTCATAACTGTTAAGCGCAGGTAGAAACGGATACGCTATTTAGGTCGTCCTGTGGGGCCCGGCGGTGTCACGCTGTGTACGTTGTTTTCAATCTTTGAGGCGCGCCATACGCGGGCTCGATCCGGTCCAACGCTTGAAGGCGCGCGAGAACGCTGCCGGTTCGGAGAACCCCACCAGATAGGCCGTCTCATTCACCGAAACCTTCTTTCCGTTCAAGTAGTGGAGCGCTAGCTTGTGGCGCAACTGATCCAAAACCTGTTCGAAGGTGACACCCTCCGCCTTCAGTTTGCGAAAAAGCGTCTGACGGCTGAGCGCGAGTTTGCCGGCGATCATGTCCATGCTCGCTTCGCCGGTGTGCAGGATGGGGATCAAAAGGTTCTCGACGCGGCCCCTGGTAGTTTTCGAGCTCTCCAGACTCTTGAGCAATTCTTCAGCACGAGCGCTCATTATCTCTGAAAGATATGGGTTC
>Ga0137361_10003384_pt1 | contig 10343 bp, 7 predicted proteins | sample Mad1_80_16metaG_FD_104923 | JGI IMG/M metagenome (GOLD analysis project Ga0137361, IMG submission 104923) | Vadose zone soil microbial communities from Angelo Coast Range Reserve, California, USA - Mad1_80_16 metaG | ecosystem: Environmental > Terrestrial > Soil > Vadose zone | place: USA... | reverse complement strand
TGAAGGTGTCTGTCATGCGCGATTGCTATCGCAGTTTGCCTGTGGAACGCAACGCTGTATCCTGTTGAAATTACAGGCGGACACAATTTTGTCGAACGACAACCCAAAAGATTGCCGATTCTGTTTGGCAATAATCAGCGGAATTTGCTTGCCCAATTCTAGGAATCAAGGCCGCCCCAAATGAACTGATTATGGAAGGCGACCCGTACGTTTAACGCCACAACTCCCCCAGTTGTCCCACCCTCGACGCCCTCAGCAACTATCCTCTGATTCGAATGATTCGAACTCAGTATACCGTGCTGGCAGAAGCAGTCGAAAACAGCCGCGACGCCTCAGATTCGTAACGTCGGCACGCTGACTGGTAACGTATGCCAGCACCCATGGTGTTGGCGCATAGAGGCAACCAAGTTCGCACACCACGGCGCAGGTCTTGAACCGTCGCCGCCCACTCTTGGCCGGAATCACCCGGCAAATCCGCTCCTCCGATCACCGTACCGGGACAAACTTCTGAACTCGTTTCCCAGAATCAATTTCTCCTGCATAGAGAGTACCCTGCGAATCCATAGAGATGACGTGAACCCAATGAAACAAGCCACCGCTATGCCCCATGCCTCCGATCTTTCCAACGATTACGCCATCATCACGGTTAAGGATCCAGACCACACTGTCCATCATGTCGGCAACAAAAACGTTTTTCTGTTGCGGGTCAGACGAGAAGTCAATGGACGCAACCGATCCACGGTCCAAGGTGGTGTTGGCCACGAAGAATTCTTTTAGGAATTTGCCCTGCTTCGTAAATACCTGTATTCTATCTCCACGATCATCGCAAACATAGACAAGTCCATCGCGCGAAATCTTGACACAATGCACTTGATCAAAATACTTGGCTGGCGGCCCCGAAGGATTATGGCGTGGAGAGGGATTGTTGTCGATCTGGTTGATAGACGTGCCGTATGCTCCCCAAGCCCGTTTGAACTCTCCGGTATCGGAGTCCCAAACGACGACGCGCTTATTCACACAGCAGTCGGCGATATAGATCTCATGGGCATCCTCGTCTAAGTCCATACCGGCTGGCTGGCCTGAGAGTTTATGCGATTGATTATTCTGTGCCCGCCCGTTTACGCCTTCCTTTTGGGGTTCCCCGAGCCGAGAGAGAAACTTACCGTTCCCATCATACTTGAGCACACCACCGGGAGTTCCTAACCAAACAATCCCCTTCTTGTCGACAAGAATAGTGTGTGTTGCGCCCCAGTCGGGATCGGCGTCGGGGCCTCCCCAACCTTTGAGAAGATTGCCGTTGGTGTCAAACTCCAGCACCGCTGGCGGCCGGACACAGCATTCTGCGGTCGGCGGATTCAACGAGGCGTAATTCTCAGTCTTATCCTGGTCGAAGTCGCTCGAACGTTGGAGGACCCAAATGTGGTCGCCGTTGTCCACATGCATTCCCATCACGCCTTCCATAGTCCATTTATTAGGGAGTGGCAACTTGGGCCAGTTGGGGTCGTATTTAAACGGAGGTGCCTCCTGTGCTGCTAGTGCCGGACCGATGGCCAAAACAAACAAGTAGCAAAAGCAGATCCATAGGGCACGCTCCCTGATGGTATACATCAACATGCCTCCATTTTGCTCGCCCAGAGGTTGCGGACAGGATTTCCGACTATTCAATATGGAAAGTTTGGATTTATCGCACTTTTGCATTGTTTGGAGCACCGGCAAAAAAAAGAAAAGACCCGAATGTGACACTGGTAGAGATTGGTCCTTTTTGTGTCCGTACATGCCGACTTTCAGACCTACAGAAATTAACTCAAAAAGCGTGACTACTAATGAGAATTAGTGAATTAACTCGGCTGCTTCGCGGTGCCCTTGACTCTAAGAGCGCTCAGAACCCGCTCTGGCCTGAAGGGAACCTGCCGCATGCGCACTCCAATAGCGTCGGACACAGCATTACCGATCGCCGCAGGAACTACTATGATCGAGGGTTCACCGGCACCAAAAGGTTGCATCTCTGGCCGGTCGATGAGCACGATTTTGACGTCCGGTATGTCCCGGTACGTAATCACCGGATAGCTCAGCCAGTCGAGGCTCGTGACCCCGGTAGTGTCGAACTTCACTTCTTCCATGAGCGTTCGACTCACGCCCTGTATGATGTTCCCCTCGATCTGAAACTTCAGCCCGTCAGGATTGATAATCAGGCCGCAGTCGTGCGCCAGTGTGATCCGCTTCACCGTCACTTGCCCGGTTGATTTGTCCACGTCGACATCCGCGACGGCAGCAACGATAGTGTCACCTCGGGCAGCTAACGCTACACCTCTCCCTGCAGCCTTCGGCCCGCTCAAGGCTGGTGTCGGCGACCGGCGCTCTTTCCATTCGGCCGCGCTTGCCGCCGCGATCAAAACTTCGGTGGCTCGTTTATTATCGCTGACGTAGCGCAGCCGGAACTGGACTGGATCGACGCCTAGTTCGAAGGCGAGTTCGTCCATGAAGCTTTCGCTCGCGAAGATCCCTCCAGGTTCTCCCGGGGAGCGTAACGGGTTCGTTCGCAGAGGCGTTGGATCATCTTGCGGCCAGGGGATATACGACCCCACGACTTTTTGATTCTCGAAATCGTAGATTGGGGCGACTGCACCACTCCCGACCGGATTTCCCGGCAGCGGGGCAGTGTTTTTCTGGCCGATCTGCCTCTCCCCTAATTGTGGCGTGCCTTGTGCTTCGGTCCAAGGGAATGTCCGAGCCGAGAAATCGTAACCGATGACTTTGCCCTGGTCGTCCACAGCGGCTCGCATCGCCATGAGCTGCTGTGGCCCTTTGGGCTCCCAGCCATGCTCATCCGCGCGCATCCACTGAACGCGCACGGGCATGTTCACCGCGCGAGACATCAGCGCCGCGTCCTCGGCTGCGTCGTCCGACGTCAGACGCCCGTAGCAGCCCGAACTCTCCACGAAACGCACATCCACTTTCCTCTTGGGAAGTCCCAACATGGAGGCTACCCTATCGCGAGTCGTGAATGTACCTTGTGCGCCGGTCCAAATCGTCACTCTGTCACCTTGGAAGTCAGCGACCGCACACGACGGGGCCAGCATCCCGTGGTTCTGGAAGGGCCAGTGATAGGTTGCTTCCACAATCTTACTCGCCCGCGAGAACGCGGAATCGAGATTTCCTTTCTCCATAACTATTTGATCTTTAAAACTCTTGGTATTTCTTAGGTAGACGTCAACTTCTTCAGGGTTAGAAGGCATCTTGGTAGCTGGGGCAGACCAAGTCACTTTGAGGGTTTTGGCCGCCTGGATCGCGGCCCATTCTGTCTGGGCCACGACGCCCACGAAGCTTCCCTCCTGGACGACTTTCACTACGCCAGAAATATGACTTACCGAGCTTTCATCCACATTCACTGGCTTCGAAATAATCACGGGCGGCCGAACGACACGACCGTGGAGCATGCCCGAAACACGGACATCTGGGGTGTAAGCGAATTGCCCAGTGAGTTTCGGCGCCAAATCAACGCGAGGCACTGACTTACCGACGACTTTGTACTTCGTCGGATCCTTGGCGCGAACTTCTGGGGCCACAATCATGCCAGTTTGCATACCTGTTACTTTTATTTTCAAATTAAAGGACTTGCCTCCAACCAAGTCTCCGTAAGACGTGTTCTTCGCGGGGCTGCCGGCAATGCTCACAACGCCATCCGTGACCGTAAGCTTCTCCACCGGCGCTCCAAGTCGGGCGGAGGCGAGTTTCACAAGTTCCTGCCGTGCAGCAGCTGCAGCCTGTCGTAATTGCGGCCCTGCCCTCAGGATCGTGTTGCTGCCTGCCGTACGCCCTTGATCGACTGTCTTCGCCGTATCGCCCATCTGCATGTGGATCTGCTTGAACTGCACATCAAGTTCTTCGGCGACCATTTGTGCTAAGGCCGTCTCGACCCCCGTCCCCAGATCGACTTTGCCTGTGAAAACCGTGATGCTCCCATCCCGCATGACCGCCAGCCAGGAATCAAGCGACGTCGGATCTAGATAGTCAGGATTATTGTATGGAGACGAGCCGGGCGGAGCTGGGAGCTGCTGAGCCAGGAGACGAGATGTGGGCTCCCATATGCTGAAGCCGATAACAAGCGCCCCCGTGCCCTTAATAAGCTCTCTACGGGAGATCGCATTCTGGAATATTGTGTTTGTGTCCATCTTGAATTTCCTTACGCCTTCGCTCGTGCGTTTACTGCCGCACGCTTAACTGCACGGATGACTCGCAAGTGACTCCCGCACCGGCAGAGAACCGCTTCCAGACCTCGTTTGATTTCATCGTCAGTCGGGTTTTGATTCTTGTCTAGCAGAGCCTTCGCCGTCATGATCATGCCATTCATGCAATAGCCACACTGCGCCGCCTGCTCCTTGACGAATGCGGTCTGCAGAAAATGTGGATTTTCCACGCTTCCCAGCCCTTCGAGTGTCGTAACTCTACGGTCCCGGACGGCGGAAACTGGCACACTGCAGGATCGCACCGTGTTCCCGTCGATGATCACCGTGCACGCGCCGCACTGTGAAAGGCCGCAGCCGAAACGTGGTCCCCGCAGTTCGAATTGATCCCGAAGAACGTAGAGCAGCGGAGTGGTGGGATCAGCATCGACGAGTCGCAACTTCCCATTTACCTCCAGCGGCATTTGTGCCATGTTGAGGTCCTCCTGGATAGTTTCTGTCTCTAATTCCACGCGGTTGGCCGATTATCACTACCGCGTTGTCGACGCCTTGGATTGGGGCTTCACGAACTTTCCCCTATCAATCGGCACGTTGTCTTGTACCTTCTTTATCTGCAAGGTGGAACTGGTTTGAAGTTCACTCCTTTCCGATGCCGGAAGCATCCGAACTACGAACGGAATCTTGACGCCACTGCCAGTATCCTTGTAGTCATCATAATCCGTCTGGAAGGGTATATCGCCAGCTGGGGTAGACAGAACAATGGTTCTGCGCAAAAGTAACCCTGTCTCGACGTCAAAGTACAGCCCTTCTGGACTGTCGTCCTTCGGAAAAGCGAGGATCAGAAAGGCATCGCGGTAGTTCACTTTCTCTATGCCACGCACCTCGAGCCGCGTGTATTCTTTCGCTAGATTTAGAGACTCGTAAAAATCCGCACGTCTCCTGGCGCGCGTTTGATCCGGATCCGGAATGTCAGTGACAATGCCCGCCACATTCTGTGACCATGCAGTCGTACCATCGAAGCCATCCAGTATCGCGAACTCTTCGGTTCGGCTGATGTTTACGAACAAATTCGGCGGCCTTTCATATTGGTCGATTTGTGCTAGCGCCGGCACAATGCCGCCTGGACCTGTAGGGATGTCACGCGTCGCCGTTATCACACGGCTGGTGACCTTCCGGATCGATAGCTCACCTCCGAGCGCCCTGACATATTTGCTCAGTATTTCATCTACAGTGGGAAGGGCCGCATCCTGCGGATGGGCATCGGCGATAAGTTCTACAGGTAGAAGCGGCACACTGATCGGTTTGGGAGAGCCGCGATGGCACGTATAGCACGTCACCGCTTGTTGCCCGCCAAATGAGTTCCTGTTGATGTCCATGACCATCATCATCATCTTCCGCGCGATCTTCTTCGTTTCCTTGTCGTCTTTTTCAAACTGCCCCTCTATCGAACCGTTCACCTCTACATGACAGAAATTGCAACTCACGCCAAGGTCGCCCGCGATCAGGTGCATTGACAAGACTAACTTATTGGCTGGAATTTCCTTAAGCACCTGGATGTTCTTGAACTGCTGTTCCGCTGTTCCTACCCGACCCACCGGCGCCTGTGCGTTTCCGAAGTCCGTCGAGGCAGTTGCAAGCAGTAAATAACAAGTGGCACTGAGTCTTCGAGAGGCACTATTCATAGTATTTACGGCTTTCCGGTAGGCTCCAGTACGCGTTTTTTGAAATTCAGCTGCTCCTCCGGGATGCAGAAGTCTTCTCCTATCTCCCAGGTAGGCTGCAACTTATAAGTTCCCCGCATTGTCCAGGATCGCGTATACGCCTTCGGGTCATTGATCGTAACTTCAAGCTGCAATGTATCGTGGTCAACACGATGAACGCGCTCTACAACGTGTAAATCCGCGCTGTGAGGGTGGCCATCCCGATCAAGCCAGGTTTTGTCGTTAAAACCAATCGTGTTGACGACAAGCGTTTCTCCCTCCCAATGACCAACCGAGTACCCCATCCATGGACTAGCGTCAGCGCCTCTGGAGAGTTCTCGTCCATCCATCCAGATTGTGCGCCAATTGTGGGCCGCCTCATAAAAGAGCAAAATTCGTCCAGGAATCTGGACAATCTCAAATGGGTGAATCTGCATTTGGTAGGCTCGTGGCATGCCACCCGGTTCACAACGGAAAATTGGATCGGTTGTTATTGGACGCCCTCGTTTCAGTTCGGCCGTATTTGCCTCGAATTTTGCCTGCGCCCAAGGCAACATAGAGGCAACATTGTCGGCGGTCACGTTTCCAGCCCAAACGCCTGCGAGATCATTGGGGGAATCTGCAGTCTCGTTCCGCGTCGCTGCTGATACTCCGGCGGTCTGAGAAAGTATGGCGAGCGAGTTTACTAGCAATATTGCTAGCAGAGCTGATGGAACTCCGACTGAGTTAATCCGCATCAATTCTCCTCAATCCGATTCCAGTGTCCCAGAGTGTGATTTTCAGCCCATATTCTCGATCTGAAATATCGATATAGGCTAATATTTACGATCCGTAAACATCTAACTCGAGCGCTAACGTGTAGGTTCTCGTTGTTGTCCCTGGCTCTGCCCCGCCGGCGTAACTGTGTGATCGCTAAAGTTAAGCTCTTGCCCGCCGACAACGATCTTACCGTCGCCGTCGCGAATATATCCGATACTGGTGCCGTTTTTGGCTGGATGAAAGCTAATGGTAATCTTGTCCCCGGGCTTAAGTATATTTTTGTCCCACCCGGCCCTGCCCAGATACAGTGGGGAGTACGTTTGGATGGACCATTGTTGAATTTTCCCTCTGTCATCTTTGATGTCAATATCTAGTAAACAGTGCGGGTTCATCCATTCGAATTTCGTCACGGTCGCTTCTGTCGTAATCGTCCTCGAAATGTCGTATGCCGCCGTCCCATGATGCGCGGACACCGCAGTTGAATAGATCAGGACAATCGCCATTCTAGACAAGAACAACAGCCAATCTTTCATTTGGTGGCCTCCGGAGCACGATTTTCTCACCCCCGAGTCACTGGGAACCTTTCGAGATAGAAAGGGAGAAAATTGACCCACATTAACATCATGAAAACAGGCCTCCCCCTTGGCACGGTAATTAGGCTTGACCCGAACGCCGGCGAGTCTAGACTCAGGAATTCTAGAAGCCAAATACTTTTTGGGTCATCTATTTATACCGTATTGGTATGAGCGGTGATAATTGCTATCGGGTCATAATTCCGGCTAACGAAGGAGACATTTTGAACCATACACGAGAGGCGAGATTGGGTACTTGTCTGCGCCTCGGGACTGTCGGTAAGAACAGAGGGGGGCGTCGGCCGCTGCCATTACGTGGAACGAGTTCCACAAATTTCTGAGGTACGAGTCATCTATATGTTTCCTTCAGTTGCCGCTGCGAATGCATTTGAATACGGCGACTGCCTAGACAAGTGAAGATGTGTATTCGGAATTCGCGATTGCAAAAGCAGCCCAAGATCTAGCCCTAGGAGACTGCCGAGCTCCCCGAAATTAAGTAGCTTCGTTTTGGTGGACCAACAATCGGTCACATGTAGTCAATTGCGCAGACCTGGAGACGCAGCCGAAGCATTTGACCAATATCTCTCTAATTGATGGGTGTCCCAGTCCACCCTCCGGGGATCCATATCAAGTCACCTACGAGCAGACGCCCTCGAATCAGCTTAAGGCTAGGCAACGGACGGCGTATATGCCGCGGCAGGAACGTGGACGTCAGTTAGATTTGTCGGCTCTTTGAAGTTTCCGGTTAATGCGTTTCGAAGAACCGTTTCGCCGTCCACTGCGGCTTGAAGCAGAGGCTTCATTCACTTTCGGTGGGGATTCCGCCATGAATTTAGAACGAGCTCTTCGAAGAAACGGCCGCCGTTGATTAACAATCTCAATAAAGCGTGGAAGAACACTCGATTGATTATCAGCGCTGTACACGATTCCAAGCTCAACTCCAGTCGACCTCCTCAATGGCCGGACTTCGACGTCGGTCCGATGAAGCCCTCCAGTCGAGGCCCGCAGAACGCAGATACCGAGACCCTCACCGACTAGTTCAAACGCCATGCTTATGGTTTCAACTTCATGAGCAATTTTCAGTACAAAACCGGCTCTCCGGCACAAACCGACAATGTGATCGTAAATAGCGGCATTCAGATGACGCGGGAAAATTATACATCGTTCGCCCGCCAGTGCCCGGACGGGAACGCTTTTGAGAGATGCAAGGCGATGGTTTTTACCAATAACCACGACCAATCCCTCTGTCAAGATCGACTCAACTACCAGGCTCTGACCATCTACTATTGGTAAGGCCATAAACGCTATGTCGATACCACCATCACGGATAAGTTGAGGCTTTGGCTCCGGCATGTTGCGCAAAATAATACGCACGTTCGGATATTTAGCCCAAAAGTATTTGAGGACTTCTGCAACAATGCTGCTCATACCCGGCCAATAACCCACGACTAGCTGTCCTACATTCCCACGGTTTGCCTGCGACGCTAATCCTTTAGCATGAGCAATGCGGGCAATAATATGGCGCGCCTCGGGCAGAAAGGCTCGTCCAGCATCGCTGAGCTCAACCCTGCGCCTAGTTCGATGAAAGAGCCTAACCCCGAGTTCCTCTTCCAAAAGCATGATTTGCCTGGTAAGCGGTGGTTGGCTAATATGCAGTCGTTGGGCAGCTCTGGTAAAGTGAAGTTCTTCGGCCACAGCGACAAAGTAACGAATTTGTCGAAACTCCATAGAGACGCTAAGATAGCACTAAATAGCGAGACATAATCTTATACCAGACTAGTATCAATTGCTTCGTTAAAAAGTATTTGACTATCAGCCTTTCCCCCACCTAGATTGCGCACACGTCGATCCAAACTGGATTCGCGAATTACTGTTACGCGCCGAATAATGAGTGTCAATCTCTACTTGTGTGATTTTTTCAGTGCAGGAGAAAGTCGACAGACTTGTTTTTGGGCACTTTCGGAATGGAATCGCTCGAAAATGCGATGGATTGGGCGACTCTTCGAGGCTAAAGAAAGTTATGGGCATTGCGGGATCACCGAGGAGGTGGCAAATGATTTACCCGGACCCGAGGAGGTTATGTGGAGGGGTGTCAATCTTAGTGGCTCTGGTAGCTAGCCTGCTCTTTTGCACACCGATCTGGACGCAGGTAGCTGGGGGGTCATTTTCTGGAACGGTGACGGACCAATCGGGAGCAATTGTTCCCAACGCGCAAATTTCTATCAAGAACTTGGCAACCGGCGTCACCCGGACCGTCACGACCGACGCTGCAGGTTTTTATGTGGCGCCCAACTTATTGCCGGGAAATTATGAGGTCAGGGTCACCGCTCCTGGGTTTGCCACCGAGGTGCGAACTGGCATCACGTTGACGGTTGGAGCGCAGCAAGTGCTCAACATGGCCATGCGGGTGGGGCAGGTGACCGAAACAGTTGAAGTTACTGCCGATGCTCCGACGGTGGAGCTGGCATCGGCGGCCATCAGCGCCGTGGTGAACTCGGAAACGGTTCGGGAGTTGCCTCTAAATGGCCGTTCCTGGACCGACCTCGCGGCGCTCCAACCCGGAGTTCTTGTGGCTGACACCCATCCGATAGGTAATGGGAACCGAGGTTTTGGATCTCAGGTAACAGTTTCCGGTGCCCGTCCGCAGCAGAATAATTATCGATTGGATGGCGTCAGCCTGAACGATTACGCAAACGGTGGTCCGGGCGGTTTGCTAGGCGGCAACCTGGGAGTAGACGCCATTCAAGAGTTTTCTGTGTTGACGAGCAACTACTCAGCCGAGTATGGCAAGACCTCGGGCGGAGTGGTGAATGCCATCACACGCTCAGGCACCAACCAGTTTCACGGCTCCGCCTATGAGTTTCTGCGCAACAGCGCTCTGGATGCCGACAATTTCATTGACAATGCCAACAGTGTTCCAAAACCGCCCTTCAGGCGCAACCAGTTCGGGGCTTCGGCCGGCGCGCCAATCCGCAAGGACCGGACCTTCATCTTCGGGGATTACGAGGGCATACGGCAGTCCCTGGGAACCACCGCGGTTAGGAAGGTGCTCTTGCCTTCGGCGCGCAACGGAATCATCCTCGACTCGGACGGTCTCCTAGAAGACCAGCACGGCTGTAGCTACCAAG
>Ga0137361_10003379_pt1 | contig 10346 bp, 7 predicted proteins | sample Mad1_80_16metaG_FD_104923 | JGI IMG/M metagenome (GOLD analysis project Ga0137361, IMG submission 104923) | Vadose zone soil microbial communities from Angelo Coast Range Reserve, California, USA - Mad1_80_16 metaG | ecosystem: Environmental > Terrestrial > Soil > Vadose zone | place: USA... | reverse complement strand
GGCAAGAATGCGTTCATACAAAGCCAGGGTCTGATGAACCATGCGGTCACGGGTAAACTGAGTGGCGACTTTTCTATGAGCGACGGCTCCCATTGCGGCCCGCCGCGCAGGCTGTTTTAACAGCATAAGAATAGACCTTGAGAGCGCCCATGGATCATCCGGTGGTACCAGCCAGCCATCTACTGCATGTGTAACGACTTCAGGAGTGCCGCCAACTTGCGTAGCGACCACTGCCCTACTCGCGGCCATAGCCTCCAGCAAGGTCATTGGAAAGGTTTCCCAGCGCGATGGCAAAACAAATACATCGAGGAGCCTGTTCAACGCGGGGACATCTTTGTGAGCGCCAAGAAAATGGACCTTGTCTTCCAGGCCAAGCTGATGCGCCAGATGACTCAGTTCTGTGGCTTGAGGCCCATCACCAACCACAAGGCCGGTGATATCCGGGTAAATCTCTGTCACCTGCCGCATGGCATACAGGAAGGTATCTATTCCCCTTTCTGGAGACAGGCGAGCTACAGTTCCAATGATTGGTCCGCTCTCTAATCCAAGCTCCAGACGCAGGCTCTGTTGAGCTTCAAGATCGTCCTCGAAGTGTTCAGGACCGATACCCTTATAGATCACCTCGATACTCTCTATTGGCACTCCAACACCTTTCAGAAGATGAGCAATGGTTTGTGAGATGGCAATGCTATGAGCGCCGCTCATATGACTGAGAAGAGCGTCTCTAGGGCGGATAATAACGTTATGGGCCGTGTTTACGATAGCGCGTGCACCTATTTCCTTTGCGGCAAGGCTGGCATGCAGATAAGCTGGATAGAGGTGACTATGTACTACGTCCGGCCGTTTCCTTTTTATGAGGGCTCCCAGGTTCAGGAGCGCGTCCTGGTTAAGAAGATACTCGTCGTTGGGCCATGGATGTATCATCTCAACACACTGTACCCGAACATCGAGCCTGGCAAGCTGCTCTGTCAGTGGACCTGGACGCGAACAAATAACTTCGACGTGTACTCCCAATTTTCCAAGTCCCTGCACGAGATCCAGCACATGGCTTTCTGTTCCCCCAATGGCAGAATTACCAATAACTTGCATTACTGAAAGCATAGCTACAATTCCTCACAATATAATTTTAGACAGCCAGGTGACAAGATCCTGCTCGATTCCGCCGCCTCACTATCCTCATCCCACCCCCTTGAGTAGTTCCTTGTTTCTGTATGCCTCACATAGAAAAAGTATACTAAATATATTGGAAAAAGTCGAGGGGTTTGTGGAAAACAAAGCATGATTGCCGCCGGATGCTCCATTTCTTTGGAACATCGTCCACCAGTAATTCTACCCATATTCCCCTTTCTTCACGTGCGAGCGTATCTGTCTAACGAGGATGCAGCGTAATATATTGTGATACTCATTTGATGTATCTTTTCTGTCTTTGGAGTGTATACTCATGTTTTCCAGGAGGGATGTAGCACATCCCACGGGGCTAGAATAGGTGACTATTAGATTACCATGGCATTTTGTCAGTGGATATGGGCGGGGCTAGAGGATACGCCAAAAAAAAATACAATCCCTGTACTCGATGGTGTGCGTGCAATCGCCTGCTTGATGGTTATCTGGTTTCATATTTACCGCACACCACGCGATTTCCATATATGGAATACTCAACCATCTGATCATCCACTACTCAATTCTTTTCTATACTTCGGCAGGTATGGTGTGACGCTCTTTTTTGTCCTTTCAGGCTTTCTGCTCTTTATGCCGTTTGCGAAAGCACTGCTCTTTGAGAAAACGTGGCCTGGTATCCGGCAATTCTATCTGCGGCGCGTCTTCCGTATTCTGCCGGCGTATTATCTCTCGCTGATACTTATCGCCCTGCTTTTCCAGGGACAGTACTTACAACCACAACACTGGAAAGAACTGGGATTATTTTTGGTATTCTTCATGGACTCTTCCCAGACTACATTCAAACAACTCAACGCACCGTTCTGGACCCTGGCAATCGAGTGGCAATATTATATACTCTTGCCGGTGCTAGCGCTGGGTATGCGCCTGATCGTCTGGCGGGTCAAACAGAACTATCGTTTGCCCACAACTGTCGGCTGTCTTCTGGCGTTGATTGCCTGGGGACTCTTCTCACGATACTCCGGTACCTACTTCAGTCAGCATCCTTCAGAAACATTTCTCGTACCCCGATCTATACTCAATGGCATCCTGTTCTTTACCTTTGGCGTGAGTGGGAAGTTCCTGGAGGATTTCGGAGTGGGAATGCTGCTATCTCTCAGTTTTGTGTACGCACAGCATCACTCGATTTCGCCCAAAGTACGTACAACCTTGCAAAAGCTGAGTCCCTGGCTCTGGGGCGCTGGCCTACTCTGCCTGTCTGCCATGATCCTGTGGAGTTACAACCAGAGATACGTCAATACGTGGCCGCTTTTTAGCAGCCCAATTTTCTTGCAGAATAACTACCTGGTAGGCGATCTTTGCATTTCACTGTCTTTTGGTTTATGCGTCCTCGCGCTCCTCTTCGGATCGGCCTGGTTGAAACGACCATTGGGATGGTTTCCACTGCGCTGGCTTGGTATGATCTCGTTCAGCCTGTATATGTGGCACCTCCCTTTGTTGCTCGTTTTTATACGATGGGGGCAGCCCCTGCTCAAGGGTTGGTTGCCCGAGCAGTCCTATGGTGTATACTGGTTATGGGTGCTGGTGGTGATTATTCCATTCTGTTTCTTATTCTTCAAATGGGTGGAGAAGCCTGGTATGAAATTAGGGGAGAGGTTCTGTCGTCGAAAGGCGAATACTGCTATCCCGGCAGCCGGGCTTTCTACATCTGCAAGTGGGAAATCTGCAACTGGGGTAACTTATCGGGAGGGGGTGCGTGAACTGATAAAATGAGGAATATGAAATGAAAAGAGCATCCCATGACCTCAACTGATTTGCCTCAAGGAATGGAAGAGAACGCGATTTCGCTGCTGCTTGGTCATCCAGACCCGGCTACGCTGCTCACGCCTGAACTGCAACAGGCCATGCAGCGCTTCATCAGCTCTCCCCACTATACTGCAGCTCTCCAGTATGGCCCGGAGCAGGGAACGCAAAGCTTGATCAACTTCCTCGTCGCAAAAATCAATCGGGAACAGGGTCTTTCTATCGAGCCGGAAAACTTGATGGTGGTGGCAGGCTCGACGCACGCCGTCGATATGCTCGCCCGACTGTATGCCAGACCAGGAGGCGTGATGCTGGTCGAGGCCCCGACCTATGTAGACGCCCTGCATATTTTTCGGGATCATCAAATCGAGTTGTACTCAATCCCCATGGACGAAGATGGCCTCATTCCGGGTGAATTAGAACAACAGGTGGCAAGACTCCACGCGAGTGGCAAAATTCCCGGCATGCTCTACACCGTCCCGAACTTTCACAACCCGACAGGAAGGACATTGACCGGAGCACGGCGTCTCGAAATTATCAGGCTGGCTCGCCAATACGACTTCTTGATCGTAGAGGATGATGTCTATCGCGATCTCTCTTTTGAGGGGACAGTACCCGCCAGCTTCTATGCATTGGCGAATAGCCAGCAGGCGGTGAGCATTGGCAGTTTCTCGAAAACGCTTGCGCCCGGTTTGCGACTTGGATGGCTGCTCGGTTCCGAGGAGATCATCCAGAACTGTGTCAACTGTGGGACAACACAGATGGGAGGCGGCGCGAACCCTTTCACCGCGAATATCATTGCTGAGTACTGCCGGAGTGGAGATTGGGAGAGGCACATTGCGCACGTGCAGTCGCTCTACAGAATGCGTCGTGACGTAGCGCTCTCTGCTTTAGACAAATATATGCCTGGGGATGTGAAATGGACACATCCCGCGGGCGGCTTTTTCATCTGGCTCAGTCTGCCTGGCAACCTCATTGCTCAAGATGTCAAGCGCCTGGCGCTTCAAGAAGGTGTATTGGTGGCGGCAGGAGATGGATTCTTCGTGAATCCTGCCGATGGCGCGCATAATCTGCGCCTTGCTTATAGTTGTGCTTCACTCAATGATATCGACACGGGGATACGTGTTCTGGCGCAGGTTATTCATAACGGTTAAGGTTTTGTAACCTCCTTACGTACTGCTATTAGGAAAGCAATTCCGAGTGCTTCTCTATCATGTCTCACTCTCTTCAACCAGATAAAGAACGTGGTTCCAACCAGGTTTGTTCGCCATGGGGCGGAGAGCGAAGCAGGCTCGTAGAGTCATGAACAGTATTATCACTTTGAAAGGAGAATGTATTATGTCTTATCGACGTTTGTTCTTATTCGCCAGTAGCCTCCTGGTGGTAATGCTTCTCGCAGCTTGTGGTAATTCCACAACTACCGGCAGCTCTACAGGCAGTTCAGGTTCAACACCTACAACTGCACCAACCAGCAGCACGCCTCCCGCCGCAATCAAGACGGCAACGGCCACGGTGAAAGGCCAATCGCTGACGATCCTCACTGATGCCCAGGGCAAGACACTCTACTACTTTACGCCTGATACCCCAGCCAAAACCGCCTGTACCGGTGGTTGTGCCCAGAACTGGCCCCCGCTGCTTTTCACAGGATCGGGTACGCCCACCAGTGACACTTCCCTTCCTGGAACGCTGAGTGTGCTCAATACCACGAATGGCAACCAGGTGGAGTACAGCGGCTACCTGCTCTACACCTTCTCGGGAGACACTGCTTCCGGCCAGACCAACGGCCAGGGGTTGTTCGGCAAATGGTTTGTGGCTACGCCCGATATGGCTTCATACGCGGTCAGAGTGGCGGCAGTTTCAGTCAAAGGCAAGTCAGAAACGGTTCTCACCAACCCCCAGGGCATGACATTGTACTACTTCACGCCTGATTCATCAACCAAAATCGCCTGTACCGGCGGTTGCGCCCAGGCATGGCCCCCGCTGGTCTTCAAGGGCTCAGGCACACCCGCCGGTGATGCTTCCCTCTCTGGAAAACTGACGGTGGTAAACGGCGCAGATGGTACCCAGATTGAGTACAATGGCCACCCGTTGTATACCTATTCGGGAGATACCGCTCCTGGGCAGACCACTGGCGAGGGACTATTCGGTAAATGGTTCGTATGCACACCCAGTCTGCCTGCATAATGAGATAGGTAGTCCATCATATGCTAACTAGAGCATATCCGGTTAGCATATGATGGTGGTTTTTCCTTTTGCACAGGCTGCTTGAGAGTGTGACGAGCCGTTCATCCCCCATGCAAGAGGAAGCCAAGACCTACACCGGCCAGGGTTCCAATGGTGACAACCACGAGAAATTCGAGACCGGCCCGTACAGGACCCTGACGCGTATAACGTGCCTTGATTGCGCCAAGCGCGAGGGCAGTGAGGGCCGTAAGTCCATATGCCCACCATTGGACATGCGGCAAAGCGAGCAACACCGGCACCGTCGGGATAAGCCCACCAAGTACAAAGGAGAGTCCAATCTGCACGCCTTGCAACCATGGGTTGATGACCGTATCTTCGACCACCCCCAACTCGTCGTGGACCATAGCCCTGTGCCATCGTTCCTGGTTCGCTGTGAGATGACCGACAACCAGCTGCAGAAGTGGACCAGAGAAGCCCTTGTTGCGATAGATGGTACGCAGCTCTGCCCGTTCTTCTTCCGGCTCATGCTCAATCTCGTATCGCTCGGTCGCGATGCGCTTCTCGAGTACCTGTTTAGCCGTCTGTGCAGAAAGGTAGCCACCCAGCGCCATGGAAATTCCTCCGGCCAGCACTTCACCTAGCACAACCAGCAGTAAGCGCCCAGGGGCAATCTCGCTCACAGCCATGATGAACACAAGGGTGGTGACCAGGCCATCGTTAAGTCCGAAGACAATCTCTCGTAGCCAGTCTCCTCCATGTGGATGTTGTTCTTGTGTCTGCCCCATCGCTACTCAAACCTCCTTCAAGCATATACATCTCATTGTAGCACGGAGTGTATGTAGCTTAGAGGTTCAGATAACTTATGGAATACAGGCTCATTGTGGGTATCTTCTTCCATGAAGATGTCTCAAGAATCAGTCACAATGATTACTAACTCTTGCACCACTGGCACTTTTCTCGAAAATATGCTATAGTCTAGTTGCATCGACAATACTTGCTTGCCTCTTTGTCGATCAACTTGAGCAAGGCTGCTCCCGGGCGATGACGCGTGTTCTTGTAGATTACCGTGTTGTTGTGGCTTCTCCAACGTTGCTGACCACCAGATACGGATGTCCCTTATGTCACGATACTGTCAGCACAAACAAGGAGGATATCTTATGTCCTACAATGAGTTCCGAAGCCCTGTCTCCGTCGATTCTGCTCCTCGAGGCAGCCGATGTGAATGGTGTGGAAAACCAGCCGAGGTACAATTAACCGCTATCGGTGGTAGTTCCCACAACGAAAGTGGACTTTTCTGCCGTGCCTGCGGGGAAGACTTTTCTCGCGCCGTCATCAACGCCGCAAGTATGACTAAAACGAGCCAGGTGAGCATACAATAAGCCTGATATAGCATAGGGCCGCATGAACGAAGAGGATAGCTGGCATGACTGAGCTTGCCAGCTATCCTCTTCGTTCATGCGGCCCTATGCCGCTCTTAAACTATGCGTAGCGAGCCATATATTTATCGAGGTCGAACTCTTTCGCCTGATTCTGCAACTGATGCGCCGCCTGGTCCATCGTCTGCCGCTCATCCTGGTAGAACAGGCCGACAAATGGCCTCTCGGTCTCCATTGCCAGTTCCATCGCCTTGAAGCGATTGTGCGAATCATGATCGGCTGGAATGGGCGTCACATTCGTCTTCCACACATCCATGGTATTGTAGAACGTGGGGCATGGACTGAGCGCGTGAATAAACGAGAAGCCGTGATGGTTGATGCCCTGCTCGATCAGCGTTGCCAGTTCTTTTGGTTTGGAAGAAAAACCTCGCGCCACAAAACTGACATTCAGGCTGAGCGCCGTCGCAATTGGATTGAATTGTGATGCCAGCAGGCCATAGGGGGTTGACTTGGTGGTGTGACCCGTGGGGGATGTTGGCGAAGTCTGGCCTTTCGTCAACCCATAGATCTCATTATCCATCACAACTACTGTAATATCGATGTTACGCAGTGCCGCGTGTACCAGGTGTCCTGCCCCGATACTAAAGAAGTCACCATCACCGCCGACCGCTACAACGGTCAGATCAGGGCGAGCCATCTTCAGCCCCTGGGCTACAGGTAATGCGCGTCCATGCACGCTGTGAAAGCCAAAGGTCTTGACAAAGTGTGGTAAACGGCTCGAGCAGCCAATACCCGAGACAACCACCGTTTCATCAGGAGGCAATTTGAGAGTCGCCAGGGTGTTATAGACCGAATTCAGTACACCGAAGTCGCCGCACCCGGGACACCAGGTAGGCTTCACCTCGCTTTTAAAATCCTTTGGAGTAAGAGTAACAGTTGATTGAGTCACGATTAGCTAACCTCCTCAATTGCCTGCAGAATTTCGCCAGCAGTAAACGGAATACCCCCGAACTTGTTTACCCGGATAGCCTGTAAGCCATATCTCGCACCGAGCAAGTTGGCCAGCTGACCGGAATAGTTACATTCGGGTACAATCACCGTCTTCACAGAATGGATAAACTCTCGAATAGCACGGTCGGGCAGTGGCGAAAGAATCTTTGGATGCAGGGCTGCTACTTTGTAGCCTTTTGCTCGGGCCCTGTCAACGGCCTCTTGAATCGTGCCCTCCGTTGAACCCCAGCCAATAATCCCGATGGTGGCATCGGCGTCTCCATAGCGTTGAGGCTGTGGCAGTTCTTCCGCGGCAGTATCAAGCTTGCGGAACCTTTTCTCCATCATCGCTGTATGATCGTCTGGCTCGTAGTCAGGATGTCCATGCTCGTCATGCTCCAGGCCGGTCGCGACATAGGTTGGTACACCAGGTCCTGGTGTCGTCATGGGAGAGATACCGCTTGCGGTATAGGCATAGCGCGCATACTCATGCTCTTCTGCACCGACTTCGGCCAGGTCACCAATACTTGCTGAATGACCATTGCTATGACCGTTGCCGTTAACCCCATTCGCCCCATTTGCCTTCACCTGCATACGCTCGACAACCTCGATAGGCTGGAAGTTACTGCGATCCACGCTCTCCACGCGAGCGGTCAGGGACTGGTCGCTGAGGAAAATGACCGGCATCTGATAGCGCTCGGCCATATTAAAGGCCAGAATTATCAAGCGATAGCAATCGGCAACATCGGCGGGCGCTACAACCATACGAGGCGTATCTCCGTGACTGGCGTTGAGCGCGAAGCTCAGATCGGACTGCTCCATCTTCGTCGGCATGCCTGTACTGGGACCTGCGCGCTGCGCGTCGACAATGACAGCAGGTAACTCGGCCATCGAAGCCAGCCCAATCAATTCCGTCATCAACGAGAAGCCTGGGCCAGAAGTCGCCGTCATCGCACGCTTGCCCCCAAAAGAGGCACCCAGTACCGCCGCCAGTGCGGCCATCTCATCTTCCGCCTGCAGGAATGTTCCTCCCACCTGGGGCAGTTCCTTTGCCAACGCCTCCATAATATCGCTGGCCGGTGTGATTGGATACCCGGCAAAGAAGCCACATTTCGCCTCCAGAGCCCCGGCGACAACCGCCTGGTTGCCATTCAGCACCACGCGATCAGCCTTCTCCACGGGTCCTAGCCGGTAGGAATCATGTTTGGATTGATGCTCTTCCACATACTTCCTGGCAATATCCAGGGCCAGCATATTCTTCTCCATCAAGATGGGATTGGATTTGCGTGACCGGGAGAGCTTGGACTCTACTACCTGGACGATTGCCTCGAGGGGTGGCCCAAATAAAGCAGAAATTGTGCCAAGCATGACCATATTTTTCGTCTGGAAAAGCTGTACTTCTTTGCGGGCTATTTCATTGAATGGAATAGCATAGGTAATAAAATCGCCTGCATCGGGTATAAAATCAGAAGGATCATAGATGAGAACGCCACCGTGACGCAGGTCTCTTATATTGCGATCATATGCCTCTTTATTCAAACAAACGAGTACATCAGCATAATCGCCCATCGACTTCACAGGCTCATCACTAATACGCACTTGAAACAAACAAGGCCCACCGAGAATTTCGGCAGGGAACGTGCGGAAGGTATATACATGATACCCCCAGCGCGCAGAGGCCAGCGCGAGGATATCGCCACCAGAAATGGTTCCCTCACCCGACTCGCCTCCTATTCGGATCGTTACTTCATTCGCCATCGAATGCCCCCTTCTCCTGTCGTCTTGCCCGACTCGCAGCCTGCGCTACGCGAAATGTAGTGGCATCCCCTGCGGGAACCTGTCTGGCGGATAGGTAACCAGGCAAGACGGATCAGTACCATTGCGTGAAAAATTTTCGACCGCGCCACATCTTCTGGAGAATTGGCGCGGTCCTATGGAGCAGATATCTCTCCCCTGCTCCTATGTATCCTTGATCTCTCAGTCTGTTCCAGCATCTCTAGAACGGAAGGACCAGTACCTGCATAGAACTGCCCTCTATTATATCATACTTCGCACGTTACAGTGCATGCATTCCCATCAATTTCCACCAATTTTGTATGTTCCTGCTGCAGCCTCTGAGTATTAACAGACCGGGAAACAACGATAAGCTATAAAGCTGCTTCTCAAGACGACTGATAACGAAAGCCTGCCAGGCGAAAAGAAAGCATTAGAGCAACTTTCAGTTAATAAGAGATAAGCTTAACCTCCCTCATCCGGCGACTTCTTCAGGGAATATATACCTCTCGCTATATCGGAAAGAATTATTTTATAGAGCTCTCCTTTCGATTGTAATTCCTCGAGAGTCTTTTTTAGCTCTGTTACTTGTTTCTCCTCTTTTGAAAAATCTTCATTCACAACGTTTTTGTATGTCGTGATAAAAAGAACCTTCCCTTTTTCAACTTGTTTCAAAATACCTCTATCCAGCAAATTCTTTTTAACAATTTGCAACACAAGAGCCCAAGGATTAGAAACTTTTCGGAATAATCCGTTTATAATACCGATAATATTACTATTGTCTTGGATATGGGTAAAAATAACTGCCTCCAATCCGCTAGTATCAGGAGCTGATGATTGAAGTTTTTTAACTTCTGCCGTCTTTACTTTTGTTTTTCTAAAAAGAACTTTCCTTTCTTCAAGAACGAAATCAATTAGTTTTTTATTGTAAAGGTATGCAAATGCGGCCAGAACTGCCTGTTCGGCTAATTTTATTTGATTTACCTTCGTACCATCCGGTAACTCTTCTTTATTGTCAAACCGAGATGGAGCTGAGGAAAATGTTGTACCAAACAAGTAAACTGCATCCGAGAACATAGAGCTTTTGTACTGTGACATCTCCTG
>Ga0137361_10003378_pt1 | contig 10346 bp, 7 predicted proteins | sample Mad1_80_16metaG_FD_104923 | JGI IMG/M metagenome (GOLD analysis project Ga0137361, IMG submission 104923) | Vadose zone soil microbial communities from Angelo Coast Range Reserve, California, USA - Mad1_80_16 metaG | ecosystem: Environmental > Terrestrial > Soil > Vadose zone | place: USA... | reverse complement strand
GGTTGTAAGCATCCTTGTTCGCCGTGTAGAAATTATTGGCATAGAGAAGCGCGCCGCCCGCAGCATCCGCCGTCGTCGTATCGAAGACGAAGCGATGGCTGCCTTTGAGTTGATCGAACCAGTTGTCCAGAGCATGGCGGGCCGGCTGAAAACCTCCGGCGCGCGGCGTTTGGGCTTGCGCGGCCGCGCCGAGTCCAACGGTGGCGCCGAGAGCAGTTGCGCCAACGGTCAAGCGCGAGAGAAACGACCGGCGTTCCAATTGCGAATTGCTGTCCATATGTCCCTCCATCGATTCAGGCAATAGGATTCAGATTCTGCCAGATTCGGTTGCTTCTGCAAAATGGGTGTTCAACGTGATTTACCAGCCGCAACTCTTGCCGCGGTTCTGTTCGCTGAGCCATTCGTTCAACGGCGCGAAGTAATCGCGAATGGCGCCGGCATCGATGTCCTTCTCGCCGGTAAAGTCGGCAAGAATCTCGCGCCAGGGCCGGGACTGGCCCTGCTCCAGCAAGGTGTTGAATGTCTTGCCGACCTCCTTGTTGCCGTAGACCGAACAGCGATTGAGCGGGCCTTGCCAGCCGGCCTCGCGGCAGGCCGCGCGGTAGAATTGGAATTCGTAGATGAAGGCGAGGAAGTAGCGCGCATAAGGCGTGTTGCCCGGAATGTGGAATTTCGCTCCCGGATCGAACGCGTTTGCAGGACGCACGGAAGGCGGCGCGACGCCCTGATAGCGCACGCGCAATTCCCACCACGAATCGTTGTAACGCTCGGGCGGCGTCTTTCCCGAAAACACATCCCAGCGCCACTTGTCGATCAGGAGGCCGAAGGGGAGAAACGCGATCTTGTCGAGCGCCATCTTCAAGAGGAACGGAATATCCTCTTCCGTTCCGGGAACCTTGCTTAACAGGCCGATCTGATTGAGATAGGTGGGCGTCACCGCGTTCAAGCCTGCGAAATCGCCGATCGCTTCGTGAAAGCCGTCATTGGCGCCTTTGCGAATGATGTAATCCTGGCCGGCGTAAGCGCGCTGATAGAAATTGTGGCCGAGCTCGTGATGGACGGTATAGAAATCGTCCTCATTGACGCGGGCGCACATCTTGATGCGGATGTCGTCCTTGTTGTCGATGTCCCAGGCGGAGGCGTGGCAGGCGACTTCCCGGTCGCGCGGCCGCACCAGCAGCGAGCGGTTCCAGAACGTTTCCGGCAATGGCGGCAGCCCGAGCGAGGTGTAGAAATTCTCGCCCGTCTTGACCAGTTTGACGGCGTCGAATTTGTTCTGCACGAGAAGCGCGTCCAAAGCATAGCTCGATCGCACGTTCGGCGGCGCGACGATGTCGTAGATGTTGCTCCAGGATTGCGCCCACATATTGCCGGTAAGATCGGCGCGGATGGGTCCGGTCTTCGGCTGCACGGAGTCGCCGTATTTCTGGTTCAGCCGGTCGCGCACGTAGCAATGCAGATTGTTGTAGAGGGGCGCGACTTGGTCCCAAAGCTGGTCCATTTTTGCGGAGAAACCGTCCGGCGACATCTCGTACCAGGAGCGCCAGATTTCCCCGGTGTCCTTGTAACCAAGTTCGCGCGCGCCTTCATTGGCGATCGTCACAAGCTGCGCGTAATCGCTTTGCATGGGCGGCGCGATGGCATGCCAGCCTTCCCACACGGCCTTGAGCTCGGCGGGATCGCGCGACGTCCGCATGATGTCTTCGGCATCGTCGAGCGTGATCGTCTTTTCCTTGTAGGTGAGCTTGCCGGTCGAATAGGCGGCGTCGAGTTTTGATTCGAGCGTGGCGAGTTCGCCTGCGGCGCCGGCACGAGAAGGCGCGGGCAGCTTGATGGCGCGCTTCAAGATGTCGAGTTTGCGCCGCGTCACCGGATCGGCAGCGACCTTGTCGAAACGTGCGGCATCGCGCGCATAGCGCGTCGAGAGGGAATTATCTTCCGCGCTGGCGCGCGCCTGCAGCCATTGCGTGTCCTCGGTGATGAAATTGGCCATCACCCACGAGGCGCGGGAGGAATACTCGTTTATCGCCTTCAACTCGGTTTCTGCTTTCGCAACGAACGCCTTGGCGCCCTCCGGTGTGAGCGTGAGCATGTTGTCTTGGCCGGCCGTTTCGGCAACGGTTTCTCTTTGGCTGCAAGCGGTCAGAGTGGTGACCGCCGTTCCCATCATAAGCACGGCGCAAAGAGTCACAGCCTTCATTTGCATGTCGCCCTCCCGAGGGATTCGCACGTTTGCGAATGTTAAATCAGGTATTGGATTTGCGCCACGAAGGCGTTACGAAAACGACGATACCGCATCTTTCTCCCGCGGCGACACGACCTAGCGCAAACCAATCCGGCCTGCGTATATTCCAATCAGTCTTAAGCAGCCCGGCGGGGGGCAGATGACGGCAAGCCTTCCGTTTCTGGCAGGGCGCACGAGTTCGTGGATATTTTTCGCAGGCTGCGCCGCGGTCACCATCGGCGTTCTTTTGCACGTCCAAATGTTCGCCGATGCCAAGGCGATTAATTACCATCTTGCCGGGATGCCGATGGGCTGGGACATGATTCTCGGCATGGCGCTTATCGTCGCGGGAGTGGGAATTGCCGGTGTCGGTCTGTTACCTGTCTCGCGGCGGAAAAGGCATGAATCGCATCAAACCGAAGTTTTCGTCGAAACCAGCGAAGACACCAAATTGACGCCGGCGCATTGGATGCTGATGGCCGTGATGGTGGTCGCCTTGGTGATCGACACGATGAAACCCGCAACGTTGGGCTTTGTTGTTCCGGGAATGCGGACGGAATACTTGGTGCCGCAATCGACCGTCGCCTTGCTGCCGTTTTGCGCGCTCACCGGCACCGCGATCGGCTCCATCGTTTGGGGGATCTTGGCCGACATCTACGGCCGGCGGGCGTCCATCCTGCTTTCCGCGATTCTGTTCGTCGGCACCGCGATATGCGGAGCAATGCCATCGCTCGCGTGGAATCTTGTGATGTGCTTCATGATGGGCGCATCGGCAGGCGGCATGTTGCCGGTCGCCTACGCGCTTCTCGCCGAAACCATCCCCGCCAAGCAGAGAGGGTGGGTGCTCGTTCTCATCGGCGGTCTCGGAACAGCCGGCGGCTATCTCGCCGCGAGCGGCCTTTCGAATATCCTTCAGCCTGACTTCGGATGGCGGATCATGTGGCTGCTCGGCTTGCCGACCGGGATGCTTCTCATTGTGCTTAATCCGTTCATCCCGGAATCGCCGAAATTTCTGGTCTTCGAAGGCCGGATCGACGAAGCCCGCCAAACGATGAAGCGCTTTGGCTCGATCGTGCACATCCGGCCCCTTGCCGCTTTCGAATCGGCCGACCTGCCGCGAAAGCGCACATCGATCCTCAAAAATCCGGATTTCATCAAGACGACCGCTGCTCTTACGATTACTGGCCTGTCGTGGGGCCTGCTGAATTTCGGGCTACTGTTGTGGTTGCCGAGCGATCTTGCAGCCCGCGGCTACGACATCGCCGGGGCAAGCCAACTGCTCGCGCTGTCCACCATTATTGCTCTCCCGGCCATCGTCCTTGCCGCGTTGGCCTACAGTTGGTGGAGCACGAAATATACGCTTGTCACGTCGGTGGTCGTGATGATCCCGGGACTTTTCGGCATTCTGCTGCTCGACAATCCTCTTCCCGGCTTGGAAAACCCGCTGATCTTCATGACGCTGCTCATCATCGGCGCCAACAGCGTCATCGCGACATTGTTGCCCTATGCGGCCGAAAATTATCCGCTCTATGTACGCGGGCGCGCGACCGGCTGGGTTGCCGCGATGACCAAGGCAGGCGGCATTGGAGCACAATTGTTTGGGCTCTTCGGCGTAATCCCGGCCGCCAGCGTCGCCGCCGCTGCGCTCAGCATCCCCACGGTGCTGTCGAGCGTTCTTGTCGCGGTCTGGGGAGGAGAGACGAGGGGACGTATTTTGCACGACGTGGAGCTTTTCGAGGCGGAGAAGCATGAGCCGGTCGATTTGGCCTGAGCCGCCGCCGATGTTCTCGCCCCGCTTACATCGAGCGCCGTTCAACTGGGCTCTCTCCAAAGGTCAAGCATCAGCCAAAGTGGGAACGGAGGTTTCAGCCGAACGTTTTTAATCCGGCAGTCACAAGAGGAGAATTCACCATGTTGAGATGGGCGTTCATCTTTCTGGTGCTTGGCATCATAGCTGCGCTGCTTGGTCTTACCGGCATCGCAGGCGCTTCGATCGCAATTGCCAAGTTCCTGTTCTTCGCCTTCCTCGCGATCTTTGCCGTGATGTTGATCCTTGGACTGACGATTTACCGGGGTGTGGGCGGACTATAGACAAACCCGCTTGCACGGAATGAAATGGAACGCCGCCTTCATCAATGGCGGCGTTCTTTCTTCGGACGGCAAGCTGGAACCACAGTGAGGGGCGGATGCTCCTGCTCAGCTGCTCATAGCGATTAGATGCCAAGAACTACCGGGGTTGGCGAAGGACGCGCCGCTCAAAATGGAACTGCCGTTCATTAGCCACACCGCCGGCGTGCCGTCGGTGTTCTGCCACTCGATGTCGGCTTTGCCGTCGCGGTTGAAATCGCCGGAACCAACGATATGCCATGCCGAACCGGGATTGAATCCGGCCGGTGCCCCGGAGGTCAAACTCGTCCCGTTCATGAACCAGATGACAGCCGTTCCATCAGTGTTCTGCCAGAGAATGTCGGACTTGCCGTCGGCGTTGAAATCGCCCGCTGCCTTCACATGCCAAGACGTGCCGGGATTGGTCCCCACGCCTGAGCCGCTGACGAAACTGGTTCCGTTCATGAGCCAAACTGCCGCTGTGCCATTATCGCTTTGCCAGAGAATATCGGACTTGCCATCGCCGTCGAAGTCGCCCCCGTCGATGACGTGCCACGATGTTCCGGGATTGAATAGAGAAGCGCCCGAAACCAGCGTCATTCCATTCATTAGCCACACCGAGGGCGTGCCGTCCGTGTTCTGCCACAGAATGTCCGCGTGACCGTCGCCGTTGAAATCGCCCGAGCCGACAACATGCCAGTTGGATCCCGGATTGAAGCCGGCGACCCCCCCGGACAGCACCGTCGTTCCATTCATGGTCCAGATGACCGGCGTGCCGTCATTGTTTTGCCAAAGAATGTCCGCCTTGCCGTCGCCGTTGAAATCCGCGCCGGTCATGACGTGCCACGCTGAACCGGGATTGGTCCCGACGCCCGTTCCACTCATGAAAGTGGTTCCGTTCATAAGCCAGATGGCGGGCGTGCCATTGTTGTTCTGCCAGAGAAGGTCGGCGTTGAGATCGCTGTTGAAGTCGGTGTGTGTCGGACCTTGACCCAAAAGAACCGTCTGATCGTCGAAAGTCGCTTTCTCGATTCCCGTTAGAGTATCCGTGCCATCAGGACCGACGATCGTTACCGCACCATTGCGCGTGATGGTGTAAGCGGAGCGCGACCCGGAAAAATACGCGGTGTCGATGCCGGCGCCGCCGTTGAGCGTGTCGTTACCGCCATGACCGAACAGTTTGTCGTTACCGGCAAGACCCGAGAGAATGTCGTTGAAATTTCCGCCCGCCAGCGTTTGGGCCGCCGCGGTTCCGGTTCGGTTAACGCTCGTATCGGGCATGCGGCCGAACACCACGTACGAGGCGCCGGAATACAAAGCGCCGTTCGGACTCGCGTAAGGAGCGCCGACAATCAGATCGGCAAAGCCGTCGCCGTTCACATCGCCAGCCGCGGAGACCGCAAATCCGCTGGTGTCGTAGGGCGCCTCGCCGTCGATGTAGAAGCCGTTGGTGCCGTCAAGCGTCAAGAGGTCGATAGTCGCGCTGAAGCCCGACGCCTTGCCGAAAACGACGTAGGAAGAGCCCGAAGCAGGGCCGTTCACGGTAGCAAAGGGAGCACCTATCAGCAGATCGTCGAAGCCGTCGCCATTGACATCGCCTGCCGACGATACCGAGAACCCGCTATAGTCGCCGGGCGCCTCGCCGATGATGCGGAAGCCGTTGCTGCCGTCTACGCTCGAAAGCTGAAAATTCGCGCTGAAGCCCGACGCTTTGCCGAAGACGACATAGGACGCACCCGCGTAAGGACCCTCGATGTTGGCTCCGTAAGCGCCGATGATCAGATCAGCGAAACCGTCACCGTTGACGTCGCCCGCGGACGAGACGGCGAAACCGCTGAGATCGTGGGGCGCTACACCATTGATCTGAAAACCGTTGGCCCCATTCAGGCTGGAGAGTTCGAGATTGGCGCCAAAGCCGGAGGCCTTTCCGAAAGCGACATAGGAGGCGCCGGCATAAAGGCCGTTGGTGTAGGCCCCATGAGCGCCGATGATCAGATCGCCGAAACCATCGCCGTTCACGTCTCCGGCCGACGACGCCGAAAAGCCGCTGAAGTCATAGGCCGCTTCGCCATTGATCTGAAAGCCATTGGCGCCATTCAAACTGGAAAGGTCGATGTTGGCCGCAAATCCGGAAGACTTGCCGAACACCACGTAAGTGGCGCCCGAAGAAAGACCGTTTGGGTCTGCGCCTGGGGCGCCGATGACGAGATCGGCAAAGCCGTCGCCGTTGACATCGCCGGCGGAAGAAACCCAAAGGCCGCTGGCGTCGCCTGCGGCCTCGCCGCTGATGCGAAACCCCGTGCTGCCATTGAGACTCGAAAGTTCCAGATTGGCGCTGAAACCCGAGGCCTTGCCAAAGACCACATAGGACGCTCCGGAATCCGTACCATTCGGGTCCGCCTTCGGAGCGCCGATGATGAGGTCGGCAAATCCGTCGCGATTGATGTCACCGGCCGAAGAGACCGAAAAGCCGCTGATATCGCCCGCCGCGACGCCGTTAATTTGAAAGCCGTTTGTGCCATTGAGGCTGGAAAGAGCGAGCGTCGCGCCGAAGCCCGAGGCTTTCCCGAATACGACGTAGGTGGCGCCGGAAGAGAGGCCGTTGGGGCTGGCGCCGCTGGCGCCGATGATGAGGTCGGCGAATCCGTCGCCGTTGAGGTCTCCGGCGGAGGACACTGCGATGCCGCTGTTGTCGCCGGCGGCCTCGCCGGTAATCTTGAAACCAGTGCTACCGTTAAGACTCGAAAGATCGATAACCGCCGGAAATTGCGGCATGCTTACCCCCCAACTCATGCCACGCCTGTGTCCGACGCGCCAACAACCCGGGCACAAAAACGCGGTTACTAGTGCCTGTCATGAACGCGCGCAGCGTCTCGGTAAGACGCTGCGCGTCAACAAACTATTGCATGCGGAAAAGACGAACGTCTACAGGGCGTTGAGCCGAAATCCATCGATCTGTGATAGATGTGATCCCGATGAACGGATCGTCAGTATTTTTACTGCTTGTTCGCGTGGCTGCGAAATGAATAAATTTCGACGATCGCAATGTTCATGAGGCGAGTTTTTCGTGATTGCTCGACCTGTTGTCATGACGCACATAGCTCGTTGCGTGATGTTGGCGCTGGTTGTAGCCGCCGCGCCGGCGCGCGCGCAGCCTGCCGTCTGCGTCGAGAGTGCAAGCCTAAGCGAACTGAAAGAAGCACTGCTGGCGGGGCGAATCAGTGCTACCGAACTCACGCGCGCTTATCTTGCGCGCTTGGCCGCTTACGATCGCGCTGGACCGAATCTCAATGCGGTGCGCGAGATCAATCCCGACGCTCTGGCAATTGCGGCGCGACTCGATGCTTCTAGGCCAAACCCGCGCATGCCGTTGTGGGGCATTCCGATTCTGATCAAGGACAACATCGCCACCGGCGATGCCGAGCACACGACCGCCGGTTCGCTTGCGCTGGCCGACGCGCGCGCCAAACGCGACGCGACCGTTGTGGGCCTGCTGCGGCGCGCGGGCGCGGTGATTCTGGGCAAGGCCAATTTGACGGAATTCGCAAACATCCTGGCCGTCGGCATGCCGTCGGGTTACAGCTCGCTCGGCGGTCAGGTGCGCAACCCCTATGTTCCTGAAGTCGACGACACGGGCATTCCGTTCGTCCTTCCCGGCGGTTCGAGCGCGGGGTCGGCGGTTTCGGTGGCGGCGGGACTCGCTGCGGCGGCGATTGGGACCGAAACCTCGGGCTCTCTGCTGTCGCCTGCAAACATGAACGGTCTTGTCACGGTAAAGCCGACCGTGGGCCTGATCAGTCGCGCCGGCATCGTCCCTATCGCGGCCAGTCAAGACACCGCGGGCCCCCTGACCCGCAGCGTTCGCGACGCGGCACTTCTGCTGAATGTGTTGGCGGTTCGCGATTCCCGCGATTCCGCCACGCGGGCGCAGCGACGCCCGGCCGATTACACGAGCGTTCTTGATCGGGACGGGCTCAAAGGAGCGCGTATCGGCATTCCAAGCGATCCCGACGATCCAGCGAACGACGTTTATTATGGCGGCTTGACCCCGCGTGCGGCCGAGGTGATGCAGGCGGCGATCGCTGCACTCGAAGCCAACGGCGCGGTCGTCGTGCGCGCCAACATTCCGACTGAAGGTTGGATCGGAGGGCCGGGATCGGACATGCCGATCCTCAATCTCAACCCTGAAAGCCCAGGTCGCAATCAGCCCCAACGTGTGCCAACCGTGTTCGTCTACGAGCTAAAGCACGACCTCAACGCCTATTTGCGCGACTGGGCTGTCGACACCAAGATGCACAACATCGCGGACATCGTTGCCTTCAACAAAGCGAACGCCTCACGAGCGCTGCGTTTCGGACAAGACATCTTTTTGGCAGCCAATGCCACGCGCGGCGATCTTACCGAGCTAGAATACATCTCCGCGCGCCGCATGGATTTGCGCACCGCACGCATGCTCGGGTTGGACACCTACATGGACACACATCGCCTCGATGCAATTCTATTTCCGGCCAATCTTGGCGCCGCCATCGCCGCCAAGGCGGGTTATCCCAGCGTTCAGGTTCCAGCAGGATTCGTGGCCGGCGCCGCCGGGCGAGATACGCCGGATTATCCGTTCGGCGCCACCTTCACGGGGCGAGCCTGGAGCGAGCCGACTCTGCTTCGCTTGGCCTACGCGTTCGAGCAGGCGACGATGGTGCGCCGAATGCCGCCCGGAGTGCCGCCGCTCGATCCCGCCTGCGCCCGCTAACGGTCGACTTTGGGACGCGGCGGCTTTTCAGGCACAAGCGCGAGCAGGTAATTGCGCGCGTGTTCGTGAGCTTCAAATCGTTGAAACAGTTCGGCATGAGCCGACGAGAGCGTTGCGCGGCTTCGGATGGCTTCGTGTCGTCGCCTGCCCGCCTCGTAAACAGAGTGGTCGTCGCTCCAGGCGTAGCCCCAATCGAAGCCGTTCAGTTCGTCCCAATAGGCTGGCAGGGCTATTGGCTGGGCCTTCGCGATGAACGCGGCGGCGCGCTCGACGTACGGACTGGTCATGGTGCGCCTCCGCTGCCAAACCAGCTGTCGAAGGCATCGGCAAGGCTGAACGCGTATCTCAACGAGGATTCGGTTTGACGGATCAGCCGAGCGGAATATCCTGCGGCAAGCGCGGCACTGCGCGCGGCGGCGAGCGAAGTCTCGCGCCTCGAGACGCGTTGCTCGGGCGTTTCTTTGTCCGCAGAGGCCTCTTCAAGAAGGACTGCAACCGAGACCGAGCCGAGGCTCCTGTGGGCGCTTGGAATGTCGTTTTCCATGAAAACTCTCCATTGCATGTTTGCATTGCGATGTATAACTCATAGCAAACAGAATTGCAATGTGTAACTCATGGTAAATGACCAATCCAACGCAGGTGGGTGAATTGCACGATTCGGGCCATTTTTTTGGAAAACTGCTTATGGTTTCTCGTCGCCGATTTGTCGGCCAGCCTGCTCCAGGTCTGGGCCATCACGAGGCAGGACGGACGAGCTGGCTAAGCCAATTGCGATTCTCGGAAATCACGATGCGTGCTGCGCGGCCCGTGAAGTCTTCTGTTTCAGCCGTCAGCTGCGTTTCGATGCCCGCGCATGTGCAATCGGCGCCTCGGACGGCCTGATGTCGATGACCTTCGACGCCCAATCGAGCTTGACGTCATCGCGCGTGGCAGCATTCCAGCTTTCCAGACGCCAGCGGTTTCGGCGCGCCCCTTTGCGCAAGATCTTCACCAACACCGGTCCGTCCTTGACCTGAACGACGCAAAGCTGACCGACGGCATTTTCGGGCACGCCATCGAATTCGCGGCGATAGAAGACGAGCCAGCCTTCCTGAAACGGGTGCATCGAATCGCCCCGGATACGGAGCGCGAGGCAGTCGCCTTCGCCGGGCGGCGGATCGACCTGCTCCAGGCCCTGACCCATGGGAAAGTCGTCAAAGGGATGCATTTCCGCGCCGGCGCCGACATAGCCGACAACGGGTACGAGGCGCTTGCGCTTGCCTTCGCCGG
>Ga0137361_10003375_pt1 | contig 10347 bp, 7 predicted proteins | sample Mad1_80_16metaG_FD_104923 | JGI IMG/M metagenome (GOLD analysis project Ga0137361, IMG submission 104923) | Vadose zone soil microbial communities from Angelo Coast Range Reserve, California, USA - Mad1_80_16 metaG | ecosystem: Environmental > Terrestrial > Soil > Vadose zone | place: USA... | reverse complement strand
GATCAAGCCAATCGCGGCGGCCATGGCTCGATTCACGTGGTCCGACTGCAGGCGTGAATCGCCGCTGGCGCCGAATGTCGCCATGACTCCGTCGCCGACGAACTTCTCGACCACACCTCCGCAGATGGAGATGGACCGGAGGACTCTTTTGAGATGCGCATTGAGCACATCGAGCAGGCCCGCGGGATCGTGCGCGAACCGCTCCGTTAAACGGCTGAAGCCGCGGATGTCGGTGAACAGGATGGAGGCGGTGCAGACCACTGGCACCGGTACACCCGGTTCGGCGAGTAGGCCCGGACGGCGATCCTCGTACGTCTGCCGCAGGAGCAGCAGCCGGGTGAGATCGTCCGGGTCCGCGGACAGTGCTCGCCCGACAACATCGCCCGCTATCAACTGGCCACCAGCTGGGCAGCCAAGGATTTGGCGATCATGTTCGCGGCCGTCTCGGCCATCCCGGGTCCTTTGCGCAGTACTGCTGACACTCCCAACTTGTGCAAAACCAGGCTTTCGGCTGGATCAATGTCCTTTTGCGTTACGACTACGACCGGGATCCGGGACCCATGCGTTGCTCGCATCCGACGTAGAAAATCCTCGCCCGAGAGCCCGGGCAAGAGCAGGTCCAGAACGACAGCTCGCGCCTTGTTCTTGATCATGAGACGCTCGGCGCTTTCCGCGTCTGCGGCCCATATCGAGCTCAGACCGCTTGCGGTCAGCTCCGCTTCCAGCAGGTGGGCGAAGCCCGAGTCATCCTCGACCACCAGAACATCTCCCGTTTGGTTCGCTTCGCGAGCGAACGGAACCGTGAAGGTGAAGCAGGCACCCTTGCCCAAGCCATCCGAGCCGACGCTGATGGTGCCACCATGCGCTTCGACGATGTTCTTGCAGATAGACAGGCCGAGCCCAGTGCCCTTGATCCCAATCCGATCTGGACTTTCGACCCGATAGAACCTACCGAAGACTTTGGGAAGGGCGTCGGTAGGGATGCCCAGGCCATGGTCTTGAACGTAAACCTCGACCATGTCTGCAACCACGCCTGCGCCGACGACGATCGTTCCGCCATCGGGGGAGTACTTACGCGCGTTGGAGAGTAGGTTTGACACCACGCGGAAGATGGAGTCGCCGTCGACCCGAACGAGAGGCATCTCGTCGGCCAGACGGGTTTCGATCGATATGCCGGCCGGATTGCCGATGAGGGCGACCGCGCGCTTGATCAACGCGTTGATGTCCCCCGGCGCGAAGCGCATCGTCATGTGGCCACCCTCGATGCGGCGGAGATCGAGGAAATCGTTGATGAGCGCCGTCAGGCGCCGGCCCTCCTGGAGCATCACCCCGAGGTACTCAGTGCGTAGCTCCGGCGTGACCTTGCGCGTGACCAACAGCTCCGCAAAGCCCACGATGCTGGCCAGGGGTGTGCGCATCTCATGACTCACCATGGACATCATCTCGTCCTTGGCACGATTGAGCTCCGCATTGGCCTCCGCGCGTGCCTGCGACTGGTGAAGCTCCAACTCGAGTTGCTGGCTCTCTGTTAGGTCCTCGGCGAGCACGAATCGCGCTTCGTGCCCTGCGAAAGCGGTCGCGTGCGATGTGATCAGGACCTGGACGGTGGATCCATCCTTCAAGAGGTGCCGCCACGGACCCGTTTTATCGAACTCCGGCTGAGGATTGGCGGTGAGCTCTAGGAACTTCGGAAGGTCCTGGGGCGGGCGTATGTCCTTGATCGTCATGGCGAGAAACTCGTCGCGTGAGTATCCGTATCGGTCGACGGCGGCGCCGTTCACCTCGAGAAACGCCAGCGTATTCACGTCGTACAGCCACATCGGCTGGGGATGCCCGTCGAAGAGCTGGCGGTAATTGCGTTCCGAAAGTACAGCCTTCTGCTCGCTGCTGAGCCGGTCCGCAAGCTCACGCTTCAGCGTCGCCACGAGGCGGTCGAAGTCCCAGGCCAGGCTTGTCACCTCCGCGGCACCGGTCTCCGCGACGGCTCTGACAGCGTCGCCCGACGTCGAGCCGCGCATGACCAGGCTCAGCTGTCGCACGGGCTCGGCAATGCGCCGGTAGACCACAAATGCGACCACCAGCATGACGCCCACGCCGCCCACGATGATGGCCAGGCTGCGGTTCGACAGCTGGTCGGCAGCCGACAGGGCGGCGGCCTCATCAGCCCCGACGTACACACGCCATCCCGCTGGGTCGATGGTCGAGCGTCCATAAATGCGCTGAGTTCCGTTGACGTCCGGCTGGCTGGCAGCGGCCGAGCCACTCACGAAGCCGCTGGCATTACGTCCTATCCAGTGGGCCGGATCGATCGATCGCGAAACGACGGTCTTTCCGTCACCAGTGGTGACCAGGAACTCGAGCTGGTGGACTCCGCTCCCAAACTCAGATGCAAGTTTGGGGCCGATTGGCGCCAGGTCCAGGAACCACGCAAGGGCGCCCCGTCCCGGAACCGGGTAGGAAACGACCACCACTTGATTTCCTGTCACGGGGTCTTTTGTTGGAGCCACCACGACGGGTTGGGGTGTCAGCAGCCATGCCTGTCCTTCATAGATCCGAGATGTCGTATCCGGCGACTTTCGGGAAGAGCACACGACCGAGCCGTCGAGCCTCACGAGGTCGATGTGGCCGGTAGCGAAAGCACCTATCGGCGCATAGCCGAAGTGGCATTTGCTCGGGTCTGCGAAAACAATCGGCATGCTGGGATCGCTGGCAAGGGGACCTGAGACAGCCGCGATCTGATCAAACCCTGCCTTCAGCTGCTGGGCCGCCCTCTGGGACGCGAAACTCGCATCCGCGCCGGCTGACTGGCGAGCATCCGTCTCGGCCATGGTCCGCACCGCGAAAGCGGCGAGTGCGGCCACGCCAAGAAGTACGGCCATGAAGAGGGCCATGTAGGATCGAAGCGACCAGCCCGGACGACCAGGTGGCCCGCGCCTCAGCTCACGCTCGCGCTGCTGCACAACCATCAGAGCTGAAGCGCTTCTTCAACCCGGGTCAGGAGATCCAGCGGCGAGAAGGGCTTGGTCAGGTAGAAGTCGGCGCCGGCGATCAGGCCGGACTCGATGTCCGTCTCCTGAGCTTTGGCAGTCAGGAGGATGACGCGTGTCGCCGCGAGGCTCGGGTCGGCCTTGATCAACCCCAGCACCTCGAGGCCGCTACGCCCAGGCATCTGCACATCGAGCAGCACGAGCGCAGGCCTGTGCTTCTGGACCATCGCCCAGGCCTCAGCGCCGTCCGCCGCCTCGACCACGCAGTAGTCGTCGGATTCGATCGTGGCGTGCACCAGGAGGCGCATGCTCGACTCGTCGTCGGCGATGACCACGGTCCGCAGTACCTGCAGCCCGGGGGGAGTGCGAGTCCTCATCCCGCTGCCCTCTCGAGCGCTAGAACCTCGGTGACCAGGGTGACCGCGGCCTGCGGCGCGCCCGCCTCTTTCGGCAGAACGGCAATCGCGCCCTCGGCCTCGAGCGCCGAAATCTCGTCCGGATCGAGGTTTTTGACCGTCAGCACCACCACCGGGAGGCGCTTGCCACCAGCCGCCGACATGCGAGCAAGAAAATCCTCGCCGGGGAGGCCAGGCAGCGCCAGGTCGAGCACGATCGCTCGCGGCGCCATGGCCAGGAGCAGGCGCTCGGCGGTCTCGGCGTCGGCGGCTCGCACTGTGCTGAGCCCCTGGGCCGCGAATTCGACCTTCAGGATGCTCGCGAACCAGGCTTCGGATTCGATGATGAGCACTTCCGAGGACCTTGCGTCCGGCTGTGTGATCGGGAGCGTGAATTGGAAACGCGCGCCTTTTCCCAAACCCTTGGAACTCGCCGCGACGCGACCGCCATGGGCTTCGACGATGGTGTGTGTGATGGCCAGACCCAGGCCGGCGCCGGGCGTGTGCCGGCCGACTCCACGGTCGGCGTGATAGAACTTGTGGAAGAGCTTAGGCAGGTCTGCGGCCTCTATCCCGATGCCATGGTCCTGAACGCTGACCTCGACCATGTCCGCGACAACTCGAGCCGTGACGCTGATCGCACCACCATCGGGCGAGAATCTACGGGCGTTCGAAAGGAAGTTGGCCAGCACTTCGTGGATGGCCTCGGCCTCGGCTGACACGAGTGGCAGGTCAGCCGGCAGGTGCGCTTCGATTGGCAGCTCGCCGTCTTCGCCGGCGACCACCACGGCGCGCTCGATCAGCGAACGCAAGTCGACCGGACCCAGGTCCAGCTCGCGATGGCCGGTTTCCAGACGCTGCAGCGCAACGGCGGTGTTGACGAGAGCGCTCAGCCGCCCTGCTTTCCGCAGCAAGATCCCGGCAAAGAGACGGCGCTCGTCGTCTGTGAGGTCGCCGGAGTCGATCAGCTCCGCGGAGCCGACAATGCTCGAGAGGGCATCGCTGAGGTCGTGGCTCTGCAGCCAGACCAGGTCCTCACGGGCGTGATCGGCTGTGGGCAGATTCAAGTCGATCACCTTGGCCGAGGTGGGGGGCCGGGCAGGGGTCATGACCGCCCCTCCGCCTCTTCATGCGCGCGCTGCGGCTGCCTGAAGACTCCGCATGCGGTCCAGACGCCAAGGATGTACCCGATCGTGAAAAGCGCGAAGACAACGCCCACGACTCCCATTTGTCAGGTTTACGCGCCATCGGTCGCAAAGTCGCCATGCGCCGACATTGGCCCGATGCCCTCTATGCGTAGGGTGCGTGCACCCTGAAGCTCGTAGTAGCGAGACTTAGAGGTCGATCAGTCCGAGGCGGGCGGCTGCGATGACGGCCTGGAGCTTGGAGTGGACCCCCAGCTTCTCGATCAGGTGACGGACGTGCCACTCGACGGTATGGGAGGCGATGCCCAGGCGCTCGGCCAGGGTCACCGTGTCGAGCCCCTCGGCCAGGAGCCGCAGGACGTCGAGCTCGCGGGGGGTGAATTCAGCCACCAGCTTCTCGTGCGCCTGCCTCTCGGTGACCACCTTCCGCTGCCGCGCGATGGCCTTGGCGAAAAGCGCCACCGGGATCAGGACCTCGCCGACCGATGCCCGGCGGACCGCGCCGACGATCTGGTCCGCGGTTGCCTTCTTGGTCAGATAGGCCGTCGCGCCGGCGTCGATGGCGTCCAGGAGCGCGGCTTCGGACTCGTCGGCGCTATGGAACACGATCGCGGCCTCAGGGACGGCGGCGCGGATCTTGGCGGCCGCCGCCGGCCCGCTGGAATCGGGGAGCCGGAAATCCATGAGCACAACCGAGGGCTTCTCACTGGCCGCCATCTCGGCGGCCTGATCGCCCCGCCGGGCGATGCCGACCACGGTCAGGTCGTCCTCGCTCTCCAGGACGCGGGCGATGGCCGAGGCGAGGAGCGGATGGTCCTGGACGACCAGCACCCGCACCGGGCTGACACGGGATACGCTCAAGGTTGACTCCGGGACACTGGGAACTCCGATCGAAAAACAGAGGGTAATCGACGAATCTCTCCCTCTATAGTAACAGTGATGTGCAATACTGCACAGGCAGGGTAGCGATGCAGTGGTAAGTAATGGTCTGCTGAATACTGAGGAAGCGGCTCGGTTCCTGAGGGTGAGCCAGGCATCGATTCGCCGCTGGAGCGATGCGGGCCTCCTCCCGGCGCGTCGTGTGGGACGGCGTCGCGAACGTCGTTTCGCCACCGCCGACCTGGTCCAGTTCCTCGGCCAGCGCACCGGCGACCCTCTGCCTTCGCGCCAAGCCGTGACGGTTACCGTCGGAGGTGCGCCGATCCCCCTCCGAACGCACCTGGCCCCTATCTACAGCACAGACCTCGGCGGCCTGAGGCTTGCCGTTCCTTTCCTGGCCGAGGGTCTGAGATCAGGGCAGCCTGGCTTCCTCGCCGCGACGGGTGCCGTCCTGGAACGCTATGTCAAGGCTCTCAATCAGGAGCAGGGGATCGATTTTCATGCGGCTGAACGGAGCGGCCGGTTGACCATAGTGGGATGGCCCGGGGCGAGCGTCGCGGACGCCATTGCCAACTGGGAACGGCTTTTCGGGAATGCTCTAGCCGGAGGCCCCACGATCCTGCGCGTCGTCGGCGAGATGGCGTGCGAGCGTTTGATGTTTACGTCGGACGCCGAGATGCTGGCCTACGAGGAAGCGTATGAGGTCATGGCCAGGCGCTACCCGGCGGTCACCCTGTGCCAGTACGACGCGCGGGAGTTCAACGGCGAAGTCATCCTGCGGGTGCTCAAAGCCCACCCAGACATGTTCCAGCAGCACCTGGGAGGTCTCCTGAACTAGCCCTGGCCTCCCCACTCGTGGGGAGGTGGGCTCCGCCGCAGGCGCAGCCCAGAGGGGAATGACGAGCAAATGCGAGTCTCGCTTAAGCCGTCAGCTCCGGGCTCATCGGTATGCCGTCGGCGATCGCGTCGGCCAGCTTCATCAGGTCGGCCACCAGGGGATCGGTCGGGTCTGATGTGACCAGGGGCCGGCCGCTGTTGGCGGCCGCATCAAGGCTTTCGTATCTCTGGACGACAAAATCCGGAGGGCGCCCGAGGACTCTGGCGGCCGATTCAGTGTCCATGGCATGGCTGGTGCTGTAGTTGAGAATCAAGCGGACGCGTCCGGCCGCAACCCCCAGCTTCTCGAACAGGCCGAGGCAGCGCCGGGTGGCTTTCAGCGACGGCAGCGAGGCCGACGTGACCAGGCAGATCATGTCGCTGGTGTCGAGAGCCGTCAGCGTGCGCTCGTTGAACGACGCGGGCGCATCGATGAGCACGTACTGGCAGGTGGCGCTGAGTCGATCGATGGCCAGCTCGATCGCCGGCAGAGTGACCAGCTCTGCGCGCTCGGGGAGGTCTGCGCCGACCACCAGACGGACGCTTCCTGACTCCGTCACGAAGCCTTCGAACAACGCCTCGTCCACAACCGTCCCGGGTGCGGGTTTGAGGTCGGCCAGCGTTTGGTTTGGATGGAGGTTGAGATATACGGCCGAATCGCCGAACTCCACGTCGAGGTCGAGCAGGCCGACCGGCCTGGCGGAGCGCGCGGCCAGAAGCACCGCCGTGTTGACCGCGAGGCACGTCGTGCCGACGCCGCCCTTCGCGTGGGCGAAGAGGATCACCCTGCCTCGATTCGCTCTTGCGGATGCGCCTGCCGAGCGCCGCAGCAATAACTGGACCTTGGCTTCGAGGATCGCGAGCTCGAAGGGCTTGGGCAAGTAGTCGTCGGCGCCGACCGCGTACCCGGCGAGCGCGTCCGGCGGCGCTCCCATCTCCGAGAACATGAGGATCGGAACGCCGGCGGTTCGGTGGTTGCCGCGCAAGCGAGAAGTCAGCTCGATGCCGTTCAGCTCGGGCATGCGCACGTCGGTGATGATCATGTCCGGGATGCTGTCGTGGATGAGCTGCAGGGCTTCGATGCCGTCGTTGGCCCTGCGGACCTGGTAGCCCCTCCGTTCCAGAAAGCCGCCGACCATCTTTTGGATCACGCGATCGTCGTCGACGAGGACTATGTCTTGCACCGACATCACCGCTCCTCGGTCAGCTTGGAGGCGATGGCGCGCGCCAGGTCGCGTTGCGAATAGCCCTCGAGCCCCGCGAGGTCCTCGGCGCCATCCCCGCTCATCATCATCGCCAGCCCGGCCGCTGCGAAGGAGCGTCGTGCTTCGCGTGGGTCGCCCGCCAGCTCGAGGGCGGCCCCAAGTTGAAAGTAGGCGATCGCCAGGTTGGGGTTGAGGTAGGTCGCCTGGCGAAACGCGCGGACCGCGGCCTGGAGGTTGCCGCTCGCCGCCGCATGTCCACCTTCCGCCATCAGCCCGGCCGGGTCGGGACGCGGTGGGGCGTACTCTTGCCGCCTTGTGATGCTCGCGGCAGCAGGCGCGGGCACGATCAGCCGCCGGTAGCAGAGCACGCCGGCCACTCTCACGGGTTCGAAGCAGTGGGTCATTCGCCCGGGCGCATCCGAGTGGCCCAAGAAAAGGTAGCCGCCCGGGACCATACAGTCGGCGATGCGTCGAATGCACGCTTCCGACTCTTCGGGACCGAAGTACATGAGGACATTGCGACAGAACACCACGTCTGCCTTGGGCACGATCGGGGGGGCATCGGCGCGCGCGAGGTTGTGGTGGGTGATGTGCACGTAGCGTCGAATGAATGGAGCGATCTCATAGCCGCCCGGTCTGGCCGTCAGGTACCGTTTCTGGCGCTCGGGCGACAACCCATGCAGCTCACCATCCGCATAGCGCGCGATCTCGGTTCGCGCGAGCGCAGGGAACGAGACGTCGGTGGCGACAACCTGCCAGTTGTGATGGCCGGTTTCATCGATGAGCATGGCCAGGCTGTACGGTTCCTGGCCGTATCCACAGCCGGCGCTCCAGACGGTATGAGGTGCAGCGCTCGCTTTGCGCACGAGGTCTGAAAGCGCCGCGAATTGAGCGGGGTCCCTGAAAAAGGCGCTGTGCTGAACGGTGACTCGGTCCAGCAAATCGTCAAATGCGGCGGGCTGGTCGTCGAGCATGTCGACATAGGCGGGCACTGCAATGCCCGCCAGGTGCGCCCTTTCTTTGAGCAGTCGCTCGAGGCGAGCGCGGCTTGCGGGCTCGGCCTTGAGTCCCGCTCGCGAGCGCAGGAGCTGCGTCGCGTGATCGAGCGGATTCACTGTGTCCTCGGCGTCGTGGCCTCGACGGGTCGCGGCGTTTGGCTGTGCGCGAGCGCGCCTGCGCCGTGCCGACGGTGCGCCGGCATCGCTGCAGTACGACCCAACAACCGCGACACGGCGCTGAGCAGTCCCACCTCGTCGAAGGAGGTCTTGACGATGTAGGCATCCGCGCCGGCGTCAAGGCCGCGCTGATGATCCTCGTCGCTCCCATGCGAGGAGACGATCAGGATGGGAATGTTGGCCAGGCGGGGATGCCTTCTGATGCTTTGAATCAGATGCAGGCCGTCGAGATTGGGCATCTCCACGTCCGTCACCACCAGGTCGGCGGGGAGTTCGGCCAGCATGCCCAGTGCTTCGGCGCCGTCGCTGGCGGTCCGCACCGTATAGCCTCCGCGTTCCAGGATCGAGCGCTGAAGCTCCCTCACCATCAGGGCGTCGTCGACGACCATCACGGAGAGCTGCGGCGCGGGCGTGGCGGGCTTGTTGGCGACCTCGGCCGCGATGCTGACGGAGTTGGCGCGTTCGAGGAGATTCGGTACGTCGAGCACAAGCAGGATGGAGCCGTTCGGTTCGATGCTCGCCCCGCTCACGGACTTGAGATCGCGCAGCCGGCCTGTCAATCCGCGGACCACCACGTCTCGCTTCCGCAGCACCGTCTCCACCTGGAAGGCGTGCGAGCTCTCAGCGGTGCCGAGCAGAACCCACGGCCCTGCTTCGGCGGAAGGGAGGCCGAGGAGCGCCGCGAGGTCGGAAACCGGAATCGCGCGCCCGTCGACGACGGCCAGCCGGCGCCCGCTCACGACCTGGACGTGCTGAGCTTCCAGCATGCGCACGATTCCTTGCAGCGGCAGCGCGAAGGACTGGCCCGAGATGGAGACGATGAGGCAGGGAACGACAGTGAGCGTGATGGGTACGACAATCCGAAACTCGGCGCCGGCGCCAGGATGGTTCACAACCTGGACCGTGCCGTGGATGGCTGCGACGGCCGTGGCCACGACGTCGAGTCCGACGCCTCGACCCGAGTCCTCGGTGAGGACTTTCGCAGTCGAGATCCCGGAACGGAAGATCAGGTGCAGCGATTCCTCTTCGGTGAGGGCGGTCACGTCGACCCCCGCCTTGAGGGCTGAAGCCCGCACCGCGGCGACGTTGATGCCGGCGCCGTCGTCGCTGATCGAAATCACGACCTTGGATCCGACCTGCGCCGCATGGAGCCCGACCACGGCCTGCATCGCCTTGCCGGCCGCGCGCCGCTGGTCGGGGAGCTCGACGCCATGCCCGACCGAATTCCGGACCAGGTGAAGAAGAGGCGACACCAGCTCCTCGAGCACCCCTCGGTCGACCTCGACGTCCTCGCCGGACACCTCCCAGCGCACGTCCTTGCCGGCGGCGCGCGCCACGTCCCGGACGGTCCGGTGCAGGATCGGCTCGAGCGTTCCCACCGGCACCATGCGGGTACGCTCGGTGACCTCCTGGAGCTGGTTGATCACCTTGGTCAGCTCGCGATACTCGGTGACGGCGTCAGGGTCCAGATGCAGCTCGGAACCGAACACGTGGCCCACCCTCAGCTGCGCGGCCGAGGCCTCGCCGACCAGCCGGTTCAGCTCGTCGATCCGGGCCACCGGCACTTCGAGCGTCGCCGCGCCCGGCTGCTTCCGATCCAGAGAGCCTGGCCTCCCCACTTGTGGGGAGGCTACCTCCCGCGCCTGCGGCGCGGGGACCCCAGTGGACGCCGCGGTCGGGAGGGG
>Ga0137361_10003372_pt1 | contig 10353 bp, 7 predicted proteins | sample Mad1_80_16metaG_FD_104923 | JGI IMG/M metagenome (GOLD analysis project Ga0137361, IMG submission 104923) | Vadose zone soil microbial communities from Angelo Coast Range Reserve, California, USA - Mad1_80_16 metaG | ecosystem: Environmental > Terrestrial > Soil > Vadose zone | place: USA... | reverse complement strand
GCCCGGTTCACTGTATCTGCCGGCTTACGCAGCCGTCCAAGACTTCCTGCTGCTCTTGATCCCGCTCTCGTTTGGATTCGCCATGCTACGCTCCCGGCTGTGGGAGATCGATGTGCTGATCAATCGCACGCTGGTCTACGGCACGCTCACGGTCATCCTGACGGGGATCTACGTGGGCCTGGTCATTGGGCTGTCAGCGCTGCTGCGTAGCATCATCAGCCATGACAGCGGCGTGGCCATCGTCATCTCCACGCTGGCGATCTACTGGTTGTTCCAGCCGCTCCGCCGTCGCATCCAACAGGTCATTGATCACCGTTTCTATCGTCGCAAATATGATGCAGCGAAGGTCGTGGCAGCCTTCAGCGCCACCTTGCGCCAGGAAGTAGACCTGGATCAGTTGCGCGAGCACCTGCTGGCCGTGGTGCAGGAGACCATGCAGCCGACGCATGTCTCGCTGTGGGTGCGTCCACCTGAACCATCCAGGAAACGGAAACCGTGGCTGCTGGCAAGAAGCGATGAGCAAGAGAGAGGAGAACCATGATGGGAAGCAAGCAGGCTCACTTAATGTGAGGATGAGCCACTTTTCGGTTATCGAAAACAAACGGGCGCAAATAACTGGCATTTCCAGGAATCGGGATGAAGTTCTTTTCTGATCTAACTGAAGCTATGTTACAATACCATCAGAGAGCCGAAATGCTGTAACGAGATACCTGGCACCTCTTGCCGGTGCCAGGATAAGTCACAAAGTGCCAGGATAAGCCCATGACATCTACTATTCAAAAAAACAAAGCCATCCAATTCCGTAACATGCACTCCGGTTCACCCATACTCGTCCTGGCGAATGCATGGGATGCGGCCAGCGCACGAATTTTTGAACAGGCAGGATTTCCGGCCATTGCCACAACCAGTTCGGGTGTGGCCGCCTCGCTAGGATATCCCGATGGACAGTATATTAGCCGGGATATGCTGATTGAGGTCGTGCAGCACATTACGCGAGTGGTTGTGCGTCCCGTCACGGTTGATATCGAGGCAGGCTTCGGCAAGACTATTCAGGAAGTCTTGCAGACTATCGAGTTAATCATCGAGGCAGGAGCCGTGGGTATCAATATTGAAGATACGACTAAAGGGGAGGAAAGCGGATTGGTGGAAATCTCGTATCAGGTCGAACTGCTTAAGGCTATCCAGGAACTATCATCATCGTTGGACATGCCCCTTGTCATCAATGCCCGCACCGATGTGTTCCTACTGCCTTCGGGTGATCCCGCGCATCGATTGGAGCAGGCTGTGCAGCGTGGAATTGCCTATCTGCAAGCTGGTGCCGACTGCTTTTTCCCCATAGGTGCAAGTGATGCGCAGACTATTGCCGATTTGACTCGAGCTATCAGCGGGCCAATTAATATCCTTGCAGGCCCAGCTACTCCCTCCATAACAGAACTCACTCAATTGGGAGTAGCGCGTGTCAGTTTTGGCTCAGGGCAGATGCGGGCTGTGCTGGGCCGTCTGCGGTACATCGCTTCCGAATTACTTGAGCAGGGCACTTATACGAAGATGGCCGAAGAGATGATTTCAGGAGCTGAACTCCGGTCGCTTTTCTAGCCACTGCCTATTCTATCTCCACCTCGTGCAGATCTCTTATTTAGGTCTATTAGTTTGAATACTGATACTAACCCTGACTTTTGATCGTGATTTATATAGATGGGTACAAGTTATGGGACTTACAGGAGGGCTAGAAATGCTAAAAGCTATCCAGTGTGATACTAAAGAACATAATTTTCAACACGTTACAAGTATTGAGCAGGCAAGCGAAGCAATAAAAACAGCTCATACAATTATCTGGCTTGATTTAGAAAGCCCATCTGAACAAGAATTGAATAGACTTGGTGAGGTATTCAAATTCCACCCCTTAGCAATTGAAGACGCCTCACGTGAACACCAACGTCCAAAAGTAGATGAGTATGAAGATTTTTATTTTGTCGTTTTCTATACCGTTAGTATTGACGATCAAAAGCAAGGGCTAAGTGTATGTGAAGTTGATATGTTTTTGGGGGATAATTATCTCATTACGGTTCATAACGGAAAAATACATGAGTTAGATGAAGTAGAGCAGCGTTGGACACGAAATGTTAAGCAGCTTGAATGGGGGATTGGGGTTCTGCTTTATACAATGCTGGATACTATTGTAGATAGATACTTTCCTGTAGTTGATGCGATGGTAGATCAGGCAGATGATCTTGAAGAGGGTTTGTTTGCTGGAGATATACGGCAAAGCACTTTCACGCGAGGTTTACTTGAACTTAAGAAGCGTTTCTTAAAATTACGTCGTATCGCAACCCCTGAGCGAGATGTACTTAACATTTTAACTAACCGTGATAGCCCTATTTTTGATGAAAATGTACTCATTTATTTTCGAGATATCTATGACCATATCAACAGACTTTCCGACACCATAGATCTTTATAGAGATCAACTAAGCACAACAATGGACGCTAACCTTTCGCTTGTTTCAAATGATCTGAATAAAGTGATGCGAACACTAACCTCTGCCTCTATAATCCTCATGGCTGACTCTTTGTTGGCAGGTATTTGGGGAATGAATTTTGTAAATATACCTGAGCTTCGACTACAATTCGGATACTATGCAGCTTTGGTTTTGATGTTTCTAATTTCGCTCCTACTTTTCATGTTCTTCAGGCGTCGCAGATGGGTTTAGATGGATCCAATGATGAGCTTTGACAAATTAATCCGGCCACGCCCGGACTAATTTGTCAAAGCTCATCTTTGTATCATATCCATCAAGGCAAAATCAAATGCAAATCCCCGAATTCATGCCAGAGGTAATGCTCTCGAATTGCCTCCGCGTAGGTGACCCGTAAATGTTCAAGCCCGGCAAGCGCCTCCAGCATCGACAGGTGAGATGCACGAGGCTCATGTAAGCCTGTGAGCATGCCATTCACGGCCCGAACGCCGCGCTGCGGCGTCACCACCAGCCGCGTCCAGCCCTCTCCCGGATGCGTAGTTCCCTCGGCATCGGTGACCGTCTCGAGCGCACGCACTACTGTTGTTCCTACCGCGATTACTCGCTTACCGGCCTGGTGTGTCAAATTTATCAGGCCAGAGGTCTCCAGCGGTACCTGGTAATATTCCTCGTAGGGCGGCTCGTGATCTTCCAGGCTGGCAACTCCCGTATGCAGGATCAGCGGCGCAATCTGCACCCCATGCGCAACCAGCCGCGTAATCAGTTCAGGAGTAAAGGCGCGCCCGGCTGAGGGCATTTCTGCGCTGCCCATTTCCGTGGCATACACCGTCTGGTAGTAACTCAAAGGCCACCCCTGCTTTACATAGCCATAGCGGATAGGGAAACCGTACTTTGCCAGGTAATCCTGCAAGGCATTCGGCAGTTGCAGCGTCGCAATCCACAGGCGTGTATGGGTCTGCTGATTATTTCCGGCAAGTGGCTTGCCGATGCGATCAGAAGAGTAGGGTATGTGCAACGTCACACTTGCCCCACCCGGTAGCTGCAGCGTCTCGCCCGCCCTGGCATCGTAAAAAGGCTTCGTTCCCATCTCACCAGGCTGCCGCACTTCGACAATCCACATATCCGCCGGAAGGTGGGTAGAGAGGTGCAGTTCAAAGACAGTACCATCTTCACGCATGGCACGCAAGGCGGCATTCATCGTACCACTGGTATTGATTATCAGGAGATCGCCCGGTTCCAGGTAATCGGGAAGTTCGCGAAATTGGGTATGCACCACGCGGTTATCTGCACGGTATGAGACCATCAGACGCACTTCGTCACGCGCCAGCCCACGCTCTTCAGGCGGCTCACCCGCCTCTAGTTCGGCGGGAAGCTCAAAGTCGTAAGGTAGCGCTGTCCCCACCGCAGGGTACCCGCGAGGGGTACCCCTACCATACACGACGGTGGCACCGTCTCGTGTATGGTAGGGGTGCCCCTTGCGGGTACCCTGGGCCTCACCACCAGCCATCCGTTCGTTATCATGGTACGGATACCCCTTGCGGGTACCCTGTGGTGAGGCACCAACCATTCGTTCGTTATCATGGTACGGATACCCCTTGCGGGTACCCTGCCCTGGGGACGGTGGGATTGGCACCTCGGCGCAAGATTTTGATGTGTACTCACTGTAATAGCTCGGTAAGATTTGTTGAAGAACCATGGATATCACCAGAATTTCTGGACCATTGTCCAGCTTCACTTGTTGCTGATTTCATCAATCAAAGCGCGAGCAGAATAACGTCCACTCGGCCGCTGGCCCGTAACCAGTTCAAGCAGGCCCGGCACGCTCTCCTCGGGCAAGGGGCGGTCGCTGATATCCTCGCCGGGAAAAGCCTCCTGGTGCATCTGCGTGCGCATATCGCCGGGATCGATCCAGTAGACACGCAGCCCGGGATTTTCGGCGGCGAGAATATTCGAAAGTTGTTCGAGTGCGGCCTTGCTCGATCCATACCCACCCCAGCCTCCATAGGCCTCAACGCCTGCATCGCTGGTAATATTCATCACACAGGCGCCCGGCTTCAACTGGTGCCGGAGATCCTGAATGAGAGCAAGCGGGGCAATCACGTTCGTGCGATACACCTGCTCAAGCACATTGAGTGGATAGTCCAGCAGATTCGGCTGGGGGCTGGGACCAAGGAAGCTTGCATTATTCACAAGCGCATCCAGCCCGCCAAGTTCCTGCGCTGCCTCAACAAGTGCATGACGATGCCCGGCATCGGTTACATCGCCGGGAACAGCAATCACCCGCCCCTGCTGCGAGAGTTCTGCACGTGCCGAGTCTAGAGCATCGGCGCCGCGAGCATCAACGATAAGTTGCCAGCCCTCGGCGGCGAGTTGACGTGCCAGCGCCAGGCCAAGCCCACGAGATGCGCCCGTAATGAGCGCGGTTCGAGATGTATGTGTTGTCATTTTCAGTCTCCGTTACAATTATTTGATCTTGCCTTATAGTATACCCTCAAAGCTGTGTGTGGCCTCTGACAAAAGGTCAGTCTTCTCCTGCACTTTGGTACAGGGTTGCAATGATCTTCTCGTTTTCTATATGGATGCAGAAAGGACCTGGCGACGTGCCGCCAGGTCCTTTCTGCATCCATATATACCTTATGCCTTGGGTTGTGGAGGACTCGCGGCGACAGCTGGTGCTATCAGCCTTCCTGGATGCCTTCTTCTCCATACAAACCATACAATAGCAGCCGCGGGGATAAGGTAGATACAGAATACTCCAAGCCAGATGAACAGGGTAAAGAGTACCTGACCGAATCCCAGTGCTGCACTCAGTGAATCGTGCAGCACCTGGCCCGGATTCCAGGGTGTATTCTGCTGCGGTGGTGTTGATGCAACCGGCGTGAGGGGCTGCAAATTGATCGTTACCGTGTAGAACGTGACCTGGTTCTTCAAGGCGTGGATACGGGCCTCGATATCTTCGATCTGGCCCTCTACGTCCGTGAGCTTGTCCTGGACTGTGATAATATCACCTAACGCCTGGGTCTGGCTCAGCAGCGTCAGCAGGCGTGACTGCTCACCACGTAGATTGGTCAGCCGCGATTGCGAATCGATATAATCGTTGGTGACATCCTGCACGCTCTCATGCAGGTTGAGCAATTTCCCATTGTGCTGCACAGCATAACCGGCGAGATACTCCTCGATCTGGGTATAATCAGTAGACTCTACCGAAAATGTGAGTGAGACATTGTAGAGATTGTCACCTACCTGCTCATAATTGATGCCAGCTGAGGACGCATGTGGATCAGTTGTAGCAATCCAGGATTGCAATTCGCTCGCCACCTGCCGCGTATCCTTCACTGCCATATTAACCGCGAGTGATTTTACCAGGTATTGCGACTGGTATGAACCTGAAGAACTCTTCCCTTTCGAAGGTGAGCCGGAGCCTTGCGTGGAGGAACTTCCCGGTTGTTGTGCAGGTGCATTTATCGAACCAGAACCGGAGCTGGAGGCCGTACCTGATCCAGCACAGCCGGCAAACAGTAGGGCCAGAGTTACGAAACCTGCGAACAGGATAGCCAGGCGAACACGCCTCTTGCTTATGAACGTCCTTACATTCATTTGATCCATGCATCACCTCTTTTGCAACGATTACATGATATGTCTAAATGATTTGACAAATTACGATCATCCTCTCCTTTATTACGGCTAATGACGGAGTTTATTCACCAAAAGTTCCGCTTCCTTGCTTTGAAATAGCAATGTATTCTGTTTGCGTCTCTAAAACGTGTTAATAAGTAGATATGTCGTGATACGATATGTTCCTGGCACAAGGGTAGTCGGGGAAAGGGTTTACAGCTACAATGCATGCTTTTCTATTATTTCTGATTGCAGAGTATCGTTTTTATGTACTAATACGTTTCTGAAGTAGATAGAAATGCGCAAGAGATAGCATCAGTTGCCGGGCCTGGACATCCCTCCATTATCCATTACACTTCTGGAAACAGGAATTGCATGTCCGGGTCTCGCAATTTCTTAAAAGAAAGGATTGGTACTCATGGCAGAAAAAGTCAGCGATTTTATGTTAAAACGGCTCTCAGAATGGGGCATTAAGCGTATATTCGGCTATCCCGGTGATGGCATCCTCGGCATTATGGAGGCATTAGAACGTCACAAAGACCTCTTCGAGTTCATCCAGGTACGCCACGAGGAGATGGCCGCTTTCATGGCTTGCGCTCACGCCAAATTTACGGGCCAGGTAGGCGTCTGCATGGCGACATCGGCGCCAGGAGCCATTCACCTGTTGAATGGACTCTATGATGCCAAGATGGACCACCAGCCCGTGGTTGCCATTGTGGGTCAATCTGCTCGTCCTGCCCTTGGTGGCAGCTACCAGCAGGAAGTCGATCTGATGAACCTGTTCAAGGACGTGGCGGGCGAGTACGTACAAACCTGTACCGACGCTGTGCAGATGCGCCACCTGGTCGACCGTGCTGTGCGCATTGCGATTGCCGAGCGCACTGTGACCTGCATCATCATGCCCAAGGACGTGCAGGATTTGGATGCCAAAGAGAAGCCGCCTCATGTGCATAACACCGTGCATTCAGGTATTGGCTATTCCGCTCCATACATCACTCCCAACAAGGACGACCTGCAGCGTGCAGCCGATATTCTCAACACGGGCAAGAAAGTTTCCATGCTGGTTGGTGCCGGTGCTAAGCATGCCACCGATGAGATCACTGAAGTAGCCAACTTGCTGGGCTGCGGCGTCGCAAAAGCATTGCTTGGTAAAGAAGCCGTGCCTGATACGCTGCCATTCGTCACCGGTGCCATCGGCCTGCTGGGAACGACGCCGAGTTGGAACATGATGATGAACTGCGATACCCTACTCATGGTCGGCTCTGACTTCCCTTATGCCGAGTTTTTGCCTAAAGAGGGCCAGGCACGCGGCATCCAGATCGACATCGATGGACGTATGCTCGGCATCCGCTATCCTATGGAATTGAACCTGGTAGGCGACAGCGCGCAATCACTGCGTGCGCTCATTCCCCTGCTCCAGCGCAAGAAAGATCGTTCATGGCGCGAGAAGATTGAATCCGACGTTCGTGACTGGTGGAAAGTGGTTGAAGCGCGTGCTAAAGAGCGTGCGAACCCGATCAATCCAGAGTACGTGGCCTGGGAACTCTCACCCCGCCTGCCCGATAACTGCATTGTAAGCGCAGACTCCGGCACGACAGCAAACTGGTATGGCCGCACGATGAAGTTCCGTAGGGGTATGAGAGGCTCGCTGTCAGGCAGCCTGGCCTCGATGGGCGCGGCCGTACCCTACGCCATCGCTGCCAAATTTGCCCATCCAGACCGCGTTTCCATTGCCTTTACAGGCGACGGTGCTATGCAGATGAATGGCCTCAACGAACTCATCACCGTCGAGAAGTACTGGAAAAATTGGAGCAATCCGCGCATCATCTTCATCGTGCTAAACAACAGAGACCTCAACCAGGTCACCTGGGAACTGCGCATTGAGGGCGGCGATCCCAAACTTCCTCTAACACAGGACATTCCAGATTTCCCCTACGCCGGCTTCGCAGACTCTGTAGGGCTGAAAGGTATCCGCGTGGATAAGCCGGAAGATGTTGGGCCCGCCCTCGATGAGGCGTTTTCTTCCAGCCGCCCAGTGGTGCTGGACGTGTATACCGATCCAAATGTGCCGACGCTGCCTCCACATTTCACTTTCCAGCAGGTGAAGAATTTCAGCACTGCCCTGTTGAAAGGTGATCCTGAAGAAGTGCCCGTCATTGTGGAGTCAGTTAAGGGAGTAGTAAAGGGCATTACACCGCACAAAGGATAAATAGAGATGGCAAGCACATGATTTGGTGACAATGGCGTTCCCATCGAGCGGCTTGACGTTTCTGCCTACACCGTGCCGGCCGATTTTCCGGAGTCGGACGGCACGATTCAAAATGCCAATCGATCTTGCACAAAATGGGAGTACACGCCAGGCACTACAGCAAGTAAAAGTCCAGGGCGACCGCTGGCACCTATCCGTCCCGCCAATTATCCCCCCATAACTAGCGCTACGCGCTCAGTCGAGACGAAAGGCAACGGGTCGCCCATACTATAAACGTGGCCCGGGCACTTTTTTGGGGAGATTAATTGCAGCCACCCGATTTTGGCGGGAGTTAAGTCGCGGAGGTCGACCAAAAAGGTGGCCCTTGACTGTAATCCTCCTGCCCAATCAGATCGGACTAGAACGGTGATCGCCCCTCCTACGTGTCTTTAAGGTAGAGGAATGTTTAGTACCTGTTCGCGAGAAACAGCTAGAAGAGAGCTAATATCACTCAACCTGCAAAGGAGAGAGGAACGAGGACACATGTTAGCGTATATCGATTATGCTTTAATCGTCGTTTTCTTTGTAGTGCTTCTTGGATTGCTAGTGCTGATCTTAACGCCTCGTCCTGAGGCTGTAGGGACTGAAACCGAAGCCCTGCCATCCGTGCAGGAAAATAAGTTTGCATATGGATTTCTTGCGGGAGTACTTGTCCTGCTTTTTGTCCTGACCTTTGTGATTCAACGACAACAGGCTCATCCAGGTTCATAATTGAGACACTGTTTGTGACACGAAAGGGTTAAGAGGTGAATATATCCCACACCTCACCAGGGAGGATCACCCTGGGCCCCACATTAGTTATACGCGGCAATTGAAATTATTGTTTCATATGGTCCTACATAGGCGCAAATGCGGGGGTAGCCGTAAGGTCAGGACGACTCTTGCGGTCGCCCTGGAAACGTGCCCCTGGCTATCAATACAAATGGAGGGAAAACAATGGACAATGCTCGTAAACAGCGCATCGTAGAGATGTTCACCCAAGGGGGCGAAGACTTTCACGCGCTGATATGTCGCCTGCCGCAAAATGTGGTTATGCTGACAGGCTATCAGCCAATTCTGGGCAATACGTTTTGCCTTGTCACCGTCAATGCAGATAGAAACGTGGAATTACGCCTGGCTCTGCCCGTTGACGAACAGGATTTTGTTCCACCTGGGACGGCCGTTGAGGTGAAGACGTACGCCGAGGAGACGCTGCTTTATATCGATAATACGATTGAGGCGGTGCGCGAACCATTGGCGGAGTTGATCCGCTCGGCAGGCATCAACGAGCATCCGGTGATTGGGTACGAGGGCATTTATTCGCCCGTTGCCGCTGCCTATACGCAGGTTGGCGTCCCCGGCCCGGCCACACTCGAACTGCTGCACCAGCTTTTCCTGGGTGGCTACCTGCGTGATGTCTCAACCATGCTCGATGAACTTGCCGCGATTAAAACGGAGGATGAAATAGAGGCCATCCGGCGCTGCGAAGAGGTTGCGCACCAGGGCTTTAATGCGGCACGCGGGGCCATCCATGCCGGGGCAACGGAGGCAGATGTAGCGGCAGAAACCTGTGCCGCTTTACTGCGCGCAGGCTATGCCGCTCCTGGTGCCAACAACGTCCTGCCTTACGTGCATGTCATGGCAGGCTCACGCGCAGCACTGGCCTACCGTGCATTCAACCTGATCTCTAACAATCCGATTCAATATGGCGACACCGTAACAGTGCAAATGGAGGTGTGCATCAACGGCTACTGGGCAGAACTCACCCGCTCATTTTTCGCGGGCACCATCAGTGATGAATGGCGCAAAGCTCACGAGGCCTGCGTGGCGGCGCAAGATGCGGCTCTGAGGAGTATCCGTGACGGGGCATCCGCACGTGCTGTAGATGGGTCTGCTCGCAGTGTGATGGGAAAAGCGGGCTTTGGTCCCGCCTTCAAGCATGGGCTGGGGCATGGTTTTGGTTTCCAGGCCATCAACCATGATGCCGCACCCGTTTTACATCCTGCCTCGAATGCGGTGTTACGAAGCGGCATGG
>Ga0137361_10003368_pt1 | contig 10358 bp, 4 predicted proteins | sample Mad1_80_16metaG_FD_104923 | JGI IMG/M metagenome (GOLD analysis project Ga0137361, IMG submission 104923) | Vadose zone soil microbial communities from Angelo Coast Range Reserve, California, USA - Mad1_80_16 metaG | ecosystem: Environmental > Terrestrial > Soil > Vadose zone | place: USA... | reverse complement strand
TCGGCGAGTTTCGACAACGGTTTTGAGCTGCGGCTCCTCGAAGGCCTGTCCTCGGAAGAAGCCATGCTCGCCATGGTTCCTCCAGCCTTTGAAAAAGATCCCCTGCTTTCTCGGGACGTACGCAGCGCGCTGACCGCGCTTTCGCAGCAAAGTGAGCCTTGGGATGGCCCCGCCGCCTTAGTGTTTTCGGACGGCCATTTCCTGGGAGCGAAGCTGGATCGCAATGGCTTGCGCCCGCTGCGCTATACGCTCACGCACGACGGCCTGCTGATTGCCGGCTCCGAGACCGGCCTAGTCGATCTGGACGAATCCCGAATCGCCGAACGCCAGCGACTTGGCCCGGGAGAGATGATCCTTGCCAATCCCGCCACCGGGCTTTTCTTCCGCTGGCGTGACATCCTCAAGCGTCTCGCCATCCAGCAGGCGCGCAACGCCATTCCTCAAAGGATGCTGGCCGCCTCAGTTGCCGCGCGTTCGACTCACATAAACGAACCAAAGCGTGTCGCGGCCGCTGCCGGCTGGACCGAAGATCAATTCAAGATTCTCTTTTCCGCGCTGACCCGTGGCAAGGAAGCGGACTGGAGCATGGGAGATGACGCGCCGCCCGCGTTTCTCTCCGCGCTCCCAAGAACTTTGTGGGACTACTGCAAGCAGCGCTTCGCGCAGGTTACCAACCCGCCGATCGACCCCTTGCGCGAAACCCACGTCATGTCTCTCGATGTTCATTTGAAAGACGGCATCACGCTACCGAGCCCCGTAATTTCGGAAGGCCAGCTCTCTCAACTTTCCGCCATTCTCGGCCCCGAGCAGCGCATCGACATTACTTTTCCTGCCGCCACGGGAATTCCGGGGGCGCGCTGCAGTTTTGCTCAGCTTTCTTCTACCCCTCTGAGCAGCGGGCGCCCGGGGCTCCTGCTCATCTCTGACCGCGCCATTAACGCCAATCGTGCGCCGCTGCCCGCGTTGCTTGCGACCGCGGCAGTATGGAAGGCGATGGTCCGCGAAGGATTGTCAGATGTGCCGTTGATTGTCGAGTCAGCGCAGGTTTTTGACACACATCATGTCGCACTGCTTGTAGCGGCTGGTGCCAGCGCCGTCTTGCCCTACCTGGCGGATGAGTTTGCGGAATCTCTCGAAGCGGGCGGCATGGAGAAGGCCCGCACGGCCATCAACGCCGGTCTGCGAAAAGTTCTTGCCCGCATGGGCGTCTCCACTCTGGCCAGCTATCGCAACAGCCATCTCTTTGAAATCGTCGGCCTCTCCGAGGATCTCTGCGCGCAAGTGTTTGAAGACGCCGCCGATTATCCCGGCCAGAAATCACTGGATGACCTCCTCTCCGACTATCTCCGTTTGCACAAGGCAGCCTACTCTGCCGAATTCGATGAACTCCCCGATTCTGGTCTTTACCGCTTCCGCAAGGGAGCGGAACTTCATGCCAGTTCGCCAGAGGTTGTTCGCAGGCTTCACGCTCATGTCCGCGCGCCCGGCGCGAAGACCTACTCAGCGTTTGAAGAGTTGGCCGAACACCAGGGCCCCGTGTTTCTGCGGGATTTGCTCGACACCGTTCCCGACACGGCGGTTCCTCTCGACGAGGTCGAGCCGCTCGAGTCCATCGTCAAGCGTTTCAGCACTCAGGCGATGTCTCTCGGCTCGCTTAGCCCGGAAGCGCACCGCACGTTGGCGATGGCCATGAATCAGCTCGGTGGCCGCAGCAATACCGGCGAAGGCGGCGAAGATCCCAATACTTATCGCTTCGAGCCGGCCGCGGCCAACAAAATCAAGCAGGTCGCTTCGGGCCGTTTTGGCGTCACCGCCGATTATCTCGTCCACGCCGAAGAACTCGAAATCAAAATGGCGCAGGGCTCAAAACCCGGTGAAGGCGGCCAATTGCCCGCAAAGAAAGTCAGTGAATACATCGCGCGCATTCGGCACGCCACGCCCGGCACGCCTCTGATTTCGCCTCCGCCGCACCATGACATTTACAGCATCGAAGACCTCGCGCAATTGATTCACGATTTGCGCGCAGTAAATCCCCGCGCCCGCATCGGTGTAAAGCTAGTCTCCGGCGCGGGAGTGGGCATCATTGCCGCTGGCGTCGCCAAAGCAGGCGCCGATGTCATCACCATCAGCGGGCACAACGGCGGTACCGGATCTTCGCCTTTGACGTCCATCAAGAACACCGGCCTTCCTTGGGAAATTGGTTTGCGCGAAGCTCATGACACGCTGGTTCGCGCGGGCCTCCGTTCACGACTCTCTCTCCGCGTGGACGGAGGTCTGAAATTCGCGCGCGATATCGTCCTGGCTGCAATTCTCGGCGCGGACGAATTCGGCTTTGGCACAGCGTCCCTGCTGGCTATCGGTTGCGTCATGGCGCGGCAATGCCATCTGAACACCTGCCCGGTGGGCATCGCCACACAGGACGAAAAGCTGCGCTCCAGATTTACAGGCAAGCCCGAAATGGTGATTGCCTACTTCCGTTCACTCGCCGAAGAAGTTCGCAATCGGCTTGCGCAGCTCGGCGTTCGCTCTCTTAGCGAACTCACCGGCTGGTACGACCGGCTCAGTGCCCGTTCGGGAGTGGATCCGTTCCTGGTTGTGCCAATCTCTCCCTCGAATCGCGTCGCGCCTCAGCAGGAGCCTGCCCTCCACGTTGGCGCGCTTGAAGAATCGCTTCATTTCTATACGGCTCTCGGACTCCAGAATGAGTCTCAGCCGATCCAAAATTCCGATCGCAGCGTTGGCACGGGTCTGAGCGGGGAACTGATGCGCAAGCGGAAGAACTGCCTGCCCGGCGATGAAGAGATTAGGCAGAATTTTCATGGTGCGGCGGGCCAAAGCTTTGGCGCATTCCTTGCCGAGGGCGTAACACTCAAGCTCAAGGGGGAAGCGAACGACTACGTCGGAAAAGGACTTTCCGGCGGGACCATCGCGATCTCCGCGGGCCTCGCCGCTTCCAGGCGCGGGGACGTTCTTGCCGGCAACACCGTGCTCTATGGCGCTACTTCTGGTCAACTCTTCATCGCTGGCCGCGCTGGCGAGCGCTTCGCGGTCCGCAACAGCGGCGCCCTTGCCGTGGTGGAGGGAGTCGGCCAGCACGGTTGCGAGTACATGACCGGCGGCGTCGCCGTCGTTCTCGGGCCACTCGGCTTGAATTTCGGTTCCGGCATGACCGGTGGCCTCGCTTATGTGTCGCGGGCCGAAGCCGAGGATGTGCTTCACCGCGATTTCGTGACCCTCGTCGAAATTGACTCTGACGAAGAAGGCTGGTTGCGGCGCACCCTGGAAGAACACGTCTACTTTACGGCAAGTCCTCGCGCGGTTCGCTTGCTCTCGCGGCGAGGGGTTCTGCCGCTGATGCGTGTGCAGCCGGTGCATTTTCAGGGCAGCGTGGAGGCCACTTGGGCCCCCGTTCTCGTCCAACTCAAGCGTCGTCACACAATTTTACCGGCGCCGATTGCCGCGCCGATTTCACAAGCCGCGTTTCACGCCTGAAGGATGCCCAAGGAAGGAAGGACATTAACTCCGCATCCGGCATGAAGAATTCGCTATAATCCCTGCCGGGCGTTCTGACTATGGACTTTGACCAGCTCACTACTTTTGTCTTTGTCGCCAAGTTGAAGAGTTTTTCGCGCGCTGGCCAGAAGGTTTTCCGCTCGCAATCCGCTGTCAGCGCCCAAATTCGCCAGCTCGAACAAGCCTACAAGGCCAGGCTTCTCGACCGCTCTGCTAAGTCCGTTGAGCTGACTCCCGCGGGCGTGGTTCTTTTCGAGTATGCCGAAAAGCTGCTTCGCATGCGCGATGAATCCGTCCAGGTCGTCGCGGACCGCGGCAACGTGGTTCAGGGCCCGGTCGTCTTCGGCGCCAACGAAGCAACTTGCCTTTATCTGCTCCCTGACATTTTTGCGGAATTTCAGCGCCGCTATCCGCTGGTGCACATCAGCATCTACCGCAACTTCAGCCACAAGATTCTGCAGCGGGTCGAAGACGGCTCTGTGGACGTGGGCATCGTCACCTTGCCCATCAAGTCGCCCAATTTGAAGATGCACCACATCTACAAGGACCGCCTGCGCTTCATGGTCAGCTCGCGCAACCCGCTCGCTCATCGCTCCAAGATCACCCTCGCGGAAGTCGCTGAGCAGCCGCTCATTTTTCCTCGCACCGGCTTCACTCGCCAGGTGCTCGATAAGCTGTTCCGTCCCTACCGCTCGCGCATGCACGTCACCATGGAACTTCCCAGCATTGGTATGATCAAGCGCTTCGTCGCCGCCGACGCCGGGGTCTCCTTCATTAGCGAGAGTTTTGCAAAGGACCAGGTGAAGGCCGGCGACGTGAAGTTGCTTACTGTCGAAGGCGTGGACCTCTGGCGCGAACTTGGCCTCGTCTACCGTCGTGACCGCAGCCTCCCGCGCGCCGCCCAGGCGCTCATCGGCATCATTCGCGAGCATCGCAAGCTCTCCGAGCCCGCCGAAGCCGCCGCCAGCTAGCCTTATCTTTTTGGAAGAAAGTCCGATTTCCCGTAGTGTGTCAGTTTGAATTTTCTTAATCGTGACAATAGGCGTCAAAATTCAAACTGACCTACTGCCCGGTTTCCGCTTGACTCTTCTTTAATATGTTATTGTTGACTTCGTAGATATCTACGCCCTCCTGATCTGGAATTCCATCCCTGTTTCTGTGGAACGATAACTGTACTTTCGACCCTAACTCCTTTCTTTTGATTGGGGTTTACACGTTGCTCCCGCATGCATCGAGATTCGCGGTCCTTTAGAATCAATCATTTACGTGGAGCCCGTTTTGTAAGCCCTTTGTTTATCATGTAATGGGGGTTGTACACCCCCTCGACCCCTCTGCCGACACCCGGGCGCGAGTTCCCTGCTCTGTCCTTCTGCTGTCATGAATTTGGAAGCGTGTGGCCTAGCGCACGCTGAAGTCCAGGCTCGCGATGGCCCGGGAGATTACATTTTCCTGAATCTGAATCAGGTCGCTGTCGGCGTAGGTCATGGCCAACACCGTGAACATGTCCTTGCCACGCGCAATAACAACTAGCTTGCCCGACCAATCGTGCTCGTCGGCCCTGCCCCGGTACTGATACTCCACGGCGGGCAATCCTCCGATCGCCGTCTTGCGCTGGGCCAGCCGCTGGTAGTTGACGTATACGTCTTGCAGCCGCTTTTCCACCGCCGCCGCCGCCGTATCCAGAGGTTCTTTCGTTTTCTCCTCGCCCACTACCATCAGCGTGGATTCGTTGGATGTTCCCATCGCCACGATTGCATTCGGGAGAGCCCCGCGCGCTTCTTCGATCAAGCTCCAGCTGGGTGCCTTGTACATGCGGAAGCCGTGAGTGTAATTCGTATACAGATTACCCTGGATCTCTTCGCGGTTCGCCGGAACTTCCGGTTCTTTTGGCGGCGCGGGCGGTGCCGAAGAAGCCGGTGCGCCCGCCGTGGCCGCTGGAGACCCCTTGATTGCCGGAGCCGCGGCATTTGCCGCATTGCTTGCCGTGGTGTTTGCTGGAACTTCCGGTTTCACAGCGGTGTTCGTTATTTTCGGTGAAGTCTTGTCTGCTTTCCCTGTTGGGCCAGGGCTTACGGTTTTTGCGCTGGAGTTCGTTGGTGTAGCCGCGGCATCGGGAGACGAAGCGACCGCCGGCCCAGCTTGAGGTTGCGAGTCAGCGCCTGGTTTTGATGGATGCTGTGCGGCGTCTTTCTTCCCAGTCGCTGGCTCTGATTTTCCCGCCGGCGTTGATGGAATGATGGACTCGATCTTGTCTTTTTCGATCAGCTCATATCCAAAATCGGTCTTGATTTTGAACATGTTGTCTTCATAGGCCACGATCACGCCGTACAGCTTCCTGCCGCCTTTCAGGCGAATCTCATCCGCCCGCGCCGGGAGCGCCATGGCGCAGAACGCCAGGGCAACTGACGCCAGAAATAAGGGGCCGCGCGTATTGGGGACAGCCATAAAGAAAGTATCCCGCCGCCCAATCTGGGCCGCAACCTTCACGCGCGGGGCGGTGTCCGGCGTGCTACCTCTGCCAGCAGCGCCCGCAAGCGGCTCGCGAGCCGCTCCACTTCGCTGGCCGCCGCGCTCAGTCGTGCGCGCAACGGTTCCGGCAGTTGCGCGTGAGTTTGCTGCAGCGCCAGCGCTTCCGCAATCATGCGAATCTGCCCGCGGCTGCGTGGATTCAATCGCTCCCAAAGCCGCCTCTTGCTGCTTCGGTTTCGCCCCAGCCACTCTTCACCCGTTCCTGCTGGCCGCCCCGTTTCCGGCTCCGCCACCGGCGCCAGATTTTGTTTTCTTGGACGAACCATGAAGTTCATATCGTCACCTTCGTCGCGGTCTTCGGCTGGTTCCCCAGCGCGGAATTTGTCGTGCACCACCAGGAGCGAAAAACCATAAATCACAACTCAGAGGTAATAGCCCAACGCCAAAAACAGAAAAGCTAAAAACTGTTCACTTCTTCAACGCTTCCAACTTCTCCCCCTTGATCTGCCCATCCTGCTCGACGCGCCCGGTCACGCGCATCGTGCGCGTTTCAAACACCAGGCTGCCATAGCGGTCGTACGCATCGGGGAAGAGCACCACTTCATACACGCCGCGCTGGTCCTCCAGCGTGACGAACATCATGTTGCGGTAATTTTTGGTTCCGACGTGGCGGTAAGTTACCACCCAGCCGCACAGCGTCACGCGTTTTCCGCGCAGCCCCGGCAGCTCATCGCTCCAGGCTTCGCCGTTGCGCGGCAAAAAATCCAGCGGGTGGCCGCTCACGCACACCTCTAGAATTTCGCGCTCGTATTTCAATTTTTGCTCGATCGTGTACTGTGGGACAGACATTCTTGTCTGTCGGTTCTTTTCTTCAGTTGAAAAGACGACAGGCAGGAATGCCTGTCCTACTCCCATTGCTACAGATGCCCTTGTGTGTGCACCTTTATCTGCCTGCAGCAAATTCCATTGCCACAGCAGTTCCGGCCGTGTCATGTCACAGACTTCGTCGAACGCTCCGCACTTGATCAGCGACTCAATCTCATCGCGCTCCACCGGCACGCGCCGTAGAAAATCTTCGAGCGACCGAAACTCGTTGACTTCTCCTCGCGCCCGCAGAATTGCCGTGATCGTTTCCACGCGCAGCCCTCGCACCTGCATCAAGCCAACGCGCAGTGCCCGTTTCCTGTCTTCACCATCTTCTGCCGTGTACTCCATACGCGAATGATTCACCGACGGCAGCCGCACCGCGACCCCCCAGCGCTTCGCTTCCTCGACGTACGCAGACACGTGATAAAACCCCGCCCCCGCGCTGCACATCGCCGCCAGAAACTCCGCCGTGTGATGCGTCTTCAGATACGCCATGCGATAAGAAATATCCGCATACGTCGCGGCATGCGCTTTGCAGAAACCGAAGCCCGCGAATTTTTCCACCATCATCCAGGTCTCTTCGCGTTGCCGGCTGGTCAGCCCCATCATTCCTGCCGCTTTTAGGAATTTTCCGCGCAACCGGTCGCGGTCGCTCCGGCCGGAGAATTTTGCGGACGCCCGCCGCACAAGATCGGCTTCCGCCAGCGACATGCTCCCGAGCGTTTGTGAAATTTGCATCACCTGTTCTTGGAAAATACACACGCCCAGCGTGTCACCAAGGATTGGCTTGAGTTTTGGATGCGCGAATGTGATTTCTTCTTCTTTGCGCAGCCTTTTCACAAACAATTCTTTTGATCCATATTCCGCCGCGCCCGGTCGGATGATCGCCAGAGCGATGGCCATTTCTCCGAGAGTCCGCGCGTTCAGCATGCGAAGCATGCCGCGCATGGCCGGCGACTCGATCTGAAAAACTCCCATCGTTCGCCCGGCTGCGATCACATCGCACGTTGCAGGATCGTTTTCTGGTATGGCGTCAAAATCAATCTCTCGCGCGGTGGGACAGACATTCCTGTCTGTCCGCTTTCTAGGTTGTGGTTCGCGCACGGCAAGACAGGCAGGAATGCCTGTCCTACTTTTCTCGATGTTGTCCAACGCCAGTGCCATCGTGGTTAAGCCGCGCTGGCCGAGCAGATCCATCTTGATCAGGCCGAGCGCTTCGATGGCGTTCATATCGTACTGCGTCACGACAATTCCTTTTGTGGCGCGCTCCAGTGGCGTCAGCCACGTCAGCGGACGCGCAGAAATCACCGTGCCGCAAGGATGAATCCCAAGATGCCGCGGTGCGTCATCGAGACGCAACGCCACTTGCAGAATCGTTTTCCAGGGCTCATCTTCGATCGGCAGGTCACGGCATTCCGGCAGCCCGCGAATGGCCTGCAAAAGTTCACGCACCGGGCGGTGCGGCAACCGCTTCGAAAAGCGGTCCACCTCACCTGGCGGCACGCCAAAAACTTTTGCCACTTCGCGCACGGCGAGCCGCGCGTGCATGGTGATAAAACTTGAGATCATTGCGACATGCTCTTCGCCCCAGTGCTCGTAAACGTAATCGAGCAGTTCGTCGCGGCGCGCGCCGCAAATATCAATGTCAATATCCGGGCAATCTCCACGCTGCTCATTCAAAAAACGTTCGAAGTACAGCCCCCATCGCAACGGGCACACACGCGAAATTCCCAGGCAATACGTCACCATCGAACTCGCTGCAGACCCGCGCGCCACCGCGGGAATTCCGCGCCGCCGCGCTTCTTCTACGATGTCTAATACGAGCAGGAAATACGGCGACAGGCGCCACTTCTTGATGACCTCCAATTCACGCATCAGCCGCGAATGCACTTCCTGTGTTAATGAGTGATAGCGTTTCAGCGCGCCCTTGAGGCTTACTTTTTCTAAATAAGAATCCGGAGTTTCGCCTTGCGGAACGGTACACTCCGGAAAGATCAGCTTTCCAAGTTCAAGCTTCAAGTTACAGCGCTCGGCGATTTCCACCGCTGCTTGCAGCCATTCCGGATGATCGGGAAAAAGTTGTTGCATTTCCGCCGCTGGCTTGAACCACGCTTCGCCGGTGGTGATTTCCGGCGACGCCACCGTGGTCAGCAATCCGCCCGTACGAATTGCATTCACCGCGCGGTGATGCAAATGTTCCTCGGGCCGCAGAAAATGAACATTGTTTGTCGCCACCAGCCGCACGCTCAATTCGCGGCCGATGCGTTCCGCTGCGCGCAATACGCGCCCATCTCCCGGCGAGAGGCGCTGCACCTCGATGTAGAGGCGATCACCGAAAATCTCTTTTAGCCTTGCGAGCCAGACTGTTGCGTCAGCACCATGTGGATTTTTATTTGTAGGGGCATGATATATCGTGCCCCTACGATCGCTTGCATCACGCGAGCTTGCCGGCAAGGGGCACAACGCGATTACGCTGCGGCTGTGCTCCGCCAATTCCTGCAATGTTACTGGCCGGCCATCGGGTTCGGCCGGATTCACGTTTTGTGACAACTTTGTTGTGCCGAGATGCCGCAGCGTGACGAGCTGGCACAAATTGCTGTAACCGTCCATGTCCGCAGCCAGCAGCACCATCGTTATATTTTCGAAGCTGTCCTTCCGAGCGGAGGGCCGAAGGTTTTTGTCGGGCCGCAGTCGAGGAATCGCTCTTCCTCCGTTATGCATCGCCACATCCAGCGCTACACCGACAATGGGCTTTATTTTCGCTTCCTGCGCCAACTTGTAAAACTGTACTGCCGCATACAAACCATTCGTATCCGTCAGCGCGACGGCAGGCATTTTCTGCTCCACCGCAGCCGCGACGATCTGTTCCGGCGACGCCACGCCGCGCAGAAACGAATACTGGCTATGACAATGCAAATGTACGAACACGGCTGCCCCAGCTTCGAAAGGGAAGAAGGCATGCCCGCCTTTCGGCAGGCATGCTTGTTCATTCGAATCAGGTAGGGGAAGGGAAGGAAAAACTCAGCAAACCAACGCAACAAACCAAACTATCGCGATAAGCAAGGCGTTGAGAGGACCAGGCCGTTGGGTTTGGTGGCGTAATGCTCGCGCAACTCGAGGCCTTTGCCGTAGAAGACGGCGTTCCAGCCGTAGCGGCCGCGGACGGAATCGAGGCCGCGGTTCAGGTACCAGCGGCGGTTGGCGTTGGTGTCAAAAAGTTCGTGCTGGCGTTTGTCGGTTTCGAGGTTGTGCACACTGACGCCAGCGAGGCGAACGGCCACGCGTCGCGTGAACAATTTGGTGAACAGATCTTTTGCCGCGGCGAGCAGTTCGCGCTCGTCATTGGTTGGTTTCGTCAACCGCACCGCCTGGTGCGCCGAAAAATGATCGACATAGCGGATGCGCAGGCCGATGGTGCGCGCCTGCTTGCCGTATTCGCGCAGGGTTGAGCCGATGCGCTCGCTGAGATACTCGATCAGGCCGCCGAGAAATTCCGTGTCAATAGTGCC
>Ga0137361_10003367_pt1 | contig 10359 bp, 14 predicted proteins | sample Mad1_80_16metaG_FD_104923 | JGI IMG/M metagenome (GOLD analysis project Ga0137361, IMG submission 104923) | Vadose zone soil microbial communities from Angelo Coast Range Reserve, California, USA - Mad1_80_16 metaG | ecosystem: Environmental > Terrestrial > Soil > Vadose zone | place: USA... | reverse complement strand
GTGCGGCTCCTTGCCGCGGCGTCGGTCCTCGCCGGGACCGCGAGCCTGGTTCGTCTCTTCCTGCAGAATCCTGAAGGCGCCCTACCGGTCGCAGTCATGGTCTGGTGTCTGCTGATCCTCATCCTGACCGTCCTGCTCGTGGTGCGGAGCGGCTGGCCGCCGACGAGAGAAACGTCCCGTCTGCGTCTGCTGGCTTTCAGCCGCGTCTTCGTCGTGGTCTACGGCGTCGTCTTCCTGGGCGGTCTCATCCTGGTGATCGTCGCCTTTGCGATGATGTGACCGCAACCGGCCCGGGGCGTCCGGCCGGGTCGAGAGGAAAGTTAGCGGAGCACTCCGCTCGACCGCTCGAAAGGCGCCGGCTCGTGGATGACCTGACGGAGCGCCGCTGTGAGGACGTGAATCTGGACCGGCTTGGCGATGACCATGTCCACGCCGTGGTCGATGCATTCCGCGTCCTCGAGGAGCAGGTCCCAGCCGGTCAGGACGACGACCTTCACGCCTGGCCGGTGCCGCTTGCACGCCTTTGCGACCTGGAGGCCGTTGAGCCCTGGCATGGCGAGGTCGGTCAGCACGACGTCGAAGGTGCTCCAGCGAAAGGCCTCGACGGCCCGTACGCCATCTTCGATGGCGGTCACGGCAAAGCCTCGGTCCTGGAGCTCATCGCGCACGAGCTCGCGGAAGTCCCGAGCGTCCTCCGCGAACAACACCCGGAGCCTCGGCCTCGGGTCAGCCACGAAGCCGCCCCGCGAGATGACATGGACTGAACATCAGCGCGGTGATCGGCTCCCGCCGGGCGTTTCCGGAGGAGGGTCGCCCTGCTATCCTTCGCCCGAGGAGACCCTGCATGACGACGAGCCTCGATGACTTGCTGCGCACGCGCGTGGCGCGATACGTGGACCGCACGCCAGACTGGGACGCCTTCGCCGACGCGCGGGTCGAGGGCTATCGGAGAGCACAGCACCGCTACATCGGCTCAGGAGCCTCGGGCAAGACCGACACGCGCACGATCCCGGCCGAGCACTTCACCGTGAGCGTGATGTTCGTCCCGCCGGGACAGGGGAACGCCGCCCACAGTCACGAGGTGGAGGAAGTGTTCTTCATTCTCGACGGCAAGGTCAAAGTCTTCTTCGAAGACGGCGCGGGCGGCCGGGCCGAGGCGGTGCTCGGTCGCTGGGATTGTGTGTCCGCCCCGGCGAACGTGATCCGGCTTCGAGAACGTCGGCCTCGAACCGGCGTACCTACAGGTGATGCTCGGACGCGCCCGACCGGATCTGATGACCTACGCCGACCCCGCGCTGCAGGCGGGCCGTGACGCCCACCTGGCAGAGCGGAGGTGACGGTCACTTCTCGTACTTGAATGACACGTTCACGCGCGCGCGAAACGCGGTGACCTTGCCCTTCTCGATCGTCACGTCGAGCCGGCTCACCTCGGCCACCCTCAGATCGCGGAGGCTCTTCGACGCGGTCTGAACCGCGTTCTTGACCGCCTCTTCCCACGACGTCTTGCTCGTTCCGACCAGGTCGGTCACCCGATACACGCTCTCGCCAGCCATGGCCGCCTCCTCGTTGCGGGTTTCGTCCGAACGCTGCCGGAACGCCGCCGTCGACCCGGGGCGCCGTGCCGAGCGCTGCGCTCGGCAGCGAGATAGCACAGTCCGATACCGGCCGCAATGCACGGCCGGTGATCGACACGCGCTCAGTAGCAGACGATGTGTTCGAGGAGCGTGCAGTGGACGGCGGGCTCTGGCGTCCGCGCGTTCCACATCGCCGAGAACGTGGCAAGGATGACGGAGAGGACGCGGCGATCGGCTTCGCTGTTCCACTTCAGGAGGAAGGGCTCGGTGGATCGGACGAGCTCATCTTGCTGCTCGGGGGTGAGCGCCGTCCACTTCTGAAGACCGAGCGGCGGCAAGGCCCCGACGATCTCCCGGGCGCCTTCCCATGCATCCGAAGACTGCTGAGGCGGCGAGGACGCGCAACCGGTCAGCAACAGCCCGACGACAACGATCGCGGCGCGTCTTATGGCCGCTTCACTCGCACGCGTTGCCCTTGATACCCGAGGACGATGTCGTCTTCGTTGATGCGCTCGACGACGACCTTGCCGTCGAGCGATTGGCCCTCGACGAACTTCCGTCCGCTGAGGAAGACCATGCGGTCCCTCGGATCGGCCGCCCACACCAGCACTTCGAGCTTGAACTTCGACATCGCGTCGCGGAGCTCGGGGCCGGCGTCGGATTCCGGTTGCGGCTGCGGGGGCGGCGGCGTGACCACGGCCGTGGCGGGCGCCGGTTGATTTTGCGGCGCGACGACGGCCGTGCGGTCTCCGGCCGGACGCTCGGCGGGCTCGTTGAGCGTCCGTTCAGCGGGCCGCGCCGCGACCCCTGGTGGTCGAATCGGCTCGACGGGCCTGGGCTCGACAGCCTTCGGCTCAACGGGCTTCGGTCGCTGAACCGGTGCCACGGGCCGCACGGGCGGTGGCATCGGTGTCACCGGAGCCGGCGCCACGACCGCGGGCGCCCGGACCGCAGGCGGCGGCGGTTGAGCGACGGTTCTCGGCGCGGACGGCGGAGGTGTAACAGACCGGGGCGGCAGGACTGCCGCGGGCGGCGCTTCGGGGGCCATCGGCGCAACCGGTGTCGTGGGCGCTGCCGTGTTCACCGGTGGCGCCGTGCTCGTCGGAGACTGCGAGCCGAAGCGCGGCAGCACCAGGAGCAGCAGGAGCACGAGTCCATTCAACACGAGCGCGGCCGCGGCGATCCATCGCCACGGGATCTGCCGCGGGCGCTCCATGCTGCGCAGCCGCTGACTGGCCGCCGTGACCGGCGTGCCGTCGATGCTGCGACTTTCCTGAGCCTGCTTCAGTGCCTTGAGAATGTAGGACATCAGCGAGCGCTCGAGAGCAAAGGAGCTTCGCGTTCGAGTCGCGCGCCGAGCCGGGCAAGCGTCTCCACGCCCGCGATGCCGTCAGCCTCCAGCAGCTCCTTTTGCTGAAAGGCCTGCACCCGCGCCCGCAGCTCCTCGTCGTAGAGGTCGGACTTCGCGGCCGCCTGAGCTCCGTCCAGCGCGTCGAGACGTCGCCGGAGCCACTCCACGTCCTGACCGCGCATCCCCGGGCTCAGCACGCGCTTGACGAACGGTGGCGGTTTCCAGACGAACGCGAACGTGCCGTCCCAGCGCGATTCGACGTCGGACACCGGGACGGTCACGACGCGGTCACCGAACTCGAGCGTCGCCGTCTCGCTGCCGATCGCGGTCACCGCCGCGTAATTGCGCTTGCCCTCGCCGCCGACCAGCTTGATGACGGCCGGCAAGTCGAGGCGCCGGATCACCATCCACGTGCCGCGCATCTCGACGCACTCGAAGCCGGTGCGCGTCGCCACGGTGCAGGGTCGGGTCTCGCTCTCCGGCACCACGACGTGCCATCGCGCGAGCAGGCGGCGGAAGGCCGAGGCCTGGTCCGCCGTCAGCGTCGCATCGGCGAGCACGGCCGCGAGTCGGGGTTTGGCAAGGGGGGTGGCGCCGGCGACCGGCTCGCGAGTCGCCGCGAGGGCGCCTGCCGGTGGGTCGGGTGCAACAGGAGCAGCCTGCGGGGCGGACGCGCCCATTGGCAGGAGGCGCCGCGGAGACAGCCCCCACAGGTACGCGGCGGCACCGGCGAGCAGCAACACTCCGGCAGCCACGGCAGCGCTCCGCCACCATATACGGAAGCCGGCCTGGGGACCGAGCGCCTCGCGGGCCGCCCGGCGAATCGTCGCGACGTTGACGCGGGCCTGGCCCTGCGCGTACGCGCCGAGCAGCGCGCGGTCGCACACGACGTTGATGAGCCGCGGGATCCCGCGGGCAGCCCGATGCACCTGCCGCATGGCCGGATCGGAGAAGAGCTTCGCCGCGCATCCGGCAACGCGCAGCCGGTGGAGGATATAGGCGCACGTATCCGCCTCGTTGAACGGCAAGAGGTGATAACGGGCAGTGATCCGCTGCGCGAGCTGACGCAGATCCTTCCGAGCGAGCAGCGTGATGAGCTCGGGCTGGCCGATGAGCACGATCTGGAGGAGCTTCTGCTTCTCCGTCTCGAGATTGGTGAGCAGGCGCAGTTGCTCCAGTGACTCGGCACTGACGTCCTGAGCCTCGTCGACGATCAGGACGGTGCGCCGCCCTTGCTGGTGGGCCGTCAGCAGGTGGCCGTAGAGGGCGTCGACGTACACTTTCCGGCTCGGCGCTTCAGCGGGGTGGGGGACTCCCAGCTCCTCGCACACCGTGGCCAGCAGCTCCTCGGGCGTCAACATTGGATTCAGAACGAGCGCCACGTCGACGTTCGCCGGGATCCGATCGAGGAAGTAGCGGCAGATGGTCGTCTTACCCGTGCCGACCTCGCCCGTGATCTGAACGAACCCCCCGTGCTCCTTCACCCCGTACAGGAGATGGGCAAACGCCTCTTCATGGCGGGGGCTCAGGTAGACGAACCGGGGATCCGGTGTCGTCGAGAAGGGCCACTCGGTGAACTGGAAGTACGACAGGTACATCAGGGCCCAGTCGTGGTCAGGGGGGAAGGCTGCAGCGTCACCGTATCACACTAGTGGACATCGCCGGCGAGCGTCAAGTTCTCGCCCGGCACCTACCTTGCTCTATTTCAACACCATGTTGCGCATCGAGGCTTGCCATGAAAACTCTTAGCATCAGCGTGCTCATCGCGATCGCGGCCGGCCTGGTCGCCTCCCGGGGCGAGTCCAAGGCCCCGCGCGAGCCCCAAATCATCGCCGTCGTGGAGAGTTCTGATCCGGCGCCTGCGGAGTCGATGCGAGCCCGGACGTCTCCGCGCCTGGCCCGTCGCCTCGAAGATAGGGAAAAGGATTCACTGGTAGGACTCACACTGCTCCTTGCCCTGCAGCGCGGTGCACACTCGCGCTAGTTGGCTGACCACCGAGGCCAGCTAGCGGGAGCGCGGGGGTGTGGTGTGCGGAGCAAGCGTTCCCACGACTGCGGCGGACTCAACGACGAGGGTGGCGGAGTCATCCCGACTGTGAACAGCTTCCCACTAATCTTTGGATTCTTTGTCTCCCATCCTCCATCGTCGTGCAAGACGCAAAAGTTTTCACACTCACTCACCCTCGTCCCACGAACGGCATCTTCGTCGCCATGACGGTCAGGAACTGCACATTGGCGTCGAGAGGAAGACTGGCCATGTAGACGACGGCCTCGGCCACGTGCTTGACGTCCATCGTGGGCTCGACCTCGATGGAGCCGTTCGCCTGCGGCACCCCGCGCTTCATCCGCTCGGTCAACGGTGTCGCGGCATTGCCGATGTCGATCTGGCCGCAGGCGATGTCGTACTTGCGGCCGTCGAGCGAGGTGGACTTGGTCAACCCGGTGATGGCGTGCTTGGTGGAGGTGTAGGGCGCCGAGAACGGCCGCGGGGCATGCGCCGAAATCGAGCCGTTGTTGATGATGCGGCCGCCCCGCGGCTGCTGGTTCTTCATGATCTTGATCGCTTCCTGCGTGCACAGGAAGGGACCGGTGAGATTCGTGTCGATCACGGTTTTCCACTGTTCGACGGTGAGGTCCTCGAGCGGCACCGGTGGGGCGCCGGTTCCCGCGTTGTTGAAGAGCAGATCGAGCCGGCCGAACGCTTCCTTCGTGCGGGCGAAGAGCGCCTGGATCGACGCAGAATCCGTGACGTCGGTGGGCACCACGAGTGACCGGGCGCCCGACGCCTTGCCCTCGGTCGCCGTGCCTTCGAGCGCTTCCTTCCGGCGGCCCGCCAGGGCGACCGCATAGCCTTCTTTCATGAGGGCCAGCGCGACAGCCTTTCCGATTCCGCTCCCTGCTCCCGTGACGATCGCAACCTTCTCCGTCGAGGCCATGAATGAACCCTCCGCCCTTCTGTAGGGCGCTTAGGCTACCACGAGCCGCGGGTGACCGTGTTCATCGAGCGGGACCTGGATGTATTCGGGCCGGACGCCGATGCCGACCAGCAGGGCGGGAATACGGCGGAGCCAGGGCACTCGATTCAGGAGTCGCACGACGAAGGCCGGCCGCACGGGCGCCTGGCTGGCGAGCACGCGACTGATGACGCGACGCTGAACGAAGAGCTGGAGGGACTGCGTGACCCGTGTCGGCAGTTCGCGTCGGCGCTGGACATCGTGAAGATCGCCCGGGGTTACGCGGCGCTCGCGCAAGGGGAGCGCCAGACGGTTGGCGGCGGCGACCGCGTCCTGGATCGCCAGGTTGATGCCGACGCCGCCGATGGGCGACATCGCGTAGGCGGCGTCGCTGATGCAGAGCAGCCCCGGCCGGTACCAGCGTGACAGCCGGTCGCCGACCACGGTCAACTGCACCGGCGCGGTGCTATCATCTGCCCGCAAGGAGGCCGCCTCGATGCGCATCTACACCGACATCAATCTGGCCGACCGAACAATCACCAGGCGGGAGCTGCACGGGGAAGCCGTCGTCAAGGCGGGCCGGTATCTCATCGCCAGGACGCTGCTCGAGCTGGATGCCGCCACCGTGGATCCGCTCGGCCCGCAGAATCCGCTGATCTTCTCGGCCGGACCCTTTGCCGGTACGAGCTTCTCCAACGCCAACCGCACGAGCGTCGGCTGCAAGAGCCCGCTCACCGGCGGCGTGAAGGAGGCCAACGGCGGCGGCACCTTCAGCTACGCGCTCGGCCAGCTCAAGATCGCGGGCTTCACGCTCCGCGGCGCCGCGGTGGACTGGGTGGTCCTGCACTTCAAGAAGGACGGGTCGATCGCCTTCGACGACGCCCGGCCCTATCTCGGCAAGGGTAACTTCGAGGCTGGCCGTCTGCTGCAGGAGAAGTACGGCAAGAAGGTCGCCTACGCGCTCTGCGGCCCCGTCGGCGAGTATCAGGGCTTGATCGCCGGGATCGCGTTCACCGACAAGGACGGGCGGCCGTCGCGTCTGTCGGCCCGGGGCGGCGTCGGCGCCGTGATGGGGTCGAAGAAGGTGAAGGCCATCGTGGTGGACCTCGACAAGATCCCGCCGTTCGACGATCCCAAGAAGGTCAACGCCGCCGTCAAGGATTACTCCAAGATGCTCCTGGCCGACGGCATCATCACGAATTTCTACGCCAAGCTCGGCACCATGGGCATGGCCGACGTCCAGAACTACATGGGCGGCTTGCCGACCCGGAACTTCAGTGCGGGGCAGCTGGCCGACGTGAAGGCGGGGGAGTCGTTCAAGATGGGCGCCGATTACATCGGCCCCCTCAACACGTCCCGCGGTGGGGAGCAGACTCACGCGTGCATGCCTGGCTGCGTGATTCAGTGCAGTAACGTCTATCACGACGCGAGCGGCAAGGAGGTGGTGTCTCCGGTCGAGTACGAGACGCTCGGCCTGCTCGGGTCGAACTGCGGCCTCACCGAACCCGACGACCTCGCCCAGCTCAACTTCGTCGCCAACGATCTCGGCGTGGACACGATCGAGCTCGGCGGCATGATCGGCGTGCTCATGGAGGCCGGCCTCGGCCGCTTCGGCGACGTGAAGTTCATGACGGACGTGCTCGCCGAGATCCGCGCGGGGAGCGACCGGGGCCGACTCTGGGCCCAGGGCACGGCGCGCGTCGGCGATCACTACAAGGTCGGGCGGGTTCCTGTCATCAAGAAGCAGGCGATCAGTGCGTACGACCCCCGCGTCATCGAGGCGACCGGCATCTCGATGATGGCCACGGCTCAGGGCGCAGACCACACGACCGGGAATCTGCCGCGGCTCAAGACGCGGGAGATGGATCTGGAAGCCCTGATCAGTCAGAGCCTCGTGGTACAGACGAACTGTGCAGCCACGGACTCGCTCGGCCTCTGCATCTTCGGCCGTTCGGTCACCGAGCCCAACACGCAGTTCCTCGCCGATGCGATCAATGCCGCACACGGCACGGCTCTGACGAAGGACTTCTTCGCCGAGCTCGGCCGCGAGACGCTGCGGCTCGAGCGCGAGTTCAACCGCCGGGCCGGCTTCACCCAGAAGGACGACGAGCTGCCTGCGTTCTTCTATTCGGAGCCCGTGCCGCCGACGAACCACGTAGCGCGTTTCCATGCGGCGGACGTGCATTCCATGTACGACCGCCTGCCGACCTGAGCTCGCCCGAGCCTGCGAACACGTCGCCGCCCACGTGGCCGCCGTTACGACGCGTACGCGTAAAGCGGAGTGGCGACCTGAACGAACTCGGTGCGGTTCCGCTCGATCCAGTCGACGCCGCGACGACCATAGCGCAAGTACGGCAAGAGGGCCGGATTCGCCTGCGAAGGACGAAGTGGGCCGCAGCAGGCAACCACGTCGCCGTTACTCGCCGTCACAACACCCCAAAGCTTTCCCGTTCGGCGGTCACGCCAAAACCCCCAGGACGCGTCGGCCATTGTGTGTCTCCTCCATAGAGGGTCATAGGGAAGTGTCCTGTAGTAGCACCGGTCAGCAGGGCGAGACAACGGGAAAAGCGTTTCATAGCGCGGTGACAACTTACGTCAGGCGCATCGCGTTATGTCAGCGGCGAACCTCGCGTGCCGGGGGGTGATCGGGGTAATATCGGTCTGGCGAATAGGGGATAACCTCCTCACGTCGAAGGCATAGCGAGGGACAGCCATGAAGAAGACAGCGACGGTTGCTTGCTTGTCGGTCGCGCTGTTGCTGGCCGCCGTGGTGCCGAGTCAGGCTTGGAACCGCTCCTTCCATCACGCCGGAGCTCGCGTGTTCGTCGGGGTGGGACCGGTGTGGTGGGGTCCTCCGTATCCTTATTGGTACTACCCGCCGGCGCCTGTCGTGGTTGCCCCGGCTCCGATCATCGTTCAGCAGTCTCCGCCCGTTTACGTCCAGCAAGAGGTCGCCCCGGCGCCCGCTGCCGTGCCGGCTCCTCCCGCGGCATCGGGGGAATCGTTCTGGTACTACTGCCCGAACGCGAAGGCGTACTACCCGAACGTGCAGTCGTGCAGTGAGCCCTGGGTCCGGGTGGCGCCTCGATGAAGATGGTGACGCGGGGCGTAGTCGCTCCCGTCGCCGCGGTGCTCGTGCTGAGTGCGTGCGCGACGATCCCCACCGGCCCGACCGTCATGGTGCTCCCGGGCAACGGCAAGAGCTTCGAACAGTTCCAAGGCGATGACGTCATCTGCAGGCAGTGGGCATTGCAGCAGACGGGAACGACCACGGGCAACGCGTCGACGGGGAGCGGTGTAAGCGGTGCTGCCATCGGGACGCTCGTCGGCGCGGCCGCTGGAGCCGCGCTCGGCGCCGCCGCAGGCAGTCCAGCGACGGGCGCCGCGGCCGGTGCGGGTGTTGGTCTTCTCGGTGGGACGGCCGTCGGCGTGAGCCGCGGGGATGCCGCGGGCGCATCTGTTCAGCAGCAATACAACGCCGCGTACATGCAGTGCATGTACGCCAAGGGTAACCAGATCCCGGTCGCGCGGGGCTCGGCGCCGTCGTCGTTCACGTCGGCTCATCCTGCGCCGCCTCACGCGACGCCTCCACCACCGCCGCCACCGGTTGCTCCGCCCGCCGGCACTCCACCGCCTCCGGCTGGGACACCACCTCCGCCGCCACCGGGACCGACGCGCTAGGCGCGCCGGGGCTCACTCGACGGCGAGGCGATAGCCGACGCCGGGTTCCGTCAGCAGATAGCGCGGCCGCGCAGGATCGCCCTCGAGCTTGTGTCGTAGGTGCGCCATGTACACGCGCACGTAGTGCGCCTGTTCGGTGTGGGTCGGGCCCCAGACGTCACGCAGCAGTTGCTGGTGGGTGACGACCTTTCCCGCGTAGCGGACGAGCGTGGTGAGCAGCTTGTACTCGATCGGCGTCAAGCGCACCTCGGCGGCTCCCAGCACCACCCGACGCCGCAACAAGTCCACCTGGAGCTCGCCGACCTTGAAGGTCGCGTCGTCGGTCTCGTGGGATGCGCGCGCCGTGTGCCGCAGGGCAACCCGGATGCGGGCCAGCAGCTCACCGGCGCTGAACGGCTTGCCGACATAATCGTCGGCGCCCGCGTCGAGCGCCGCGACCTTGTCCCGCTCCATCCCGCGCGCCGACAGCACGATGATCGGCACGTCGCTCCATTCACGCATCCGGCGGATGACTTCGAGACCATCGATGTCGGGCAGGCCCAGATCGATGATGACCACGTCGGGCTGGCGCGAGCTGATCTCGACGAGGCCGTCGGCGCCTGTCCCCGCTTCGAAGAGACGGTAGCCCTGCCCGATAAGAGTGGCTCTGAGGAAACGGCGGATCTGCGGCTCGTCCTCGACCAGAACGACGACGGGATCAGGCATTGAGCGGAACCGACGCCGGTGGCGTCCCGCTCAGTGGCAGCGTGAAGAGGAAGGCCACGCCGCCTTCGGGCAGGTTCTGGGCCCAGATGCGCCC
>Ga0137361_10003364_pt1 | contig 10361 bp, 8 predicted proteins | sample Mad1_80_16metaG_FD_104923 | JGI IMG/M metagenome (GOLD analysis project Ga0137361, IMG submission 104923) | Vadose zone soil microbial communities from Angelo Coast Range Reserve, California, USA - Mad1_80_16 metaG | ecosystem: Environmental > Terrestrial > Soil > Vadose zone | place: USA... | reverse complement strand
GAAGATGGAGAATAGGCGGGAGGTGGCTGCACTCGTGGGATCTGGCTAGCTCCGGCCTTGCTCCCTCGTGCACGATTGATGTCTCGCCAGTCGCGCAGAAGTTGGTTGGCAGTTTCCATAGACATACCGCAAAAGTCAGGGACAAGGTGTGCGCAGTTTGCGTGGCAAGTGATATCGCATTCGGAGCAACGACGAGCATTCTTTCGTCCAATGGGAAGCATATAACCGCAATGGCAGCACCAATTAGTCCCAATATTGGTTATGGGCTCAAAGCGATGAGGAATGCGATGGTTGATTTTCTCCTCGTCTCCGTCCTGAATTGAACGTGAGTCTATCCCCAGATGGAGCAAGGCTGAAATACTGACCCCTGTAGTAGATTTCGATATACACTTTGTAACAACCTTCTCGAAACACTTCTTATGACACGTGTATCGACAGTCCTCGCATTGGTACCCGGCCGCGTTGAGTAGGAACTCGCTACAAAAGGCACAGAGAAGCAGCTGGTAAAATTGCTTTTGAACAAATTTGTGTCCATTCATCTCGTGAACCTCGTCCTTGCGCTTGCGGACTGCACCCTGTCGGCCAAGTCCTCCAGGTGCATCGAGAGGGCGCTTTCGTACATTCTCCTTGACTAGAAGGGTTCAGAAAAATCGGGGTTTCTAACACCGGACAGAAGAGCATACCAAAATTCAACTTCATAGCAATAGCGCCGACAGGCTCGAGGGAAAACCAGGCCTCAATGCCATCCGGCTGACCACCATATCCACCGCCGAAAGCACCAGGAGTATTGGGGCTACCAACATTGAACGGAGGCGGATAATCGCCCGAACTGGATGGGTGGTGCCCAGGTGATGGCATCCCAGGGATATTGTTCATGTCACCCGCGGTAACCCATCCGCCGTGGCCGGTCTCCTGGTTGATCCTCTGACGACGTAGTGAGTCTACGAGATCCTGGATTTTGAGCCATAGAAGCGCGATGGGTACTGGATGGGGTTCGCTGGCCTGTTTGTCGTACACGGCAAGCTCGACCTCATTTGCCTTGTCGACAGTGATCTCGAATTCTTCATTCCAACGATCGGTGCGGGATGGATGAGTGCGAGCCCTCTGTGTACCTTCTACTTTGAGAGATACGTATGTATCCACGACCTGCTTAGAGGCGGAACGCGACCGCCCTGAAGTAACGATGGGTGCATGTTCGAGATCACGTGCGCCCTTGATGATTACTTGGAGTTTTCCGGAGAGATTCTTGGGGCGTATACCGCTCTTAGCATCGCCGTCAGCTGCAGGGTCGTCTGTATATAGTATTAGACAACTGTGTGTGATAATGGCGGATGCACGTGCCAATCTCCTCTTCCTCATCAGCCGCATCCAAGACGTGCAACGTCTTGTAGCGTTTAAGTGCCGTTTGTAAGAGTTGGATCTTCTTCTCGCTCTCCACGCGCTTTCCTCCAGCGTCGGCACGGGATTTTTTGTCCCCGTCAGCTTGATAGAGCTTCACCATTTTCTCGATGCCTTTCTTGTATTGTAACTCTACTTGGAGCTTGAATTCGAGTTGATGAAGCATGCGAGAGATTTTCAAGGGAGAGTGGGGAGTATCTGCCTTGATCAGATCCAACTTTGTGAAGTTCTTCGCCTTGGCGGAGGGACCACTATCCTGGTAAGAATTATGTTTTTCTCGCGAGTATTGGGCACCTCCAGAATCACTGTACTGGGAAGCGTGATCTCTGCCACCCAGCTGAAATTGTTGCAAAACTGGAGATGAATTGGGCTGTGGACTTGCTTCAGATCTGGAAGGATCAGAGAGCTGCATCTTGCGAGTCTGGAGCTCGCGGAGGGTATCTTCGAAATAGGAGAGAGAACGCTCTGCCTCTTTGATCTTGGCATCGTTCCGACGGAGAACGTCTTGATTTGTTGTGGCCTGACGAAGTAGTTGGGATGCTTCCAGTACCTTTCGCTCTGTCTGGATACGCTTGTACACATCCTGGATCTTCGTATCCAAATCTTGGGACTGGACAAAGACGTGATGAATTATCAGCAAAAGATATCAATTAAGGACGACTAATTGGGTGCATACGGCCATATTGAAAGGAGGTGCGCCCCAGGGAGGCGGACTCGTGATGATGGAAGAGATGATGAGACGACCTCTCCTGAGCTGCCAATGCGCTGCGAGCCTACACAGCTTATTAAATAAGCGCCATCCGCATCGCCCCAGCATCAATGCCAGTGCACAGCAGCGTCAATAAACCCGACTTTGAAATTTCTGTCTCCTCTACGCATACCCTTGACGACGAAAAGACAGAGGCCATGATTTCCTGGCTCGTCCACTCTCAGCATATATCCAGCGTCCATTTCTCCTTCTCTGGTACCGTCGATCATTCCACCTCAATTTCGCCAAGCGAGATGCTCCGCTCCTGCGTTGTCCAATCGTTCCGTAACTATCTCACAGTCGCACGTCCACCTTTTTGCACATGGTTTTTATCCTCGCTGATTTTGCGCCTCCAAAGAATCGAGAGCACCTCGGTCTCGTTGATATCTCCGAGATCATTCTCGACGGCCACTCTTCCGGCGCTTCCGGCGTTCCAAAAGGTCCATAAATACATGTCTTGCCGCCCGAGGATCGATCTCACCTCTGTTCAGTGTTTGTGAAACCCACACGTTGTGCTAGCTTTTGTGCCTCACTACACGCTCACGTCTTATCGATACATCTCGCATACAATTGGAAGCCATTGGTACAACCGTCTTCCGGTACATCCATCCGTTCTTCGTGCGAATGCGTGACCTACTGCTGGCTTCGCTAAGATCTCTCCATCTTCTCGGCTCAAACTTTTCTGCCATTCAAGGAGCCCCTGAATATGCTCATGCAGGAGTTATTCTCGGTTCATGTTGTTGGGTTTGTTTTCGAGCCTTTGCCAGCCATGACGCGTATTTGATCCGTGGCTTTCAGTCGCTATCCGTGGTTATTCGGCCCTCTGCAGATGGTATGTTTCATCTATAATAGGATACTCATTCTCTGGAATCTCCTGCATTCCTGCATAGAAACTTCATCTAGAACGACAATGGTTTCCTTCTCTTGTTCGATCGTTGCTGGCCATAACAGATCGATCTCAAAACGTAATATTTCGCAACAAGGCCCAGGCATTTGTGAAAGCTGAGGCCCCTTGTTCCGACTACCTCTCTAGAAGCTGAACACTATCCTTAGAAAATCAATAGTCGAGTTTCGGTTTACAAACAGGTAATAGGAGCTGATAACGGTCGACACTCTTCGCCGTCTATGACACGGAGTTGCCCGTCAGACCCGCCGGATCCCGACACAAGTGACACGCTTATTTCAGCGCTAGAACTTGTGCTGAAAATTACGGCTCGCACCCCCTGTTTTAAGGTATGTTTTTTTTTGATTAAAGAATCGCAAGCGGGTATCACGCCACGATAGGGTGCCTACCCTCATCTGTCCTCGACGCAGCCTTCTTCGGACGATGAGACTTCAGGCTTTCCTGATCTCAATCACCCTTCTGAAGACTTCGCTGGCGATACATTCTACCCGGATGACCTTTTACCTACTAGGTCTTACTTGTCTAACAACTCCTTGGCCCAACTTTTTGATGATGTTCTCTGCGGGTCTAGCGATTCGGAAGAGATGATTATCGACAACAGCAAGCCCAATTCAGCCTATCAGTTGCCGCTTTTCGAGGGTGTAAGGCTTACTAACTCGCAGGATAGCCAGTCGATCTGGGACTCTGTCAACGAGGATGACGGTAGCGGATCTACGTGGTGCGATGTCTCAGCACATCTAGCGAATGGGCCCTGCACAGGGATGGTTGGTCTTGCCAATTTCCCTTTGCTACTTATGAATGAATATTCACCCTCCCTCCCCCTCAGAAATCAGAGCGAACGTGCAGATCTGCCCACGAGGATTTCGTTGCTCTTGATCATAACAGTGTGGATGTACCGCCTCGCCCGATTTTAGTTGGTATCTTTGACGATGACGCTGTGTTGCTTGCCTTCGATTGATGGCTTCTTTGGTCTGGCTCGCTTGTGGCATGTGGTAGTGCTAGTCACATGTATGATCACCAGATCACTCCACATTTGGAGTAATAAATTATTTCCATTTTATTTTTTGTTTGTGTCCGAGAGTTCGGAAACAGCCGGGTTATTCAATCTCCGTCTCAAGAAAGAGCCACTGGGCCGGGTGGCAACACAACAGTTATTCTCCGTTTCTCGTTCCTAACCAGACGATCATCCAAGGACTTGCATCAACTCCTCATTTTTGTTGCTTTAAATCCCACGGCGGCAGAGCCCTATTTGCTCTCCCTCTCACCTAGCCTCAATCCGCGTGCTTTTTCCAACAATGCTTCCGGCAAGGCGCAACAAGGTTGATATCAGCGTATGTTACCCATGCATTCTACTCACACTATGCCTCTTCTTGCTATCGCCCAGCCGCATTCAATCTTGCTGATTACATTGATCTCCCATCTAACAGAAGTTGACCGAGGAGGAGCAGAAGCTCTTTCGTCTGTACGGCAAACTACCGACCCATAAGAATGTTCTCAATAAGATGCAAAAGGTGCGGTATGAACTCCTCTCGTACCCCTCTGCTCCTCTGTTCCTCTGTTTAATCATCATTCTTTGCGTTGCAGGATCGCAAGTACTTTGACTCTGGTGATTACGCTATGTCCAAAGCCGGCGTCGGTTCGCAGAATGCTGTTGGCACTGCAATTCCCAATCCAGAGAAGTGTGTTGCCTCGAGGTTTCCTCGTGGATCCGGTTCTGATCTTGAGTTGTAGCATCCCGCATGCCTCGTCACATTCTAATCAGCAGATACTATCTACCTCTCCCGCGAACTCAGCTACTAGCCCAGTCCGCGAGAGTGTTCTCTCAAAGGGCGAAACAACGTTACCCGATGAACATGAACAACCATTTCCTCCAGTAGCTGAGTCGGTAGCTCCGGCCCCTGTCGCTACCTCTGCGCAGAAGTGAGCACGTGAGCTAACCACGTACGAGTTTGCTTGGCACCCATCTCCGTTCATGTTGTTGCGCTTCTTGCTTATGATAATGCGCCTCATTTCTCGACGTCTGCAACTCATTGGTGACATCCCCTCTTATGTGCCGCATTATCCTACCATGTTCGTCCAAGCATCGCTAATGATGAGCGCACGGGCTACATACCTCTCCTGCGTTCCCTCACCGACAATGTTTGCGACTCATGTGCCGTTGTACCATTCTATCTGCTCGCCTGTGGTATGTATATCAGATTGCGGCCGGATTGTAACTACTATCCGTCGTCTAGCTTGTGCAGTAAAATCATCGACGTGTTTCTCCTCCAGCCGTCCTCGCCGGATGAGACTCGGTTCATAACCATAATTGTCTGGATTCGTAGCCGGATAAGTCCACTGACGGAGCGGTGGGATGTATGCATTGCAAGCATCTCGAAGGTACGTTTTCTTGAGGAATTGTAACATGCCCTCCTCGATTCTATTTACGGACTTGCCCATCGCACAGTAAGTGTGACACATTTTGAAGCACTAAAGTCTCCCCGAAAATTGTGAACATCACTAGAGAATTAGTCCATGCAACCAAACGTTTTCTTCAGTTCAAAGTTAGTTGGTGTGAGAGGTCACATTCTTCCATTGAATGTATTTGCTGCTTGATTGTTCAGAATGGTGTGAGGGTAGGGTAGGCCACTCGTTGACGCTTGTAGGTGATGTTTCAGTCCCGAATCGAATATCCAAGGTATGCTGGCGATATTTTGTCTCGGTTGACAGGTGTCGGAGGGACCGACCAGCCCAACTCCATGCTGGCAGGGGACCTACATCGGACCTTCAGTTTCAGGAAATACACATACACATACACATATGCGAAGTAGCTGTACTCGCACGACAGACATCTGATGGTCCGACTACGGACATCAAAAAGTTTATTGTGAGTTACGGACTCGGTGGGCATACCTATGCTCTAGCCAACTGAGGTAACTCCCTTAACTTACATCCACAACTTATTTTGATCTAGTTGGCCACCCTAGAAGAGCCCCAAAGTCCTCGTCGGCTGGTGGCGGTCACACATGTTCTAGTTGAACGTCGTGGAAGGTTTTTCGTAGATCACCGGTGGACATTCGGCGGTAGGAGATGCGGCCGCGTTCACATTCCATTTTTAAATCCCGGGCGATGGACTTGCGGCTTGCTTCGGAAAATTTTCTCGTCAAAACCTAAAAGCAGAGATATTGAGTCACAGTAGAGGAGCAACGTGAATGTACAAGTTGCCCCACACAACCTTCATTTGTATCTGCAAAATCAGCCTTTTCATATTCACAACCTGTATCACGCGCTTGCCTTGTGTGAAGCCAAGGTCCGAGCCGCACTGGCAGTTGCCAGACTGATCATCGCCCTACCCTCGATCAGATCAAATCCATGTACCACCTATGGATGTATATGCTAGGTGCGGATGATAGGGTCGAAGATGGAAGCCAGGGTGCCCAAATGATAGCTTTGGTGGCTGGACCGGATCACTCCTGTTTTGTCGCCTGGATGGGGTTCTATGTCCTTCGTGGGGTGGGCCGAGGGGACCTTATAGGGACTCCCAGAGTCGGCTAGCAGGGAGCTTGACACAGCGAAGTCCGTGGCCCGGGACTGCTGCGCACTCGATGGGAAGCCTCGGGTGGCTACATCAACTCACAGCCCAGCCCAGCCGAATTGAATTGTTTTCATACTTGGACCAAGGGTCGGTCTAGTCACCAGTCTTCTCGAGTCCACAAATACCAGAATTTGATTGACCCTTGTCGAGGCGTACAGGAGATGTATCTGGGTATCACTAGAGTGAATGCTGCATTTGGAAAAAGGCAGTGTAGAAGGACGAGTTGTGAGCCACACAATCACGTCGTACATCTGATGAAACTCGGTGAAGAGGCCATACTAGTATACAACTTGAATCAGAAATTCGCGCAGCGCCACTGTAGGGCCAGGACACAGCTTCAAAGAGGCGAGAATCCGTGGGTGAGCAGATGCCGTGGCAAACCCCAAGATTGGGGGGTGTCGCCAAGTGTCAACACAGCGCTTTCAGCATGGATGACGGTAGCCGTACCTCCACGGATCCAGCGTTAAAGGAAGGAAATCCTCAATTTGGACGCCTGGGCTGGGATTGCGGAGCGCCACAAGTACACCGGGGATTCCCACAGAATATCAGTTGCTTTTCCAATCGGATCAGCCACCGAACTGCCCCAGGTAATCGCTCTACAATGCTAGCGCTGTTGGTACTCTATAGGTCGCAACTGCTTCATAAGAGAAAAATTGTCAGGGGGAGTTCATTGCCTCAACCCCAGATCATGGCAACTTGGTTCCCACATTGATAAACGATACACTGATTCGGAGGCCACACCTGACAGCGTGTGCCCGGACTCGGACCTAGCCTGGTTCCTATCGTTTCTTAAGTTGCCTTCCTGGGCAGAAGACTGAGAAATGTCACGCGAGTGGTTCAGATAGGGATGTTTAGTAAGAGAAATGGCCCTTCATATGTGTATTTCATTTCAATGTCGTACGGATGCCCTCTATGCGTGGCCCACGTGTATACCAGCCAAACTTTATTATAAAAAGAAAAAGAAAAAAGGGGGTGCTCGAGCCCTACTTGGAACCTCGGACCCAGAGAATGGGCCCTCCATCCGAGTGCCGACCGCCAGTAATATACTGACGGTATCAAAAACGGTGCGGACGGAGCCGCATTTGACGACGTATATGCCTTGATCACAATGCCCCTAGCACGATATACTGACCATCAATTTTATCAGTTGCACTTCATGCATAACTCATATTAGACCTTGACTGGGATGAGACCATTGACCATGCAAGTCAACCATACTGTGTGCTATGATTACATATATTGTATTGGTATGGTGCAAGTGGGGCAGCGTTCTGATGGATGTTTTGTTTGTTCTTGTTGTCCGTCCCGCTTGGTTGCCGAATTTTGCTACGACGGCGAGTCGGCTTTCAGAGCGAGCTCACACTAATTGGCCATTGCGGGAAGGTACAAGGTCGTTTTCCTCGGTCTTGCCATGAAGTTCGTCATCAGCATGCTGTTTAGACTAATATACTGACGATATCCTCTCAGCTGACTTATGTTCATTTGTCGCTTCCGACTTGTACCTAGATTCCTGGTCTCACCCTCACCTTCACTTCATAGCCATGTCACCATCACCCACAGGTTCTCGTCCAACGCAACTACCCCGTCGCCACAATCACTGGCAGTCCCTATTTCACCTCGTCCCCCCTCTTCATCACACGTGTTCCAGCGCGACGTGTTACCAACCGACGATGTCCGGACGTCCGGAGACCACCTTTCCGGGTGGCTCTCTACCACTTCTGAAAAGGACAATATGGGCTATTCACCACCTTTGTCCATGTTATACGCGCAACTCAATATACCGGTGTTCTCGAAGCTCTCCACACAGCTTTCGAGTGGACAAGTCCGTGGTGTCGCGCTCCGCGCGCGAAAAGCAAGACACGCGTTTGTATTGGATAATCTCGCGAGAAACATTTTGGATTCCCCAGAGCCTGTTCGGAGCGAGCTTGCGACCGCGTTGCTCTCCATCTCTCATCTGCACCTGAACCCGTCACTCATAGCATCTCTCTCATCTTGCATTACACCCGACCACTTCTTTTCTCTTTCCCTAGACGCATTGTCTCACATCGCTTGCACACTAATCGATCACCCCTCATCACCTAATACGACGACTCCTCTGACGCGCCTCGCTGAGCACATCGCACATCGCCTGGAACTGTTTTGGAGGAAAACCTATGGTCCTCCGTCGAGTGGCGTGCATAGCGTTCCCGTATGGGCACTCTTTCGCCTTATCATGCACTTGTCCGAACTTCATTTGAGGGAGCCTGCGATGCGCGTTTTACAGTCTCTTGTAGAGATGGCATATATCCCACCAGAAGCTATTCAACGCATGGACCAGACCTCGAGAGACTTTCACTTGATCATCGTGCTCACCCTCGTCCGTTCATGCATCTCCTGGAAATGGAATAGCAGAGCGCTGGCCCTTCTGAGGAGTTATCTCGGCAAAAAACTTTCAGCAGGCCCCGCAATCAACAGGTTATGCCAAGATGTATTGTATGCACTCATGGAGTTTCCTACGGTGGAAGATTTAGATCTCGGCGTTTCCTTCGTCAAAGACATACTATCAAGTCCAGAGCCTATCTTCATTTCCCCCGGCATAATTCGCCAGATTTATAGCAGTGCCCAACGCCTCGGCCAACCTCAAATAGCCGCCAGCCTTTATAAGTTCACACAGAGTGAACCCACTCAGTCATTGCATAAATACCCTCTCCCGAGTGGCACAGCTCTGACGTGGTTCCTCCGCCACTTGTCCAACCACGCTGCCTATCTGCACCTTGCACGACATCTGGTCCAGCATGTCGCGGATCGCTGCGAGCCCATCCCCTTGGCAGATCGAGCGGAATTTATTTCTATCGCGGCCGTAAGCGGGTTTGCAAGCCCCGCTAGGTCTCTCTTGGAACGCTATTCCTCGGGAGGAGGAGGGCGGATAGTCGCTGGGAATGCCGCTATGGTGGTGCGCATATGCAGCCTTTTTGCTAATTTGAGCCGAAGAATGGTTGTCCACAAGTCTGAAAGTTCTGGATTAGTGGACTCTCCTACCGATAGTGGCCTCCATAACAATCTGAACGATCTCCACGCGTCGTATCTGGAGGACAACAAGGATTTCAGAGACTTTGCCAACTTGGTCTTGACTAGGTACCGTGAGGTGAAGGAGCCGCTCCAGCACGCATCCAGAGAAGATCTGAATGCACTAGCCCGTGCCAACATCATCCTCGGCCATTTCACAGAGGCATTTCGGGTTCTACAGGTTGTGGTAGACAGGAAGGAGCGTCCGGACCTCCATGACGCTAACGTCGTCCTCTCTGCGATTGCAAATGTTGATCCTTGTATTGGCCTGAAGATGGTGCGACGCATGGTTGAAGTCGGCCCGAAACCCGATGGCATCTCGTTTGGTACCGTCATTCATCGCGCAGCAAGACGCGGCAACATTGCAATAATCATTGGCGCACTCCGATTAGCGCGCGAAACCGGGCAGCAGCTCACGACTAAAACCGTGGTCACTATTATTAGGGCGAGTGTTGCACTCTGTGGCTCGGACAAGGATGCTCTTCGAGACAACCTAGTTCACGCATTGGAGGTCATCATGGCCAACGAAGATTCGAACCACCTGGCAACAATGAACATGGGCAGGTTTTGCATCAACGAGGCTCTCAGAGCCGATGATCCTAGTCTCGCATTTAAATTCTGGAGACACGTGGTGCGACCGAGAGCGGAGTGGGACGACAACTCGCACGCCTCCTTAAGGCGTCGTATTGCAT
>Ga0137361_10003362_pt1 | contig 10364 bp, 9 predicted proteins | sample Mad1_80_16metaG_FD_104923 | JGI IMG/M metagenome (GOLD analysis project Ga0137361, IMG submission 104923) | Vadose zone soil microbial communities from Angelo Coast Range Reserve, California, USA - Mad1_80_16 metaG | ecosystem: Environmental > Terrestrial > Soil > Vadose zone | place: USA... | reverse complement strand
CGGGCCGGCCCCCGCGCACCAAAGCCGCGGCAATCACCCACTCCGGGGAACCGGCGAGATAGGCGCGCGTGCCGTCGATTGGATCGACGACCCACACTTCGTCGCGCCGCAAGCGGGCCGGGTCGTCCTCCGTCTCCTCCGACAGCCAGCCGGCATCGCGGATGCTCAGAAGCCGCTCGCGCAGCAGGGCGTCAACGGCAATATCGGCTTCGCTCACGGGCGAGGAGGCGCCTTTCGTCCAGCTGACGAGCTGACCGCGAAACGTTTGCAGCGCCAGCGCGCCGGCTTCACGCACGGCGCAGGCAAGGCGATCGCGCAGCAGGACGCAGTCATCGACCGCCAACGGTGAGCCCCTCCACGCGCACGGTCGGCGCATTGGTGCCGAACCGAAACTCCAGATCATTTGCGGGAACGAGGGCCTGGAACATATCGAGAAGACTTCCGGCAATCGTCACTTCGCTGACGGGGTAGCTGCGTTTGCCGTTTTCGATCCAAAAGCCGTTCGCGCCGCGACTGTAATCGCCGGTCACGTAATTCACCCCTACGCCGATGAGGTCGGTGACGTAAAATCCCTCGGCGATGTCGGCCATGAGCGCTTCCGCCGTATCGCTGCCGGCCGCGAGATGCAAATTGCTCGGCCCGGGCGCCGGCGTGGACGATACGGCGCGCTGGGCATGGCCGGTGGTGACAAGACCGAGCTCGCGGGCGGTCGCGCAATCGAGCAACCAAGATGCGAGCACGCCGTCCTCCACCACGGCGAGGGGCTTGCTGGCGACGCCCTCGGCATCGAATGGACGCGAACGCAAGCCGCGCAACCGCCGCGGGTCGTCGAGCACGCGGATGCCCGGCCTGAACAGCCGTCGGCCGAGTCTGTCTTTGAGGAAACTGCTTTTGCGCGCTACCGCAGCGCCATTGATTGCACCGGCGAGATGGCCGATGAGGGAGCCCGCCGCCCGCCGGTCGAACACGACCGGCACGCGTTTGCTCTTCACCTTGCGTGGATTGAGCCGCTCGACCGCGCGCTCGCCGGCCGTGCGTCCGATCTTCTCCGGGGGGTCGAGATCGCCGCCGTGGACCGTGGCGCAATAGTCGTAATCGCGCTCCATTGCCGTGCCCGCGCCAGCAATCGCCGTCATCGATATGCTCTGGCCCGAGTTGAGATAGGCGCCGCGGAAGCCGTGGCTCGTCACCAGCACGATGCCGCCGATGCCGGCGGATGCCGACGCCCCCGCCGATTTGGTGACGCCTTCAACGGCAAGGGCCGCGCTCTCGGCGCGTCGCGCACGCTCTTCCAACGCGCCCACAGTCGGCAGATCCGGATCGAGCAAATCGAGATCGGGAAGCTCGCGGGCAAGCTGCTCGCGATCGGCAAGTCCCGCGAACGGATCTTCCGGTGCCGCCTTGGCCATGGCGACCGCACGTTCGGCGAGCTCGGTCGCGTCGGTCTTGATGTCGTTCGTCGACACGACCGCTTGACGGCGTCCGACGAAAACGCGAAGCCCCACATCGTCGCCTTCGGAGCGCTCGGATTCTTCAACCGCGCCCTCGCGCACCTCGATCGCAAGTGAGACCGAGCGCAGGGCGAGCGCATCGGCGGCGTCTGCGCCGGCCCGGCGCGCGGCCGCGACCAGCCGTTCGGCAAGGTCGGTCAGCGCAGATTGGTCGAGGAGCGAGGACATCGAGAGGATGAGTCTCGTTTTGCACGATGGAGGAGCGTGTTACCTAGCTTGCGCGGGGACGGCAACGACTCGTCAAGCATGACTCGCATGGGAGGCGGTGAAACCGCAGATTAACCAGGAACGTTAAGCGGATCCCGACAGGTTTGCGGCATGTTTGCGGCAACGAGCGGGGGAACCGCCGCAGCGCCGGGCATTCCCGGCAGGAAGCAGCTAGGCTTTGGGGCGTCAAGCGTGGGGTCGAGCCGTGGGGACGGCTCGACCCCCTTATCTTCAGGCTCCCGTAAGCGGCGTCACCGCCGCCGCTCGGGGATTTGGATCAGCTCGGCGAGATCGCCGTGGGTCAGCGGCGCCGTGATGAATTTGAAGTTGACGGCGTCGGCCATCACCTCCTCGATTCCGGAAATGCGATCCGGATCGACTGCGGTAAGCGGGAGGAATTCCTGCAATGCGCGCTTGGCCGTGCTCTCCGACAGCTTGGCGAAGTTTGCGTAGGCACTGAGCCCCTCCGGCGTCGAATGGACCCAGCGCAGCGAATCCCGGTAGCCGCGCATGAAGCGCACGAACACGTCAGGACGCGCTTTGAGCTCCGTCGCGTTGGCAACGATGACGCGGCTCGTCTGCTTATCGAAATCGGGCGCATCCGACGATTTCATGATCAGCCGGGTCTTGCCGGCTTCGAGCTCGGCGACACCGAACGGCGCGCCTGCCCAGCCCACGTCAACCTGTCCGGTCATGGTCGCGGTCATGGTCGCGGCCGCATTCCCGGTCGGTGTCGGCTTGAAGTCCACGTTGTAGTGCTTCTGCAGCGCGAGCACGCCGGCATGGGTGGAGGAGCCGTTGTTGGAATAGGCAACCGTCTTGCCCGAGAGGTCGCGCGGGCTCTTGATCGGTGAGGCCGCCGGCACATACCAAAAGACCTGCGCGCCCCCCGTATAGGAGCCGCCGATGATGCGCACCGGCGCTCCTTTGGCAAACACACCGATCGCGCCGAGAAAACCTGAAGCGATGCCGACCTGTGCGCTATTCGAGATCACGGCCTGCTGGGTCTCGCCGCCGCCGTCAGTATAGAAAATGTCGAGCGCGAGATTATGCGGCTTGAACAGGCCGGCCTTGTAACCGACCTCGGTAACGAAGGTTTCGCCAATGCCGCGCCCGCCGACGGCGACCTTAAGCTCCTCGTCCGCGCGACCAGGCTCGGCCAGCCCGACCAACGTTGCGATTGCCGCAAGCGACGCGATAACGAACCTGCAAGAGCACATGCTTTCTCCGGCCTCCTCTCCCGTTCGTTCCGCGCATAGCGCGTCAAAGACGCGCGTAAACGGGCTTATGTTGGAAACCCGGGGACACGGGCTGTGGCTCCGCCCGGACGAACGGAGCAACGTCCTCACGATCGTATTCTATAGCCGCGCCGGGAAAACCGCATCGAGCGCGAGTCCGGCAAAAAGGATGAGGCCGGCATCGCGGTTGGACTTGAACACCGTCAGGCAATTGAGCGGATCCTCCACGTTGAGCCGCGCAATCTGCCAAACGAGATGGGCGGCAAAGGCGATGATCCCGAGCGCGAAGATCAGCCTTGCACCAGCACTCCATCCAGCGACTGCAATCAGCATCACGGCAAGGCCGTAGAACAGCGCCAGCATCGGCTTGGTGCGCTCGCGGAAGAGCAGCGCCGTGGACTTGATGCCGATGAGCGCATCGTCGTCGCGATCCTGGTGCGCGTAGATGGTGTCATAGCCGATCACCCAGCATATAGCGCCGGCATAGAGCAGCACCGCGGGCGCGTCGAGCCGCCCAAAGGTCGCCGGCCATCCCATCAGCGCGCCCCAGGAGAAGGCGAGTCCGAGCACAATCTGCGGCCAGTAGGTGATCCGCTTCATAAACGGATAGATCGCGACCACCGCGAGGGAGGCGAGGCCGACAAGGACCGTGAACCCATTGAACTGCAGCAGAACCGCAAGCCCGAGCAGTGCCTGCAAGACGAGAAAGGCGGCGGCCGCCGCGACCGTCACCTGTCCCGAAGGGATGGGGCGCGAGCGCGTGCGCTCGACTCGCGCATCGAGGTCGCGATCGACGATATCGTTCCAGGTGCAGCCCGCCCCGCGCATGGCAAACGCGCCGACGAAGAATAGGAGGAGATGCCACGCGTTGACCCGCGTCCCGGCGTGAACCGCGGCAAGGGCAACCGACCACCAGCACGGCAGCAGCAGCAGCCAGGAGCCGATCGGCCGGTCGAGGCGCGCCAAACGTAGATAAGGACGCGCCCAGGCAGGGGCCCAGCCGTCGACCCAGTTGCCGGTCGAATCGGCGACGCGGCCCGCGCCGCGCGTCATCGCGTCAGCGGACTGCCGGTGAGCGTGTCGAAGGTCGACTGGCCCTTTTTCGTCGCGGTGGAAGCATCCGGAACCATGGGCCCGGCACCCAGCGCATCACTCAGGCTGGGAGCGGCCGGGCGCGGCGCTTGCGCTGCATCGCAAATCTTCTTGCCCACCTCGGATGCCTTGCCGTGCCCGTCCTGCACTTGTTTGAGGACTTCGGAGGGAACACCGCAGGTTGCGCTGTGCTCTTGCAAGCCCTTGATCATCTTGCTCTCGGCCGCAAGGAAGGCCTTGAAGAGCTTACAAATCTCGTCGGGGGGCGCCTTCCGCTGGCCGGCTGCCTGGAGCGCCTGGCCATTCTTGGCAACGTCATCGCGGCTGGTCAGGAGCTGCTGACAGCCTGGCGGCGGTTGCTGCGGCGCAGCGAATGAGGCTCCCGGCGCAGCGGGGGACATGCCTGGGACAGGTGACATGGCGGGCGCCCCGGACATGCCCGGACCCCCTCCAAACTGCGCCGCCGCCTGCCACAGCGGCATCACCGCGAGCGCCAGCGCCAATGGGAGAGCCCGGCTGACCCTCATGAGCTGTATCTCTCCCCCGGCCGCCCGATTCGTCCCCACCACCCCGCGGCCCTGACATCAAAAGCCTTTCAAATCCGGCGATAACACGGCAAAGCGGCAGCCCTAAGGCCGCTCCGGTCCCGAGTGCCGGCGCGATCGCCCTTCAGAACCGTGATTTGCCCGTCTTTCGGTTTGTGATTTTCCTCAAAAGCGGGCAGCAATGTCGCCCGTGGCATCCATCCCCCGCGGTCAGTGCCGCGCCCCCCGCCTCTACGTCGACGCCGCGCTCCACGAGGGCGCGAGCGTTCTGCTCAACGTCTCACAAGCCCACTATCTCGGCACCGTGTTGCGCTTGAAAGCCGGCGACAGCGTGCTGGTCTTCAACTGCCGCGACGGCGAATGGCGCAGCACGCTCCGGCGCGAGAAACGCTCCTTCGCGCTTGCCATCGTCGAACGCACGAGGCCGCAGCCCAGGGCGCTCAACCTGCATTACCTGTTCGCACCACTCAAACATGCTCGCCTCGACTACATGACACAGAAGGCGGTGGAGATGGGCGCCTCGCGATTGCAGCCGGTGCTCATGCGCCACTCTCAAGTCGCGCGCGTCAACCTCGAGCGCATGCGCGCAAATACCATCGAGGCCGCGGAGCAGTGCGGCATCCTGACGCTTCCAGACATCCGCGCGCCGTTGAGCCTCGAGCAGATGATCGCCGAGCTCGAGCCCAAGCGTTTGCTCGTGTTCTGCGACGAGACGGCGGATGTGAACGACCCGATCGCCGCGCTCGCGCAAGCGCGAAATACGCGCCAAGGGCATGCCCTGTCTCTCGCCGTGCTCGTTGGCCCCGAGGGGGGCTTCGCCCAAGACGAGCGTGCGGCGCTCCTCAAATTGCCCAATGCGGTGCGGCTTGCGCTCGGGCCGCGGCTGCTGCGCGCCGATACCGCCGCGGTCGCCGCCCTCGCGCTGGTGGGGGCGGTGCTCGGGGATTGGCGATAGGCGCGCCGCGGCCGGCAAATGCGGCCCGCCGACGGCGTTAAGCCCGTCCTCCCTTTGGCATCGAATAAAGCCCCTAAGCGTGCTAAAGCGCCGCCCGCCACAAGCTCAGAACGTTGCGATCCGCGCCATGACGCGTGCAGGAATCATCTCGCCGAAGACCGCGCCCGAGGCACGCGCCGACGCGCTCGTCGCCGCGTTCGAGCGCGCCGGCTATGCGCGGGTGACGCCGGCGATTCTGCAGCCCGCAGAGCCGTTCCTCGATCTTTCCGGCGAGGACATCCGCAAGCGCATGTATCTGGCGAGCGACCCCCAAGGGCGCGAGCTGTGCCTGCGCCCCGACCTCACCATTCCGGTGTCGCGTGACTATCTCGCCTCGCCCGAGGCCGGCGCGCCACGCGGGTTTTGCTATCTCGGGCCGGTGTTTCGCCATCGCGGCGAAGACGGCGGGGAATTCCTGCAGGCCGGCATCGAGTCCTTCGGACGCGAGGATATCGCGGCGGCGGATGCCGAAATGCTGGCGCTCGGGCTTCAAGCGACGGCGCATTACGGCTTGGCCGCGCCCGACATCCGCATGGGCGATGTCGGCCTGTTTTGCGCGCTCGTTGCGGCGCTCGATCTCGCGCCCGCGTGGAAGCGCCGGCTGATCAAGGACTTCAATCACAAGACGTCGCTGGCGCAGGATCTCGATCGGCTCACCGTGGCCGCCGCGAATGCTCGGCCGGAATATCAAGGCGTGCTCGCCGCGCTGGTCGGCGCGGACCCCAAAGGCGCGCACGCGCTCGTCACCGATTTGCTGTCGATTGCGGGCATCACCGCGGTCGGCGGACGTTCGGTGAGCGAAATCGCCGACCATTTTCTGGAACAGGCGGCGCTCGGCGCGCAGCCGTCACTGCCGCGGCATACCCGCGCGCTGATCGAAACATTCCTCGCCGTTGCCGGGGATCCGCATGCGGCGGCGGCCAAGCTCAAGGCGTTTGCGCGCCAAGCCAAGATCGCCCTCGATGCTGCGATCGAGCTGTTCGAGACCCGCACGCGCTCGCTCGCGGAACGCGGCGTCGACGTTTCGGCCATCCAGTTCTCGACCGCCTTCGGCCGCGGCCTCGACTATTACACCGGCTTTGTATTCGAGCTCCATGCTCCACGCGCGCAGGCGAGCGAGCCGCTGGTGGCCGGCGGGCGCTATGATGGATTGCTCTCGCGGCTCGGCAGCACGCAGGCCATACCCGCGGTCGGGTTTGCGGCATGGATCGAGCGGCTGGCGGCGGTGCGAGGCGGCCCGTGAGCGCGCCGTTCGTCATCGCGGTGCCGGCGAAAGGACGCCTGCAGGCGAACGCGGAAGCATTCTTTGCGCGCGCCGGGCTCGAGCTCGTCAAGCCGCGCGGGGCGTGCGACTACCGCGGCACCATCGCCGAGCTTCCCGGCATCGAGGTGGCGTATCTCTCGGCGGACGAGATTGTCGATCTCCTTGCGCAGGGGGCGGTGCATCTTGGCATCACGGGCGAGGATTTGGTGCGCGAGAAAATTCCCGACGCGGAGCGCCGTGTTGTCCTCGTCGACGGATTGGGCTTCGGCCACGCCAATGTGGCGGTCGCGGTGCCGCAGGCGTGGATCGACGTACACAGCATGGCCGATCTCGACGATGTCGCAATCGCGTTTCGTCTCAAGCACGAGCGCAAGATGCGGGTTGCGACCAAATACGTGAATCTCACGCGCGACTTCTTTTCCCGGCATGGCGTGACGGACTATCGGATCGTGGAAAGCTCGGGCGCCACAGAAGCCGCACCGGCGGCCGGCACCGCCGAGCTCATCGTCGACATTACCACTACGGGAGCAACGCTCGCCGCCAACGGGCTCAAGGTGATCGACGACGGCGTGATCCTGCGTTCGCAGGCCAATCTGGTCGCGGCGCGCGCGGCGAACTGGGGCGCCGCCGAGCGCGCCATCGCGCGCGGCATGCTCGACCGTATCGCCGCGCAGGCGCGGGCGCGCGCGTTTCGCGAGGTGCGCACTCGGGTGGCTGGCTGCGACGATGCGTTCATGGGCGAGGCCAAGCGGCGTTTCGGGGTCGAGGCCCCCTTCGGCGGACCTACCTCCTCGGGCATGCTCACGCTGCACTGCCCGCCCAAGCACGTCCATGAGCTGACCATGTTGCTCAGGGAGAAGGGCGCCGAGAACGTCGTGGTCGCAGACCTCGATTACGTCTTCGCCAGCGCCGATCCGCTTTACGCCAAGCTCGAGGCAGGCCTGGGAGCGCCGCGGTAAGACTTGCGCGCTTACTCCCCCTTGATGTTCGCAGCCTTGATAATCGGCCACCACTTCTCAATCTCGGCTTGTTGATAGGCGAACAGCGCCTGCGGGGTCTGCTGCTCGCGGTCCGGGATCTCCTGGCCGAGCTGTGCGAGCCGCTGGCGCACGCCGGCATCGGCCAAGGTCTCGAGGACCGCCGCATTGAGCTTGGTAATGATGTCTTTCGGCGTTGCTTTCGGCATCCAGAACGCATGCCAGATGGCGATATGCAGGCCCGGCACGCCGGCCTCATCCACCGTCGGAATGTCGGGTGCCGCCGCCAGCCGAATCTTGTCGGTCACGGCGTAGGCCTTGATCGTGCCGGCGCGCACCTGCGGCAGCGAATTGGCCGCCTGATCGATCATCAAATCGACCTGGCCGGCCACCAGGTCCTGCATCGCGGGGCCTGCGCCGCGATACGGAACGAACTGAAATCGCGCGCCGGTGATGTTCTGGAAATAGACGCCGCTGATATGGGACGCGCTGCCGTGGCCGGCCGTGCCCTGCGTCGCGGTCGCGGAATTCGCTTTCAACCAGGCGATCAGACCCTGCAGATCCTGCGCCGGCACCGATTTCTTCGCGACGATGAGTTGCGGATTGGTGGCGATCATTGCCACCGGCTCGAAGTCTCGCAGCACGTCGTAGGCCAGCGCGTAGATCGCCCCGTTGACGACGTGCGTGCCCCAATGGCCGATGCCGATGGTGTAGCCGTCGGCTGCGGCACGCGCGACCTTGCCGACGCCGATGGTGCCGGCAGCCCCGGTCACGTTCTCAACGATGATGGTTTGACCGAGCGGAACTCGCATGCGCTCGGCCATGATGCGCGCAATCGTATCAGTCGGGCCGCCCGCGGAATACGGCACCACCATCGTAATCGGGCGCGACGGGTAGACCTGCGCATCGGCCGCTTCGGTGCTTGCAACCACGGCAATGAGTAAGACGGCTGAGCGCAGCTTGCGCATCGGGTTTCTCCCTTGTTGCGGCTTGCACGAGGTGGTGGACAATTTAGCACAGCGCAGCGAAGTCGATGGGCCGCGTGCGGTCGAGCGTGCGCTCGCTCGGCGGCAGCGGATATTTGAGGCCGGTTGCGCAATTGAAAAGCACGGCCTGTTCACCCCGACCAATGCGCCCGTCGGCGAGACCCTGTTTGAGCGCGGCATAAGTGGCGGCCCCTTCCGGGCACAGTAACAGGCCTTCCGCGCGCGCGACCTCTTCGATCGCGGCGGAGATTGCTTCGTCGCCGACCGCGACGGCGAACCCACCGCTCTCGCGCACGGCGCGCAAGATGAGAAAGTCGCCGATCGCCTGCGGCACGCGGATGCCCGCAGCGATGGTATGGGCGTCCTCCCAGCGCGGCGCATGGTCCTCGCCCGCGTCATAGGCGCGCACAATCGGGGCGCAGCCTGCCGCCTGCACCGCCACCATCCGCGGCCGCTTGCTGCCGATGAAGCCGATCGCTTCGAGCTCGGCGAACGCCTTCCACATGCCGATCAGGCCGGTGCCGCCGCCGGTCGGATACAGAATCACATCGGGCAGCTGCCAGCCGAGCTGCTCGGCAAGCTCGATGCCCATCGTCTTCTTGCCCTCGATCCGGTACGGCTCTTTCAATGTCGAGGTGTCGAACCAGCCCGCCTTGGCCGCGCCCTCGGCGACGATCTTGCCGCAATCGTCGATGAGGCCGTTGACACGGTAGACGCTTGCGCCTTGCAGGGCGATTTCGCGAACGTTTACTTCCGGCGTGTCCGCGGGGCAGAACACGGTGGTCCTGATGCCGGCGCGGCTGGCATAGGCGGACAGCGCCGCGCCGGCATTGCCGTTGGTTGGCATGGCCATGTGCTTAACGCCGAGCGCCTTCGCCATCGACACGGCGAGAGCGAGCCCGCGCGCCTTGAACGAGCCGGTCGGCAGGCGGCCTTCGTCCTTGACCAAAATGTCGCCGGCCGCGAGCGTCTTGGCGAGCCTCGGCAAGGTCAGGATCGGCGTGACCGGCTCACCGAGGCTGACGATATCGCGCGCGCGACGCACGGGCAGGAGTTCGCGGTAGCGCCACAGATCGCGCGGCCGCCGCGCCAGCGCCTCCTTGCGCAACGCCTTTTTGATTGCCTCGACATCGTAGCGCACCAAGAGCGGCTTGCGCTCGCGCGAGAGGTTATGAAGCTCGTCCGCCGGGTAGCGCGCACCCGTCGCCGAGCATTCGAGATGCGTGACGAATGTCGGGCGCTCCGCGGTCAAGTTGTCGTCGTCGCGCATATGCGCCCTCCGATGCAGCTCTCTTGCGCGGCGCCGCAGACATGGCGCGGCAGCGGCTCTGTTTTCGTCATTCGGTCGACCGTTTCGCCTGCCCCGCGCGCGATCCGAATACGACGAAATGCGAGAGCGAAAAATTGACCCCGAAGCTCGCGGCGAGCGCGCAGAGCTTGGCCGCCGGGACGGGAAGCCAAAGCGATACCACCACCAGCACCGTCGTGTTGGTGACGAACCCCGCGATGCCGGACGCAACGAATGCGGCGTAGGCGCGCCAGCGCAACTG
>Ga0137361_10003361_pt1 | contig 10365 bp, 14 predicted proteins | sample Mad1_80_16metaG_FD_104923 | JGI IMG/M metagenome (GOLD analysis project Ga0137361, IMG submission 104923) | Vadose zone soil microbial communities from Angelo Coast Range Reserve, California, USA - Mad1_80_16 metaG | ecosystem: Environmental > Terrestrial > Soil > Vadose zone | place: USA... | reverse complement strand
GCCGAGCCCACTCGACGACACCGCGGCGTCCAGCATGCGCGGCGACCCGTTGGACAGGATCGCGCGCGGTCGCGGCGCCAGGCGCTCCAGAGCGGCCGGAACTTCGGGAAAGCAGGCCAGCGTCAGGTACGCGTCCATGAGCCGGCGGATCTGCGCCTCGCTCGGTGACAGGCCGAGCCGGCGCACCGTGTGACGCAGCGCCGCCTCGGTGACCACCCAGAAATCGTCGTAGCGCCGCATGAGGGCGCGCAGCCACGTGTATTCGAGCTGCTTCTGGCGCCACAGCGCCGAGAGCGTGGCCGGATCGCTGGTGAGCTCGCGGCCGGCTTCGATGACGGAGTGGACGTCGAAGAGCGTGCCGTACGCGTCGAAGACGTACCCGCGGATGCGGGCGGTCAGGGGGTGGCCTGAGCGGCCCGCCGGACCCGGATCGACTTCTTCGTCGGTCGCACGCGCTCGGGCTCGGGAGGATCGAGGCCCGTTTCCACGAAGCCGAAGCGCAGCACCCGCTTGGCGTCGAGGAACGACTGAGCCCGACTGCGCGAGCCGAGCACGATCATCACGAACTCCTGGCCGCCCCGCCACGCGGCCACGGCCAGGTTGTAGCCGGCCTCGTGGGTGAAGCCGGTCTTGAGCGCCTGCACCCCGAGCGGGTCGTCGAAGAGCGGAATGTGCCGCGCATAGACCCGGCCGCGGTAGATGAAGGTCTGCCCGCCCAGGAGCGTGCGGGCCGCCGGGTAGTCGTGGAGCAGCCGCGCGATCAGCAGGGCCATGTCCTTCGCGCTCGTCCGCTGGAGCGGATCGGGCAGGCCATGGGGGTTCGCGAAGCGGGTGGCCGCCATCCCGAACTCCTTGCCCTTCGTATTCATGCGCTCCACGAAGCTCGCCTCGTCACCGGCCAGATGATCGGCGAGCGCGGCGGCGGCGTCGTTGGCGGAGGCGATGGCCACGCCCTCGAGCAGGACACGGAGCGGGACGTGCTCGCCGGTGCGAAGGCCCATGCGATAGCGGCCCACCCTCGAGGCGTGAGGGCTGACCGTGACCACGTCCTCGACGTCGGCTCGACCACGCTCGATGGACTCGAACGCCAGGTAGAGCGTCATGAGCTTCACCAGGCTGGCCGGGGCGCGCTCCACGTCGGCGTTCTTCTCGAAGATGGTCCGCCCGTCGGCGTCCAGGAGCAGGACCGCCTCGGCATTGAGCCTCGGCGAGCGGACGGGCTGAGCACTGGCGTGCGCGACGAGCAGCGAAGTCAGCATCACCAGAGCGATAGAAGAGACGCGAAGCACCGAGGCTATTTTACCCGATGAGCCCTCAGCGGACGGCCTGCTTCAACTCCTTGGAGGGTTTGAAACGCGGTATCCGCCCGTCGACGGTGACGGTCTGCCCAGTTTTTGGGTTGCGCAGGGTGCGGGGGCGCCGCCGAGCGACCGAAAACGTGCCGAAACCGACCAGCGTGACGGGGTCACCGCGCTTGAGGGACGTACGGATCGAGGTCAGCATGGCCCGGAGCGCACGTTCGGTGCCGGCCTTGGGCCACCCCGTGGCCTTCGCCATGCTGGCGACGAGGTCCGCTCGGGTCATCTACATGCCGAAAGCGCCGCGGGCCTCGTCCATCACGCCTTCCGTGATGGTCGCCAGGCCCTTGGCCTCGGCATAGCGTTCGATCGCACGGCGGGCCATGGGCCGGATGAAGTCGGGGATGCGGGCGATACGGACTTCGGCCTCCGGGCTCCACGTGACGGCGGCGGGCACCGTCGTCGCGCCCTCGCTCAACATCGCCGCGAACGGGCAACTGCTCGCCGCCGGCTCAGCCGTCGGCGCTTCCGGGAACGCGTCCGGCCGCGCGCCGGCCATCGAGGCGCGCAGGTGCTCGAAGGGCGCGGGCGGCGTCGTGCGTCCACCGATCTTCACGCCGAGGCTTTGCACCATCTGCGTCTCGAACGCGTTGGTCAGCATCGCCACGCGGAAGCCGCACTCGGGACAGCGAAACGTCACCGTGAGGGAGCCCTCGTCGGGCCCGGCGGTGCCGTGGAGCTTCATCGGTTCGTCGCAGTCGAGGCAGAGGAACTTCATGGCCGCGTCATTCTAGCAGGCGTCGGCAGCCGCGGCCACGTGCGGAGCGCCAGCGGTGTCTGCAGCAACAGGATCGCGGCGACGGCGCCACCGGCGAGCATCCACCATCCGGTCACCACGCCTCGTGCGACCACGACGGAGAAGAAGATGTACGCCGAGAACCGCGCGCGACGATGCCGAGCGAGTATCAACGCCGCGACCACGGGCGCGGCGACGCCAGACACCCACCAGTGGCCGACGGCGAGCGCGAACGTCGCGTAGCCGGCGAGCGCCAGCGCGAGACCCAACGCGAGCGCGCGCTCTGCGCGATGCGACGACGACGGCGACATGGAGCGCAGCGTAGGTGAGAGCTGTCGGAGTGTCAAACGTCGAGCCGCGCGTCGCCGAGCTTGTGCGGCCAATCGACAAGCTGCTTTCGAGCAGAACAAATCTGGCAACGCAGTTCCGGACTAGAATGCCGAGCGATGTGGTTCGTTCAGCGCGTCATCCCGTGGCTGGTGCTCGCTCTGGTGGCTTCGCCGGCGCATGCCGCCGACACGGTCTGGGAAGCCCTGCAGACGGCCGGCAGCATCGTCGTGCTCCGTCACAGCTTCGCGCCCGGCGGCTTCGATCCGCCCGACGCCAGGCTCGATGACTGTTCCACCCAGCGCAATCTCGACGACAGCGGCCGCCGTCAGGCCAGGCTGATCGGCGAGGCGTTTCGGCAGCACGGCATCACGGTTGGGGCGGTGCTCTCGAGTCCTCGCTGTCGATGCCTCGACACTGCCCGGCTCGCGTTTGGACGGGTCGAGTCGTGGGACCCACTTCAAGGCGCTCTCGACGACACGCAGCTTCGGCGGCAGCGCGTCGACGAGATCAAGAAGGTGATGAGCGAGCCGCGTGATGGACCGCCCCTGGTCCTGGTCACTCACGGCAGCGTCGTCACCGATTTGACCGGTCTCAACGTGAGAATGGGTGAATTCGTGGTCCTGGGGCGTGGGGCTGACGGCGCGTACTCGGTCGCCGGTCGGCTGTACGTGGAGTGAAGGCCTGACGAGCGACTCAGCTCACAGACGAGCGACGAACGACTCGAGCGAGGCTCCGTCGAACGTCTCGTCGGGTGCGTGACACACGCGGCACGCGCGGACGCCGATCTCCGAGACCATCGTGTAGCCGGTGGCCCCGTGGCGCCAGATGATCACGTCGTAGCCGCGCTGTCGGATCAGCTTGAACCTCGGGCTTTCTCCCAGGGCCAGCCGGTTGTAGGCCTCCTCTCCGACGATGAAGAGCGAGACCCGGTGTTGATCGAGCTGATATTCGATGGCCGCGGCATCGGCATTGGCAAAGCGCGACATGCGGCCGCCCACCAGCGTGACCTTGGGGTCCTTGACATTGGGAAGAACGACCTTGAAATCGACGCGCCGCCGGAACCAGCGCTCCATCAAGCGATGCGACACCCCGGTGACCTCTGGTGGCACGAGCCCGCGACCGAGCTTCTGATGCTGATCGATCGACATGTCCGCGACGTCGCTCAGTCGAATGCCACCCGGCACCGATCCGATCGAGCCAGGGCCGAGCGTGATGCTGATGGCGAGCGCGACGGCGGCCGCGATCGTAGAGAGCCACGCCCTGGGGCCTGGGGCCGCGGGGTTGACGAGCGGGGCGGGGGCCGGGGCAGGCTTCGAGATCCGGATCTCACGAAGAGGCTCCCCGCTCGGCTCGTCCCCACTCGCGTCCCCTCTCAGGTGCCCACGGATCGCGGCCACGAGGGTCGCAGGGGAGCACGGCCTGGTCAGGAAGGCGTCGGCACCGGCACTGTGGACGGTCTCGCGCACTCCTGGCAGCGTGTGGCCGGTGAGGACGATGATGGGGATCGCCGCCGTGCGATCGTCCGCCTTGAGGCGCCGGCACACCTCCAGGCCGTCGAGCACGGGCATCACGAGGTCGAGAACGATCGCATCGGGCCGCTGGCGCGCCACGATGTCGATCACCTCGCCCCCGTCCGCCGCCTCGTCCACGACGAAGCCGGCAAGGGCCAGCGGCGCGACATACAGCGCCCGCTGGTCTCCGGCGTCGTCAGCGATCAGGACTCGCGTCATCTGTCCTCTATCCACGAAGATATGACCGTTTCCCTGACAGCAAGAGTCAGTCCAGCCCCGAAGGACGTTCAAGTTTGCGGAATCGCGTGGGTTTACTTTCATGAAGCGATCCGGGCAAATGCCCGACGCGGGCAAATGCCCTCATCAGCCGTTCGGCAGTGCAGCATCCTCAGCCCAGCACGCTGGTTCGGTTCTCTTCTTGAACCGTAGCTTGTCGCTGCCGAGGCCCCCTTGACGAAGGCCCTCGCCGGACAGATTCTCTGGGCGCGTCGGAGAGCTTGGTGAGGGAATCCGATTCCCGTCTAAGCCCTCGGGAAAGCAGTATGAGAACGGTGGCCGTGCGTGCGCCCGCAGTTCTCCTCGTTGCCGGGCCGCCGAGTGTCCCCGGGTCGCGAGGTGACGCCGGCCCAGCTGAACTGCGCCCCCGCGGTTGACTGCACCCAAGCCATGAAGCGACGCGACTTCCTCCGTCATGGCGCGATGGCTCTGGCACCGCTCGCCGGATGCACGCCACCGCCTCGGACGAGCGTCAGTGCGGGCTCTGGACCGCCTGCTGCTCGCGTCATCGTCGTGGGCGCTGGGCTGGCGGGACTCGCCGCTGCTCACGAGCTCACTCGCGCCGGTGTCGAGGTCGCGGTGCTCGAGGCGCGCGACCGGCCCGGAGGCCGCGTCCACACCCTGCGGGAGCCGTTCTCGGATGGCCTCCACGCGGAAGAGGGCGCGGTCTTCCTGCCCGACAACCACGAACTCGCGATGGGCTACTGTCGCGAGTTCGGCCTCCCGCTCGTCCCGGTGGTGGAGCGGGCGGCCGGGAAGCTCTACCACGTCCGCGGTCGACTGATCCGGTTCGGGCGAGGCGGCAACCCCACGTGGCCGTTCCCGCTCAGCGACGAAGAGGCGCAGCTCGGCTACTCCGGCATCTGGAAGAAGTACGTGGGCGACGCCCTCCACGATCTCGGCGATCCCTCCACGCGGGACTGGCCCACCGATCCGCGCGTCGAGCGTCTCGATCGGATGAACGGTGCCGAGTTCCTCGCCGCACGGGGCGCCTCGCCGGGCGCCATCGCGCTGCTTGGCGTCGGCTACTTCGACCTCCTCGGTGACGGCCTCGAGAGCTACTCGGCGCTGCTCCTCGTCCGTGATCTCGCGCTCAGCCAGACGCCCCACCAGACGTTCTCCATCAAGGGCGGCAACGACCGGCTGCCGCGCGCGTTCGCGTCAGTCCTCGGTCAGCGCATCCACTACAACTCGCCGGTCGTGCAGGTCACGCCCGGCGAGCGCGGGGCGCGCGTGGTGGTGGAGCGCCGCGGTGAGCACCAGACGCTCACGGCGGATCACGTCATCGTCGCCATCCCGTTCTCGGTGCTGCGCCGGCTCGACGTCGGACCGGGGCTCACCGCGACCAAGCGGCAGGCGATCGACGAGCTGCCGTACACCTCGGTGGCTCGCGTGTACCTCCAGGCCAACCACAGATTCTGGGTTGATGAGGAGCTGCCCACGTCGGCCAGCACCGACCTGCCCGTGAAGTGGATTTTCGAGCCCACGCTGAACCAGCCGGGCCCGCGCGGCATCCTCGAGTGCTACACGGCGGGGCCGCCAGCGCGGGCGATGACCAACATGGCGCCTCAGGAGCGGATCGACTACGCGCTGTCCTATGTCGACCACGTGTACCCCGAGATCCGTCGGCACTTCGAGCGCGGCGCCTCCAAGTGCTGGGACGAGGACCCGTGGGCCCGCGGCGCCTACGCGTGGTTCCGACCAGGCCAGATGCGCTCACTGCTGCCCCACATCGCGCGGCCGGAGGGCCGCCTGCACTTCGCTGGCGAGCACGCCTCGGCGTGGCCGGGGTGGACGCAGGGCGCGCTCGCATCCGGCGTGCGCGCCGCGCAGGAGATCCTCACCGCCGCTTGAGGGCGCGCTCGGCCCGCGACATCGACGATCGCCGGCCTCCTCCGACGGTCGGGCGACTCCGAAAGATCGCAGGGAAAAATTCGCGTCAGGCGGCGAGGAGGAGCTACTGTTGTTTGATCCGTTCCTTCCTTGGTCTTGGTGGAGGTGCCGCGATGACCTGCGAAGACTGCGAGGAGCTAAACGGACCGAGCACCCTCGAAAACGCCGCACACAAGATCACCCTTCTCGCGTCACCTCCGACCCGCGCACTGGCGCGGGTACTGCCTCACGGCGTGAAGAAGGCGCTCGTCACCTTACTCCTGACGGTGACCGACGTCCTGCGCAGGTAAGATCACCGCAAGCTCCGGCGCGGCCTCGAGGATCTCGAAGGGCTGCATGAGCGGGTTGGCAAAGCGAAAGCGGATCCGGTGCTTCACGCCAGTCCGGTGCAGGATTGAGCCCCGCGTTGGCTCATACAGCGCATTCAGGTGAGGCGGATGCCGTAGGCCTCGCGCAGCCCGAACGATCGACGATCTGTTGGCTGACGCGCAGTTAGCTGATAGCATCAGCGACGCGAGCCGGGGTAGCTCAGAGGCAGAGCAACTGATTCGTAATCAGCCACCGGCCGATCTCCGGTCACCTACCATGAGTCAAGTACCAGGAAAACCTGCCGCACGACCGGGCGACACGTCAGCATGAATGCCCGTGGATTCTCCTGGAGCGGTAGCAGCGTGCTAGCAGAATCGACGTCGCCCGGGACCGGCGCCTGACCTGGGCGAGAGCGTGATAGGCAAGCTCCTGGCCTTCGACCGCGAGCTCGCGGACGAGCTCGTCGCGGCGATCGACGGCGAGTTCCGGGCCTCGGTGCCGCCGGCGTAGGCGGGGTGTAAAATCGCCTCAGGCTGTAGAGCGATGGGCCTTTGCGCAGCGTGCGGTGTCCGAATCCCTGGGGACGCCGCGTTGTGCGCCCATCACGTGCCGGGCAGCTGCAACCACTGGGCTGAGAATAACCGGCTCATGTGCGATCTGCTGCACCGCGGCCGTGTTCCGCCCCGATTGCCGCCCGCTGAGCGCGAGGAAAAGTTCTTCGACGCTGAGGTTGTTGTCGAGGTTGCTTGACCGTTCCTTCATCGTTGGTGGCTGAAGATTCCGTAATGACCTGCGAAGACTACGACGAGAGAAACGGACCCGGCATCGTCGAAAAAGTGGCGCTCCTGATCGCTCCACTTCTCGCTTCACGTCCGATCCGCGCGCTGGCGCGGTTACTGCCCCAAGACGTGAGGAGGGCGATCGTCACCGTGCTGCTGACGGTGGCAAACGTCCTCCGCAGGTAGATCAGGGCAAGGCGTCGCGTCGCCTGGCTACTTCTTGTCGATGACGACGACCTTGTCGAGGCCGAGCTCGGTGTTCTCGCCCTCACCACCGCCGCGGCGCACGCCGTACATCCGTGTCCCGGCCACCGTGAGGTTGGTGGCGAACCGTCCCGTGTAGAACGTGAGGGTGTTGCCGCGTAGCGTCCCGACGAAGCTCGTAGATTGGCCACCGCCCGGCGTGCTCGTCCATCCGTAGACCCTCGCCCCTTCGACCCTCTCGATCGACATCGTGTACGGGCCCCGGGAGCCGGCGGCGCGAGGACTGATCTGCGTGGCGAGACCGGTCCATTCGCCGATCAGCGTCTGGGGATCCGCCGTGGTCTGAGCAAAGACGGGCGAGCCGCCGAGGACAAGGAGCCAGGCGAGCATGATGCGACGAGCGATCATGTTGTCCTCCCGGCCGGCGAGTGTAGGTGCGCGCGTTCGCTTACGTCAACCCTCGTTCTCACCCCGTTCTCACCGTCGGGGACGCACCGGCGGAACACCGGCGCGCGCAGACGGCCCGACACCCCGCCTCGCCGTCTTGTCGGAGAACGGGCGACGTCTGGCGTACCAGCGGCGTGCTCCTCACGAGCAGATCGGTGACCGACCATCCGGTGAAGCCCCACTCGACGGCGCCGCGATAGAACAGCTCGCCGGCGACGACTTGGCCGACCAAACGCGCCTGCGATGCAAGCCCGCGACCGGCGTCGTCGACCACGTCCATACGCCGCTCGCGGAAGGGCGCGACCCTAGGAATGGGGAGCCCAACCTTCAGAGCAGGGTAAAAATTTCCCCACTCCGGCTAGAGACGCAACGAGTTTTCATCCCGCCGATGGGGCTTCGTCGTACCATAGAGGCAACCCATGAGTCGACGCGCGACGGGTGTCCCGCTGCGACCGATCGACCTCAGCGACAGTCACATCTTGGTCGTGGACGATCACGATGACACGCTCGAACTCTTCCGCGCTGGGCTGCAAGCATTCGGTGCGAAGGTCCTGACGGCGCGGACCGCCCGAGACGCCCTGACCGTGATCAAAACGGTACGCGTCAACGCTATTGTGTCGGATTTGGCGATGCCCGGCGAGGACGGACTCTGGCTCGTCGAGCAACTCCGCCGACTCAAGTCCGAGCAAGGCGGCAGTATTCCGGCGATCGCCGTCACCGCGCACCGGGACCGCTACGCAGGCGAACGGGTCACCGATCTCGGTTTCGAGGCGTTCCTCACGAAACCCGTTGACCCCTTCGACCTCGCCAGAACGGTCGCGTTCCTCGTCGGGCGCTGACCAACGTCCCCGGATCTACGGGCGCCCCTCCGCTGATCGAGCTCTCCTACCTTCGGGCCCCAGCTAATTCGAAAGGCGTGTCCAGCACGCTTGCCAGCCAGCCTCCTGGACCGCCCGCCGGTCAGCCAGAGAATTGGTCCAACCCACGGTCGTATGAGGCGTCACTTCAGGGCGAGATCCAGCAGCCACTCGAACGCCAGAACAGCAAGGATGGCGAGCGCGAGGACAACGACGCTTCCGGTAAAGAGGATGGCGCGTTTGCGTCTGGAACGACGTTGCCACTTCCTCGAACGCCGGCCGCGGGGCTGTTGGTCGGAAGCATGGTCGGTTGCCCCCTGACGCGTCCTGATCCAGCACCCGAGGTGCGGGACACGGTTGTCGGCCATTGGCGGTCCCACTGGCGCGGCGCGCTTGACGGCCAGCTTGCACACCGGGCAGATGACCCCCTTGGCCTCTTCCATACCGACTCCAGTAATCGGACACCGGGGCGAGAAAGAGGACATGGAAAATGTTTTCCTAGTACCGCTGCCCGATTTCGGGACGAGGAGGTCGGATGTAGGCTGAGTGGCGTCATGCGAAGCGGTCGTCGCAGCCGCTCATCCGGAGGGTCGTCGAAGAGCAACCGCACTGCCCGCACGCCACGGCTCGGGCGTGTGCTGATTGCGGATGACAACCTCGAGCAGCGCGAGATGTACGCGTCGTATTTCGCCGCGCAGGGCATTCGTGTCCTCGTGGCCGGCGATGGCGTTAACGCTGTCCGTATCGCCCAAGCCATGCAGCCGGACGTAATCGTCATGGATCTTTCAATGCCCTCTCTCGACGGGTGGGAGGCAACGCGCCGGCTGAAGCACGAACCGCGCACGGCTCACATCCCGATCCTGGCGTGTACGGGGCATGCCGTCGACCGTGCTGTCGACTGGGCTCTCGACGCCGGATGTGACGCCTACGTCGTCAAGCCGTGCTTGCCACAAGAGCTTCTCCGGCTGATCCGCGGTCTCGTCGCGCGCCGGAAATCGCAACAGGGGGCGTAATGGACGAGAAGCGGCCAATGTGCCCGGTTTGCGAAACGCCGGTCAGGCCCACTGAGCCGGTGGGGCCACCTACGGCGGATCAGCGTGTTCCCCATCTACGGTGCTGGATGAGGAGGCGTCAAAGTTCTTAGCTATGCACCTCATCGACCCGGAACGCTGGCAAGCAAACCGGAGACCACGACGCTGGCCCGGCGCAACGTTCGGTGCCGCATGGGGGCGGTCTACGACGTCGAGATCCCGCGTCGCGGGGTTGCCGCGCTTCCGGCTCTACGACCTCCGCCACACGTTCGCGACGCACCTGCTCGGCCAGGGCGCGCCGATCACCTACGTGGCGGCACAGCTCGGCCACGCGAAGCCGACGACGACGCTGGCCTTCTACGCGCACTGGATCCCGTCGGGCGACAAGCGGTGGATCAACCGGCTCGAGGCACTGCGGGCGGCTGGCGCCGTGTCAGGTGGTAGCAAAACGGTAGCAGAGCGAGGTCAGTCCACCTCGGACGCTTCGCAACTGCCGTATACTACGAGCGGAAGCCGGGGTAGCTCAGAGGCAGAGCAACTGATTCGTAATCGGCCCCCGGGCCGACGCACCCCACCGCAGTCCAACGCATCCCCGCACGAAACTGAGCAACCGCGATGAGGCGCCACACTTTGC
>Ga0137361_10003360_pt1 | contig 10371 bp, 6 predicted proteins | sample Mad1_80_16metaG_FD_104923 | JGI IMG/M metagenome (GOLD analysis project Ga0137361, IMG submission 104923) | Vadose zone soil microbial communities from Angelo Coast Range Reserve, California, USA - Mad1_80_16 metaG | ecosystem: Environmental > Terrestrial > Soil > Vadose zone | place: USA... | reverse complement strand
TTTCGCGCTTGCAGCGATCACGCAATGCTATCAGGGCTTCGGCGAATGGATTCGGGGGAACAATCCAACTGCCAAGGGAGGTGCTGAATTTTGCCAATCGGCGGTAATCTTCGGAAAGTGATTCCTGGTGATCCTTTAGAAGAACGGTATAGGTGGCATGGCGATTTTCAAGCTCTATCTTGCTGCCAAGCGTGATATGCAACAACTCCAGTTGCTTACGAGCGCTAGCCTCAGCACTGTTGATAGCCGCCTGGCCAAACGAGACGCCGAGGGGCTGTACGCGCTTGCGTAAGGAATCCTGCAAACTGCGGAGCGCATCTCGCAGGGCAAACTGTTGCTCGCGTGCGCGTTCGATTTGCTGCATAGGGGAATTGCCCTGGTAGCGTTCATAACCAACCAGCAACGCCTGTTTACGAGCGAGCAATACATCCAGTGCATCCTGGTAGACGTTGACCTGGGTAGCCAGGTTCGGGAGGGATGCCAATTTACCATCCAGCACGGCAATTTCCCGCTCAGTCGATTTGATGGCTTCCTCGACAATCGTCTCGTAGGGTTCCTCCTGATCTTGCCGACCTTCCGCAGGTGCATTGAATGCTGCCCCTACAGGCAGAGGCAGACCTTCATTACCGGCGGCAGTCACAATCTCCTTTTGTATTTGTTGGATGGAGACCTGCCTGGAACGCAGCTTTTCATCGATGGCTTCCTGGCTTTCCTTCTTGTTCAGTTCCTGCAGGCGCGCACGCTCTTTGCGGGCCGCGGCTACCGCTTCCATGGTAACATTCACCTGGTTACGAGCAGCCAGTGCCTTGTTACGGCTCTCGTTCATCTGCTGCTGGATATCGGCGAGGCTCTCATCGGAGGTAGAAAGCTGTTGCAGCAGGTTTTGCGCTTCCTCTAAAGAGTGCGGCACGGCACCACCAAGTGAACGAATCTCATGCTCCACCTGATCAAGCGCTTCGTGGCTGCCTCCCGGCCCGCCGCTCATTCGCATGGCGGCTTCTCGCGCGGCCACCATCATGCCCACGCGGCTGACGGCATCCTGCATTTGCCGATCGGCCTCCTGTTCCTTTTTATGGGTCTTGCCATACGTTTGCAGGCTAAAGCCTGCCCCGGCGGCTAATAATAAGGCGACCATGCCCGCGATAGTAGCGAAAATGTACGACTTGTGCAGGGCCTCGACAAGTGCTGCACCACCACAGAGAAGCACCAGGACGATACAAGCGATAAAAAGGCCGAGCTGAATTGTTGCCGCACGACGTTGGGCGAGGGCCTCGAGTGTCAAGTGTTCCTGGTGCTGATGCGCAGCCATCACGTGTTGCTCAGCTTCCGTCAGGCCTTGTGCCAGGCCTTTTAAGCGCTGCCACTCCTCCAATTGGCGATGTATGCTGAGCTTGCGCCAGCGTTTCTCGATGTCATCGGCTTGCTGCTGGAGTTGTTGCGCTTCATTTTGGACGAGCGTCAGTTCCTGCTCGGTTTCTTGCAGTTCTTGCTCAATTTTTTTAAGCTGCGCGAGGTTTTCTTGCGGCTGCCCCCGCTGCGCCACGATCTGCTTATGTTCTTCCTCCGCCTGCCGCAGCGTCTTTAGTTGTTGTGCTAATACGCGTAAACGCCGGAGACGATCCGCCAGTTGAGGTTTCGCTGAGCGCTGCTGCTCCTCCATCTCGTGTTGAGCCTGCTGGGCTTCTTCCACACGCAGGCGGGCATGGATAATGCGCTCGTCCAGTTCCTCAATATCGCTCTGGAGTCGTTCATACTCTTTGAGTTCTTGCTCCAATTCTTTGATGGTACTGACCGATGTCAGCAGGTCGGCAGCCATGCGCTCGAGCGTACCGAAAGACCGGGTTAGTTCGGATAAATCGCGAACACGTTGTTCGAGGGAGGGCAATTCTTCACGTTCACGGCGTTCGAGCTCGGCAATCTGATGCTCAAGTTCAGGTATAGAACGCTGGGCTTCCGCGATGGCATCATATGATGCAATGATTTCGCCGAGTGTGGCGTCGGCTTTCTTTAATTGCTGAATGCGATGCTGGCGCGCCCTGAGCTGGCCGCGCTTTACCTCGATCTGCTCTCGTGAGATCTGCTGTTCGACAATCTCTGCTTCTTGCCGGTTGACCTCGGCTAAATTTTCGGTGATGGACACGGCATCGAGTGCGGCATCGATCTGCCCTAACTGCATACTTAGCTCAGGAATACGCGCCTGGACTTCGGCCAAGTTCAGGCGTTCACGGCTTGCGCTGAGGAGTTGCTCATCCTGGTCAGTTAACTTGAATTGTTCGGACAGGCGCGTAAGCTTTTCCAGTCCAAGCAGATTGCGCAGGACTGCTTCACGCTCATGGCCATCCATATGCTCCAACCGTGCCAGCCCTTTCTGTTCTATGAAGCAGGAACTGCGCAGCGTCTCACCATCGATGCGTCCCAACTCGGCAATAATGCGCTCGTTGGCCGTCCTCAGGTTCGTGATGGGTTGTTCTTCCGGCATGCCCAACCGGCGTACCCGTAAGCTCACATTTTGTCCCTTGCCGCGCTCGATGGTGCGTGTAATCGATAGTTCTGTAGCGCCAATCGATAAGGTAAGCGATACGGAGGCAAGTGTCTCACCATAGAGTATCAAATCATCCAGATTGCGGCCCGCACGTTTCCGGCGTTCGGAAGCCAGAGCTTCCCCATAGAGAGCAAAGTAGATGCTTTCAAATACTGTTGATTTGCCCGCTTCGTTTGGCCCTTGAATAAGGACGCTCCCACGTTGCGGAAAATGCAGATCAATCTCTCGCAAGATCCTGAAACGTTCGACCGTTAGATGCTTAAGGATAATCATTTGTTTACTCCATAGGCGCGGGATCTATCCGTCTTGCCTGGCACCTGCCCTTCCCTGGGCGACCACGAGGGCCGCCCTTAAGGGCAAGACGATAGGAGTTGACAATCTAAAAGTTCATTTTCGCCGCGCCCTCTGCACACCTGCATTGAGAGCGGCCAGTAGTTCTTCCTTTGTTATCTGTAAGGCCTGCCGCTCCTGTTCATCCTGAGCGGCGGCTATCCATTCGTCAGCAAGGGCCACAAGTTCTTCACGAGGAGAAAAGCGCTCTTCCACTCTCGTAGGATCGGCTTCTCGAGCTGTGAGAGGTGACTCAGCGGACGAAAATGAAAGATCGCTATCGTCAATTACCAGGGCGAAACAAAGTTCCTCGCCATAGTGCCGGACCTGGTTGAGATCCAACTGATGATACTGACTGCGCGTCAATTCACCCTTAATCCGGAGCTGCACGATGGTATCCGCATGACACAATGGTTCGAGGCGCTGAAGAATGAGATCGGTGATGGTATGATCGCCGGCATCTGAGCCTTGCGGCCAGAGTTCAGCCGTGTCGATGACCAGGCGGCGCAATTTGAGCGCATCTACAGGAATATGGCGACACCAGCGTATTCCATCGGCAGCTATCCCCAGGAAGATAAAGCCAGGGTCGGCATCAGGCTCACTGAAGTCGATGTGTTGTGTTGCCCCGGCCACAATGATATCAGTTTGACCGATATGCAATTGATGATGGCTATGGTGGTAACCGGCTAAGATATAACGAAATGCGGTCTGATTGGCGATGCTGGCATTGCTAACTTGAGCACGCATATCGTCCGGGGGTTGTTTTTGCCCATGTGATAAATCCGTGGGCGTGGGCGCGATAAATCTGGCCACTACGGATTCAAGCGGGGCGTGCAATACGAGCAGTGAGATGTCGGCGCGTTCGATGTCGCTGTCTACACGCACGTGTGCCAGCAGGTCCCCTTCCTGGCCTGCCAGCACGCCCAGGCCACAGATACTGAGCAATGTACCGCGCACATTGACCATGACAGGTTCCAGAAAAGTGCCTCGTACTGCCGATCCGTCGGATTGCTCGCTTGCCGGGCGTGTAATTCCGCCTGGTTGAAGATAGTGCAGCGCCCCCAGGTGCGCATAGCTGATCTGGGGTGGAAAGGCATGGCCTGCGGAGATCTCGGCATCCTGGGATACATGGGCGTTGACGGGTGTATCATGAATACCGCCAAGGGCAAATGTACGAATACCGGCCTGGCGCAATTGTGCCAGGCGTTCGGCCACAAAACTACGATCTTCCTCGTCGGGATTGGTTGTGTCAAACAGATCACCGGCCTGCACAAAGAGGTCAACGCCTTGCCCTACAGCAAAATCGGTAGCCTGCTGAAAAGCATGGCGCAGGCGCTGCCGACCCTGTTCGCGTTTATGAGGATTTTGACTAAAGGCGGTATGACCAAGGTGGTTGTCGGCGGTTAAAACAATGGTGATTATGCCGCTTTGCCGGTTACCATCAAGGGGTTCATTTTCACTATTTAGTTGCTCGATGGCAGGATTTTGCTCTATACCTTGTTCCATAATTTTTCTCTGGCTCTGGGAGCCGCACCGCCCGTGGGTGACCATAAAAGGTACCTCACCCGTTACGGGTGCGTGGGCACCTGGCTCCCACAAGGGTTGCCACTACATTTCCATTATATAAGAGGAATCTATCGTGAAGTACCCCGGCGCAAAAGTGCTGGGCTTCGTCTGTAGTATATCAACTTGGTGAGAGTTTGAAAATGGAGCATCAACTACGTCATACTTTAGTACTGGTGAAGCTTGATGTTGAGACAAATAACGCTGCCAGGCAGTAATTATTATAGGGTCAGGAATTGCAACCAGAAGTCCCAACATTTTGACCCCGGACATGGTTATTGCTATGATGTGTATGTGCGAAAAACTGAACCTGTATGCGTCTTTAGAAGAACACGTATCAAGAAGAAATATGGTACAAATACCATATACTGTAGCGGCCTTCCACAAACGAATGTGGTGTTACCAATGGAACTCACGAAAAACAGGAAAACACAACGGGCTTGTAGATCAAGTGGAGAGAAGTGGTGGCAATAAGACGTTTTGACCAGGAAAAAGAGAATCGGCAGGTGCTGCTGTCGTTTGCTAAAAGTATCCAGGAACGCGACATTGTGACATATGAACACTCGCGGAGGGTTGGGACATATGCGCAGCGGCTGGCGCGTTACCTGGGCTGGAGCAGGAGCGAGGCCCGCGACCTGGCATTGGCGGCGCTGGTGCATGATCTTGGAAAAACCTGGATTGCGAATGCTATTCTGATGAAGTCGGCGGCTCTTTCAGACGAGGAACGGCGTACGATGGAGCGCCACCCAATAATAGGCGCGCGTATTCTGATTGGCTGCGACGTGCATCCTTTTTATGTAGAAACGGTACTTTATCATCACGAGGCCTGGGATGGACGTGGCTACCCCACGGGGTTAAAAGGCGAGGAGATTCCGCTGAGCGCACGTATTCTGACCGTTGCGGATGTTTATGATGTGTTGACATCACAGCGACCCTATAAGGTTGCACTTACGGAGGAGGCTGCACGCGAGCGCTTGCTGCTGGGCTCCGGGCGAAGTTTTGATCCGATGGTCGTGCGAGCCTTCCTGTACCTGCTGGATACTACCCCCAATTTCACGCTGCCCCAGCGTATCTGCGCGCTACCTGAAGCCACGAGGCGGAAGTTCCATTCTGTCAATATGGTGGGGGTGTGAGATCACCGGATCATGCCCAGGAATGTGCGAGTCCGTTCGTTTTGAGCGTTGTCAAAAATCTGTTCCGGCGGCCCCTGTTCTACGATGACAGCTTTATCCATGAAGATGACGTGGTCGGCCACGTCGCGGGCGAATCCCATTTCGTGCGTTACGACGGCCATGGTCATGCCTTCGTCGGCGAGCTGGCGCATGACTTTGAGTACCTCACCGACGAGTTCGGGATCAAGCGCGGAGGTGGCTTCGTCAAAAAGCATGAGTTTGGGGTTCATGGCGAGGGCGCGGGCAATAGCGACGCGCTGCTGCTGACCACCGGAAAGTTTGTGCGGAAAGGCGTTGGCTTTTTCGGAGAGGCCGACTTTGGCGAGTAAGGCCATGGCACGCTCGGTGACTTCTTTACGCGGCTGATGCAGGACGTGAATGGGGGCTTCAATGATATTTTCCAGGGCCGTCATATGGGGGAAGAGGTTGAAGCGCTGGAAGACGAAGCCGATCTGGGAGCGAATGCGGGCGATAGTGGCCTCGCGATCTTCCACCAGCTTGCCGTTCACCTCGCGATAGCCGATCATTTCTCCCTCGATATAGATGTGCCCACTGTCGATTTTCTCAAGATGATTAATGCAGCGCAACAGTGTTGTTTTGCCGGAGCCGCTGGGGCCGATGATGACGACGACCTGCCCGCGCTTGACGGAGAGGTCGACGCCGTTGAGGACGGTGAGGTTGCCGAAGCTCTTGACGATCTTCTCGGCGCGCACCATTTCGTCGCTGCGTGAAATGTTCTTGCCATTTGTCGATGTTATGCTCATGATTTTATGCTCCTTGCTCCGTGGGCGGCCCTTATGGCCGCCCCTACGGGTCTAACGCCCACTGACGAGGGTGCCACCGCCGTTATGTGAACCAAAGCCAAGCATGCGCGCGGTGAAGCTCTTTCTGTCCTGCAAATCGTACTTCGATGAGCGATTGGGATCCAGGCGATTCTCAATCCAGCCCTGGACAAAGCTCCACAAAGTCGTAAGAAGTAGATAGTAGAAAGTGGCAACGATGAGCAATTCGAAAATGCTGAAGGTTGGCGAACCGAAGATCTCGGCGGTACCTGTCAGTTCTTGGAGGCCAATCACAGAGGCAATTGACGTGGTCTTGAGCATATTATTAAATTCGTTGCCCAGCGGCGGCACAATCACACGCGCCGCCTGTGGCAGTACAATACGACGCATAGCCAGGGAATAGCGCATCCCTAACGATTTTGCTGCTTCCATTTGACCTGGATCTACCGAGGTAATGCCAGCACGAATAATCTCTGCCATATACGCGCCTTCATTGAACGAGAAGGCAACCAGTATTACAGCAAAGTCAGGCAGCAACAGGCTAGGTACAAGTTTTGGAAGACCGTCCCAAAGGAGCAAAACCTGTACCAGGAGCGGACTACCACGAAAGAACCAGGTGTAAGCACGAGCAAATCCTGATAGAAGTGGAAAACGTGACATGCGCATCAGCGCAATAAAGAGGCCCAAGACGACCCCACAAGACTGAGCAACAACAGATATCCACAAAGTCGTCCAGGCAGCCTGGAAAATAAAACTGGAGAAGAGAAACTGCCAGACAATGTCCCAACGAAACACGGTGGACCTCCTTTATTAAGGAAAGAATTTGTAGGAGCACGATCAAATAAATCGTGCTCCTACCGATGAAGTCTCATCTTCAGGCATTGATTGTCCGGCGATCAACCAAAGAGATTTCTCCGGTGGTCAGTCCCCATTTCGAAACGAGGGAGTGATAGGTCCCATCGGCCTTCAACTGGTTAAAGGCTGTCTGGATGGCATTAAACATCGAGGTATCGCCCTTGCGTATGGCAATACCCTCCGTGGTATAATTGACCACCACACCTCCAATGGAAAACTGGCCGGGATTCAGCTTGTTGTAGTAGTCAGTGACCGGGGTGTCTTGATAGGTCGCAACTACGCGATGATTTGCCAGCAACTGTATTACAGCGGTCTGATCTTGCAAGACGGTAACGTGAATAGCAGGCTTACTTGCTTTTACGCAGGCATCACTGGCAGCTTTCAACTCATCCTGCTCTGCTGTGCCAGTCTGCACGCCGGCATTTCGGCCACACAGGTCAGCTAAGCTCTTAATATTCAAGGGATTCCCGGCCTGAACTAAGAGCGACTCGCCGGCTTTGAAGTATGGCACAAAATCAACCTTCTTCTGGCGCTCAGCGGTGATGAACGCCGCCGATATGACGACGTCAAAACGCCTTGCCGCTTCGTCATCAAAAATTGTTGTAAATTTCGTTGTGGCAATTTTTGCCTTCAAGCCCATACGCTGAGCAATCGCTGTGATCAGATCAATGTCGAAACCCTTGGCCTGACCTGTAGCAGTATCAATGTATTCCTGCGGCGGATAGGTTGTATCACTGCCAACAGTCAAGGTGCCAGGGGTGATGAGATCGCTAGGAGGGGTGACAGTAGGTGTTTTAGGGTTGGGGGTGGGAACATTACTACTGCCGGTGGAAGTGCTGTTGCCACAAGCAGCAAGCAGCAATGTGAGTGCTAGCAGAACTCCCATGAACATCATGCCTGCTGAACTGCGTCGCCTCCGTTTTCGCGAGGAAAAAGATACCATAAAACCTCCTGTAATAAATAAAGAGACGTGCCTGTAAATAAATGTAGTTTAACACAGTAGCACATCTATAACAAGCGAAAATGTAGCCGCGGATGCTTCTGTTTGAAACTACGTTGCTTACAAGCTGTGTATTATAATTGACGAGTAAGTGCTGTGCGTTGTATCACAATTCGATCACAATTTCCGGCAATGTGTCACAGTCGGCTCTCAGATGTACAAATATATAAATAAATATGGTGTTTCCCGTTCTCGTGTGATAGACTATGTGGTGGGAGAGAAACCATTTTCGTTTGGCACAAACCACGCCGCCAACGCGGGCGACCACAAGGGTCTACAGCGTCGGGCGGCGTGTAACGATTGGGAAACTTGTCCACACGCCATCAACGCGGGCGACCACGAGGGTCGCCCCTACAGCGTCAAGCGGCGTGTAACGATTAGAAATTTGTCCACACGTAGATACTAACTAACCAACTCTTAAGAGGGCGAGGGATTTATGCCCATTACACTTGGCCGCAGTGTCTGCTGTGATTTTAATGAGACGATTACGCGTGAGTGGCTGATTACGAATGGCCTGGGAGGATACGCGGCAGGTACGGTTCCGGGTACGCTGACACGTATGCAACACGGTCTGCTGGTGGCGCCACTACGTGATGAAACGATACCACGATTGTTGCTGGCGAAGATTGACGAGGAAGTTGTCTTTGACCGGCGCACTTACTATCTTGGCACGAATGAGTACCAGGATGGAACGCTCAATCCTGCAGGCTTTGTGCATCTTGAAACGTTCCGCCTTGAGGAAGGCTTTCCCGTTTTTACCTACCGGCTGGGCGGGCTTGATGGCATTATGCTGGAAAAACGCATCTGGATGCCCTATGGCCTGAATACTACCTACATTCAGTATCGCGTCCTACGCACAGCCACACCGCAGGAGTTCGCTTACAGAAATACCGGTACCGGGCGACCACAAAGGATTGCCCCTTCAACCGATAAATTATCGTATGGATATGGACGCAACAACGGCTATGCCGCGGGTGAGCAGCGCACGCTGGCACTTACGCTGCTGCCTTTTGTGTCCTATCGTCCTTATAATTTACCGCAATATGGCAACCTGGATCGGCAATTCCAGGTTGAAACGCACTCGCCAGAACTCGATACCGGTGAGGGCGACCCGGGGGTACCTGTGCCCCAGACAGGATTCCCCACCCCCAGGCGACCACAAGGGTCTCCCCTACAGCTTCCAAAAGGTGTGATGGGCTGCACCATTCGTGCCTGGGAGGGAGCGTTTCCTTACTCCATTTTTGCCGTTGGTCATGCCGAAAGTGAAACAACCTTTATACCCACCGGCGTCTGGTACTGGCACTTCTTGCGCAGGCACCAGCAGGCAGCAGGTCTCGCCGCAATAGATGATCTCTACCTTCCGGGGGTCATTCGTGCCAAACTCTGGCCTGGTGAGGATTCTACATTAACGATTATCGTTACTGCCGAGGAGCTTTCGTCTTTGACGTTCAATGAGAGCCAGATTGCGCACTCATATACTCTGGCGGTAGAGCACGCGCGCAGTTTTTTACAACCCCAACGTTACTTTGGCGAGGGGGGTGAAACAGTGCAAACGCTCCCGGTACTGCCGTTCACAGCTACTCCTGATTTCCAGGTTGATGGGGATGAGTTTTTACGACTTCTGCTCCAGGCAGGAGATCGTTTTGTAGCGCAGCGCACCTTGCCGCGCGGCAACGAATACAGGAATGGTTCACCGTTCTTTCCCGATACAGAGACGGTCCCGGTAGTTATTCCCGGCTATTATTCCACACAGGACTGTACGCGACAGACGTTGATTGCCCTTCCAGGGCTGACTCTAGCGACAAGGCGTTATGGCGATGCTCAGCGCATGCTGCGCAGCCTGGCACGCCATTTTCAACAAGGGGTGTTGCCGGACCGTTTGCCGGTGCGCGATGCGCCGTTAACAGAGGAGGACTATGGCGGAGTAGATACTGCGCTATGGTATTTCTATGCTCTTGACCACTACTTGCAGCTGACACGGGATTATCAACTCCTGGATGATCTCTATCCACGCCTCGTCGATAGCATTTCATGGTATACCCAGGGCACCTATAATGGTGTCCGGGTTGATCCTGAGGATGGCTTGCTGCAAGCGCGGCGGGCCGGAAAAGCATTAACATGGATGAA
>Ga0137361_10003359_pt1 | contig 10373 bp, 8 predicted proteins | sample Mad1_80_16metaG_FD_104923 | JGI IMG/M metagenome (GOLD analysis project Ga0137361, IMG submission 104923) | Vadose zone soil microbial communities from Angelo Coast Range Reserve, California, USA - Mad1_80_16 metaG | ecosystem: Environmental > Terrestrial > Soil > Vadose zone | place: USA... | reverse complement strand
CCGAGGTGGAGCTGGCTGTGCCGCCAGACGCCATCGGCCCCAGATTGGTGAGCGCCGCTGGAAATTGGTTATAGTTCGTGGAATAAGCGATGCACGCTGTATTCAACGTACGCAGCGAGCCCACCGCCGAAGCTTGATTCGCGGCCATTTTCGACCGCAAGAGGTTGGGGATGGCGATAGCGGCGATAATCAGAATAATCGCCACCACGATCAAGAGCTCAATTAGCGAGAAACCCTTCTGTTTGTTACGCATTTGAATTCGTTCCTCCGAAGGCGCCTGGGATTCTTGGCTGCCTCGCCTGTACTTGCTTAAGTGCACGGCAGCCGCCATCCAGGCCGAGCACGGGTGATTCTTCCGACACATTTGTCGAAGCCCTTCAAAATGAGCGCGCTACACGAGCAAACCTCTTTGGCTGTTACAGGCGCGGCGATTTTCTGACCTGTTAAGAGTGACATATTACGACAACGAAACACCGCGAAATGTGACGCAGAATGGCGTTTTATAAGGATTAACTATGGTCGTCTCCACAAATGATTGGCAGCGACTATGGCATCATCGGCCGGATGATGACGGACCTTGATGCCTAGTTCTTGAGGGTCCGACGTGTTTCATCCGAAGGCGGAGCAGTCTGGCGATTGGACCGACTTACCCGCCATTCCACCTTTGGCAGCTACCGATGTTGAGCCCCATGCGAGATTATTGATTCATGCATGGAGCAAGCACCGCGGATGGGAATCTCGCCCCAACGATTTCTTGAAAACCGCGCTCCATTTGCAAATCCTCAGCCCGGCGGGCGAAACTGATTGAACGTCAACGACAAGCCAAGCGATGAAACGGCTGATTGTGAATGCGGACGATTTCGGTCTCGCCGAGAGCGTCAATCGCGGGATTATCGTCGCGCATCGCGACGGCATTCTGACGAGCACGTCACTGCTTGCAAATGGTTCGGCGTTTGACCAGGCGATCGCTCTAAGCCGGCAGTATGCTCAGGTTTCAGTCGGCGTGCACCTCAACATCAGTCAAGGAAAGCCCGTCTCGCCTGCGGCTCGCATTCCGAGACTCGTGAACGAGCGTGGGGAATTGCACCTCAGCCCGTTCCGCCTGTGGATGAGAATTCTGAGGAGGAAAATAACCCTCGAGGAGATTCGCACGGAATTTCGCGCCCAGGTCCTCAAGGTCTTCGACGCAGGCGTGACGCCAACGCATTTGGATGGCCACCTGCACGTGCATATCCTGCCGCAACTTTCTTCGATTGTGATCGCTCTCGCGCGGGAATTTTGCATCCACGCCGTTCGCTGTCCAGCGGAAAATCTCGAGGCCACGTTACCTGTGCTTTGGAAAATCGGCGGCGCCAGCATCGTCGCGCTCGAGCGGTCGGCCGTTGCCTATGCAGTGAGCTCGGTCGCACGGCGATTCGGCGAGCAAATGCGCATGGCTGGCCTCGTCTGCCCGGACGCTTTTTTGGGCCTCGCCCACACCGGATTCTTGGACGTGAAAGCGTTGCGGGCCCTTCTTGCTTTGGTTCCGAACGGCACCACTGAGTTGATGTGCCATCCCGGATACGCAAGCGCGGAGGTGGAATCTTTTGGCGGGGAACTCACGCGGCAACGCGAAACTGAGTTGCTTGCTTTGACTGCACCGGAAGTCAAGGAGATGGTGGGGCGGCTGGGAATTCGCTGGACTAACTTTCGCGATTGGGAAGAGGACCTTCCCGATCAGCCTCCAGCTTGAAATCTAACTGGCGACGGGGCAAATCAGAATCCTGCGCTAAGCTGTGGTCCTCGGAATGCTTCGGCGATGGCCCACGGTCCGCGATTTCCACACTTGCGTGTCGCCACGGCCGCGCGGCGGCGAAGCGAATCCGCAATAGGTCCATCAGCATGCGCGGCGATTGCAGCAGGATTGCATGACGGGTGGCGCGCCGTTCGACCACATTGAATTCGACCTCCTGAATGGGCAATGCTCGTTTCCATGCAGCAAAGAGAAATTCAACGTCGAACGAGAATCCGCCTAGCCGAAGCCCCTCGACAACCGGCAAAAGCGGCTCGCGCACGAATGCCTTGAAACCACATTGAGTATCGCGCAGGGGCAATTTCAGAATCGCGCGCACCAGTGTTCTATACACGACGCTGGCCAGGAAGCGCGAGCGGCTGGGAGCGGAGCTCATCGGCGCGGGACGACGCGACGCAATTGCGACTGCGGCGCCATCGCGCAGCGCCTCCAGCAATCTCAGGATATCTTCTGGACGGCCGGGCAAATCCGCATCGGTAACAAATACCCATTCCCCACGACTCGCGAGTATTCCGCGCCGAATACTGGCTCCTTTTCCTAAGTTTGCGGAGTTGCGCACTAGACGAAGGGATTCAAAAGCTCGCTGCCATTCTCCCGCCAGAACCGCTGTGTCATCAGTCGAGCCGTCGTCTACGATGATCACTTCGGCCGCAAACGATTGGCGCATCAAGAATGCACGAAGGCAATCGAGCGTTATCGGCAGTATCGCAGCCTCATTGTAGGCGGGTATAACAATCGACAAACAAGAATTCATGCACTCTCACGCGCGACGCGAATTCGTCAGAGGACAAAGAAAGAACGGTCCTGATCTGCCCTTCGTACTCTTCCGAGACCTGGTGCGTCCGCCAATCCGACTAAACAGCGTAGCTCACTTGTACTTTCACATCGTCCCGAAGTCAAGCAAAGCCTAAGCCAGCAGCCGGAGGCAGCGCCGCCGGGTACAGCTTCATTTATCAATTTGAATCGCAGTAGTACTCTCGTACCATCACTCCTTCGCTCATCCAGCGCAACTATCTTTGAGTTGGCGTGTTTCGTTGCCACTAACTGGGTCACGAACAGCGGCTCCAGCGGCGGCAGCTTTAGCATCAAGGCGGCCGGCGGCACCAACCAGGTTACGATTGACGCCGGCGCCGTCTCCGGCTCCGCCACTCTATCAAGTCGACCGCCAGAGCAATGGCATCATCACCATCAGCCCGCAGGACCTCACCACTTCTGCAGGGCCGAGCAACGTCGCCTCGCATCTGGTTGCCGGCACGCCGGTGAAGGTCTTCGGCGTCCCGCAGTCGGATGGCAGCATTAAGGCATACGTGATCTTCTACTTCACCGGCACAATGCCGACGTCGTAGAACCGTGCTGCTCCGCTGGCGAAATTGCATTTGCACAAAACGGGCCGAAGGCATGCTGAGCCATGCCTTCGGCCCGTTTTTCCTTACTTAAAGAATTTCGCAATCTTCCCGGCAATCCGCAAAAGCAGCCGGAAGTGATAACATCGCGCCAAGCTATGAGGAAGCGGCTGGCCTATCTCCTGGCGTTCTCTGCCGGGCTTCTCGCGCTCATCCATCGCGCGCCAGCCCAAACAAACACTACGCCAGCACCCGTTGTGCTGCATGCCGCGCGCCTGCTGGACATCGAGACCGGCCGGATCTCCGCGCCCGGCGAAGTACTGCTGCGAGGCGAACGCATCGCCGAGGTCGGTTCCGCGGTGAGTCATCCGGCGGGCGCACAGATGATTGACCTGGACGACACCACCTTGCTGCCCGGCCTGATCGACGCGCATGTGCACTTATTTCTGCATCCGGGAGCGGAGGATTTGCAGACGGTTCAGGAGTCGGCGCCGCAGCGCACCATCATGGCGACTTTGGCTGCGCGCGCGGATCTCATGGCCGGGTACACGGCAGAGCGCGACATGGGCACCGAAGGCGCCGGTTCGGCGGATACCGCCGTGCGTAATGCCATCGATCAGGGCCTGATCCCCGGGCCTCGCCTGAGAATCAGTGGCAACGCAATTTCCATCCTGGGCGGGCACGAAGACGCCCTCGGCTATAACCCCGAACAGCGCGTTCTCCCCAACGCCACCTTCGCCAATAACTCCGACGAACTCGTGGCTGTGATTCGCCAGCAGATCAAGGAAGGCGCCGACTTCATAAAGATCTACGAAACCGGCGAGGATTCTTTCCGCAATCGCCAATTCTCCACGCCCTATCAGTACGCGGAAGCCGAACTCAGCGCCGCTGTGGCCGAAGCCGAGCGCGTGGGCAAGCGCGTTGCCGTCCACGCCACGGGCGAGCCGGGCGCGCTCTATGCCGTTCGAGCTGGCGTGGCTTCCGTAGATCATGCCTATCAGCTCAGCGACGAAACCATGCGGCTGATGCACGAAAAACAAATCCCCGCTGTGCCGACGTTCACAATCGAGGAGTACTTTGCCGAACACCCCTCTTCGCCGGAAGAAGCCACCTGGGGCCAGCTGCTCGAATTTCATGCTCAAGAGTTCCGCAGACAACTTGCGGCCGGCGTGCCCATGGCCGTTGGCTCTGACGTGGGGCCTTATCCGCACGGCACGCAGGCCCGTGAGTTTGTGCTGATGGTCAAATATGGAATGACGCCGCTTGCCGCCCTGCAAGCCGACATGATAAATGGGGCGAAATTGCTCGGTTGGCAGGGCCAGATCGGCGCCCTGAAACCGGGGTACTTCGCCGATATAATCGCCGTTCCCGGCAATCCGCTGCAGGATATTGGCGTCTTGCAGAAGGTTACTTTCGTCATGAAAGGCGGAACGGTCTACCGCAGATGACAGGCCAAACTTCTCCAGTCCGTAACACCTATTCCGCCAGCCGCATCCTCATCACGCCGAGCTATCATGGGCACAACAGCTTCAATATCTCCGAAATTCTGGGCCGGGGTATCGCTCAAGGTATTTCGATAACCTATTACCCCAGCCAGACGCGAACCCCCGGAGCCATCGCCCAGAAGTACGGATACGCTCTCGGCCGCGATGCGCTCACGAATATCTTCCGCGAATTCTGGCCGGACATCGCTGTCCACGTACTGCATCGGCGCCCGTAACCCGGTCAATCGAGTCATTTCTCGCACCTTAGCTGCCCGCATACTCTATCAATTGCATGAATCCGAAATCCTGGTGCAGTTGCATGTGGCAGTGGAAAAGCGTCAACCCGGGATTATCTGCGACAAAAGTTATGGCAGCGGTTCCGCGGCTGCCTACGCTGACGACGTCTTTCATCAGCCCGGCCATGGGTTTGCCCCCGACTTCCGTGACTTCAAACGTGTGGCGGTGCAAATGCAGCGGGTGGATGTCGCCGGTGTCCTTATTGTCGAAGAAGAGTTTATAGCGCTGGCCCTTCTCCAGACGCAGTTTTTCGATATCGGGGAAGGACTTGCCGTTGATCGTCCAGCGATTGAAGTCGACTTTATGCCCAGGAATCTTTTGGAATTTCATCTCGAACGTGTGATCCGGTTCGGGCGCAGTGCCTCCGCTCCCAAACATGGAGTAGTCCCAGGGGCCGCGCACAATACCGGACGGCTGCTGCCATTGCGGCTCTCCGGTCTTATCCGCGTATTCGACAATCACGCCCATGCCCATCTTGCGCTCATCTTCCTTGGGCGAACCGAGAATCCACACGCCGGGATTATTCATCTCCACGATGGCATCCACGCGCTCGGCAATATCCAAGTAAACAAAATCCACGGTCTGGGGACGTGGAACGGGATTGCCGTCCATGGCAATGACGTTAAAGCGGTGGCCGGGGAGCGCCAGCCTGATTTCGTCTGTGGCGCTCGCATTCAGGAAACGAAACAGGACACGCTGGCCCATGCGCACGCGAAGAGGTTCGCCACTCCCGAGCATTTTGTCGTTCAAAGTTGCGGAACGGTAAGCGATCTCCCAGCCATTGTCACCCGGGCCCAGAGGGGCCAGAGATGGCTCCCAGTGATGGGCCGCAACGCAGACTTCCTGGTCGTAGTCGCCGGGGTGGCGAGCGGGCTCGACAATCGCGAAACCATACTGGCCCGAGAAACCAGCACGGCTCAGATCAGCATGCGCCATCGAGTGCGTGTGATACCAGCGCGTGCCAGCGGGTTTGGGGGTAAACCGATAGCGGCGATGGCCATGAGCCGGTATTGCTGGCGTTCCTTCTTCAACCGACCCGTCCACTGCTGAGGGAATCAGCTGCCCATGCCAGTGCACCGTCTCGGGAACGTCCGTCTCGTTGAACACATCAACAGTGACGGGTTTCCCTTCTCTGAATCGCAGGATCGGACCCGGAGCTGACCCGTTATAGCCGACTGTCTTTATGGTTTTTCCTGGTCCTATCTCCAGAGATATCGGAGCGATGCGAAGAGTGACATTCGTCTGGTCAGTGGCCCGCTCGTTCGCATCCAATGATGCCAGCGGTAGCGAGCCAAGTGAGGGAAGGCCAAGCGATGCCAGGCCCGAAATCAAGAAGTCTCGGCGATTCATATGTCCATTCCTCCCCGAACCGCTCAGCGGTGAACTCAAGGAAACTCAATTTCCCGGTGAGAACATATCGCATACGGCCCTTCACATTCAACGAGCCTTTAGCCGCCCCAGGAAATATCATTCATCCGCAAACTCAAACTTCCAGCGCGGCACCCTAGTGCCGTTCCAACTAGATTGGCCAAACGCGCAAGCGAACGTTTCCGAGAGATCGCCGTAATCAAGAGCCGAACGAATCGATTCATCTGGCCGGCTGCCGTTGAGCAGGTGAAAAGTCGATTCGTTCGGTTCAAGACGAAAGACGATTTGCTCAAACAAGTTGGAACGGCACTAGGGCAGCGCGAGGCGGTGGCCCTCGCCTCGCCGAATGAACTTGCTGTAGACTGCACGTCAGAATTCCGGCCGGTGCCTGAGCTAACGCCCAGAACGAACGGAGGAGCATCCATGTCCAGAAAAAGTAGCCGCTATTTGATGGCCTTTCTGTGTTGCGCTGCTGCTATCAGCGCATTGATAGTTGGGCCTTTTGCGCGGGCCGTGCCTGCGACCTCGCCACAAGACCTGGTCAACGCCGCTTATGCGGCGATCGGCGGCGACAAGTTGAAGACCATTACTTTGAAAGCGCGTTTGGAGCAATTCGATCCCGGCGAATCGTATTCTGTTTCCGATCCTGCCAAACCGGACACCGGCGTGTCGGACCTTGCGCAGAGCCGTGATCTACAGCGCGGATTCGCGCGCAACGAATGGATTCGACCGAAGGCCGACGACGGCGAGAAGCGCACCTACACCGAAGTCATCACTCCGGCGGCAGGCTACGTGATCGGTAACGACGCGACGAACGGCCGCTTGCCCAAACGTACCGTGAAAGGCAATCAGCCCGAGCACAGCATGTCCGGCCGCCGCCTCACCGCGACCCTGCGCGAACTGGAGCGCCCATTCATTGTCATGGAAATGAAACGGCATCTGGACCGCGTCGCTGCGATCGGCGATCAGACCGTTGGGGGCAAGACCTATCCCGCAGTGCAATATCGCGACGATTATGGTTCGTACATCGTGATGTTCGATCCGGCCACGAAGCTTCCGGCGCGGGTGCGGACACTGGATTGGGACGCACTGGAGGGCGATTCCTCCTTCGACGCGGAATATTCGGATTGGCGAGACGTCTCCGGCGCGAAGATGGCCTTCCACACCCTTTACACGCTGAACGGCATGAAGGTAGCCGACCTGAAGCTCTCGAGCGTGATGATCAACCCGGCTTTGCCGCCCGCGACATTCAACATCCCGCAAGCCATGTTGACTGCGGCCGCCAAGCCGGCGCCCGCGAACGCGACGCCTTTCCAATGGATCATCCGGCGTCAGTTCACCGGTTTTTATTACGATTCGGACGCGAAGTATACCGACGATCTGGATCCGTTAAAACTGGTCGACGTCGCCACGAATGTCAGCCAGACTCAGGGCGGCACGCACAATACGCTCTTCATCGCCACCAATAATTACCTCATTGCCGTGGAAGCGCCGAACGACGACGGCCAGGCGATTCAATCCATCGACATGGCCGAGAAGAGATATCCGGGCAAGCCGATCCGCTATCTGATCCTGACCCATCACCACGTCGACCATGTCGGCGGCATGCGCACCTACGCTGCGGAGGGCGCCACCATCGTCGTCGGCAGAGGCGACGGCGAATATTTCCGTAAAGTGCTGGTGCGGCCGGAAACGCTGAACCCGGACGCGCCGAAGAAAGCCTTTACGCCCAAGGTGATCGAAGCCGATGGCAAATGGAGCGTAAACGATGGCGGGCGCCAAGTGGATGCTTACATAGTCGAGAATCCTCACGCCGCGGACATGCTCATCGTATACGTGCCTGACGCCAAGCTCGGAATCGTGACCGATCTTTATGTCCCCGGGGCACCCGTGCCTTCTAATGCGATGGTGGCGGCGCTGGTGAAAGGCGTGGACCAATGGGGGATCAAGCCGGAGCGCTTCGCGGGCGGCCACGGCTCGGTGGGTCCTTACGCCGATGTACTTGCAGCCGCGAAAAAAGTTACGGCAGCCGAACGCTGATCGTTGCGCCGCGCATTTGCCGTGGAGAGTAGGGCGCATTTTCGGCTGCTAGTGCCGTTCCAACTTGTCTCGCCAAAGAATGCCTGTCCGCGACCTTGCTGAACTTTTGCGTCGCCAAGGCGAAGCACTTGGCCCAAATAGTTGGAACGGCACTAGATGACACCCTGCGCGCGAAGCTCCGTAATCCGGTTTGCATCGTACCCGAGAATCTCGCCGTAGACGCGCTGATTGTGCTCTCCCAGACCAGGCGGCGGCTGATCGAACTCGGCCTTGGCATCAGAAAAACGTATCGGCAGTCCCATGGCGCAAATGCCATAAACCCCGCCGTACTTCGGATGGAACATCGGGACCGTTTCTTTGCGGGCCACAACTCGAGGATCGTGAACGGCAACCGTGGGATTACGCACTTCAGCGGCGGGAATTCCGGCGGAGTTCAGTTTAGCGATCGCTTCGGCGGTGGTTTCGGCGCTCGACCATTGCCCGATCAGCGCGTCGAGTTCGCGATAGTTCTGGACGCGCGCATCGCGCGTGCGGAAGCGCTCGTAGTTAATCAGCTCGGTGCGGCCCATAATCTCGAACAGATGATGCGCAAAACTATCGGTATAGGCGCAAATCGCGATGTGCCCGTCCTTCGCGGGATAAATCCCAAACGGGGCGAGCCTTTGCACGGTCTGGCCGGTGCGTACTGGCGCGCCGCACTCTTCCATCGCCTCATAGGCTTCGCCGGCGATCAGAGCCGTCAGAGCGCCGAGCATAGAGACATCGACGTGCTGTCCGGCGCCAGTCCGGCGAGCCTGATGAAGCGCGGCGAGCACACCGATAACGCCAAACAAAGCAGCCGTTAGATCAGCGATGGTCAGCCCCACGCGTACGGGAGGATCCTCCTCCCGTCCGGAAACGTACATGACGCCGCTCAGCGCCTGGATCACCGTGTCGAGCGCCTTGGGAGAACCCGGGCCAGCATCGCTTCCAAATCCGGAGATCGAGCAATACACGATGCGTGGGTTCACTCGCCGCCCCGCCTCGTAACCGACACCCAACTCATCCAGAGTTCCAGGTGTGAAGTTCTCGACCACCAGGTCCGCTTTGCGGGCGAGATCGGCAAAAACCTCGCGAGCGCGCGGATGCTTCAGGTTGAGGGTCACGCCGAGCTTATTGCGAAGCCGATTAAAGGCGGTTACGGAGATATCGTCGGCCCTCTCCCGGACGAGCTTGACGCCGCCAAGGCCGAAGTACGGTGCGTTATGTCGGGAAGGATCGCCGCCGGCAGGGTTCTCGATCTTGATGACCCGTGCGCCAAGACCTGCGAGGAGTAGAGTCGCAACCGGTCCTGCCAGGGCAACGGTGAGATCGAGTACGGTAAGGTCGTTGAGCGGAGATTCTTTCGCTGCGATTGTGTCCATGATCCCGCCGCAGACTGTCATAGGCCGCGTGGCCGAGTCAACTCGGGGGAAAACCGAGGGGGGCACCCACCCCTATTCTTCCGCAAGTGCGTAATCTGCGAGGGTTAGCACTACCCGATGCGGATGCGAAGGGCAACAAGCGGCCGATCGGCGCAACTTTCTTCCGTCCCTGTCTAGGCAAGAGAGGTCTGCACTGTTCATTGCAGCTTCGGATGGAATGCATGGTTGCGTTTAGAACGCGAGCCGGAATTCGATGTGCAGGGTCGCAGCAAAATCCACCGGTTTGCCGTCCTGGAGAGCGGGCTTGAAGCGAATTTGCTGTGCAGCACGGACGGCCGCTTCATCCAGTCCGTGCCCTAATCCCTTCGTTACCTGAACGACCTGCACCGGACCTGAGGCAGGGAAAATGACCTCGACCAGCACCTCTCCCTCGAGTCCGAGTTTGCGCGCCTCATCTGAATACCGAGGGTTTGGCTTCGCCAAAATGACCACCGGCTGCACTGCGGGAGGGGCGTCGGCTTGTTTGGGTCTCGGCGCCTCGCTGCCAGCCGCCGCTGTTTCGAAGCCGCCCGGCTTTATCATGCCCCGTGTGCCTTCACCGCTGGAGCCGGTGGAAATTCCCACACCGTCACCACAGCCCATGCTT
>Ga0137361_10003357_pt1 | contig 10375 bp, 8 predicted proteins | sample Mad1_80_16metaG_FD_104923 | JGI IMG/M metagenome (GOLD analysis project Ga0137361, IMG submission 104923) | Vadose zone soil microbial communities from Angelo Coast Range Reserve, California, USA - Mad1_80_16 metaG | ecosystem: Environmental > Terrestrial > Soil > Vadose zone | place: USA... | reverse complement strand
TGGAACGTGCAGCAGGCAATCCACACGCGCTGCTACGCTACGAGATCGCGACGAATTACCTTATGACGGTGCAGGGCTATATGCGCTACTGGCGGAAGAAACATCCAGAACGGCTATAGGAAGGAAAACCGGCCACTTGACACACCGGCCTAAATTCGTTATGCTGTTCTTATGGAAGAACAAATAGTTCAATATAACGAACAATCTCATATAGATGAAGAAATCACAGCCGTCTCTACAGCTCCCGCTCCGATGGTTGAGCGAGCCTTCCGTTTGCTGGAACTCCTGAGCAGTTCAGAAGAGGGTCTGATTCTTTCCGACCTGGCGCGGATGCTCAATACGAGTAAAGGCAGTGTGCATGGACTTCTCAAAACATTGGAGAACAGCGAAGCAGTCGAGCAAATAGAGGACCGGCGTTATGTGCTTGGTCCGCGCATCTATGATCTCGCACAGTCCTATGTCCAGCGTGCCGGCCTGCGTCATTATGCAGTGCCTGCCATGCGCCGGCTTGCTGCCAGGAGCGGCGAGACGGTGTTTTTGGGGAGAATCGAGCAGAAAGGTGTGCGCATCATCGAATGCATTGTGGATGACGGAGAAAGCGCCTCTCTGCACATCACTGCCCCACGAGGCACACGTGTACATCTGCTGGCAGCGGCCACAGGTCCTTTCGTGCTGGCAAGCTGGCCAGCGCAACGACGTGAGGAATACCTGCGCACTCATCCACTGCCGCGCTTCACCGAACATTCGATCACAAATCCTCAACAATTTTTAGCACAGGTAGACGAGGCTATCCATGCAGGCGTAAGTATTGACCACGAGGAATATCTTGCTGGAGTCAACGCGGTGGCAACACCGATTTATGGCGTAGGCGGAAGTCTCATAGCCCTTATCTGGATCGTCGGCTTCGCCTCACGCTTTTCTGGAGAAGCTCTTGAACGCGCTGCCCAGGAGTTGCGCGTCGAGGCTGAGGTCATCTCACGCGCACTTGGTGCAACAAGATAGGACGAAGGAACCAGGACTGGTTCATGCTGAATGCGCGAAAGGAGATCAAATTGCGCCAACTCATCACACTCCATGTGAATGGTGAACGCTGCGAAGTAGCGGTACTGCCACACCATACGCTGCTCGAAGTACTCCGCGAAGACATGGGGCTGACCGGAACAAAACATGGCTGCGAGCTTGGAGAATGTGGTGCTTGCACCGTCCTGATCGATGGTATCCCGATGCTCTCATGCCTCACGTTACCTGTAGAAGTGCAAGAAAGTGAGATCACCACCATCGAAGGACTGGAACAGCATGGCAAGCTGCATCCGCTGCAGGAGACCTTTGCCGAATTGGGTGCTGCGCAATGCGGGTACTGCACGCCAGGCTTCCTCCTATCTGGAGCGGCTCTGCTGCACACGAACGCTCAGCCCACACGAGAGCAGATCAAAGAGGCACTGGCCGGAAATCTCTGTCGCTGTACAGGCTATACGAAAATCTATGAGGCGGTGGAAGCCGCAGCCAAACGAATTCAGGGTGGAGATGCATCATGACGAAACAGCAACGTGTGAAAGCAGAGAATGTTCATCCTCCATATAAAGTTATCGGCACTCCGCGTCCCAAAGTCGATGCCTACAGCAAAGTGACCGGGCGTGCGCTCTATGCCGATGATATTATGCTGCCGCGCATGCTCTATGGGCGGCTTGTACGCTCTCCCCACCCACATGCGCGCATTCTCTCCATCGATGTGCGCCGGGCCTTGGAGTTGCAAGGTGTGTTAGCCGTCATCACGGGCGAAGATCTGCCACAAAAATTTGGCATCCTCCCTTCCAGCCAGGATGAGTATGCCCTGGCAATCGATAAGGTGCGCTACGTAGGCGACCCGGTTGTCGCGATTGCCGCACTCGATCCCGATATTCTCGATGAAGCAGTAAAGCTCATCCAGATAGAATATGAAGTGCTGCCCGCGCTCATGAGCATTGATGAAGCGCTTGCACACCCCGACGTGAAAATCAACGATGAGGCGCGCACCGGCAACATTCACAAGGCCGTCTCCTATGAATTTGGCGAGGTCGAGGCCGGTTTTGCCGAAGCGGACTACATCCGCGAAGACTGGTTCTACTACGAAGGCAACAATCACGCGCCGATTGAAGAGCATGCTTGCGTTGCGAACTGGGAACCTAATCCCAGTGATCCTGTTGGCGGCAAGCTAACACTGTGGTCTTCTACGCAGACACCGCACTACGTTCACCGCGAACTGAGCAAGGTGCTGGGAATGCCACAATCGCACATTCGTGTGATTGCACCGGACGTTGGCGGCGGATTTGGTGGGAAGAGTGACCCATTCTCGCATGAAATCTGTGCTGCTGAACTCTCTCGTCGCACCGGCAGGCCGGTAAAAATCACTTGCACACGCGAGGAAGTGTTTTTGATCCACCGGGGAAGGCATCCTGTCAAAATGTGGATCAAAACCGGCGTCAAGCGCGACGGCACACTGACCGCAATGCACTTTCGCTCGTTTCTCGACGGCGGTGCCTATGGTTCCTACGGTATAGCAACCACCTATTATACGGGCGCATTGCAGACGGTGACGTACAAACTGCCCGCTTATAAATTCGAGGGTATGCGCCTCTTTACCAATAAGCCACCATGTGGCCCAAAGCGTGGGCATGGCACGACGCAGCCACGCTACGCCGTGGAGGTACACATGGATAAAATTGCGCATGACCTTGGCATCGACCCGTTTGAGTTTCGCCGGCACAATCTGATCGAACCTTATACTCGTACTATCAATGGACTTCGCATCACCAGTTGCGCACTTGGTGAATGTCTCGATCAAGTTGTCGAGCGTTCTGGCTGGAAAGAATTCCGGTTGGCGAAGCAATCAGCAGCATTAGATCATGAAAATTCGCAAGCGGAGACGACGATTAAGCGCGGCCTGGGATTGGCCGCTTCCTCATATATCTGTGGCGCTGGCAAGCCCATTTATTGGAATGACCTGCCGCATTCCGCCGTACAGATTCGCCTCGACCGCGGCGGCGGCGTCACCGTCTACTGCGGCGCTACCGATATTGGTCAGGGTTCTACATCTGTACTCGCATATGTCGTTGCTGAAGAACTGGGTATCCAGCCGGAGCAGATTCACCTGGAGACGGCAGATACAGCACTCACTCCGGTTGATCTCGGCTCGTATTCCAGCCGGGTCACGTTTATGGCCGGTAATGCGGCCATTGCCGCGGCGCGCAAACTGAAAGATCAGCTCTTCGAGGCTGCCGCCACACATCTACATGTAGCAGTTGAGCGGCTGCATGCCGCAGAGGGTGTTATCTTCGATGAAAATGATCCGGGCGTCACACTGTCGTTTGCAAAAGCGGTGCAGGCGGCTGAAGCTCGCTTTGGTGCGCTGGTTGCGGCTGGCTCCTACGCACCACCGGAGGGCATCCATGGTGACTATAAGGGTGCAGGGGTTGGTCCTTCTCCGGCCTATTCATACTCGACCTGCGTAGCCCAGGCAGCGGTTGATGTGGAAACGGGTGAGGTCGTCGTTGAGAAGCTGTGGCTGGCACATGATGTAGGGCAGGCCATCAATCCCTTGCTGGTTGCAGGCCAGGTCGAGGGGGGCGCGTACATGGGCTATGGTGAAGCGCTCATGGAGCAGCAAATCTTTCGCAAGGGACGGCACAAAATACCCTCGCTGCTGGATTATAAGCTTGCCACAACCCTTGATACGCCGGAAATTGAAACCATCCTGGTCGAAATACCCGATCAGGAGGGGCCATTTGGAGGCAAAGAGGCAGGCCAGGGGCCTTTGAACCCGGTCATTCCGGCGATAGCTAATGCTGTCTACGATGCCATCGGCATACGCATTGACGAGGTTCCAATTACGCCGGACAAGGTACTCAAGGCACTGAGAGCCGGGGGACAGGGGAAAGGTGTGGGACCGCGCCCAACACTTGTAGCGACCGAGGCTCCATCTCCCTGGCCAACGCGCCTGATCTCCTGGCAGCCTGAAGCGATGAAACCGGTACCAGGCAACGGCAATGGTCAACATTCGGATGCTGGCATGGCAGCAAAAAGAGGAGTGTCCTGATGCTGCGACTGCCTCCATTTCGCTACCTTACCCCGCGTCATCTCGACGAAGCCATGCAAATGCTTGTACAGGAAGGCGAGCAGGCCATGCTCGTCGCGGGCGGTACCGACCTTTATCCAAACATGAAACGACGCCAGTTCACCCCAGCGGTATTGATCGGTTTGCGAGGCATTGCCTCCCTGAAGGGCATCGGTGGTTCACCTGAACAGGGATTGCAGGTGGGAGCGGGTACTACGCTCACTATGCTGGCAGAGCATCCCGCCATCCAGCAGCATTATCCTGCGCTGGCAACGGCTGCGGGTTCCGTCTCGACACCCCAGTTACGCAATGCGGGCACCATCGGCGGCAACCTTTTGCTGGATACCCGCTGCAACTACTACAATCAGACTGAGTTCTGGCGACAATCGATTGGCTATTGCATGAAGAAGGACGGGGATGTCTGTCTTGTGGCTCCGGGGAGCCCACGCTGCTGGGCCATCTCTTCGGCGGATACAGCACCTGTACTGGTGAGTCTGGGGGCGCTGGTACACCTGGTAAGCGTGCGGGGTGAGCGGGTCGTACCGGTGCGAGAACTATTTCGCGACGATGGCATGCATCCCTATACTAAAGAGGCAGACGAGATCCTGAGCGAAATTCTTCTACCACCTGCAAATGGCTGGTACAGCACCTATCTGAAACTGCGCCGCAGGGGTTCGTTCGATTTCCCCATCCTTGGCGTCGCAGCGGCACTGCGTTTCGCAGGTGATGGCAGTGTTGCTGACGCGCGTATTACATTGGGAGCAGTGGCCTCTCATCCTGTAGAGGCCACAGAGGCGGCTGCGCTACTGATAGGACAGCGCCTTACTCCTGAAGTCATTGATGCAGCTGCTAGCAGTGCGGCAAAACGTTCAAAGCCATTAGATAATGCCGACCTGACGATAAACTATCGGAAGCAGGTGACGATGGTCTACATTCGACGCGCTCTGAGTCACTTTGCATAGTAGTTCATACACAACAAAGGGGAGGCGCTTCACGAGTCGTGAAGCGCCTCCCCTTTGTTGTGTATGAAGAATCCTAATTCCAATCGATGTTCGCTGGCGGCCCATTCAGCTGCGAGTATTGCGGGCAGTTGCGTTGGTTGAGGACAAGCGGAGGTAAGGGACTCTGGTTGAAATTGAAGGCGTTGACCAGATCGTTCGAACTCTTATCCAGTCCTCCAAGAGACGGCAAGTTCAGGACGGTCTCGGTAAATTTGAGCATGGAGGTGAAATTGTAGGTTGTAGGGTCAATGTAATGCGGCCTGGCATAGGGCGAGATAACGAGAAGAGGCGCACGCAGGCCAAACTCAATTTGTGGGTTTGGACCCCTGGATGGCGCGACATGATCGTAAAAGCCCCCAAAATCATCCCAGGTCAGAAAGATGGCGGTACTGTCCCAGAGTGATTTGTTGTTCATAATCGCGTTGATCTGCTGTACCGTCCAGTTCTCGCCAGCACAGACGCTTTGTCCAGGATGATCACTGTACTTGTGTGGTTGCACCAACCAACTGACGGTGGGAAGATTGCCCTTGGCCGCATCTGTGGCAAATTGGGCGTAATCGGACATATGCTGCTGCCATTGGCTGCTTTCGCGGATACTCTTGATAGCATCATAGGCATTCCATTCATACCCATCCTTACCATACAGGGGGGCATATTCCGCCCAGGAGATGCCTTGCTTACTCAGGAGATCGCCCATGGATTGAAAATCAGTAAAACAAGGGTAGGGATGCGTAATATTACCGTTGGGATGAATTTCCTGTACAGTAGTGCCAGAGGGAGAATCACATCCCCATTTCATAACGTGGCCCCCTTTTGGTACTCTAGGAATATCGCTGGCATCATCGTCTGCTGCCGCAATCGAGAAGATGTGGTTAGGGAAACTATTGGAGTCGACGGCATAAAAGAAATGATCAGGCAGGGCAAAGGTCTGCGCATACTTCCAATAGTTGGGGATATCTGACTGGTACATCTGAGAATCCGCTTCGTCGACCTTCTTGCCATTGACAAACTGCATTGCGCCGGGAATCTTCGAGAACCCGTCCATTTTCCCATTATCGTAACCAAGCTCAAAATCATTATGGGTATGGCCTATATCAATAAAAAGCCTATCCGGTTGGTGGTTTAAGGGATGTACCTGGCCATTCTTGTCCTTGTAGGTGGTCGCACCGTCTGCGCCAGGAAAGGTACCGAAATAGTCATCAAACGTCCTGTTCTCTTTGACTATGATGACGATATGTTTGATGGGATTGGACGCTTGAGGTGCCGCCTGAGCCGCCCGGGAACCAAGAACGGGTCCTATGGACACGAGCATAAGCAGCACCGGGAGGATACTAAACAACCGGGCTTTGTTTGATACCCCATACCTCTTCCAGAAAGTATGTTTTTGTTTCTGCTGTTGAAACATTCTCATCCCTTTCAAATAATGGCCGACTGCCTGACGACATGCGGCCATGAGAACAACCCTGATAGTCTGGCAGGATAGCGAAAAAGAGGGAAGAAATACTCACGAGACGCCTGGTACATCTAGCACATAACTCTATCGCCTCGTGATTGCTATGATTTCCCCCAATCATAGTGACCGGGCCCGAAAAGGGTACAATGGCACCCTGATACACATGTTGCGGGTGTTTCCAAACGAACCGCCCGCTAGCTACAAGGATAAGTTTATCTGAAAATAACTCAGATGTAAAGAGGAAAACTTACTGCCTGGCAGGTGAGCTTTCGGTAACAGGCGAAGCAGGGCGGATAGATCTGACTCGGACAGATTGTGTTCCAGGCGATACCTGTTGGGTAAGTGTTGCATCCACTGTTTGTGAGACAGACTGTTTGACAGACTCTACAGTTCGCTGCGTCGATTGGATGATCTGTTGGCGACGGTCTTTGTCGAAAGTATGCCTTACTATTTCGTCAGCATGCAAGATGCTCTGTTTAGCCACTTCCGAGGTCGCTCCCCCAATCTGACGCAAACCCTGCCGGGTCATACTCACGGCTCGCCTTGCCAGGTCTTGTGAAATATCACCAACACGTTGAGAGACCTGATGTAGTTGCCGCCGCTGCTCCTCAAGCAGCTTGCGTTCGATCAGATGTTGGATATCCTCGCCTAAGCGCTGCCATTGGCGTCCGAGGGCTTCCTCATCACGTTCCTCATAATTTGCGATCTGCTGTGGGAATACAATAGGCTCTCCAGGAAGATGCCCGGTCAGGTCGCGCACGAACCCATCAAGACGTGTACGGGGGATGCCCTGCATGATAGCGCGCATCTCAAGAAAGGCGAGCCAGCGGGCAAAAATTTGTGCCTGCTGCCAGGTAACGCTTTCATAAGATACCATAAGGGCGGGATCAAAACGCATAGTGCCTTTTGACCACGTAAGCAGGTCGTTTAGTATGATCTCTCCATCCATCTTATCACCGGTGACGTGAATAAGACACGCTTCTTTGAAATAGAGATGCGCAAGCCCAAAGCGTTCCCCATTGCGAATTGAAAGACGACCAGAGGTACGCGTATCGCGGATTTGCAACAAAGCCAGGGTTACTTCCGCCAGGTAGCCCGGGTGGGAAGCGGACGGATGGAGACCGGGAATCGGTTCCATTTCAACAACCACCTTGCCGATAGCATATTGTAGCTATCTAAAATTCTATCATCGTGATTATATCAATTCACCAGCTAATTGCCAGGGATAAACGGTCAAAACAGTACTAATTGGTGAAGCGTCATCGTCTACTATCAGGTTGGGAAAGGTGTTCTTCGTCGTTGAAATCAAGCTTGACACTCATCAATTGTTCTTTGTATTATAAGACGAGAATGTTGTTAAGTACTTATGTACAACCTTTTATCCTGCACAATCCCAGAGAGGTCGGTGAAGTTTTTGTGAGTCAGGCTCATTCGACGCGCTATTCATGGCAAGGTTCACTACGTGACCTGGCGACAATCGTAGATACAATCCGGCGCTCACGGGCGTTTGGCCGTCTGACTTTACGTAACATGGACCGGATCGGTGTGGCCCATCTCTACTTCCGTGCGGGCAAACTTGTACACATCCTCAGCAATCGCGGCGATGCGAATGCAACGCTAGCCGATCTAAGGGGGTGGAGGCAAGCCACTGCGCGTTTTGAGCGTGGTACCTTTCCTGTAAAAGGCGAGCCGATCAATGATGAGCAGGAACTGGCTTTTAACGGATTACTCGCGCTACTGGAAAGGCTGGGGGTGACTGCCATGCCGAAGATGCCGCGCGTAGTTGAGGGCAAGCTAGTGGTATCACCCGAGGCAGAGCAGTTGATTACACCTCAAGAATGGCGAGTGCTGGTGGAGGGGACGCGCCGGGTCTCATTGGCCGTGGCCCATTTAATAGGGCCGCAGGAGGCTCTGAAGGTATTGCGTGACATCCTTGAAGATTGCTCTTCCGCCTTTCCCGCGTTCTCCAGTTTACAGATTTCTCCCGGTGGCTACCTCTCGGTGGTTGATATCTCGCAGCTTGACCGTATGCCGCGCAAGGAAGTGGTTGAAGGTTTCGCAGCGCTGATTGCCACCTGCCAGTATTTTTGTGCGCCAATCATTGGCGAGCAGGATGCGCATAAGCTGATGATCCAGGCGTTGTCGGATGTTGGCCCGGCACTAGTGAACCTGGGTGTATTTGCAATTGATTACTCGTTGCTTTCCCTTCGTATCTTGCCAGAGAGAAACTAGAAGAATCAGGGCAAATTAGAAAGGTCATGGAATGGACAAGCAGCAGAAACGCTCACATTCGATTCAGAAGGCGCACATTGGGAACATCCCGGCAATTCTGTTTGTAGTCCTCTGCCTTAGTCCGGTATCTGCTCCCCATACCCTGGAAGCTGCCCCTCACGCTTCCAACCCCATTAAACATATCGTCATCGTGGTCAAGGAGAATAGGAGCTTTGACAGCATGTTCGGCACCTTCCCGGGGGCCGATGGGGCGACGAAATATACTGACCCGCATGGAAAGGTACATCCCTTAAATCATCAACCCGACCAGCTTTTCCTGGATATACTTCACGATCATGGGGCTTTTCTGACTGCATATGACCATGGAAAACTGGACAAATTTTCAAAAGTCCCGGGTGCGATTCAGAATATCAATGGCAAAATGGTAGATGTGGCGGATTCGCAATTCCGCCAATCCGACATTCCAAACTACTGGAAGTATGCACAGACATTCACACTGACCGATCATCTCTTTACCACCATCCAGTCGGACAGTTTCCCGAATCATCTCTTCTCTATCGCGGCAGAAGATAATGACGCAGCCAACATTCCAGTCATCATCGGCGGAAAACTTAAAAAGAGATGGGGATGTGATGCACCGACTGGTAGTTACGTCATAGAGATCCATTCCGATGGCTCAAAGACCAAAGCTTTTCCATGTTTTAATTTCCAGACGCTCGGTGACCTTTTAACCTCAGCCGGCGTCTCCTGGAATTACTACGCTCCAGGTCAGGATCAATCGGGATATGAGTTCTCCTCGTATGATGCTGTCAAGCACATTCGCGAAACACAGCAGTGGCAAAGACATGTTGTCGATTACACACGGTTCTTAAAGGACGCCGCCTCCGGATCACTCCCAACCGTGAGCTGGTTGGTTCAACCTGATGCCGACAGTGATCATCCCGGTGCCAGTATGTGTGTTGGAGAAAACTGGACTGTGCAGCAGATCAATGCGATCATGAACAATAAATCGCTCTGGAATTCCACAGCTATTTTTCTGACGTGGGACGATTACGGTGGTCTTTATGACCATGTGGTGCCACCAGCCGGTCCAAACCCGCAGTTAGAATATGGCTTGCGCACGCCCCTAATCGTGATTTCCCCATACGCGAAACCGCAGTTCGTTGATCACACTGTGTACAACTTCGTATCCATGGTCAAGTTTGCCGAAACGCTGCTGAACCTCCCTTCATTAGGAGGGCTGGATAAGCTGGCGAACAATATGTATAACATCTTTAACTTCAAGCAGAATCCTCTCCCTCCGCTCATTTTGCAACAGCGAAAGTGCCCGAAGTCTTCGCTCGAATCGCCTCCTGGCGAACTTGGTGATTGATAGAACACTGGTTTTCCCAATCTGGCGGCAGACGGTTTTTGATGACCGTCCACCGCCATGGTTAAGATTCAAATGGCCCTGAACTGTTTACTACACGAGTAATCAGACACAGGCCTGGGAATTATAGGACCATTCCTTTTGAACTGTGTAGCTACCAACCTGCTTCGTCTGCCAGGCACAGATATCGCCGATTTCGCCATTGGCATCGTCGTACCAACCCTGCCCAG
>Ga0137361_10003356_pt1 | contig 10375 bp, 13 predicted proteins | sample Mad1_80_16metaG_FD_104923 | JGI IMG/M metagenome (GOLD analysis project Ga0137361, IMG submission 104923) | Vadose zone soil microbial communities from Angelo Coast Range Reserve, California, USA - Mad1_80_16 metaG | ecosystem: Environmental > Terrestrial > Soil > Vadose zone | place: USA... | reverse complement strand
CAGGCGCTCCAGCGCTTCGGCAAGGTAGACGTGCTGGTCAATAATGCCGGTCGTGGCATGAAATATGTCAGTTCCTCCTTTATGACGCAGCCGACGCGCTTCTGGGAAGTGGATCCGCTGATCTGGAGAATGATCATTGCGACCAATGTCGATGGGCCATTTTACATGGCGCGAGCCGTGGTGCCGCATATGCTGCAGCGGGGAACGGGCAGCATCATTAATATCAGTATAAACTATGAGACCATGAAACGTCGTGGCTTTTCTCCCTATGGCCCCTCCAAAGCTGCTCTTGAGTCCGAAACGGCTATCTGGGCACAGGACCTGGCCGATACCGGCATCCGCGTGAACATCCTGCTGCCCGGCGGCGCAACCAACACCGGCATGATTCCTGCCAACACCCCACAGGAGGTGCGCGCCCATCTGCTTCAGCCGGAGATTATGGTAGCGCCTGCCGTTTTTCTGGCCTCGGATGCCTCACGCTCGGTAACCGGGCGACGCCTGATCGCCACCGAGTGGAGTCCCTCCACTCTCGTGGGCAAGGCTATCGCCGACGGGATTGGACAATAAAGAAAATGCTCCTATCATCTATATTACTCGTATTTCTTGATTAACTTCTCAATTAAGTTCCCTATTTCATGCCACAAGTCATGTTGATAATCCAGCATACGTGATTGATTTAAGTCGAACTCTCTATTGGAAGAGTCTTTCTTCGCGTTTTCAGCGAATTTCAATGAGAGAATGCGTGTCTTTTCGCCACGCTCACGCGTATAAACTTCTAGCTCTCGCAAGTCATGCAACAGTGCATCTAACTTCTGGTCACCTGTAGACACGATCTTATTCCCTTTCTACTGTTGTGGCAGAATCTGCAATGCGTCGGCAAAGCGGTTAAAAAAGTTGAACAAGCCGATGACGGTGACAAGCTCGACCAGTTCACCGTCGTCGAAGTGGGCTTGCAGTTCGTCCCACAAGGCCTCGTCTACATCGCGGGCACTCGTCGTCATAATCTCGGCGAGACGCAAAGCCACCAGTTCGCGAGCAGTGAAGAGATGACGGTGTGTGTCGATGTGGTAGAGGGCATCCAGCAATGCCTCACTCACGCCTAGCTGCCTTGCCAAGGCAGTATGGGCCGCCATTCAGTAGAAGCAATGGTTCACCTGCGAGACACGTACCGCCAACAATTCTTTCAGTTGCGCATCAACCGTGCCGCCACGCATGGTAGCCTCCAGCAACGCCATGCTGTGTTGCATGAGCTCAGGACGATGCGCCATCACGCGAAAGAGCAGGGACATATTGCTAACACCGGTAGCATTGTCCAACGGTATCTGGATGCTATCAACAGGCGGAATACGCGGCATACGTGGCTGTTCCTCTCCAGGTCTCACTCCTGGCTGGCCCAAAGGTCATTGGCCTCGTGTTCTGGACCAGCATGGGGCTGATAGAGTGTCAACTCGCCTGTGCGTACGAAGCGTGGGCGTTGTGATTTCTGAGGGACGTACCCTGGGCGCTTGCGTTCCATGCGTTGGCGTAGTTTCCGCTCCCTGACCTCAACAAATTCATTGGCGAGACGGTGATAGAGTGTTTCCCACTGGTTGAGCACCTTCACACGATCATGTTGGGCGATGATCTCCAGGCTCCTGGCTCCCATCTGCGCACGTAGCGCTGGTTCAGCCAGGAGGGAGTCGAGGTAGTGCGCCAGTTCATCGCTATTGCCAGGTTGGAAGACAAAGCCGTTTTCCTGGTGATGGGCTAACTCCGGGAGTGCGTAGGAGTTGGCCGCTATGACCGGCAAGCCGCATGCCATGGCCTCCATCGTGGCAAGACTCTGCAGGTCTGCCTCCGAAGGGATCACAAACACATCCGCAAGACGGCGCAGGCCCAGCAGGTCGACGTCGCGCACAAACCCCAGGAAGGTCACCCGGTCACTCAGGTGAAGTCGCTCAGCCTGCGCTCGTAAGTCGGCCTCGGCGGGACCGGTGCCGACGATGGCAATGTGTCCATTGCCCGACATTTTGGCGGCTGCATCCAGTAGCACATCGACGCGCTTCTCATAGTGCAGACGGTTGACGTGCAACGCCAGTGGGCGCCCCTCCGGCAGGTTGAACCGTTGGCGCAGGTGCTCATCAGGTTTGCCTGGAGTAAACTTCTTCAGGTCGATGCCATTCGAGATAACCTGGGCGGGAGCACGCAGTCCATGCTGGTAGAGCAGATTCAGTGCTGTGGCCGTTGGGGCCGTGACATACTCACAACGGTTGCAAAAATGCACCAGGTACGAGTAGGTGATCTTGCTGAAATGCTTGCTGACCAGCGGGTCGGCGGTGAGTGAACGACTAATATTGATGGGAAGGTAGTGGTTGGTCACTACCACCGGTTTGCGCAAGCCACCCGCGAGAATCTGGGCAATGTTGCCTAGCACAAGTGGCGAGTGAATGTGGATGATGTCAGGATCGGCCTTTTTCAAGAGATTGCGCACGGGCATGAATGGTAAAAAGGCAATGCGCGTCCCTTCGTATGTGGGCCACTCGAACGAAGAGAAGCGATAGACCCGCACCTTCTGTTCAAGACGGCGTACATCATGTGGACCATAACTGGGCGCAACTACCCACACCTGGTGTCCACGGTTGGCAAAATCAACAGCCAGCCCGTGCGTGACCGTCGGGACGCCGCCGATCAGCGGCGGATATTGATCTGTCACGATCATGATACGCATGTCTATCGCTCTCTTCCAGGTCGTTATGCCTCGCTGCCAGCCTGTTCTGTGGCTGTTTCTGCAGCAGCAGGAGCCTCTGCGGTTGCCGGAGCGGCAGCAGCTTCCTCGGCCACTTCGGCACGTGTGGCGGCGACTTTTGCAACACCCTCTTCTGAGTCTGTCAGTAATGTGAAGTTGGCAGGCAGTTTTACATCTCCGGCATGGAGAATGTCGTCAATCTCTGCTAAGGGTGTGATATCGACCTCGATATATTCGGGGATGTCACTTGCCACACACTCTACTTCGAGCGCTTCCAGCAGGTGTAGCAAGACGCCACCTTCGTTTGTCACTGCGGGAGCCTCGCCGACGAAACGCAGCGGAACTTTGACGTTGATGCGTTCGCTCATGCTCACGCGGAAGAAATCTATATGGATCACCTTGCCGCTGCGTGGGTCGCGCTGCACATGGCGGATCAACACTGTTTGTGGACTGGCCGTGCCCAGTATGCGTAGCGAGATGATGCTTCTTGCGCCATGTCCGCGTTGCAAACGTTCAAGGGCGATGGCGTCAATTTGTACAGGCAGCGATGCTTCGTGGTGTCCAAAGATGTTAGCGGGAATGATGCCCGCTTTACGCAGGCGTTTGGTTGCTTTGCCCATGACGTCGCGCCGCGTCACTTCTAGTTCTTGTTGTTGTGCCATGATAGAATTTCCTTCCTGGGGTATCCGCAAGGGATACCTATATGTATAATGCCATGTGCTGTCCAAAGAGCGCATGGGGCATATGTCCTATTTGTTAGAGCTTCCTCCTGGCCCTGAAAAACCCCCACAATTCCTCCGTTGACATCGTATTGAGCACGTCGGTCGGACGCAGCCAACCTTTGCGTGCAACGCCTATACCATAGCGCATATCGTCCAGTCCGGCAAGTACGTGTGCATCGGGGTTAATCGGTATTTTGATGCCCTTGTCCCGTGCACGGTGCAGGTAATGCCAGTCCAGGTCGAGCCGTGAGGGGCTGGCGTTGATCTCAATACAGACGCCGTGCGCGGCTGCGGCATCAATCATTGCCTCGATATCCAGTGTATAGCCGTCCCTGGTGAGCAGGATGCGCCCCGTAGGGTGTCCGATGATGTCGACGTAGGGATTGGCGATAGCGCGCAGCATGCGTTGTGTTTGCTCCTGCGGCGATAGGTTAAATTGGCTGTGGATCGATGCCACCACAAAATCCAGGCTGGCCAGCACATCATCGGGGAAATCGAGGGACCCATCCTTCAGGATATCACATTCGGTCCCTTTCAGGATACGCAAACGACCGGCATATTCCTGGTTCAAGCTATCGATTTCGGCGTGTTGACGACGGAGGTCTTGCTCGTTTAATCCACCTGCGTAGGCCGCGGTTTTGCTGTGGTCGGTGATGCCGAGGTAAGCAAAACCGCGGGCAATGCAGGCTTCGGCCATCTCGCGAATGGTGTTTTGCCCGTCGCTCCAGGTTGAATGGACATGCAACACACCACGTAAATCGCTCTCCTGCACCAGCACAGGCAACGTCCCGTGAACCGCAGCTTCGATCTCGCCCATGTCTTCGCGCAATTCCGGCTCGATATAGGCCATGCCGAGCGCGGCGTAGATATCAGCTTCGTCCTTGCAGGGCACCAACTGTTGCCCTTCTTTGCCACGGAAGAGGCCATAGTCGTTAATGGTCATGTTCATGCTGAGTGCGCGTCGCCGCAGGGCAATGTTGTGCTCTTTGGAGCCGGTGAAGTGATGCAGCGTGTAGGGGAACTGGCTATCGTTGACGACGCGCAGGTCCATGTTCATGCCGCTGCTGAGTACGACGCTTGATTTTGTCTCGCCCTTGCCGGTAATCGCCTGGACGGAGGGCTGGCTCGTGAAGACCTCCATGATCTTACGTCGCGCTTCGTCAGTGGCCGCATCGTCAACACTTGCTACCATGTCGATGTCTTTGATCGTCTCACGGCGGCGACGCAAACTACCTGCTACCTGCAAGCGCACGATCTCTGGCAAGGTTCTCAGAACAGCCTCAATGCGTGCAGCCTCCTCTTCTGCCACCGGGTACAGAAAACGATCGGCATGCTGTGCCAGGAATGCAATGCCCTGCAAGATTTTGTCTTGCGTTTTCTTACCAAATCCTGGCAGTTTGGCGACCTTATCCTCTTTGCAAGCTTGCTCCAAATCGGCGATACTCGTCACATGCAGCTGGTCATAGATGGCGTTGACCTTCTTAGGGCCGACTCCCTGGATGCGCAGCATGTCGAGTTTGATGGCAGGCGTAGTGGCGACCAGTTCATCGTAGAGCGCCATGTGTCCTGTGTCGATCAGTTCTTCAATGCGCTTGATGATGGTTGATCCTAGCCCCGGTACGCCTTTGAGTTTGCCTGTGCGAGTCAGTTGTTCAATGTCGCCATCGAGCGCACTGACGCTGCGCGCTGCGTTCTGATAGGCTCGCACCTCGAAGGGGCTGCTGCCTTCTTTGAGTTCCAGCAGTGTAGCGACTTCGTCCAGTAGACTGGCGACCTGGTTCTTGTCCATATTTTTCATGCCCTCTCTACGTCAGGCGTAAATCAAAAAATTCAGGCGGCTGCGTCGTCACCTCGAAGGGATTGCGCCCCTTGAGGTCGCGGTTGAGGTACCGCTTGCAGTCGAAATGCACCAGCAGCCAGCAGTGGATCTCGGTGGAGACGAAGACGGCGTCCCAGGGCTTCTCCGTTCCCATGTCCAACACTTGGTTGCAGACGAAGCAGCATCCCATACCCGCCGCCACGGCCTGCTCGAACCATTGGAGCACGAAACTATGGAAGTCTTCCAGGTTCATCATGTCCAGGCAAGTCTCTGGGTAGCCGAAGAGCACCGGGTCGGGACATTCACGGAAGTCATTGCTGGCGCGGCTGAGCGCGATGAGAGGTGCCTTGACCGTTACTTTGACCTCATCGTGCTGCGGGTCCTCTGCTGAGATTATCACGTCCTGCAGGAGCAGCCCTTCCCGCGCAAACCATGTCAAAAGTTCGTTTCTCATAACACGTAAAATGTACCATGCAGGGGTCAGAGCGTCAAACCCCAATTTCCTATCACTTTCCTTTTTGTGTTGCTTAACCCACAGAAGTGCAACTTTGTCCCTTGATTGCCGTGCAATCATACAGTAGATTATAAATAACAGCTGTAAGTTATGCAACAGCTGACAAAAACCTTTCTCGATCCGCGGCGAAGAAGGCGAGAACCGAGCCAGCAATGGCTCAACGCAACGTCCCTGCGACAGGGAATAGTGAGAGTTCACCACATTACAGATGCAGAGAGCGCGTGCATCCACACCATGATCTCTCTAGCAGAAAGTGAGAAACATCTATGCGAATGTCTCTTAGTATGAAAGTCGGATTGGTCAGCCTGTTCTCGTGTCTGGCCCTGTTGCTGGGTCTGCTCTCTTCGACGGGTGTGGCATCTGCCCACACTGCCACTACCCTTCAGAGCGCCCATATCAGTGCAATGGCTGTTGCAGACCCTAAGCGTCGAACGAGCGGGGAGCATGAAGGGATCTCCGATCCCTCCAACGCTAGCTCCACCACGGATTGCCCTGGGGGTATGACCAGAACGACCATGTTTGTTAGGGGAGAGGCCCCCAGTTCCGGCTGCATCAACCACTCCAACGTTAACCTCAACAGAAACCACTAGCTTTGCCCCATGTCTGATGGGCCAGGGATCAGTGAAGGGACATCCTTCACTGATCTTATTTCATCGTCATATATTAATTCATTGCGGTTCTGTTGCAAAAAATTTGAGGGATCAAAAAGGAAAAGGATTTTAGACCTCCTACATCACCAACGCCCCCACCGTCACCACCACAACCATCCCCAACACCACATAATCACCCACCCCAAGCCCCTTCTCATGCAAAGGCGTTTGCCGCCCCTCGACCTGGTAGCCGCGCGCCTCTAACGCGGTGGCAAGCTCCGTGGCACGGCGCAAGGTTCCTTGCATGAGAGGTACGAATAGGGCCGTCACGCTCTGCAAACGTTCGCGTATCGTGCCGTGTGAGAGGTCCGCCCCGCGTGCAGTCTGCGCCTTGACCAACTGCTCTACCTCCTCTAGCAGCGTAGGGATGAAGCGCAGTGCAAGTAAGGCCATCAAGGCGAAGTCATTGACCGGCAGGCGTAAGCGGCGCAAGGGTGCGAGCAAGAGCGTCAAGCCTTCGATCAGCGCAACGGGCGTGGTCGTCATGGTCAACAACATAGAGCATCCATAGAGCACAAGAAAGACGGTGAAGAAAGTCATGAGCGGCCAGACGCTCTCATAGGTAAGCACGATCGGGCCAAGCAGAAAGCCCCTGGGCGTCAGATGTATGAGCCAGAGATCGGCGATAATGGTCGTGGTGATTACCAGCAAGACGACCCCACATAGGCGAAACCAGCGCTGCTTGCGCAAGCGACGCATTGTCGGCACGCGCAACAGGAGCGCCAGAATATAGAGTGCCAGCAAGAAGACATAGACGACTATCGCCCCATATACTTGAGCAAATGGAAGCTGCAATGTGTCAAAGGTGTAGAGTGGTTTATCGGTATTCTCGTGCACAAGCAGCGCAGGGCCAGCACCCATGACGGCGAACAGCACCAGTAGCCACATGCGTTGCCACAGCTGGCGTGGCGAGATGCCGGACAGGGCAACACCTACGCCTACCAACGTGACTATGACGATATAGGGCGCGAAATGCCACTGGCGCCGGTTGGCTATCGTCAAACATACAATGAACCAGGCGAGTAGGAGCAGTTTCGTCCTGGCCTGCAAACGATGCAGGAGGCTGTTGCCTGGATAATAAATTCCTAACGAGATATTGTTGAGCATGGTGTTTTTCTTTTAGCGATAGCTAAGTGTCTTGAGCAGTTGCATTTGGCGGCAAATTGCGCTCCATAATCTCAAGAGCTTTCTCACGACTAAGTCTACAATGAACTAAGTCGTGAAATTGCTGAGAGGTTTGAAGACCCAGCTGATGGGCCATCTCGCTTACTCGTTGAGGACTCAATGAGTGTTTAGCCCCTTTAGAAAGGCGCGTTCTGGCGACTTGCTTTTTTTGATCGTTATAGATAATATATTTCCAATCTCTACCTTCTCGACGCTCCGCTTGCATCTTTCCGAGAAGCGCTTTCTCCACTTTATTCGATTCAAGTCCAGCCATTCTACATTATGCCGTTCTAATAAGATCACGAAGATATTGAAGCTCTGCCTGAAGACGCGGCCCCAATTCCTCCTCATCAACAGTGAGCTCATCTAGTTCCTCTGAGAGGATGCGCTTGAATTCTGCTAGTGCCTCTGCTATTGTTGTGCCTACGGCATGCATGTGAAAGCGTGGTTCACTAACTATAACCTCGCCTTCATCATATGCAATCTTTAGGTCTAACGGGCGAGTAAGACGTTTTCCGCCTGGCAAGGGACCAGTGATTGTGAGAGAGGTCTGAGGCGAAGGAATGAGTGACCCATAGGCTAGTTTTGCATTAGGCAAAACAGAGATATGAATATTAGGAACAGCACTAGAAGCTCTTGTATTAGCACTTACAGTGATATTATCCATCTCTGCATACCCCTTCTTTACTGATTTAATCTGTGAGATTGGTACTTCTCTAGCTCGGTTTGCAAGGCACTGATAAATCCTGGTAGAACTTCAGGGGAGAGAATAATCTTACTTACACACTCAGCTCGAATTGATCCCATCTCTTTGAGTTTTGCTTTATTCTCTTCTGGTGTACCTGAAAGCATCGGAATCTGCATTTCAAAGAAGGAGATGACGAACTCATACTGACCGTTTTGTACAAGTACGTTATTCGCATACCGACTTTGAACATGCTCTGAAAAATGCCACTCAACAGGAAGGGTTATATCAACCGGTTCTTGCTCTGCTTCACTCATAGGTGTGCTCTTTCTCAACTAAGGTAGCGTTTTAAGTCATCTACGAAGATTTATCCTAACTATAATCCATATCGGCAGAAATCGCAAATCGTGCCCAGGATGTACCACGCCCCTACGAGCCAATGCGAACATCCAGCAGCGCCACAAACGCTTCATCTAACGTAAGCGTCTCTTCAGGAATCGCCACGCCCCGCTTGCGCAATAAAGTCAGCAATTCGCTGAGTGGAGGTGCGGCCAGGCCCCACTTGTGGAGACGATCTCCCTGGGCGAAGACGCTGCGCGGCGTTCCCTGCATGACCAGTTGCCCACTGCGCAACACAAACAGCCAGTCGGCCAACCCGGCTACCTCGGCCATATCGTGCGATACGAGCACGACGGTAATGCCCTGCTCTTGCCGGGCACGTTGCAGGTACGAGTAGAACTCGGCTCGTCCATCTGCATCAAGTCCGACGGTGGGCTCGTCGAGGATGAGAATGCTGGGCGACATTGCCAGCACACCTGCCAGGGCGGCGCGCCTCATCTGCCCTCCGCTCAGCTCGAAGGGAGAACGGGATGCATAATCGTGATGCGGTAAACCGACCATGTCTAATGCCTTGTTGACACGACTGCGTACCTCGCGCCGGTCCAGTTTCATGCGCCGAGGCCCGAAGGCCACATCGGCAAAGACTGTACGCTCGAACAGCTGCGCCTCCGGGAACTGAAAGAGCATGCCGACTCGCTGCCGCAGGGCAGCCAGGTCTCCATCCTGAGCGCTCACATCCAGCCCATCGACGATGACGGTACCCGTGGTGGGACGCAGGAGTCCATTGAAGTGCTGCACCAGCGTCGATTTCCCGGAACCTGTGACGCCGATGATGGCTACACAGCTTCCGCGTGCAATCTCCAGGTTGATATCGACCAGCGCCGCCTTCTGTAGAGAATCTGGTTGTTTGGATTGATAGATATGGCCGAGATTTTTGGTGATGATAATAGGATCCGTCACGGCACAAGCTCCTGCGCGATTGCTTCCACCGTTACCGCCTCACGTGCGATGGGCCGACCAGTGTCGCGTAAGCGAGCGGCTAATTCGATCGGGGCCGGAATCGCCAGTTTCAGCCGGCGCAGTTGCTCCAGGTCAGCAAAGATGGTCGCCGGTGTTCCCTCCATCACGATCTGCCCCTGTTCCATTACTACGATACGTTGTGCCTGCGCTGCTTCTTCAAGCAGATGGGTGACCTGGATGATCGTCAGGCCGTGTTCTTGCTGAAGCTGGTGCAGTAACGCGACGATTTCTCGACGTGAAAGCGGGTCAAGCTGGGACGTGGCCTCGTCTGCAATGATACACTGCGGGCGCAATGCCAGCACGCCTGCGATTGCCAGGCGTTGCCGCTGCCCGCCGGAGAGCCGGTGTGGTGCCAGCTCACGCAGATCGCTAATGCCTACTGCTGCCATGGCTTGCTCAACACGTTCGGCAATCAATGGGGCAGGGAGGCCGCGTACCGTCAAGGCCCAGGCAACGTCGTCTTCGACAACCGTGGCGATGATTTGATTGTCGGGATTCTGGAAGATCATGCCTACCATATCGCGAATGGCACGCTGCCGCGCCTGGTCACGAGTGTCGAGTCCCGCCACCAGGACTTGCCCACTGGTGGGTGTGAGCAGCGCGTTGCAGTGGCGTGCGAGGGTGGATTTGCCGCTGCCGTTGTGGCCCAGGATGACAAGGTACTCGCCCTGCTGTACCTGGAGGCTCACGTCTTGCAAGGCGTGGGTCTTTCGATCCGGGTAGGTATAGGTGACGTG
>Ga0137361_10003355_pt1 | contig 10375 bp, 10 predicted proteins | sample Mad1_80_16metaG_FD_104923 | JGI IMG/M metagenome (GOLD analysis project Ga0137361, IMG submission 104923) | Vadose zone soil microbial communities from Angelo Coast Range Reserve, California, USA - Mad1_80_16 metaG | ecosystem: Environmental > Terrestrial > Soil > Vadose zone | place: USA... | reverse complement strand
GTTAGGGCAACTACGACTGGGCGGAATCGCCGCCGTGCTCGAAACTCGCTTGCGCCAAGCTCAGACCGAAGCCATGCCCCCGATCGATTTCCTCTCCTGCCTCGTCTCCGACGAACTCACTCGGCGTGGCGAGCGACTGCTGGAGCGAAGAAAAAAACAGGCCGAATTCCGAGACCCTCAGAAGACTCTCGATACCTTCGATTTCAACTTCAACCGCAAGATGAATCGCAGTCTGGTGTTCGATCTCGCTACCGGTGCCTTCATCGCTCGTCATGAAGACGGTTTGTTCTTAGGTCCACCGGGCACCGGCAAAAGTCATCTTGCCCAGGCCATCGGACAAGCCGCTATCCAACAGGGTTATCGCGTCCTCTATCGCGAAACTCACAAATTGCTCGATGACTTGGCCGAAACCACGATCGATGGAACCCGCAAAGAAACCATGGAACTGTTCGTTTCCGTACCGCTTCTGATTATCGACGACCTCGGTATGCGGAAGTTACCCATGACCGCCGCAGAGGACTTGCTGGAAATCGTAATGCGGCGCTATGAGCGCGCCAGTACTTTGCTAACTTCGAACCGACCAGTAGACGACTGGGGAAAACTTCTCGGCGACAGCGCCGCCGTTACCGCTATGCTCGATCGTCTCCTCCATCACGGCCATGTACTTAAATGCGGTCCACGGAGTTGGCGCACGAAAACAGACTTGCCTCCACAGGAGGCGGCGGAGTAAAACAACCTAGTCCCAGGCACTTTCCGTTGGCCGGTTTTGAAGTGACCACCGTTGGCCGGTTTTGAGGTGACCCCTGAGGTCCGAACAGCCACGCATCAACCGATCATGCGCCTGGTCCAATCATCGCCACCGCCGCACCAAGTGCTGCAAGCAGAATGCAGATCCATTGTCTGTACGCGAAAAAGCGTTTCCGCAGTTCCGAAAGCGCTATGAGGAAAGCTGCTCCTAAACCGGACCAGGCGAATCTATCGATGGGGATCAATGCGCTTCCAGCCGTAGCGGCGAGCATCCACAGACCACGCGCCAGGTCCGATCATTGCTATGGATATGCCCAGTGCTCCCAACAATACGCACATCCAAGGATTGTCCGCGCGTGCAAAAACGTTTCGTAGTTCAATCGGCGCTGCAAGTGTTCCGGTGATGGGAGTCCATACACCTACGAGCAAAAGAATCGCTACTATTGCTGTGAGTATTACGATTACGGCAGATTGCAGCGAGTGCCCAGTCGGCGAGGTGACAATCACTTGATATAGCAAAGCAACGGCAGTGACCAGGCGCAATAACAAGAGCCCGGCACCAGGCCAACCATGAGCGAACGTTGAGAATAGTCGTCTCAAAAAGGTTCTTATCGCACGGAACGTCCGGTACGAGGAGGAACGCTAGAGCATGGCATGTTCAAGAATGGGAGGAACAGCCCCGAAATGGGGAAATCCACTCACCCTTTAGAGTGATTGCAGTTCGATGATGCCTCGCTTCAGTGCTATCGTGACCGCCTGGGTGCGGTCATTGGCGCCCAATTTAGAAAGGATGTTCTTAACTCTACTCTTGACCGTGTCTTCACTGATCGAAAGCTGAGCGGCAATCTGCTTATTTGCATTCCCCTCAGCGATCAGGCGTAGAACGGAGATTTCTGCGGGGGTGAGAGAATCATCTGCCGCGTGGCTAGCAACCTCGCAAGACAGCTCCGGGGTAAGAATCTTTTTGCCCGCGTGAACTTTCCGGATTGCATCCAGAAGTTCCTTGTGCAAAAGGTTCTTGATTAGGTATCCCTGTGCCCCTGCTTTGAGAGCGCGTACTACCTGAACGTCGCCGGTGTAGGTGGTAAGCACGATGATTCGTGCCCGAGGAAACTGACCGCGAATCGCGATGATCGCATCGACTCCGCTCATCTCCGGCATCTGCAAATCCATTAGAGTGACATCCGGCTGGTGAGCCCGAAACTGCTGGATAGCTTCGCGTCCGTTGGAGGCTTCACCAACTAAGAGCATATCGGGCTGATCTTCCACGAGTCCCGCGATCCCGTTGCGGACTACAGGATGGTCATCGACCGTCAAAATTCGAATCGATTTGAGATCATCATTCACAGCTTATTGCCGTTCTTTTCCTCGTTGCCGAGGAGCGGAGGTGAGATAGGCAATCGAGGCGGGAACGCTGAGTTGAATTTCCGTACCGGAATCTAGCTCACTCCAGACTTCCAATTGCCCGCCCAGAAGTTTGGTACGCTCGCGCATTCCCTGCAGTCCCCAATGTCCGGAGCGCCCTTCAACGAATACCTCCGAGTCTACACCCTTGCCGTCATCCCGAACCCGCAGACGCAGATGATTCTTCTCATATTGTATCTCCACCTCGATGCGCCGTGCCTCGGCGTGGTGGAATGCATTGCGCAGCGCCTCGCCCGCAATCCGATAGACGTCATCACGTAGGATCGGATTGAGGTCACGCGGCGTGCCCTGGACCGCAACGTCGAAGAGAGGAGCATCCTGGCTAGTTTGTTGAGTTGCAAGCTCGTCGCCGAGAGTTTGAATCGCTACAGCGAGATCGTTGGTGACGACTGTAGATGATCGCAATCCCTGTACAGCCTCCCGGCCTTCGGTGATCGCCTGAGCTGCTTGATCGATCGCGCCTTCCAGTCTTTGTTTGGCCTCAACCGGCCGATCAGGCAATAGGTTGGCGGCCCGTTGAAAACTCATCAAAAGCCCATGCAAGCTCTGCAGCACAGTGTCGTGCAGCTCGCGAGCGATACGTGTGCGCTCGTCTACTCGTGCTTCAACCACCATTCCGAACTTCTGGTGCAGTTGGCGAACACGTAAGTGATAGAGCGCCCAAAGCAGTCCCAAAAATGCACCGATACACAGTGCTCGGAACCATGTGGTCTGGTAGTAGGTTGGGAGGACGAAAAATTTCAAAGATGCCCCCTCTTCGTTCCAGACGCCATCATTGTTGCAGGCGATTACGTGGAATGTATACGATCCGGTATCCAGGTTTGTATAAACAGCCTCGCGTCGCGCGCCAGGCTCCTGCCAGTCGTCGTCCTGCCCTTCAAGCTTGTATCGAAAGCGAACCCGTTCGGGAATACTGAGACTCGTAGCCGTAAAAGTGATTTCCAAATTCTCAATCCGGGGCGGCAACTTTAGGAATGTCGAGCTGTTGTATTTCCTGCCGTTAGCAATAACAGACTCAATCGATACTGGTGGTGGCACTGCGTTCCGTACAATACGCTTAGAATTGATCCAAGCCACCCCTTTTGTCGTGGCGAACCAAAAGCGGCCATCCGTTGTTTGCACGGCCGACGCTGAGGCGAGCGGTCCCCTAAGTTCGGCAGTCAACCCATCCAGCAAACCGAAGCTCTCAAATTCCACTTTGCCCGAGCCCAACAGTCGAAGCTGAGCTTCGTGGATGTGAATGATTCCCCGTTTTTCGGAAAACCATAGCCCATCTTCAGGATCGGCAACGATTCCGGAAACACCGCCGAAGGCGCCGCCATCCGATGGATTTGCCGACTGAAAACGGCTGCCATCAAAAAATTCCAGACCGAACTCGCCACCAATCCAGATCGTCGTCCCTTTAGCCTGGATAGACGTGACGGCCGCTATCTGAACGCCGTCTTTGCCGGAAAAAATCCTGACTCTGTCTCCATCCAGCATCGCGACCGTATTCGCGAAGCCGAACCATATACGTCCCTCTGAATCAGTAAATTCCGCAGTTGCAGTGCCCTCCGGACCACCCAGGCTCGCGAGACTGGTCCAACCGGACCTTTCTAGTCGAAAAGTTCCTGACCACATCGATATCCACAGCCTGCCCAACCGGTCTTGAGTGATAGCGTTAACGCGCGATTGCGGACTCACAGCGATCCCACCTGCTGTTGGCAGATCGAGTTGGCGCAGCATCAGTCCCGGTCCTGCAGGTACAGCCCCACGGTAGTGGTAGGTTACCGTTCCTGGATTCGAGCCAATCGTATCCAAACCTTCGTGAGCAAGGCGGAAGACAGCCAAAGGAGTAGCGAGCCAGAAAACGCCATTCGGATCACGATAGGCGCAATCAACGGGCCGATCACGCAGTTGCGTCACGATTTTGTCATTCTGAATCTTCAGCAGAACCTGGGGCCCTATACCCGCAGCCCAAAGCGTCCCTTGATCACCCGCCGCCAGGGCGGTTGTTGTAAAAGAGTGCAATGATGGAATCGGCAAAGCACCGCGATACGTAATTGGCTGAAGGGGGACCGAGACGACGGGGCTCTGTACAAATCGATCTAGTCCGCCGCTCGTGCCGAACCATACATTGCCCTCGCGGTCCTGCAGCACACAATGTACGTAGTCGCCCGTCAGACCATTCTCTTGGTTGAACGCCTCCACCTCGGAATTGTGGAACTGCCATGCAGACGGCCCTTTGATCTTCGGTGGATGGAGTCGCTCCGGATAGGGAACTCGACGGATTCCATTACCGGCGGTGGTAATCCAAAGACTTCCTTGATTGTCAAACGTGATTGCCGGAGCTCCTACGAGGACTGCCGGCCCTGACCTTCCGTTGTTTTTCTCCCCTGGCGAGGGAACAGGTCGCACCCCGTAGCCCCCTTCTGCCATCCATAGTTTCCCGTCCGGCGCTTCGGCAACGCTTCGCACAATAGGTAAAAGGCGCTGTGCAGCTATCTGAAACTGGTGTCCTCCCTCCACGAGATATGCGACTTTGGTCGGCGTCCCCACCCAAACTGTGCCGGCGTGATCCACGGAAACGGTATAGGCTTGGTCTGCGAACCCCCAATCTGTTCTGATCTTTCTCCAGCGTGAACCTTCTAGTCGAGCTAGCCCATCTTCCCCTGCTGCTATCCAAATCGCATCCTGCCTGTCACGTGCGAATGCCAACACCGCATGAGAAGGAAGCGCCTCCGGTTCGCCGTGGTCGGTTACTGTCCCATTCTTAATGAAGCTGACCCCTCCGTACCAATAGCCCACCCATAGGCCTCCATCTGGCACGGCGAATAGAGAGACCACATTGCGTTGCGGAAAGGCTTGCCCGGATTGCGGCTTGTAGGGTTCAAATCGAATTCCATCGAAACGAAACAATCCCCTTGCGGTCCCTAGCCACAGGAAACCGTCGGTTGTCTGCGCTAGAGCATGTATTTCCGCCGGGGCTCCATCTTTGAAAGTCCAGGCAGTATGGTAGAGTTCGGCGAGTTTCTGATCACGGTCGATCCCGTGCGACTGAATACAACGAAACAGGATCAGCAGGATCCAAAGAATACGTTTATGGGATGCCACGTTCATGCCTGCGCCAAGCGTTGCCTCGGTGTTTCCAGTAACTGCGTCACAGGTGCGGACACGAGAGCGGGTGATTGTGGGCTTTGCAGTGGTCCACACCGAGCACGAGTGACGACGACGCGTTGTGGGGTGATTCTAGAACTACCTTCCGACAGGAATCAACAACGGGAAGGACCTTCAACGTGTGTGTGAGTGGACGGCCACTATGATCGAGGCGGCGTGCTAGGCAGCTGCCGGTCCTGGCGCGTAACCCTCGCTCAATCCTTGGCCTGACTTTGAGATCCCAGCGAGCTTGCTCGGTCTCAGGAACCACATGATCTGATCGATGCCTTGCGCGGAGGCATCAATTGTCGTAATCGCAACGGGAACGCTATCGCGCGACACTAGAACGGCTGCTTGTCCATTTGTCTCGAACCAGGCAAGTGTCACGCCCTGCCAGAAATGTGCTGCAGTGGCAATGAACTTCGCCACGCGCTCTCGACCGACTACTGGAACCCGCGCCGCGCGACCAATCCCACCGCCATCCGAGGTAGAGACCACATTCTCAGCGAAGAGGCTTTCTAGAGCGGCCATGTCAGCCTTCCGCGCGGCAGCAATAAAGGCCTCCAGAAGGCGACGCTGCTCGTCCGCACTGACGGGTGTGCGCCGACCATCGGTTATGTGTTTACGGGCACGGGAGACGAGTTGGCGTACGTTTGCTTCCTCCATTTGCAGAATGTCCGCGATCTGGTGGTAGGAGTAATCGAATGCTTCGCGTAGAACATATGCGGCACGCTCTGTGGGTGAGAGTTTCTCAAGGAGCATCAGGACCGCAAGTCTCAATGCTTCACCGCGCTCCGCACCTACTGTAGGATCGCTACTGGTGTCCACCGGTTCGGGAAGCCATGTCCCGATGTAGGTTTCATGTCGTGTGTGGGCGGACTGAGCTAGATTCATACACAGTCGAGTGGTCGTTGTCGCCAGGTACGCGGGCGGGTTCTGGACCATGCTCCGATTGGTCGACTGCCAACGCAACCAAACATCCTGGACGACATCCTCAGCCTCGGCTGCGCTTCCGAGCATGCGATAAGCAATACCGAACAGACGTGGGCGCACGGGAGCAAACGCTAAAAGACCGTCGTCGCGTTCGCCGGTCTCTACGTCAAGACGAAGGGGCGCAGGAGTTTGCGGTAGCGGCTCTTCTGCCATTGGGAATTGTCATATTCTATCCTTGGCAGACCGTCGATAAATGAATTTTTGTAAAAGGGGCCAGTCAGCCGCAAACCTAACGGTATCCCACACCACCGTCAACTCACAGAGCCGACCGCTTGGGCATGTGCGTGATCCTAAGCATTTCCAGCACCGTCTCTTCGCTGAGCGGCGGATCATCAGCATCGCCGGTGATCAGTTCTTCGACGGCGTGGTCGAGCTGTTCATCGAGATTCGCGGCTATGCGAAGATCATTGTTCACATTGGTCATGGAATCTCTCTACCTCCAATCAAGTTCTAGCTCCTCGATCTTGCTCTGCCAATATTCAGCCGTCGCTCGTGATGGTGATTGATCGTCGGAGGTCAAAATCGCGCGTAGTTCTTCTTCTGTTGCCTCGAGATAAATCTCTTCCTGACTGGCAACTGTTTCGTAGCAAGCCTCTGTATCACTCGGAATGCTGTTGTCTTTACTCATGTTGATCCGCATTGTTATTTCCCCTCTCACTAATTCGTTTAGTTGTTGCGCCTTCCCCAGGATTACGGCCTGCTTGCGCGACAATCGAGAGCGACATATTCGAACGTCGGGCCCGCTGTCGCAAGTCCATCCTCAGTGGGCATGTGCATTAGGGCCTGAGCCTGAGCCTTTAAGGAGTACATTGCTCCTATCGCAGCCCCGAGCATCCGCGGGGCGCCGTTGAAGGACCTCTTCTAGACTCCGCAATAACCCGCAATAAGAATGGTTGAACTCTTCCTGGGCAAGGCGAATTGGGCTGCCCACGACATGGTCAGCGGTACGTGGGTTAGTACGCATGGGTCGGACAGCATCCCAGTCAATCGAGATCGGATCACCCGTAAGGCCTGACCGTGGCGTGTCTCCGCGGCGATACCTTCGGCCAAGCTTGAGTTCCTGGAATCGGTAGTAATGAGCGACCTGATCCCGTTCGGGATGAAACACGTCGCTGTCTCTATCCCAAACCTGGGAGTGGGCCGCACCCTCCCCTTGTTCAACGATTTCCTCTAGCGCAGCGAGTGCATTAACGAGGTTGTCAACAGAGACGATTTGCCCGCCACCGCTGTAGAAGTGCTGGTCAGTGACCTGTCGCGCTGGGTCGCCACAAAATACATTGGCTTCACCAAGGGTCGCGGAAAGTTCACGAAATCCCCGCTCGATCGCTTGATAAAACTGGCCAATCGTTTCGTAGTTGTCAGCCTCGGGGTGATCACACTGTGGCGATGGCTTCTCGATCTTCAGGAAGGACTCGATCACCTCAGGGCCGAAACGGAATAAGGAGATCTCGAACGAGCGGTCGCTATGGGGTAGCGGGCGGGGATAGCCCGGAAGCATCTTCGAGATGGCGAGTTGTGGTCGTCCACCCACGGCGTTTAGGAGATTCGCCGCAAGCGTCAGGTGCAACATTTCTTCGACAACAACGCTGCTTATCACTTCGATGGCTTGTAGATTGCGTCCTGGCTCAATCGAGTATAGAGCACAGAGATACGGCGGTATTGTCGAGTGCTCCAGCTCAATCGCCCATTGCAGATGCTCCCGTAGGCTCTCCAAAGAGGTGATCGTTCCAAACAGAGGAGCGGCGATTCGCGCGCCGGCCTGAGAAGTCCCGGATTCGGTTTCCACGGCGATGAGGTAGGTGATGCTCTAAAGACCAACCACGACCCCGATTTGTGACGATCCCTTTTCGAGAGCTCGCTTGTCACATTTCCAGAGGTTGCCCTGTCATAGCAAACAACGAGGTGTGGGTCCCGTTTTTTGTGATCCCTGTCTCACACGAACCGCCAAGCGGCGTCACAAGATGAGATGGGTTGTCACAATTCTGTTGCAATAGGAATGGCGGTATCCAACACCTCAATCGGAAACTGAGAGGCAAATCATGCAGACCAATGCGCAGGCAAACGTAGCAGATTCTCCCATCCAATCCGAGGCCCTCAAAGATAACCAATTTCGTGTAGCCGCGGTGCCACCGGGTTCGGCTTTATTGGTCGGGGATGCGGCCGTGTTTAGTGTCGCGGGTGGTTTCTGTGCCACACAGGCTAAATGCACCCATCGCGGAGGCCCCTTGAACGAAGGCAAGCTCGACGGTTCAACGGTGACTTGTCCATGGCACGGGAGTCAGTACAACGTGTGTACAGGCGCGGTCCTGCGTGGTCCGGCTACAGAGCCAGTCAAAACGTACCGCGTGATCGTCGAAGGTGAAATCGGCCGCGTGGAGAAAGACTGATAGGGGCGAGCGACACGGTCCGTCACGATGCCGAAGGTACAATCGACATCAGCTACGATGCCAGTCCCTGTATCCACGCATAGGAGTGCATTCGCGGGGCTTCCGGTGGTATTCGATAGCACACGCCAGGCCGCGGATTCTGCCTTCTGCAGTCAGCGCTCACGACCTCGCCAATGTGAAGCGCGCTCCCTGGGCGGGGCATTGCAATTGACAGCGAAAGAACGCCGTCCGCAAGCGCAAGGGGTACAAGATATCGGAGAACAAGAGCAAGTTAGGAGCAATACCCTGAGTCACAATTCGAGGAACTAATCCAAATGTCCGCAAGAATACACCAGAGTTCAATAGAGAATGGAGGAGCATATGACGATTTCAAATCAAACAGTTGAGCGATGTATAGAGGAGTGTTTGCAATGCTCACGCTGGTGCGCTCAATGCCGCGCTGAGTCCCTGAACGAAGATCCGATCATGATGAGGGACTGCATCCGGCTCTGTAACGAATGTCTTGAATTGTGCCGAACCTGCGTAGCCCTGCTTACGGGCAGCTCTGGGTTCGCTCACCAGATATGCGGTATCTGTTCCGAGCTATGCACAACCTGCGCGGCAGAGTGCGGGAAATACCAAGGCGAAACGATGAGCAAGTGTGCTCAAGCGTGCCGTCAATGTGCAGCTACGTGCGCGGAGGTCGCACAAGGGGGGCCAATTCGGCGGGCTGCTGCATAAGATGAAAGGGTGGGCTGCCTCCCCCCTAAGCTGGCAATTGCCGGACTCATCGATGCGGATGCGACTTCGTTTCGTCAGAACAGCCGGGACTGGCGGCCTCAAAAAACACTGATTGAATTGCTCGCCTCCTAGCGTCGAGCGAGAGTTCCTTGCGCATCAGTGGCGCTCGGAACTGGCATTTGTAAGCAGCTTTCCTACAATCCCGCTGTAGCGTCCACTGGTGTCACAAAGTCCCTCTCAGCTCTTTCATAGCGAATACAAGAGATCCATGCACCTGAAATGCATCGGCCAGTCATGAAGGGAGAAGCATGAAAACCATCGAGGCGATCACGGTATCACCCAATCCGGGTGTCAACACTCTTTACGGGCGAGGGGCGGGCCGAAGTGTTGACCATCACTGAGGATGACGCAGCGCGGCTCGAGCGCGCGAACGAATCGAGCGCCACCCATGGTCTTCGTTCACGGGCTCTGGCTGCTGCCCTCGAGCGTCGCGATTCGGTCATACGAACGTGTGTCCAGCTTCGCTGCCGCGGTGTTCATGTTTCTTAACTTTCTATCGGAGCTTAACGAGGTCACCACTTGACCATCGGCAGGGGCGTGAGCGGGTGCTTCCAAAATCGATCAATCGTCAGCTGAACGAGCCGTCGATGGAAGCCCGCGCTCGGCCACGTGGTGGCGACAGCCGCGATGAACGTGCGCCGGAAGGCCGAACCTTCGTAACCCGCGCGACACGTCGATCCAATCTGCGCGCCGAAATGATTCGACCAGCGACTGCGGATTTGCGCGCGAGGGCGTGACCTTATGGTGATCCACGATCATCGCCTCGATCTCGGGGATCCAGTCCGCCATCCCTCGAGCCGCGAGGTGCTTGCGCGCGATCGCTACTGATGGAGCGATGTAGTCGAACGTATTGTTCGTCCAGATCCCGAGGTCGTGGAAGACGGCAGCGACAGCTATCTTGTCGAGCT
>Ga0137361_10003342_pt1 | contig 10387 bp, 11 predicted proteins | sample Mad1_80_16metaG_FD_104923 | JGI IMG/M metagenome (GOLD analysis project Ga0137361, IMG submission 104923) | Vadose zone soil microbial communities from Angelo Coast Range Reserve, California, USA - Mad1_80_16 metaG | ecosystem: Environmental > Terrestrial > Soil > Vadose zone | place: USA... | reverse complement strand
CTACTCCGACCGCGCCGCGCAGGAAGCGCTCGGCTTCTGGCGGGAGAAGACCGACATCGCTTAAGTGAAGTCGCAAGCCTGGGGAGAAACCTGACAGTAGCTGTAGGGAAAACCCTTCAGCGATGGCAATTCTGACAACGAGCTTGCGCGCAGTGGAATCGACGTACCCTAGCAGAAGAACAATGAATTTCACGCTGCGTTTGGTTTCTTGACCATGTCTCTCGCTTCTTCGATCTTGCCTAGAACATCCTTCGCGTAACGATAAAACAGATCGCCTTTCGTCGTTGGTTTCACTCCTCGGCGAAGACGGACGAATAGGGTTGCCCCGAGATCCTCTTCTAACCGTCTGATCCTGAACGAAACGTTTGATTGCACGGTGGCAAGTGAAATGCTTGCACGCATGAAGCTGTTCGCTTCATACACCGCGACAAAGTATTTGAGGTCCTTGAGTTCCAAAACGACTTTCGATGCTAACCGCTCTTTGCAGCTACCGAGGAACACAGCTATCAAGAATTCTGACGTTATTGAAAATCTAAGCTATCACAACTTTTCGTTTTACAGGGGCTTATGACGATGGTATTTTTTCCCGGTGTGAAATATGCGCGTTTTTTAAAAGTATGCAAGCTTTCAGACCATTACTTTCAGGACTATGGACAACCAATGCGACGGGATGCAAGGTTTAGGCAGTAGATTCAGTCATACCGATTTAGTCGCAGCGGGGGCGCCGATTCTTTACGCAAAAATTGAAGAGCTTCGCAATCTCAAGACGCGAGGGCATATTTATGTAAAACGTGGCGCCGAAGACCTCGAGAAATCTTATGCGGAGATCGTTTTAAGCGCGGCACGGATTCAGAGTTTATTGCACCGACACGGCTTGAAGAAAGGAGATCGGGTAGCTCTGATGCTGCCTGATCATGAGGCCTTTATCGCTACCTTTCTTGCCGCGATGCGGGGCGGAATAATACCGGTTCCCATATGTCCGCCGTCTACTTTCGGCAATCGCGCAGATTTAGGCATCGCGGATGCAATTCTAAAAACAGCTCGTGCGGCCGTTTTGGTAACCACAACTGCACTCGTCGAAGCCGTTAAGCCGCTAGCGCATATTCCCCCTGTTCGGGAAATATTGACTTACGAAGAACTGGAACGCTTATCGAAAATGGACGGTGGTATAGGCGATGCCGCCGATCTCACGCCGGATGATATTTGCTATCTGCAATTTACATCCGGGTCCACGGGATCTCCAAAAGGTGTTGTGGTTATGCACCGCAACGTCTATGCCAACGCGGAGCTTAGTATCGTTAAAGCGTTGAACATGACAACGCAAGATCGAGTGGTTAGCTGGCTGCCTATGTATCATGACATGGGTTTAGTCGGGAAATTTCTTTCCCCATTCCTCTTCGAGATTCCCGTCGTATTCATAGCAACCAGCCGGTTCATCAGATCGCCAAGCATATGGATGGAAACGATAAGCAAATATCGGGGAACCGTCAGCTTTGGGCCGAATTTCGCATTTGCGCTCGCTGCCAAAAGAGCGACCGAAAGCGATTTGCAGAAACTGGACCTCTCCTCGTTACGAGTGGCTGGGTGTGGTTCGGAGCCGATCAGCCCACAAGTACTTCGGGATTTCTTCAGAGTGTTTCAGCGCGCAGGACTGCGAAAGGACACGATCGTGCCGTGTTACGGGATGGCTGAAGCCACACTAGCCATCACCTTTGGCCAGTTGGACGCGCCACCGAGAATCGAATCGTTCGACCGGTCTGCGTATCAAACCCAACGTACCGCCGTTCCCGCGTCCGGTCCGTCGTCAGGGGAGACCATCGAGATCGTATCTTGCGGGCGAACCTTCGAGGGACACGAGATCGCTATCCTGTCCGAGGCGGGAAAACCTTTGCCTGAGAAAGCGGTGGGAGAAATCGTATTTTCCGGCCCGAGTGTGACGAGCGGATATTACGAAGATCACGATAAAACGAAAGAGATGTACCGGGATGGCTGGCTGCATACCGGCGACCTTGGATTTATGTTCAATGGAGAATTGTTCGTTTCGGGAAGAAAAAAAGATTTGATCATCATCAACGGTAAAAACTTTTCTCCCGAACAAATCGAATGGGTAGTCGGTTCGCACGTTGCAACGAACGGCGTTGTTGCGTTTTCCTCGCCGGCGTATGAAACCGAAGAGCTGCATATTGCAGTAGAAGTGCGCCCTACCGTGGGCCGCATTGAGCTGGCACAAGCCATACGACACGCCATTACTTCCGCGTTTTCCCTGGTCGTTTCGTCCATCATCTTTTTGCGTCCAGGGACCATTCCGAAAACGACGAGCGGAAAAGTACAACGGTCGATGACCAAGCAAATGTGGCTTGAGGGCAAGTTGAACGAGTTTATGATCGACGGCGGCCGGCGGGAAGTCGAACCGCGCGCGACCTCCGATCAGAGAATCGCCTAGTGCGTATTGAAAACGTGTCAATACCTGCACGGGATGGTTTCCCATTGGCGGCATTGCACTTTGTCCCCGGATCGATTGCGCCCAAAGCCGCTGTCCAATTCAACTGCGGTACCGGCGTTAAAAAGGAATTTTATTCTGATTTCGCGTCATTCCTTGCGCATAACGGCTATGCGGTGGTCGTTTACGATTATCGCGGAATTGGCGCCTCGGTTTCCGGCTCACTGAGCGATATGCAAGCCCGCCTGAGCGACTGGGGAGAGCTCGATATGGCCGGAGTTCTCGACTGGTTAAGCGGTCTTTACCCGGAGAGCCACCGATTCGTCGTTTCCCACAGCATGGGAGGCCAGCTGATCGGCCTGATGGAAAATTACGCGCTGATCAACGGGATCGTGACAATCGCTACCGGTTCCGGCTACTGGCGCGTGCATCCATTTCCTTTCCGTTATTTTCCGCTGTTCATGTGGAGCGTATACATTCCGATCGTCACGCTCCTGTTTGGATATGCCCCCCTCAAGGCCGTCAAAAGCGGAGAGGATTTGCCGGAAAACGTAGCGCGTCAGTGGGCACGGTGGTGCACGAACAAGCGGTACATGCGGAGCGAATTCGGCAAAACCTTGCGGAGAATATATTTCGATCAGATCACCGTGCCCATACAGTCATATATTTTTGACGACGATCCTATAACTACCAAAGACAACGGCCGCGGCTTCATTACATCTTATTACAAAAATTCTTCGCAAATAGGGTTCGAGGAAATACCGGCCAAGAGCAGCCCGAACGGCGTTCTCGGACACTTCGGTTTTTTCCGGAAGAAGATCGGGCACGAATTATGGAAGTTGCCCCTCGCCTGGCTCGACAAGCAAGTAGCACAGTTAAATGCCTTGAAAAACTCTGGTCACGTCGCGCATTTGTCGAACTGACATCATGACCGTTCGCGTGGGCACGAGGAAAGCAGAAATGAGACAGATGACCCAGGACAGCGTCGTGGATATAGAAAGCTTGGATCACGCGAAGATTCTCATGGATTCCGTTTCGTCGAGCATCGATTACAAAGTTCCATTCGGCGATACGGATGCGATGGGGGTCGTGCATCATTCAAACTACATGAAGTACCTCGAAATATGCAGAACCGCATTTCTCGAGGAGCACGACGTTTCTTATACCGCATACATGCAAAAAGGAATTCATATTTGTGTTACCAGCCTGGGCGTGGAATACCTTCGCCCCTGCTACTTCAACGATACCGTGAACGTGGTGTGCTGGTTGGAGTGGGTAAAGAATACCTCCATGAAATTTAAATACGTATTAAAAGCGAACAATAACATCGTGGGCGCTGCTTGGACGTCCCATGCGTGTATCGATGGAAAAGGCAGCCTGCGCAAGTTGCCGGCGGCGCGAAAACATGCGCTGAGCCTTTTGACAGCAAGCGTATAAGCAACGAGTTCAACGATAACACCGACGGAGTGTCAATATGTCCAGTCAACGTGAATTGGCGGTCAGTTATGGCGTTTCCAACGACTTTTTTAAGCTTTGGCTGGACAAGAAAATGAATTATTCGTGCGCGCTGTTTCTCTCGCCCGATGATTCGCTGGAACAAGCGCAAATAAACAAGCTCTCCTTCTTTTATGACAAGACGCGTCTCAATAAAGACAGCCGCGTGCTCGACATAGGGTGCGGCTGGGGCGGTAACTTATCGTATCTCGCGGAGGACCGCGGTTTAGCGGACGTAACGGGAATTACCCTTGCGGTAGATCAACACGAGTACCTGCAACAGAACCCGATACGAGGCGCGCATATCGAATGCATCTCATATACCGATTACCGACCCAAGAGCCCAGTCGACGCGATCATCAGTATCGGAATGTTCGAACACATTGTGACGCCCCAACAGGTAAGGAACGGAACACAGATCGATGTTTACCGGGATTATTTCAGAAGAGCCTGGGAATGGACCAAGCCGGGGGCTTACTTCGGCTTGCAAGCGGTAATCGGCAGAAAAATTCCACGGGATCGCAAAGTGTTGCGGGATCTGGCGTGGATAACCACGGATATTTTCCCAGGCGCTATTTCGCCGCGCATCGAAGCGGTGGCGGCGGGCGTGACACCATACTGGGAAATCGTCGAGCTCCACACGCGACGCGAGCATTACGCAAGAACGGCGCACGAGTGGCTCAAGCGGCTCCAGCAAAATCAATCCATTATTCAAAAGCAATGGGGACAAGCAACTTATCGAGACTACGAGCGCTATTTAGGCTCTTGCGTAGAGCTATTCAGCGGAGGGTTCCAGTCCCTTGCGCAATTTGTATTGAAACGAATTGATTAAACCGCGGACGTCGAGAAGGAGATATATGAAAGACGAAGAAATTTTAGCGCTTGTAAAAGAAGCGCATAGGTACGCAGAACCGGACGAACGTCAGGTGACTGACGCAATTGCCTTCGGCGCCTCGCTTGCGGATTTGGGCGTGGCATCGATTTCAGCGATGGAAATGGCCGGCTTCATCGAGGACAAGTTAGGCATTAACTTTTCCGATGACGAAATGGCCGTGATCGGATCTATTGACGACCTTGCAAAGCTAATTCGCAAATATGCAGCCAAGGATGCGTCCAGGCCGCCGCTTAAAATAAGAGTCGGAAGCTAGCGGCGCAAAGCCGTTTAGCTTCTGGCGACGCTGTCGTAACGATAGTTATTTAGACAATGAGGATGATGCCGATGGACGCACCGAAAAATATGACCCGCAGACAGCGAGAATCCTTGTATCGCGTTTACATGGAGTTCTTTGACGTTGGCGAGCGCAAACGCCGATGGCACTTTGAGGACGATATCCCATGGGACAAGTTGAAGGGCGCCGTCCATGACGAAACGACAGCAATGTGTCTGGAAACTTTTTGCGGAGTTGAGATGTATGTTCCGGACTACACGGCCAATGGCTTTCTTTTGAACCGAGAGGTATTTGGGCACGCCTGGTTTCAGGCATGCTGGGGTTACGAGGAATCTAAGCATGCGCTGGTTTATCGGGAGTATCTGACTCGGTCGGGATTGAGAACCCAAGACGAAATTTACGCCTTTGAAAGAATGATCCTATCCAAGGAATGGAAGCTGCCGTATCAGACGCGGCGTCAGATGACGTGTTACGGCGCGATCCAGGAAGCGACTACGTATTTGATATACGCCTCTCAAAAAGACAAATATGAGGCGCTCGGAAATGAAGTGCTCCATACGATATTTTCCTTCGTATCGCGAGACGAGTCCGCCCATACCGGATTCTATCGAAAAACGCTCCGGCTGGAGTTCGAGAACGATTATGAAGGAACGCTGAACGATCTGGCGTTGGTGGCGAGTACGTTTCAGATGCCCGGCGTTGGGATCTATGAGGATTACGACCGGCGGGTAGCTATTCCAGGGGTCGGCATTTCGCCGCAGGATTTTCTAAAGATGGCGTTATTTCCCACGTTGAGGAGTCTTGGTATCAGCCGAAGAGACGTGGTTAGCGCGATGCGGCGACAGAGTACTAATAAGAGCGCACAGGCTAACACCGACTTTATCCTGGAGGCGGAAGCCCGTGAACACGAACGCCGAATGACGCACAGAGCTGGTCCCGTTTGATTGGACAGAATTTCGGGTTCGATAAGCGATGAACTGCGCTGGGAGAGTTTTCCACGGCGGCGCGTGCGTGGCGCATGCCACGTACACGAGCGCGCGTCGCAGTGGGAAACTCGACTCTCATGCATTATGCCGCGGTCTTCATGTGCTGCGCGCCGAAGTACGCCGCATCCGGGGTGATGCGGTCAAGCCCTTGATGCGGTCGGATGCGGTTGTAGAAGTCGAAGTAGGTCGCGATCCCGCTCTGGGCCTCGGCGATCGAGCCGTAGGCGTTGAGGTAGACCTCTTCGTACTTGCTTCATTGGGGAGCAGTTCTATCACTTATCGGCCTGTTCAGTTTTCTGGGACCACCTCTCATCTCCAGAATCTTTCCGCTGGAGAGATGCGTTAGGCGTTGGCATTTTTTGTTATGACATTACGCGGAATAAACGCTACATCATAAATTTGCCTGGGAGTGCGATCGCCTATGAAAAAAGTGCTGATCGTTGGAGGAACGGGGCTGATTGGCTCGCATATCACTACGGAGCTATTGAAGCGGGGATACCAAGTCAGCGTGATGGCTCGGAAAAAGCCCGTCCATCAATGGATGCTCGAGAATACCAATTACATATATGGCGACTACACCGAGGCGGATTACGACCGCTCGCATTTAGCGGCGCATGACGCCCTGGTGTTTTCTACCAGCAGGGACTGGCGCGATCGACCAAAAGACGATGTGTGGGAATATTTTCGGAAAAAAAATGTCGAGGCGACGGGACGGTTCTTCAAGGAAGCGAATGATGCCGGAGTGCGCAGAAGCGTACTAATCAGCTCCTATTACCACGCAATATATCCAGAACTGATCAAAAAAGAGCCTTACATATGGTCTCGGGCTGAAACCGAAAATGCCGTCCTCGATGCGTGCAATAAAATGCATGTTTCCATCATTCAGCCGCCCTGGGTCATGGGACCGAATAGCGGTGTAGGGATGACTTTCGGGCAATTGGTAACCAACATGGCTAAGAGCTCATTCCCGCTGATCGCCATTCCCGGTGGTACTACCTGGATATCGGCCACCTCGTTGGCATACGCCACCGCGGAAGCGCTGGAGCGCGGCAAAAACGGAGAGCGGTATCTGGTCGGTGATGAATTTTGCAGCTGGGCGAAGATACTTGAGACCTTCTCTCAGTACTCGGGGAAAAAGCGAAAAGCTCATGTGGTGCCGCGGCCGGTAATGCGGTTGGTCGGTTTGAGCGCCTTTCTGTATTTGAGGTTAAAACGCGTAAAGTCCCCGTGGGACGAGCGTAATTTCGTTAAAACGCTTTGCTCGGAAGCAATCGTCAATGCCGAACGCTCGCAGCGCTCCCACAAGGAGCTGAATTATCCGGTGAAGGATATCGAGAGAGCGATGCGAGAAACTTTCACGTACTGCAACACACTGTAATCTCATGAGGTGATAGCTTATGAACGCCAACAAGCCCAGCCTTCCAGTGGCGTTTTATCAGCCATCTCTGGTCGGCACACTCAGCTTCATTTTGTTCTCCTATTTCATGCTCTGCGGGGGATGGGTGTCTATTTATTACCTCGTCTCATCGGACACTCCCGTCTGGATAAAGATTCTCCTGCTCATTCCGCTGTACGTCATGGTCGGCCAAGGCCTGCATTTGCTGGGATGGATCGGGCACGAAGGTTTTCATTTCAACCTGGCAAAAAACAGGCACGTCTCAGTAATACTGAGCATCATACTGACCCAGCCGCTGACATTGTTCTCGACCGTGGGCGAAAACACGATTCATTGGAGTCATCACAAATATACGAATAAGCCCGGGGATCCGCAGGTGGAGCTTTTCCCGAAATATCAAACACTATGGAGTCGGCTACTTTTAGCCAGGATGGAGCTCGAGCACATCTACATACGCAACGTGATTCTCTTGGCCTTCGATCGGCTGGACGTGACCATGGCTCTGCCAACGCGCACGATGGTTCAATACGCCAGATTGGATCTGTTGCTTTCAGCGGCGGTGTTCGCGTTTTATCTTTACGTGCTGATTCAATATCCTTTCTGGGGCTTGTTGTTAATAGTCATTCCGCATCTGGTCGCCTTCTTAATATCGTCGGTTCGTCCCTTCGTAGAGCACGCAGGGACTGAAGAGGGGGAATTCTCCAATGCGAGATCCGCGATATCTCCCCTGTTCACAGCGCTCTACTTTTGCAACAACTACCACTTGGAGCATCATCTTTATCCAAGGGTGCCCTGCTGGCGTCTTCCAAAGGTCCAGAAATACCTGGTACAACAAGGAGCTTATGCGGATCAGAAGCCGCATATCACGCGCGGAGTCTTTTCTGCTCTTCGCTGCGCAACGAGTGCTTACATTTACCCGAAGCCCTCGATGCGAGCCGCGAAAACGGCAGGTTAGAAGCGGTACTGCGCGGTTTTTAGGGAAATCTGTGGAATCACTCGGCCACCATATGGAGCAGCAACGGCCAGACAGGATGGCCTACTTTTTTTCGAAATAAGTCGAAGTGGCCGATTGCGCTAAGGCCGTATTCGGCGGGATGTATCCATCGATAAGACAAACTCTTTGCTCTTATGTCCGCATGCAGCCGGTGAATCGCTGAGCGGGTACCGATGGTATCGTCGGCGACTCCAATCGCGGTAACGTCGCACGTCAAAGACGGCGGCTCCCTGTTAGGCAGAATCTCGGTGACTCCGCGGGGATTACGCCAGCTCGCAGCCCAGTTCAGCGCAAAATCATATGGAAGATCCTCGCCCAAACCGAATCGCTGCGCCGGATAATAGCCGAACAACCGGTTTATCATCGGCATCAATATGTGCCACAAAACAAACCGCTGATACCTTACATTGGCGGGCCAGTCTTTCCAGAAAGAGGTTTGCGCGCCGACGGTAATAATACGCCGAACCGAATTCGCCTCAGGGTTCAACAAAGCAGCCACGCCCCCGATGCTATGGCCGAGAGCGACGATGTCGCTTGCGGGAAAGGCCTTTCTAACGTGCCTGATGACGTATCCAAAGTCATCAATCCAATCCTGCAGCGTTGCGCGAAATCCCCGCAACGAGCTGGGCCTGGATGCACCGACTCCTCGATAATCATAAGTGAGGGCGGCAATACCATTGCTAGCCAGGAAACTTGCAAAGGAAAAATAGAATCTTTGCGGCACGCCGGTGGCGGCGCTGATTATCACCAACCGATCATAAGCACTCGTCTTTTCTTTAGGCAAAAATAAGAAGCCGTGGAGACCGTACTCGCCTCCGGCGACGATCGTGACAATTTCAGGCGATATAACCGCTTTGCTATCGCCTATTGCCGCGTCTTTGTGGTGATCAGAAGCTCCGTCGCCCATATTCGTTATGGCTCTTTGTTAAAGCGCGGGGGTTTGAGTCATTTTAGAAGATTGGCGGCATGCAAGTCAGTATCCCGAACCTGAAGTATTCTCCATCTCGCCACGAACAACGGCCTGGTCCCCATGCAAGAGCGCTCGACAACTTTCAAACTGTCTCGATGCTCCCGTTAGCGGATCGGTGAACGCAATTGCTCTCGCCAGGAGTTGCAATGGACTTGAAAAGTCATCTTACCCTCGCCCACGTGGGCGGTTACGTGAAGGACCCGCACGATGCGGGCGGCGAAACCTACAAGGGTATCGCGCGCCGCTTCAATCCCGGTTAGAGCGGCTGGGCGCGATGCTGTGCTCTTCCTGAATCGCCTCGCGTTTGCAAACAGTAACACAATAGATACGCGGCTTGGATCTCGACTCGTGGCATGGCTGACAAGGTCGTTACCGTCCCACGCTCGGCGCTGAAGTCGGGACCGGTCGGTCGAGTGGACGCGCAGGAGATGACCGACCTGGAAGCCGCGCTCGGGGCTTGGCTGGATTTATAGCGAATCCGAGGCGAAGTTTTAAGAGTCCAAGGGGTCGGAGCCGGGGCGGACCTCAGTACTTCCTCCAATTACTCGTACCGTTTTATTCGGACCGCGCCGTGCAGGAGGCGCTCGGCTTCCGGCGGGAAAAAACCTGATTCACATCCTCCACTCGAGGTAGGTGTAGAGGTAGTTCGAGCCGCCGTTCACGTTGTCGAAAATCTGCGCCATGCCGAAGATGCCCGAGCGGTGGCTGGCGCCGAAGCCGAAATACATTTCGCGCAGTTCTTTGTCCCTGAAGAGGTCGCCGACGCTGACGTCGATGGTCGGATCGCCGTACTGGAGCAGTTTCGAGGTGTTCCTGCCGCGCATCGCCTGGTCCCGCGCTTCGACGAACGGCACGCGCTGCGCGTAGGAGAGGCCGCCGCCGAAGCCGACGCGCGTGCGCACGCGATCCTTCCAGGGAAATCCCCAGTAGAACGCCTT